>Ga0074044_10002061_pt1 | contig 17748 bp, 15 predicted proteins | sample BogForMeECP23OM1_FD_94443 | JGI IMG/M metagenome (GOLD analysis project Ga0074044, IMG submission 94443) | Bog forest soil microbial communities from Calvert Island, British Columbia, Canada - Bog Forest MetaG ECP23OM1 | ecosystem: Environmental > Terrestrial > Soil > Wetlands ...
CGTCTCGCCCTTCCCCGAGGAGGACGTTCGTGGCCTGATCGACCTTATCGGTGTCGATCAGGTGCTCTTCGGATCCGATTGGCCGCACCCGGAAGGCAACCATCACCCGCGGGACTACGTGCGATGCCTCGAGGGCGTGTCGCCCGAAGATACCCAGAAGGTCATGCGGCAGAATGCACTAGATCTCCTCCGGGTCGGCTGATGGCGACGATCCGAGTAGCCATCGATTCGACCGTCTGCGAGGGGCACGGGAGGTGCTACGTCTTGTCGCCGGAGGTGTTCGTCGCGGACGAGGAGGGTAATGGCGAAGTTCTGGTTTCCGAGCTGACCTCTGCTCCGCTGATGATCGCGGCGCGACTGGCGGTGAGGAATTGCCCCGAGGGTGCGATCACTCTCATAGAGGATGTCTGAGCCGAGGGGTTCTGGGTGCTCTCAGTTAGACGCGTCTCGCTACGCCGTCCCTGGCTGGCAGCTAAATTCAGGAGCCGCGGGGATATTCCCTGCTCAACGCGTACGAGTCCGGCCTACGCCAGGCCGTTCGGAAAGGGATACGTGTTTGGAAACGGCCGGACTGCTGTGCTTCGCAGGGACGATGCGCCGAGTGATCATAGGTTTGCCCTGCTCCAGAATCGGCTAGGAGGACAGCCCGACGAGATCTCGGGTCAGACGTTCACGGCATTCAACCCGGTTTTAGGGCTGGAAGTCCTGTCCGGCGTCTGGAAGACCCAGTTCGAAGCCCTCCCTTCTTTTGATCGAGCGGGGGCGTGGCGCCTTATGAGAAAGGTGAATCGATGAGTACGGCGAACGACGTCGGATGGGTCTACACCTTCTGGGCTGATCCCGACAAGGACGCTGAGATCGTCCAGATCATGGGTGAGATATTCGAGGCGATGGAGGAAGAGGAGTTCCCAACGGGAAACGTCATTACTTACACGCTGTATCGGGTTCCCGAAGAACCTGGGAAGTGGGTAATGTTCGAGCACTTCACTGCCGAGGGGTCGGAACTCCACGCGAAGGGCCAGCGAGTGCGCGAAATTGGCCTCCGCAAGGTGGAAATGATGACGAAGCCGTACACCCGCATGCGGATGGAGCCGGTACTTACGCGAGGTCTTGGAGAACCGATCAGCCCTACGGCAGGCAAGCTGACGTGAGCGGGCCAGAGCGATCGCCGGTAAAACAATTCGCCATGTTGGCAGGTCCTCAGCCTGAGGATCCGTTTGAGGTCTATGCGCGTGTGGGCTCGGTCCCGCCGTTCTGGACCGACAGCCCGAGCGACGTCGATGGCTACTGGGTAGTCACCCGCTACGCGGACGTGCGCAAGGTGCTGCGTAACCCCGATGGCGCCTTTTCATCCGAAGAGGCATTCATTCCAAAGATCTCAATGCCGAACCCAATGCTTCCCACAGAGTCCGATCCGCCTGACACCCGGAAGTACCGAAGCATACTGTTGAGCGAGATGACCCCGGACAAGGTCGATCCTCTCGAACCTCGAATGCGTGAGGTGTGCGCTGAGATCATTGATTCGTTCAGGGATCGGGGCCACTGCGACGTCGTGACCGACTTCGCCCGGGAGTACCCGATCCGAATCTTCGTCGAGTTCTTCGGACTTCCCCCGGAGCGGCGGGAGGAGTTCCGCAACCACGCCCACACCTTCCTGCACTCTCCACCTCAGCGACCGACGACGTGGACTGCCATCCGTACAATTGTCGCCGAAGAACTGGCTTCGAAGCGAAGATCACCGAAGCGCGACCTGCTCAGCGCGATCGCCAATGGCGAGATCGACGGTGAGCTGATCGACATGGAAACGGCAACGAACATTGCTGCGACAGTGTTCCTCGGAGGACTCGATACCCTTCCGTCGAACATCGCCTGGTCATTGCGGTACCTCACAACCCACCCGAAATTGCGTTCCCAGCTGGTCGAGGACCCGTCGCTAACGCCGCACGCAGTGGAGGAGTTCCTTAGGTTCTTCTCCGTTGCCAACCCTGTCCGACGAGCTGTCCGAGACGTCGAGGTCGGCAGCACTCTGATCCGCGGTGGTGACAGGTTGTTCCTCATTATGGGTTGTGCTGATCGGGACGAAGCCGAGTTTGAAGATGCCGGCTGTGTTCGCTTCGATCGCGCAGTGAACCGCCACATCGCATTCGGGGCCGGTGGGCACCGATGTCTCGGTTCTCACCTTGCTCGGCACGAACTCGTGGTGGCGTTGAACGGATGGCATGCCAAGATCCCCGAATACAGGATGCCCAAGGATGCCAACCTCTCCTTCAATGGCGGGGTACTTGCTATTGCCTCGCTCCCACTCGAATGGGATGTCACCAACACCTAGCCCCGCCGTTCACGCCTGGTTGGCAAAGGAGGGCGAGGGTGGCGGGCCGCACGGTATCGACATTGACGCAGTCGGACAGCACGTCATACCTGTTGATCCGGGTCCGCGTAGGGTTGCCTGATGCTGGAACCGGGGGGAACCCTCGAGGAACTGCGCATTGGCGTCAGCAATTGGTGCGCTGACCACGTTCCCCCTGAATGGCGCGCCCAACTGCGCGGCGCGTGCCATGACGACCTCGTGAACTTCCTGCGGTCCTGGGGCGCCGAACTTCGAGGATCCGGGCTCTTTGCGCCTCACTGGCCATCTGAGTGGGGCGGCGGCTTCTCCGTCCAAGAACAGGTTGTGATCGCCGAGGAGCTTGCCCGCGGTGACGCGCCTCGCAACGCACTGTTCCACGTCGCCGTGTTTAACGTTGCCCCGACTCTGTTCCATCACGCCACCCCCGTACAACGCGAGCGGTTCCTCCCAGGGATCCGACACGGTGATGTGTGGTGCCAGGGTTACTCCGAGCCCGATGCGGGATCGGACCTAGCGAGCCTTCAGACCAAGGCCATACGTGACGGCGGCGACAGCTACATTGTCGACGGACAGAAGGTATGGACGAGTTGGGCTCGAGAGGCTGACTGGTGCATGCTGCTCGTTCGCACAGATCTGGCCGAGCTGAAGCACAAGGGCATCAGTTGCCTTGCCGTCGACATGCGCTCTCCGGGGATCGAGGTACGACCCATCCAGCAAGCTTGGGGTCCCGCCGACTTCTGCGAGGTCTTCTTCGATCATGTAGTCGTACCGAGTGAGAACTTGCTCGGCCCCGAGCATGGAGGTTGGAGCGTCGCCCAGGGCACCCTCGCTGCCGAACGAGCAATCTCGATCCTCGAAATGACCGAGCGGCTTCGGCATCACGGCATCGAGGCCGCCATCCGCGATGTCGTCGGGTGGAGGCTCGAACAGGGAGCCGACGCTCTGGATGACCCGGTTGTCCGAGAGATGCTCGCGGGGTTCTGGGCTGAGGTCCAAGTGGTTCGTCAGGTGCTCAACCTCATGATCGACGACATCATCCAGGGCGTCGATGTCGGTGGGACCGCTTCGGTGATCAAGGTCCTGTACTCAGAGCTACTTCACCGGATGATGCGAGAGATGACGGACCTGCAGGGCCTCGCCGGGCAAATTGATGCCGGCGTGCTGGCATGCGCGGGTTGGGAGACCGGGTTCTGGATGAACGACTTCATTCACTCCTTCGGATGGATCATTGGTGGTGGCACCAACGAAATCCAGCTGAATGTCATCGGCGAGCGCATGCTCGGTCTGCCGCGGTAGAGGACGAGATGACGCTGTCTCCCGATGAACTGGTTGAACTCCGTTCCACCGCCCGGTCTCTTCTTTCTCGATCCTCGACTTCGGAGCGCGTCCGCCAGATCGTGGCGACTGAGCGAGGCTTCGATCTTGACCTGTGGGCGCAAATGGTGGAGTTGGGATGGACGACAATACACGTGCCCGAGCGTTTTTGTGGCTCGGGCTGCGGCTACACGGAACTGGCGGTTGTGCTGCACGAGCTCGGCCGCGCTCTGGCGCCCAGCCCGTTCCTGGCTAGCGCAGTGTTGACCACTGGAGCGTTGATGGCTGCAGACAACGAAGACGTTGCCGTCCCGATGCTCGCCGAGATCGTCGCCGGGGTGAAGCGAGGCACAGTCGCATTTGCGTCGGCCAGCGGTAGTTATGAGTCAACTCAGCGGTCCGTCACCTGGTCCCAAGCAAGCAGAGGAGTCCGTCTGGCAGGCATTTCGGGCTTTGTGCTCGACGCCGACGTCGCCGATCTCCTCGTAGTCGCAGCGCGCGGTACCGACGAGAGGGCCGCGGCAGTCTTGGTCCACACGAGCGAGTTGGCCAATGACGCGATCAATCGGGTGCCAACGATCGATCTGACCCGGCGCCTCTTCACTGTCGCGTTCGACGGCGTCCGAATTCCGGCGGAACGGATGCTCACTGAGCCCGGGATGCGTGCCGAGAGACTCCTCGATGGCCTCCTGGCTCTCGGCACGGTTGCCACTGCAGTAGATGCCGCCGGTGTCGCCGAGCAGGCGCTCAACGTCACCGCGGCGTATGCCCGGGGGCGGTTACAATTCGGCAAACCGATAGGATCGTTCCAGGCGGTGAAACACCACTGCGCCAACATGGCCGTCGCCGTCGAGGCGAGCCGGGCAGCCACAAGAGCGGCCGCTATCGAACTCGACGAGAGCCCCGCAACCTGGCAGACGACGGCTGGCATCGCGGCCTCTTATGTGGGGCCCGCATGTTCGAATGTGTGCGCTCTCGCAATGCGAGTACATGCGGGCATCGGCTTCACCTGGGAACACGACGCTCACTTGTGGATGAAACGGGTGAAGCTCGACGAGTTTCTGTTCGGCTCTCCTGGCTGGCACCGCCGACGACTGGCGAATGACGTGTTCCCAGCACTGATCGAGAATTGACCGCTACCGTCACGAGGAGAATTTGATGAACACGATCTACTCGGGTCGCAAGCCCCGCGAGCTGGACGAGCAGACGATCGAGGATGTCCGGAAGCTGATCGGGGTCCCCGTGCACTACTCGCCAAGGAACCACAACGAGGTTTCGTCTATTGACTCATTCCGTCACTTCGCACGTGCGTACGGCGACGACAACCCGCTTTACAATGATTCGACGTACGCCACAGCGTCCTCATGGGGATCGCCGATCGCGCCGCCCCTATACCCGTTCGCGTCCGGGATTGCGCGTCCAATCCAGCGCTCCGAAGCTGAGTCGGCACTCCTCAAATCCGGCGATCCGCTGGCCGGTATCGGCCAATACATGTGCGGTGAGCGTTGGATCTTTCCAAAACCGATCCGGGACGGCTACGTCCTATGGCACTCCGAGACCCTGCATTCAGCGAATCTGCGCACAAGCGAGTTCGGCGGGGGTATCGGCGCCCTTTTATCCAGACGCCACTCTTGGGAGGACGATGCCGGAGCCCCGTACGCCTTTCGGTTCTTGGACTTCTGGCATGCGGATCGTGAGAAGTCGAAGAAAGCGGGTAAGAACCGGGAAATCGAACTTACTCGATACACCGATGAGGACCTTGAATTGATCGAGGCCATCTACGAAGCGGAAGAAACACGCGGGGCAACTCCGCGGACCATTGCAGACGTTTCCGTCGGAGACGAGCTGGGTCCAATCGCCAAAGGCCCGCTCAGCGTCACCGACATGATTGCATGGCATGTGGGCGTCGGCTGGGGCATGTACGGCGGTGGCACGTCGAGGATCGCGTTCCGAAACCGTCGCCGAGTACCGAAATTCTACGTGCGCAATGATCGGGGCTTCTGGGATTCAGCGCAACGTTGCCATTGGGACGACCAGTGGGCGCAACAGATGGGCCACCCTTCGGCCTACGACTACGGTGTGATGCGCACCAGCTGGATGGTGCATCTCGTTACCGACTGGATGGGTGACGACGCGTGGATCTGGAAAGTGTCCTCAAGTGTGCGCAAGTTCAATTATCTCGGCGATGCTCACATCGTTTCAGGCGTCGTGCAGGATGTTGACGCTGACAATGCGACGGTCACGATAAACGCTCAGGGTCAGAACCAGCGAGGTGAGGTCACTTGCGACGCGCGCATCATCGTGGTGCTCCCGCCTGTCAGTGGCGGACCGGCTCTGATCCCGGAATTTGACCCGCTCCAGATTCCTGAGGCGTCCGCGCCGTGACTGTCGCGTTCCTCAAGGGGCTCCGTGTCCTCGAGCTCGGTGATTCCGTTGCCGGAGCGGCCGCCACCGGGCTGCTCGCTGACCTCGGCGCAGACGTGACGTCAGTCATCGATCTCAATAGCGCCCACCGGCGCGGGTGTCCGAAAGCCGGCAGCGGCTCCCTGCTCGGCGCATGCCTCGACCGCGGCAAGAACGTCCTCGTTGGTGGCCACGACCTCGTGCTCGAATTGCTTTCGCAACCATTCGACGTCGTCTTGGTAGATCGAATCGCAGGGACATCTCACGCCTTATCCCCGCTTCGTGCTGTAGACAGCTACGTCTTGTTCGTCGATACCCACAACCCTATGGCCTGGGTTACCGTCAGCGCGTTCGGTCTTTCAGGCCCCCGACGCGACGACACCGCTACAGAGCTCGGCGTTGCGGCTGCTAGCGGAATGCTCGCATCGGTGCGTGATGAGGCGTCCGGCCAACCGCTAAAGCTCGGTGGACAGCAGTCGCTACTCAATACTGGGCAGGCAGCGGCGCTCGCCACATGTCATGCGATCGACCTCGCCCGTAATGGAACGCCGGTGCACCTCGACGTCTCGGCGGTCGAGGCGACGCTCGCCATGGGTCCGGTATTGGAGGTCGGCGGAGTGCTCCTGGACACTCCCACCGCTGGTGGAGCCAATCGGTACGGCGCGCCTGCCAGCTTCTATGAATGCATCGATGGGCTTGTTCGGATCTCCGCTATGGAAGACCATCAATGGCGAGGCGTGGTCACCGCTATGGGATCACCCGAATGGGCTGCGCGGTTTGCGACAGTTGACTCGCGCATCGGTGCTTCCGAGGAGATAGATGAACACGTCGCCGCATGGACGCGCCCGAAGACGAAGCAGGGCGCCGAGGCCCTGTTGCAGGCACATGGTGTTCCTGCAACTGCTGTGTACTCACCGGCGGAGATCCTCAAGTCGCCTCAACTCGGCCATCGAGGGGCGTTCCAAACGCTTACCCTCGACAGTGGTCGTTCGGCGACGATAGTCGGGCTACCGTTCGTGCTGAGCGAGCGACGCCAGGACGAAACAACGCGCCGATCTCGCAAGTCGCTACAGGGTCTGCGTGTCCTCGAAGCGAGTCGGGTGCTCGCGGTGCCTCTCGCAGGCGCGCTGCTCGGCGCTCTCGGTGCGAAGGTGAACAAACTTGAAGACCTTCGCCGGCTCGACATGTACCGGCGACTAGGCCCTTACGTCGGCGGCGAACCTGGCCAGGAGACATCGGCGTACTTCGCCCTCATGAACCATTCCAAGGGAAGCGTCGCCTTCGATATCGACGCTGACCACCAACGCCTAGAAGATCTCATCACATCCACCGACGTGGTGCTGGAGAACATTGGCCCGAAACGAGCGACCGCGCTTGGGTTGTCTGCAACGGTGGCCGCGAAGTCGCACCCAGATGTTCTGGCGGTCAGCTCTTCCGGCTTCGGCGTCAACGGACCCCAAGCCGAGTATCGCGCATATGCCTACAACCTCCAGGCGTCCGCAGCGCTGGGTTACCTGACTCGAAACCTGGAGGGGAGGACCGCAGAGATAGACATAGCATGGGCCGACCTCATCTCGGCCTACGCCCTGGCGACCATCATTGCAGCCTGGGCCGTCGGCCCGGAGGGCAACGTCGGTGCCGGCGTGGATTTCTCGATGGCGGATCTCGTGATCGCTCATTTCAATGAATACATCGCAGCTGCCAGCCTGGACCCCGAAGCTGACGATTCAGATCGTGCGAACTACCTGACGCCGTTTGCCCCTCACGGTGTCTACCGGGCCGCGGACGGCTGGGTGGCGGTGGCGGTCGACGGGGATAAAGAGTACGCCCGCTTTGCTGCCGTGCTGGACCACAAGCCACTTGTTGATCTCAGGTTCGACTCAAGCGAACGACGTCGCGCGGAGCAGACCGCGCTGGATGATCAGATCAATCGAGCCACCAGACAGCATCGATCCGAGGTGCTCGCCTCAGCACTCCGCAGCAAGGGCATTGCTGCAGAGCGTGTTGCTAGCGCGGCCGAGCTAGTCGCCGATGTTCAGTTGGCGGCGCGAGGTTTCTTCACGGCAGTTCATCATCCGCACTGGGGGGAACGGCTCCTTATAGGCGTCCCGTGGCGCCTGTACGGGCAACCGGCACTCCCCCTAGGAACACCGCCGCTTCTGGGGGAGGCCTTGGCGTGAATCCTGCAATGCGAGATCAATTGAGTCACCGCCCAATGCAAGGAGTGCGTCGTGTTTGACGAGCTTCGGGTCGAGCGGCGCCGAGCGGTTCTCGTCGTGACCATCAACCGTCCCGATCGTATGAACGCGCTCAGCCAAGAGGTCTATGATGGGCTGCGGGACACATGGTCGTCATTGGCGGATGACCCCTCCATTCGAGCGATCGTGGTCACTGGCGCGGGCGATCGCGCATTCTGCACTGGCATGGATCTGAAGGCCTTTGTGGAGCGCGGCGGACCCCGTCCGCTCAAGCCTGATGTCCAGGACGAAATGACGGTCACGCCGCTGAACTGCGATATCTGGCTGCCTACTATCGTCGCGGTTAACGGCGTCTGTACGGGCGCGGGCCTCCACTTCATTGCTGACGCGGATCTGGTCGTGGCGTCGTCGACCGCGTCGTTCCTTGACACCCATGTGAGCGTCGGTCAAGTCGCTGCCATTGAACCGATCACTCTTCTGCCTCGTATCGGTCTCGGGAACGCGCTGCGGCTCACGGTCTTGGGCCGACATGGCCGCATCGGAGCGCAAGAGGCACTTCGGATCGGTCTCGTTGATGAGGTTGTCGCACCCGACCAACTTCACGCACGCGCGTTGGAGTTAGCTGAACAGGCAGCATCCGGGTCTCCTGCGGCTATTGAGGCGTCAAAGCGGGCGATCCATGGGGCCCTAGAGGTCCCAATGCGTGAAGCAATGCAGGCTGGTTGGGAACTGCTTCTCGCTCACCGCGAGCATCCCGATAGCATCGAGGGCCCTCGTGCGTTCGCAGAGAAGCGGGAGGCGAGGTGGCAATGACCGATGCCGAAGCCCATGCGGACGGAGTCGAAGACCTGGACGCGATCGTGGCCGCAGCAGATCGGTTCATTCGCAAACAGCTCCCTTCCGCGTGGGTCGATGCCGTTGATCGGGGCGACATCGACGCCATGTTCGCAGCACGCAGTAGCGTCGAACCGGCTGACATCTGGAAACGCGTGGCGGCGGGCGGATACATCGTTCCGACTTGGTCAGTCGAGCACGGTGGCCTCGGCCTTTCTCCGAGGGCGGGTGCGGCAACCATGCGCGTTCTCGGTCGGTACCGACTGCCGTCGTTCCAGAGCACGGTAGGAGTAGACCTGGTTGGTCCGGCTCTTCTGAAATGGGGCACCACCGAGCAACAGCAGCGCTATCTTCGTCCGATCGCTGGCTATCATGAAATTTGGTGTCAGCTTTTCTCCGAACCGGGCGCGGGTTCAGACCTCGCAGGGTTGGCCCTTCGGGCAACCCGTGATGGGGACAGCTGGCTCCTCAACGGACAGAAGGTCTGGACAGGCATGGGTGACGTCGCGGACCTTGGCCTGTTGCTTGCACGTACCGCACCCGAGCTCCCGAAGCACCGCGGGATCACCGTATTCCTCCTCCCAATGGATTTTCCCGGGGTCACCATTCGGCCCATCCGACAGCTCACGGGTGAAGCAGAATTCTCCGAAATCTTCATTGATGACGTTGTCATCGATGATTCGATGCGGCTTGGCGCTGAGAACGAGGGGTGGCGAGTGGCTACGTCGGTGTTGATGAACGAGCGGCGCGCCGTGTCGGCTAGCGGTGCTTCAATGCCCGGCACCGTTACTGGACGATCGATCACTGCACTTATCGCACGCCACGCACCGCTAGCAGATTGGAGTCTACGGCAGCGCTTGGCTCAGGCGTACATTGAAGACAAGGTCGTAACACTTACGAATCAACGGGCAGCCGATCGGCGCCGGGCTGGTCAGCCGCCGGGTCCCGAAGGGTCGATTGGCAAACTCCTTTTCAGCGAACACACCCAGCGCCTGCAGAACCTTGCTGTCGATCTTGAAGGATGCGCAGCTCAGGCTTGGCCGGAAGACGACCGGTGGCTCAAAGGCACCGCGTGGTCGCTGCTTAGGGTGCGGTCCAAGACGATCGCCGGAGGCACTTCAGAGATACAACGCAACATCCTTGGTGAACGCATCCTCGGTTTACCGAAGGAGCCAGAGGTTGACCGAGACGTAGCGTGGTCGCAGGTACTCCGCTCATAATCAACTACCTCACCAGCCTACAAACACGCCTCATGATAGGCGGGTTCAACCCAAATGAAATGGAGGCGACGATGCTGGGGATCGACGATGACAATAGTGCCCGAGGGGACGAGGCCTATCGAAAAGCCCACGAGAGGTACGGGCGAATGCGTGCGGAGGAGGGTCTGCCCAAAGACACAGGGGGAACTCGAGTCGTCACGCGCTACGACGACGTCTCATTTGCGTTGAAAAACGTCGAGACGTTTGGCGGTACCCTTGGCTACAACCCTGATCTACCGCCCGACGAGCAGATCCTCCCGTCAATTCCTGAGCCTAGGCATAGCAAGGTTCGACGGGTCATAAATGGAGTCATTGCGCCGCATCGACTCACTCCGGTTGCGCCGTTTGTGTCCGCGCTATCGGAACAGTTGCTACAAAAGATCATCGGTGTTGGCCCGGTTGATCTCGTGCCCACCCTGGTGGATCCGATTCCAACGGAGGCGATGGCATTCGTATTCGGCATCCCTCGTGAGGAAGCCGCGCGTTTTGGTGAAATGTCCGACGAGTTTCTCGAACGACAATTCCGTATCGTCCATTCCGGCATTGGAGCGGTACATCCCGAGTTCACTCGCTACGTCGAGGCCCTGATTGCCGACCGTAAGAACGAATCCGAACCACCCGACGATGTCATCACCCGACTCCTGCATGCGGACCTTGATGGCGAACCGCTCTCTGACGTTGCGGTGCGGACGCAGATGATGATGCTGATAATGGCAGGCAACGAGACAACGAGAAATTTACTGGGAAACTCCCTCTTAACACTTGCTCGTCGTCCCGACGTGTTCGCGGCAATGAAGCAGGATCTGGCATTGGTCGACGTTGTCATTGAGGAGTCACTGCGAATTGACGCGCCCGTTCAGATGTTGTTTCGAACGTGTATGCGACAAATTACTCTAGACACGACCCAGCTCGCCGAAAGCGAGCAGGTCCAGCTTTGTCTTGGCTCGGCGAACCGTGACAAGCGGCACTACGAGTCGCCTGACGAATTCCGAATCGACCGAGTGAACCCACGCGACCACCTGTCGTTCGGCTTCGGCCCGCACGTTTGTCCCGGAGCACAACTCGCCCGCATGGAGGTGCGCGTTGTGCTCGAGCATTTCGTGCGGCTGGTCGAGTCGATCACTTTTCTTCCCGAGCCGCCCCCGACCTTCAATCCGACTTTCTTCAGTCGCGGTGTCAAGTGCCTGTGGGTCGAGCTTCACCCAGCTGATCCCCGCTAACGAAGTTTTGATCCCAGGCATGGGAAAACTCCAACAGCTCGCTTGGAGCGGGGGCCGCAATCATGCTCGACTTGGCGGACAGCATTCTGGCCAGCGGATCCTTTAGCGGGCCATGAAGCCCCCGTCCACGATGATTGGCTGACCAGTTATGAATGACGCGGCATCAGAAGCGAGAAACGCTACGACCGAACCAATTTCGTGGGGCTCACCCCATCGATCCATTGGTACTCGAAGGTTCTCACTGATGAGCCTGCGGCTCGCCTCAGGATTCGCGTACAAGAACTCCGTGATTCCCGTTTTTACGTATCCGGGGCAGACAGCATTGACACGAATGTTCCGTTTCGCGTAGGCCAATGCCATAGTACGGGTGAGTCCGATTACCCCGTGCTTGGCAGCGCCATAACCGGTGCCCGCAACATCCGCACTGACGGATCCGGTGACGCCTGCGATAGATGCAACGTTTACTATGGATCCACCACCCGCCCTCTCGATCTCATCTACCGCGTGGAGACACGCGTAGTAAGGAGCCTTGAGGTACAGGTCGATGAAGTCGTGCCAGACCTCTCCTGGAGCACTGCCGAGGTCTCCGGCGCCAGCCGTGTTCACAAGGACTTGCAGCCGGGTAAACTTCTCGACGGTAGCGACGATCGCCTTGATCACAGACTGCTCATCGGCGGCGTCGACGCGCGTGAAGGCAGCAGTCCCACCTTGCCGAACGATGGCGTCTGTAACTTCGCGACCCTTACGCTCATCAATATCTGCAAGCATGACCGCAGCCCCGGCTCTTGCACAAATCTCCGCAGAGGCTCGCCCGATCCCCGAGCTTGCCCCAACGATTAGCACTGTCTTCCCGTCCAGGCGCACCAGATTTCCCGTGTTCTCCGTAGCCTCAATCATGTCTGAATCGCTCCAGTCGGTGTCGATTCCGGCTCGTATCTGGGATGGCTTGCGTGTCATCCGCTTGCGACATCAAACCGAGATCCCGCATCGCTCCTTCATGCTCCGCCCCTTATAGTCCGGCTACTCATTGTCATTGGTTTGACCTTATTCATCACAGTCGACCGATGTTCCTCTAACAAGTTCAGCTTGCACTCGGAACCTGGCCCTCGTTGGCTAGTGCAGCTCCACCACGGCGTGGTCAAGTCGCCCTGGTGGCTGGTCAGCAAGAAGCCGGGTAGCCGCCCGACGAAGTATCCCTGGAGGCAATTAGATCATGTCTTCGGCTTGCATCTATCTATTTTGACCATGAATAGCTTTGTTCTAGTGGATTGTCTCCGGTCTAACCTGCTCGACCAGCGGGGACAAGTTGCATGTCCATGTGCTCCAGTAAACAAAAACCAAGCTGCTGTTACAGTAGTTTCCATGGCCGACGCACTACGTCTCTTCGACGCCGACAACCATTATTACGAGACCGCCGACGCGTTTACGCGTCATCTCGACCCCGCCATGGCGAAACGATCCGTCCAGTGGGCGACGCTCGACGGCCGACGGAGGCTTCTCGTCGCGGGGACCGTAAACCGTCTCCTCGCCAATCCGACCTTCGATCCTGTGGCCAAGCCGGGAAGTCTCATTGCGTATTTCCGAGGTCAGAACGTCGAGGGAAGCGACCTTAAATCGATGTTCGGCACACTTGATGCGCTGTCCGAGCATCCGGAGTACACAACAGCCGAGGGTCGATTGGCGGCAATGGACGAACAAGGCCTGGAATCGGTGTTGCTCTTCCCCACCCTCGGAGTCCTGCTGCAGCACGCTCTGAGAAACGACGTGGATGCGCTACACGCGACCTACCATGCGTTCAATCAGTGGCTCCTCGAGGATTGGGGATTCGGAAAGGATGGCCGGCTCTACGGAGTGCCGGTAATCATCCTGGCGGACCCGGGCCTCGCCGCCGCCGAGGTGGACTGGGCTCTGGACGCCGGAGCGAAGATGCTCTGCTTCATTCCAGGCCCCGTTCCGAAGAGGGGTGGCGGCAGTCGATCACCTGCCGCGGCTGACCTTGATCCGGTCTGGGCGCGCATCAATGAAGCCGGTGTACCTGTCGGATTCCACGGGACGGACAAGGTTCTCGATCGCTACGTTGCCGAATGGGAGGAGCCGAACCCCGGCTTCGCCATGTTCGCATCGCCCTTCAGCATGATGATCAGCCATGGTCGTCCTATCTTCGACACCTTGGCTGCCCTTATCTGTCATGGGTTGTTCACCCGTTTCCCGAATGTTCGCGTGGCGACTATCGAGACGGGGAGTCACTGGGTGCATCAGTTTCTCCTAGAAGCACGCAGTGTGTACGGCAAACGGCCCTCCGACTTCGCGGAACCTCCCGTCGAAACATTCCAACGCCACGTCTGGGTGTCGCCGTTCTTCGAGGACCGAATGGGTGAACTCAAGGAACTCATCGGCGCAGACCGCATGATTTTCGGTTCCGATTGGCCCCATGCCGAAGGCCTGCCAGCACCTGGAGACTTCTTCGACGAGATTCCAGATTTCGACGATGCGGAGCGGGCTGCCGTCATGGGGGGCAACGTGAGGTCACTGCTGGGAATCACCTAGGCAACTGTTGAATGCAGGGCCGCAAGGGCAACATATCGGAGCTTAGATGCAACCCACGAGTCCTCTTAGCTGTACCCAGCAACGCCGACGGCTCGAACTTGCCCTGCAAGGCCGAACCGACCACTGGGCTCTGTGATGACGAGCGAGACGACCGATGGCTGAAAGAATGATGGAACCGATGGAACCCAGAGAGGATCAGCAAGCAACTACCTGCGCAGATACGCTCCAAGGGTTCTGGTCCGCCACAGAGTTGTTGATGCGGGCAGGCGGTCCGTTCGAGACTCAAGAGGAGCTGGTCCTTGGCGAGCCGATGCAGGTCTTCCGAAACCGGAAGCGACACTTCCTCGAACTACTGGAAACTTCGGCGTTGTACGGGACAAGAGAGTTTTTGGTCTTTGAAGATGGTCCACGTGTCACGTTTGCCGAATTCCGTGTTCAAGTCTTGGCCACAGCGGAGAAGATGCACCGTGAACTCAAGATCCGCAAGGGAGAAAGGGTCGCGATTTGTGCGAAAAACGGTCCTGGCTGGATTATTACTGCTTCAGCGGCGCTGACTTTGGGTGCAGTCGTCGTGGCGATGAACAGCTGGTGGACACCAGAGGATATTCAGCTGGCGCTCGAGTTGACCGAGCCGGCTGCCATCCTGATTGATTCGAAGGGACAGAGTATTTTGCCGGACCAGGATCAATCGGCGACGGTCGTCGATATTGACCTCTTCGTCCAACAGGTCTTCGAAGGTTGTTCAGGTTCCCCTATAACTCCTGAGGGGCTTCCTGACCTGGATGAGGACGATCCAGCCCTGATTCTCTTCACGAGCGGCACGTCCGGTCGCCCTAAAGCGGCCGTCCTGACACATCGATGTCTTATCGGCTTCGTGCAGCTCACCATGTTCATCGGAGCTCGAGCAGCAGCGCAGGCTGGGATTGGCCCAGATGGTGTCCCGCTTGTCCGACTCGCTGTCTTTCCACTTTTTCACATTTCGGGGTTCGGTTCCTTTATTAGTGCCCTTGCTTTCGGCCACAAGACCGTGTGGCCGGCTGGCAGGTTCGATGCCGGGCGCATCATCGAGTTATCTGAGAATGAGGGCATCAACATGTGGGCCGGTGCATCGACCCACATCGCCCGGCTGATGGAATCGCCCCGCCTAGACCGTTTCGATAAATCACAAATTCGCCAGGTCGGAATTGGTGGATCGGCTTCAACGCCGAGTCTTATAGCCCTTACCGAGCACCGGTTCCCTCACCTGCGCGACAGCTTCGCGTCGGGTTATGGCATGACGGAAAGTGGGGGTCTGGTGAGCCATGCTCCAAATTTCATGCTGCGAATCGCCGAGGACTGCGTCGGGCCTCCGCTTCCTACCATCGAAGTACACATCGAAAGATCGGACGGCACTCGAGCCGCCGAGGGAGAGATTGGCGTCATATGCATCAGGAGCCCGATCGTCATGAAGGAGTACTTTGGCCCGTCGGATGCCGCGGAGGCTGGACTCGGCCCAAACCGGTGGTTACGCACTGAGGACTACGGACGGCTTGAGGGTGGATTGCTTTTCGTGGCCTCGCGCATCCGTGACCTGATCATCCGCGGCGGTGAGAATATCTACCCGGCTGAAGTGGAGAGATGCCTCGAACGACACCCCGCTGTGCTCGAAGCAGCAGTCTACGGTCGCGACGACGAAGAGTTTGGACAAGTCGTGCACGCTTCCGTGTATCTGCAGCCAGGTTCTGATCTCTCCGGAGCTAAAATTCGTTCTTACTGCGCAGAACGACTGGCCTATTTCAAGGTCCCGAAAGAGGTCGTGGTTCGCTCTGAACCTCTACCCCGGAACGCTGTCGGAAAGGTCCTAAAGCGATTGCTTGAGTCGGAGGGCTCGCCCACCGAAATGTAGCCCACACCTCATCCGCAACCATCTCCCTCTCGGGGTTCCTCACAGCTTATGAGCCACACCTACTCAAAAGGGCCGCGATGGCCGCCGGCCTGGTCAGGAAGGGAGAGTGATCCGTGGGCCACTCCTCCACCACGTCCGCCCTCGTCGCCATCTGCCTCTGGAGGGAAGGTGGAATTGCTCGGTCGTTAGAACAAATTACATACGTGGTCGGCCTGTCTCGCCAGGCCGGCAAGCGCTGGGCTCGGAGACTCTGAACGTGCATCGGCCTAAGACGGGGTAACAGAGACTCAACCACAGCTTCGTCCGAGTCCCCGTACAACAGCTGAGCGGCCCGAGCTCGATCGACTACGAACCCGTTACCTTCCGGCACGCTCGCCCCCAGCATTTCGCTTTCGTGCTCGGTCATGAGCTCGACCATGTCCTCCCCAGTGTTGATCATCAACGCGGCCAAGTAAACGAGTCGCGAGACCTCCGGCATGCCGCTGGCCGCCTCGGAGATAACGAGGCCGCCATAGGAATGTCCCAGCACGATCACGTCCCCGCCCTGGTGCGAGATTGCGTGACGGGCAACAGCGACATCGTCATCGAGACTCGTCAACGGGAGCTCCACTGCGGTCACTGGCACCCCAGCAGCTGACAACTCGTCGACTACCCCGTCCCAACACCACGCACCGTGCCAGGCGCCGTGCACCAGCACTACGCCGGCCACAGACCAGTCGACCATCGTCTAGACAATAACCCCTCATCCAACAAACCATTGGTTGGACTGGAACCATTTCGGATATGTGTCGAAGTCCACCATGTGCGGCACGAGCCCCCGCGTCTGTCCAGGACGTTCGCTTCAGACTCCCATGCATTGCTAAGCTGACACTTCATCTTGTCGGCCACCAGGGCGACGCAGCGCACGTACTCCCGCTGGGCCCGTCCATTGGATTTGAAGAGTTTCAGTTCATGCCAAGCCACATGATCGATCATGTCTCGAACCCCGTCTCACGTGGGTCAATGATCAGGACGGACATGATGTCGGGGTCCACCTCGGCCAACCGCGAGCGATAACTGTCGACAAGGAGTTCGCCGGGCAAGAGGCAATGCTCGCGTGGTCTAAGCATTGTGGTTCGTCAGGGAAACGTCTCGCTTGAGTTCGCGGATCCAATCGTGCAACCGTTGACCGCCCAGAGCGTATGAAAGACATTGAGTCAAGCGGTCGGCGATTAACACGTGATCTCCGCGAACTGTCTTCAATCGTCGGTAATCGGGACAGCCTCAATTGCGATCCCGTACGCTCAGAGCGTCATGGGCCGCCTCTGCGCAACGCCTCCGATCGATTTTTTCTCGGGGAGTCAAAGGGACAGCCTCCATCGAGAAAAGTTGCCGTGGAACCTTGTAGGCAGCGAGTGACCTCCGCAACTCTTCCAACAATGCCCCCTCGTTCGGTTCACCGGCCCAGACAATGCCAGCGACGGGCCGCTCGCCCAGGCGATCATCTGGCAAGCCGACCACGACGGCATCCGCAACCAGAGGCGAGTGCTTCAGTGCGTCCTCCACTTCCGCCGGGTATACGTTGAGACCGCCGACGATGATCTTTTCCTGTATTCGTCCGGTTATGTAGACGATGCCATTGTCCAGCCGACCTACATCTCCGGTCGAGAACCATCCTTCGGCGTCTACAGGCACGACTTCACCCCCAACGAACTCGCTCGGCATCGCTTCGGCCCGCACGAGGATCTCGCCCTCGCCGTCA
>Ga0074044_10002062_pt1 | contig 17743 bp, 16 predicted proteins | sample BogForMeECP23OM1_FD_94443 | JGI IMG/M metagenome (GOLD analysis project Ga0074044, IMG submission 94443) | Bog forest soil microbial communities from Calvert Island, British Columbia, Canada - Bog Forest MetaG ECP23OM1 | ecosystem: Environmental > Terrestrial > Soil > Wetlands ...
ACCGCCACCCCGTTCAATCTGGTGCTGGAAGCGCGACCCTGAGACCGATTGGTGATCGCCGCCATCTGAAGCGCCGGTCAAGCGCAATTAAACAGCGATCCGCATGCGGCCCCAGATCGCAGGCCGCCGGTTTTCTCGGGTAAAACGAGTAACCTGCGGATTTCATTTTTTTTGGCGCTTTCACTCTTGGCCGATCCTTCCTCCAGTGATAGCGTTTGGTCAGGTCACACGGGAATGAAGTTTTTCCCGATCGCAGTCGCAACTTTGCTGGTCTTCGGTTCGCCGCGGATCGTCGTCTCTTTCGCGCACGCGGGAGAGCCGATCGAGGTCGATTCGCCCGCCGGCGACGATCCGCCCAGCCAGGTACTCGAGCTGCCGCAGAGCTGCACCCTCGATGGAACTCCCATCGAGTGCGACAATCCCGAGCCCGATATCGATGCGGCAGATTCCGGCGCGAGCGCCGAAGCCGCGAGCGGGCAAACTGCCGAGCAAGCGGCCGGTGCGAACACCGGCGTGGCCAGCGCTGCGAAGTCGCCCGACTCCGACGATACCGACCAGACCGCCAATGCCGATTGGGGAACGATGCAGGATTACCAGGATCAGGGGCAGGTGACCGGACCGCTGGTTTCATCTGCGGTGCCGTACGGTGTTGGCACCCTGCCCAACGAGGCATATATCCGTCCGCCCATCTTCGTGGCGGCTCCGATTCCGATTGGACCGTTCATCCCCGCGGCCGGTCCGTTTCTCGGCCGGGTAATTGCCGCGCCCGGACCGATCATGATGCCGCGTGGTCGATGGCTCTATCCGCCTCGTCCAATGGGGGGCTTTACGATGGTGCGTCCGATGCCGTCGTCGGGAATGCCACGGGCCTTTCGCATCCGCTGAACTTCAAGGCTATTATTCCTGCTCCCAATCGGTGCCGCAGGCGCGCGGACGCCGGGAGTTAATCGATGCTCATTACGCTCGACGTCGGGAACAGCCACACCGTCATCGGAATCTACGAAGGCGACACCCTCACCCATCATTGGCGTATCCAGACCGTTCCGGAGCGGACCACCGATGAGCATGGTGCGATGCTGAACACGCTTTTTACCGCCGCGGGAATCGAGCCCGGGTTCAAGCCTGAAGGCGTGATAATAGCGTGCGTGGTTCCGCCCCTGAATCAGTCGATGGAGCAGCTTGCAGAGCGCTACTTCCGATGCACGCCGTTGATGGTTGGACCCGGCATCAAGACCGGTATGCCGATTCTGTACGAGAATCCCAAGGAGGTGGGCGCCGACCGAATCGTCGACGCGGTCGCCGCCTACGATCGCTATGCGAGCGCGTGCATCGTGGTCGACTTCGGCACCGCGACGACCTTTGATTACGTGACGGCGCGCGGCGAGTACGCCGGCGGCGCGATCGCGCCGGGGCTGGGCGTCTCGATGGATGCGCTCATCGCGCGCGCGGCCAAGCTCTATCGCGTTGAACTGGTCCGCCCGCGCGAGGCGGTCGGCCGGACGACGATCGCCTCGATCCAGTCCGGGGTGATTTTCGGGTACAGCGCGCTGGTCGATGGTCTCGTGCATCGCATCCGCAAGGAGCGCGGCGAGCGCGCCCATGTAGTCGCGACGGGAGGGCTTGCGGACTTGATCGCGCCGGAGTCCGAGACCATAGAGGAAGTGGACGAATTTCTGACCTTGAAGGGTCTGCGGTTGATCTTCGAGCGCAATCGCCGCTAAACGGAGAGGTATGATGGAGAAGCCCGCGCGGATCGTTACCGATTCGATGATCGGAATGAAGCTGCCGGACTACGCGCGGCATTCGCCGCGGGTTGCCACCGTGCTCGGCCATAATCCGGGGCCGTTTACGGGACCCGGTACCAACACCTACATCGTGGGTTCCGGGCGCCGTCCGCTTCTGCTCGACACGGGGCAGGGCGTTCCGATCTGGATGGAGCTGCTCGTCGATGCGCTCAAGGAGCTTTCCAACTCCAGCGGACTTGAACGAATCGTGCTGACGCACGCGCACGTGGATCACATCGGCGGCGTGCCGCAGGTGCGCGAGCGCTTCGGCGATATCGAGGTGCTCAAGATGCCGTGGGCGGGGCAGGATGCCAAGGCGGGCAATCTTATGACCGCCATCGGCCACGACGCGGTCGTGAAGACCGAAGGCGCGACGCTTCGCGCCATTCATACGCCCGGTCACGCTCCCGACCATTTATGCTATTACCTTGAGGAAGAACGGGGCCTTTTCACGGGGGACGTGGTGCTGGGTGCGGGGACTACGGTGATCCCGGACGACACCGGCGATTTGAGCCAATACATGGATTCGCTCCATCGCCTGCTGGAACTCGATCTCGAGGCGATTTATCCGGCGCATGGTCCGGTCATCCGCAAGCCCAAAGAGAAAATCCGTGAATACATCGCGCATCGTGAACTCCGTGAACGCCAGGTGCTCGAGGCGCTGGCCGGCGGACCGCTGGAAGCGATGGCGATAGTCAAGAAAATATATGTCGACGTGCCGGAGTATCTGCATCCGGCCGCCGCGAATTCGGTTCGCTCTCATCTGAAAAAGCTCGGCAAGGAAGGCCGGGTCACGGAGCATGAGAAGCGCTGGAGCGTCAATTAGGGCGGTCTGCATCGCGTATGGTCTGGGGTGCGCCCTCGCGCTCGTCGCAGTCGTTTTTGTAACGCCTGCCCGAGCGGCAGATGCGGACGAATCGGCGACCGCTGAAGTATGGTCCAAGGCGATGGCCTCGCCCGCGGCGCCCGCTGAGGGCGCGCCAATAGCGGAAGCCCCCGCTGCTCCGGCCTTGTCGCCGGCGCCATCACCCGCGGCCGCCGCGTTGCCAGTGGCGGAATCGCCAGCCGAGGCATGGGCGCCGCCCGCATCACCTGCTCCTTCGCCAGCCGAGGCGGCCGCGCCGATGGCGGCGCCGCCACCTGTCGCCGCCGCATCACCCGAGGCGGCTCCATCGCCGATCGCCGTAGCGAGCCCGGCTCCCGCGCCGGCTCCGCCGCCGATGGCCGTTGCCAGCCCCGCTCCCGCTGTAGCGAACGATGCGCTGCTGGCGCCCGCCAATCTGAGCGACTCGCAGAGCGTTACGCCGCCCACGACACAGGAAATTCCCGCGGTAGCGACTCAGAACGCACCGGCAGTGGACCCGGAAGCTTCGAATCCGCCGCCCAAGAACGACGATGACGATACGCAGGTCGATCCCGACGATCCCGACGTGACCCGCTATCAACGCGAGCAGCAGGGCATCGTGGATCCACAGCAGCTCAACGGCCTGCGCGATTTCATGGCTGAGGGCGCCATCACCTCGCCGATCGGCGTCGAACTGCAGGAGGCGCGGCGGAAGCTTTCAAGCGGAGAGGAAGCTGACGGCCTGCTGATTGTCACTGTCGCCAAGGGAAGTCCCGCCGCCACCGCCGGACTGCACGGCTATCAGCGGACGGCTCACAACGTCATGACCGGAGCGGCGCTCGCCGCGGCGATAATCTTTCCGCCCGCGATTTTGGCGGTCCCGCTAATCGACTACACGCAGGTCGGCGAGAGCTACGACATGATAATCGGAATCGACGGCAGTCGCGTCAGCAACTTCCTGGACTTCCAGGATCGGATGCACGATCTGCGGCCGGGCGAAATCGTGTACCTGAGCGTGGTGCACAACGGCAAGCGCGAACAGATCAGAGTCCTCGTTCCCCCGAGCAGCACCCTCACCTGGTAATGAATTCCGGTTTCCGTCTCGCAGCTTCTCGTGTGCTGAGTCAGGAGTTCGCACACGAAATTCTCTCTAGCAGCAGACATTTTTTCCGTCATCCTGAGCGAAGCGAAGAATCTCATGCCACTGCAAACCGCAGTGGAATGAGATTCCTCGCTCGCAGACTCCGCTCAGAATGACACACGGGGCCTCCCTTGTGAGTCGCGATGTGCTGCGAATTTCAGACTCGGCGCACTACAGCGCAGGTCCGGTCGTGTTCGCGCAAATGCCGGGACAGGTGCCGGCGCCGCTGAAGCAGGTGCTCGGGCATGGGGTGCTGATCGGTATCGGCGTTCCCATCATGCCCACATTGGCGGGCGTTCCCATCGCCACGCCCTGCTCGAGACGCTGCACCGTGTAAGTATCGGGCGGAGCGCAGAAGCTGTAGGTGTTGCCCACCGAGGGCGCCGGAGTCGGAGGCCCGACCGGCGCCTGCGTCAGTTCCACGCCGTCTTTGATCAGCTCGACAGCCGTGCCGCTGTCCGGGGTCGGGACCGATACGATACCGACGATACTGCCGTGTCCGCTGCATTCCATCGCCTGCGAGAACAGCCCCGTAGGAATCATCGTCGCGCAAGCGGTTGGGGGATTGGGCCCGGTAATGCTCGACTGCGCGATAATGGTGTGGCCGGGAAACGGGTCGGTTCCGCCCTGGTAGAGGTCTTGCGCTACGGCGAAGAGGTCGTAGCTTTGCGGCACCTTTGGCTGATTGAAGGCATGGGTAGGAACGTTGAGCGAGAAATTCAGACTGGTTTGTCCGCCGACGATCACGATCGGACTGCTCAGCGCACTCACCAGATCGTTGGTGCCGGTGTTTTCCGCCACCACCTGCACGGTCGTGTTCGTGCCGGGCGGTGCGGCGGCCGCCAGGTTCACCGTGCCGCCGACATAAGCGGTAGTCAGTACGAAGTTGCAACTGCCATTCGCTCCGGGGCTCGATGTGCCCGCGGGCGGGCACTTGCCCGCGGCAACGCTACCGGAAGCGCCGCCTAGGGTGGCGGAGCCCTCGACGAATTGAGTGTCGTACCCTGGAGCGCCGACTTCCAGCACGTACGTGATCGGAGACGGCGAACCGATGGGAATTTTGATGAACGGCGCCGGAGCGGTGACGCTCCCCGGCAGAGGATAGTTACCGTTGTCGTCCGACACGGCGGTCCCAACGCTGACACACTCTTGCGGCGACGTCATGCAGCTTGATGAGTCCCCGGTCGGCGCTTCCAGGATTTGAACGGTGGCGCCGACAATCGGCCGAGTGGTGCAGCCGTCGGTAATCAGTCCGTCGAAGCCGCCGAGCGTTTGTCCACCTTTCACGGTGAAGCCCTGCGAGCTGGTCGCGTCAGGAAACAGGCGCGCTCCGTCTATCCCGCGTTCCGCCGCGAAGGTCGAGGTGCCGCCTGACACGTAAAAGTCATAGAGAGTGCCGATGTCGGCGGCGGCGGGCAGGAACAGCGAGTAGTTTCCTTTCCGGACGGGTACGCTCGCGACGATTGTGTTAGTGCCGGTAATCTCCGCGGTCACCGCCAAATTAGGGATGTGCTTCTGGGTCGAGTTACCATTGGTGCCGCCTTTGATCGTGCCCGAAACCGTTGCGTAGAACTCGCCCGCGTTGGTCGGCTCCGCGGCGCTCACCTGGACGATATACGGCTGTCCCGCCGCGCTGGGAGTGCTGACGATATTCATGTTGAGCTGGATCGGCAGCAACACGGTGGTGTTTTGCTTGGTGTCCAGGGTGCCGGTCAGCTCGTACGAGATCGGAGTGCTCGAATTCTGGAGCTGAATCGGAACCTTGATGCATCCCTCGATATCGCCGCCAGCGCTCGCCGGACAGGTCGGAACTATGAAACCCGGAACCCCGGTGTCGAATACGACCTCGACCGTCTTGAATTTTTCGTTCCTCACTCCCTGGGTGTTGAAGACCTGAAGCTGGCTTTCGCCCGCGACGACATCGAGCTGCACATCTCCGGGACTGCTGCTGGTGGGCGTTCCCGAGGGCACCGGGATGATGACCCATTTGCCGTTGTTTTCGGCGGGTGGCGTGCCCGTACCGGTCGGCCGCGGATTTATCCGGACATTGGCAATGTTAAGGACGACGTTCTCCATGCTGGAGACGGGCTGGCCGGTAAGCGTCGTGATAAAGCCGACCTGTACGTTGGCCGCGGTCGGGCTCGGGAGTGCTGGAGATTGGCTGTATGCGGAAGGTCCCGGGCACAGCGCGCAAATGATCAGAACCGGGGCCAGCAGAGAGATCGCGGCCCATGAAAATCGGAGCTTATTCACATCGTGTCCAAAGATAAGAAATTTTCCCGCACAGATTTGGGTAGCCGAATCCGCGCGCGAGGGCAACCGATGACCCTATCGATCGTGCGTTGACTCCGCGCGCGCGGCTCTTTACCCGGCTTCGCTTTGTGTACTAGTTGAGATGTTGAGCCCGTCGAGACGCGATGCGTCCGGCGAGGCGGTTTGAAGAAATAGGCGTCGCGCGCGGACGCCGCTGGAATACGCAGCTTGGGCTCGCGCCTGGATCCGCGAAGTCGGACCGGGACTCCAAAACGGGACTTGAGCGCTCCCTCAAAGAGTACTCTGCCTGCGGGGTTGCCGGTGCTTACGGCGGCCCCGCTGTTTTTTGGAGTATTCGATGAGTCAGGAAAAAGTTCGCGTCCCCGACCTTGCGCGGATGAAGGCGGAGCGGCGGCCAATCACGATGCTGACCGCTTACGACTTTCCGTTCGCGCGCATCTTCGATCAGGCCGGCATCGACCTCATTCTCGTCGGCGACAGCCTTGCGACCGCCGTGCGCGGCGAGGAAAACACGCTCGCCGTGACGGTCGATGACGTTGTTTACCATACCCGTGCCGTGGTCCGGGCGCGCCGGCGCGCTCTGGTCATCGCCGACATGCCGTTCCTCTCCTACCAGGTGAGCGCGGAAGATGCGCTGCGCAACGCCGGCCGGTTCATCAAGGAAGCCGGCGCCGAGGCGGTCAAACTCGAAGGCGGAATCGCAATCGCGGAGACCGTGCGCCGAATCGCCGAAGTCGACATCCCCGTGATGGGACATATCGGGCTGACGCCGCAATCGATCCATCGGATGGGCGGAAATCGCGTGCAGGGGCGCAAGCCGGGACGGCGGCCCGGATGCCGCGAGCGGCTGATTGAAGACGCGCTCGCGATCGAAGCGGCGGGCGCTTTCGCGATCGTAATCGAAGGGGTGCCGCCCTCGCTCGGCCGCGAGATCAGCGAGCGAGTAAGTGTCCCCACGATTGGAATCGGCGCGGGCGCGGACTGCGATGGGCAGGTGCTGGTGATGCACGACATGCTTGGCCTCAGCGAGTCGTTCAAGCCGCGTTTCGCCAAGCCATTCGCGAATCTCTGGCAGGAGGCGTCCGCGGCTGCCGAAAGCTACGTGCGCGAAGTCCGCGAGCGGGTGTTCCCTGCGCCCGAGCACTGCTACGCGGAAGCGAAGGGGAATTGACGATGGATGTAATCCGCACCCCCGACGAGATGCAGCGCTGGTCCGAGAGCGCGCGCCGGTCCGGCGAGCAGATCGCCTTTGTGCCGACGATGGGCTTCCTGCACGAAGGGCATCTCACGCTGATGCGCGAAGGACGCCGGCGTGCCGCGGCGCTGGTAGCTTCGATCTTCGTGAATCCGACCCAGTTTGCTCCGCACGAGGACTTCGCCAGATATCCGCGCAACTTCGAGCGCGATTGCGCGTTGATGGAAACGGTGCCGGTTGACGTCGTCTTCGCGCCGGAGCCGTCGGCCATGTATGCGCCCGATTCGCAGACCTGGGTCGAGGCGACGCAGGTGACCGCCGGCCTCTGCGGACCACATCGGCCCGGACATTTTCGCGGCGTCACGACGGTGGTCGCCAAGCTGTTCAATATCGTGAAGCCGCATTTCGCGATGTTCGGGGAGAAGGATTTTCAGCAGCTGCGTGCGATCCAGCGGATGGTCACCGACCTGAACTTCGATGTGGAAGTCGTGCCGGTGCCGATCGTGCGTGAAAGCGACGGCCTCGCGATGAGTTCGCGCAACGTCTATCTATCGCCCGATGAGCGCCGGCGCGCGCTGGCGCTGAGTCTGGCGCTGCGTGCGGCGCGCGATCACTATCGCGAGAGCGCGTGCTGCGCCGAAGAGCTGGTATTCGTGGCGAAGCGCGTCCTCAAGCGGACGCCGGGCGTGGAGATCGAGTACGTGGAGGCGGTAGATGCGACGACGCTGGAGCGGATCTCATCGATCGACCATCCGGTCCTGCTAGCGATAGCGGCGCGCGTCGGAAAGACCCGCCTGATCGACAACACAGTGCTGGCGCCGTGAAGTGTTGCCGCGAACGCGACTCAACCTGTCCCCTTCCTTTTCAGGGAAGGGTTAGGTTCAGTCGCGCTTCAGAGAAACAAAACGGCCGCGGAAGCTTGATGCTCCCGCGGCCGTTCTAATTCAGCCGATCGCAGCGCGGCGGCTCAATAATAATCGACCGGGTCGATCCGCCACTTCGCATGAGAGCGCCGGCAATCACGCTAAAGTCTCTGCCGTCGCGCAAGCAAGCCAGATGCGTCCTGCCCGCATCATGCTCATTGCAGTAGGGTCGCGGTGTGGCCAGCCCTTGGCGACGCCATGGTCCCGGTCGTTACGAACATTCCGGTCATTGGATCGTAAAGCTCTGCCGTCGGAGTCACAGTTCCACCGCTATCAACCTGGCCCCCGGAAATCAGTACCGACCCGTCGCCGAGCCGGCTTGCCGCATGGTGCAGGCGAGGACTACTCATCTCGCCAGTCAACGAAAAGGTACCGCTACCTGGATCATAGACTTCTGCGCTCGACAACGGGTTTCCTGTGTTATCTTGACCACCGGTGATGAGCACCTGGCCCGCCAGCGGTCCGTTCTGCAAAAGAGTCGCGGCGTGACCGGCCCGAGGATTCGACATGCTGCCCGTCGGCGCGAACGTCGCACTCGCGGGATCATACAACTCCGCAGTGCTGAGGATATTGCCGCTTGCGTCAACCCCACCTGTAACGAGAACCTTCCCGCTTGGGAGCAAGGTAGCCGCGTGGCCCGCGCGCGGAGTAGTTAGACTTCCCGTCGGCGCAAGCGTTTTTTTCGCAGGATTATAGAGCGCTGCAATATCATCAGAGAGATGCCCGGGACATACGCTGTCCGGCGCACCGCCCGTTACCAGCACTCCTCCATCGGCAAGGGCAGTCGCTGTCTGCAAAATGCGCAGCAGGCTGAGCGGCACAACCTGACGCGTGAACTTTCGGTTCGGATTGAAGGACTCGGCGTCGGAGAGGTGGGTAAAAGGTATGAGGGCGGCGCCCGGGGGAGATGAAACCGGCAGTTCCGACAGCCCGGGTGTGGCTGTGGGGCACGGTACCGCACTGACCGCTGCAGCGCCGCCGATTACCAGCACGCTTCGATTTGACAAGAGAACTGCCGATTGAAACGCGTGGGGCATCGCCATAGCGGAGGTTCTTGCAAAAGCGCCGGTCTTCGGATTGTAAAGCTCGGCACTAGATAAGTAGGGTTCGGACGCTCCTTGGCCACCTGTAATAAGCACTTTGCCGTTGCCTGGTAGAAATGTAGCAGTGTGAAAGACGCGGGCATCGTTTAGGTCCCTGACGCTGGAAAATTCTCCCGAACCTGGGGAATACACTTCAGCGCTGGAGAGCAAGTGGCCTGCGCCGTCGGAACCGCCGGTTACGAGCACGTCGGTGACGTGCACGGCTTTCGCCGGGCGGCGGCTTTTACCGTACGCGCCGCCGCCAAGGATCAAAATACCGCACGCAACCACCGCCACTACCGCAGGCCTTTGCCCCCACTTCATGGTGCACCCTCGGGCTCTGGATTAAACCTTCAAACGTGCCTCTAGCCGCGTACCGAAACCCCTGGAAAAGGCCTCTGACAGGCATCGTCCGGCCTGATCGGCGAGATTTCCCGCGCTATCTAACCATGAGCGCCTTGCAGTGAGGGGTCAAATTCCGGCGGAGGCAGTTTGGGCGCGGGTGCGTCTTGAGCTGGCGTGCCGTCAGGCTTCGCGTCCGGTAGAGCCATGACGTTGACGGTGTTGTGGTTCATCATTTGCGGAGCGACGTAAGGCCTCGCCGTTGCGATCTAGTAGAGTAGCGCGAGCGCATCGATCCGCGGGCGGGAACGTCCGCGCCACCTATTATTTCCCCGGAGAAACAAAACGGCCGCGGAAGCAGAGCTTCCGCGGCCGTTCTAATTCAGCCGATCGCAGCGCGACGGTCTAATAATAATCGACCGGGTCGATTTGCCGCTTCGCTCCGTACCAGAACAGCATGTTCTCGGTCAGGCCCTGCCAGGTGAACTTGTTGGGCGGCAGCAGCAGCCGTTTGAACATCGACTTGAACGAGTAGAACTCCTTGGTGCACTTCCAAACGCCTTCTTCAACCTGCTGCGGCGACATGTTCTTGGGCACGAACATGCAGCGGAAGTTATTGGTGTAGAGATCGGCATCCGGGATAATCACGCGGCCTTCGTTTTCCAGCTGCGTGCGCATCGGCGTGCCCCGCCGCGGCGTGACGGTATTGAAGAACGCCTCCGGAGCGCGGACTTCATGCAGGAACTTCATCGTCTCGTCGAAGATGCCGGGCTTGTCTTCCTCGAGACCGAACAGGAAGTTCAGCGAGTAGTAGATGCCGTAGTGCTCCATCTTCTTGAGCAGCTTCTTGTACTGGTTGGCATGGTTCTGAATCTTGTTCATCGACAGCAGGCTTTCCTGGCTGATCGATTCGACGCCGATATTTACGTGAAAGATTCCCGCCTTGGCCGCCAGTTCGAGCAGCTCATCGTCATGATTCGAGTTGATCGTCCACAGGCAGGAGAAGCGGATATTGAGCGGTTCGAGCGCCTTGAACAGCTCGCGCGCGAACTTGTGCTTGCCCGTGATCTGATCGTCGATGAACTGGAAACGGCGAAAGCCGGTGATCTTGATGACTTCCTTCATTTCCTCGACGATGTCGCCGATCGGGCGCGTGCGATACGAGCCCTCGTAGAAGACCGGAATCTCGCAGAACGAACAGCGATAGGGGCATCCGCGGCTGGCTTGCACCGGAACCGCCTTGAACAGATAGCGGTTGAGCTTCAGCAGCTCGTGGCGCGGACGCGGCAATCCCTTGAGGTCGTGCACCTTGGTCGCTTTGTAGACCTGCTTCAGCTTGCCGTCGCGCCAATCCTGCAGAAGCTCGGGCCATACCAGGTCGGCCTCGCCCTGCACGACCGCATCGGAGTGCTCGAGAGCCTCCGCGGTCTGCAGGGTCGCGTGAAACCCGCCAAACACCACCGGAATGCCGCGGCGGCGAAATTCGTCGCCGAGCTGATAAGCGCGCAGCGATGCGCCGATGGTGGTGGTCATTCCAACGAGATCCCATCCCCCGTCGAAATTGATGTCCTCCAGCCGCTCGTCGCACAGCGTGACGTCATAGTCGTCGGGCGTTAGTCCGGCCAACAGCGGTATCATCAACCCCATGATGAGCCGCCATCGGGTCTTATGCGGCGTGCCGTCGAGATGGACGGTCGTCGGCTGGACCAACAGGATCCTGGGCTTCTTGTTCATGCTTCCTCCACCGCCACGCTGCGATTCTTGCGAAGCGGCTCATCCGGTGACTCTACAGCCCGATGGCGGGCCGCGAGCCACGTCAAGACCGACGCGTATACATAGGTACCAAACGCGGTTCCCCAACAAAACCACTGCAAGCGGCTAATCAGAGCGAATCCCACCAGCAGGTACGCGAAATCGCGGCCGCTCCAGCGGTCCACTTGATTAATCCATTTCTGGGCTTGCGCGCCTCGCAAGCGAAACGCCAGATAGATCGATAAAACGCAAAGCGCGAAACCGGCGAGCTGAATGGGCAATAACCATAGGAATGCGGAATTAGCGCTCGCCCGGTAAGCGCCGACATAGATTCCGATAAAGATCGCGACGTGGACGATATTGTCGGTGGTTAAATCGAGCTTGCCGCCCCAGTCCGTCTCACTCATCTGGAGCCGCGCCAGTTCGCCATCGATCCCATCGATAGTGATCGAAGCCAGGAACAGCAGCGATGCCAGCAGCCGCCAGCCGTAGCTCGGAATCGCAAACATCCATGCCGCGACAAAGCCGAGTATCGTGTTGGCGATCGTTACCTGGTTGGGGGTTATCTTCGTGCGCGCCAGCCGGAGGCTGAGTCGCCACGAGATCTTGCGGTCGAGCAGGCGCGCCATCAGCGCATCTTTAGATGCCGTTTCCAGGTGCAGCGAGCGCGCCAGTCTCAACTCCGCTTCTTCGCGATCTTCCGGGCGTCCGTTGAGCGCGAACGGCAATTCGCCGGTCGGCCGGCGGGCGGGCTCCATCCGGGGCGTGTCCTGCTCGAGCAGATCGCGCATCGGACCGGTCGCAATCTCACCGCCGCGGTCCGGATCGCTACTGGAAAAGCGAAGTACGCGGCTCGGATGGTTAGCCGCGTCGTCAAGCACGCGCCGCAGTTGCAGCTTGGAGAAAACCAGATTGCCCGCGAAGGAAATGCACGGCGCGTCCGGATCCAGATCCGTATGCCGAGCCATCGAGGAGTCGAGCTTGTCGACAAGATTGACTTCGAGACGGCTCCGGAAGCCACCGAGCGAGGACGCAACCTGGGAGTGGCGTTCCGCCGGTGCCGCGATGAAGAAGCGCTTAACCCCCGCCCGTTCGCAGGAGAGGATCAGCCGCTCGAGCAAAGGTCGCCCGAAAATGCGGTTGTCGGCACGCGAAGGCGCCGAGATTAGAGCCGTTTCTATCGCCAAAGTCGTATTAAAACCTGGTTTCTTACGCGAACCACGCGTCAACGTAACATGCCCGCAACCTCGGCGATAGAAGGCTACCTTCTCTTTAATTCCGGTCTCGTACTTGCCAAGCTTCCATGACGATCCGCCCGCTCCCCTGGGTACTTCCGTTCCCGATTTCGTCGGCGCGTACAGTTAATGCGATGGCGGGTAACCCGCCTGCATCAGCCGCGATTCGAGCTGCTTGACCAGGTCCTGGTATGAGCTGCTTTTGAGGGTCGCTTGAATCTGGGTGGTCATGCTGGCAGCCAGGCTCTGCCGATCGAGGATGACATCGACGATGGTCCATCGGCGGTTGATGCGCTCCAGAATGTAGTTGATCGATACCGCGCCTCCTTCCGGGCGGGTGACCGTCGTTCGCACAGTACGCCGATCGCCGGAAGCATCCTCGCCCAGAATCTTGATGCTGAAATCGGAAAAGAACTGAGCTGCATTCGGGTACGCGATTTTTTCGAGCAGCTCCTTTACCAGCGCGACAAAGTGAGCGCGATCGGGCGCGGCAAGTTTGCTCCATTGCGCACCAAGTGCCTGCCTACTGAGCTTTTCAATCGCGAGAGAGTTGTCCATGGAGCCGATCAGCATCTTTTTCTGAGCAGCGTCGGTGGTGGTACGCAGCTTGCCTATTGACGCGAGGAGCTGGCGGACGGTCGCGGTGGCACTCTCATCGGCGGTACCCGCAGAAACGCGAATAGCGACGAGCACAAAAATCAATGACGCGAAACAATACGCAACTATGCGAATTGATTTAGGAAATCTGGGCCGCAAGCCTGAGATGCCTCCGGAAATGGAACACGGTTCGCGCGATGGATTTAGAGTACGCGTGATGGCGTGTCAATTGATTGGGGGAAAACGCGACTGTTGATGCGGGTTTTTTCCTGCACCCTAGAGGCTGCATGCGCGTACTGATAGACTCCATGGCTCGCGAAGATGATATCGGCTCTGCTTTTCGACTTCGGCGGTACGCTCGATGGGCCGCTGCATTGGCTGGATCGATTTCTTATGCAGTATCGCGCCGCCGGAGTCGAGATTGATCGTGATGAACTTGACGCGGCTTTCGATCATGCGACGCAGGCCGGTTATCGCGCGGGAAAAGTGGTTCAGCGCTTTGGGTTGGTGGATCTGGTGCGGTTTCTGACGGGAAATCAGATGGAATTTTTGGCGCATCAAGGCCCCGACCGCATTCGCGGCAAACTTGCCTCGCTCGATCCGAAGGCGCGGCATCGGATGGTCGAACAAGTGACCGCGGGGTTTGTCACCGCGACCAGGAAAGGAATCGAAGCGAATCGCCCGGTGCTGAAAAACCTGAAAGTGCGTTTCCGAATCGGAGTGGTTTCCAACTTTTATGGAAACCTCGAAGGAATTCTGGCGGAAGCCGGCGTGAAAAAAATGTTCGATTCGATCGTCGACTCCAGTCGAGTGGGGGTGTTCAAGCCCGCGCCCGCAATTTTCGAGATGGCCCTACGCGCGCTGCGCGTGAAGCCGCCCGAGGCGGCGATGATCGGCGATTCGCTGGGCAAAGATTGCGCGCCGGCGCATCGTCTTGGCCTGAAAACGGTCTGGTACCGATCGAGTGCGTCGGTACATCCGGATGAGCCCGGCGATGAATCGAGCGCGGATTTTACAATCGCTTCGCTGGACGAAGTTGCGAGTCTCCAATGGTGACCGGGTTTCAGGGCGCGATAATTGCCGCGGGTCGCGGTGATCGCCTGCGCGCCTCGGGCGGCGCGACGATTCCCAAGCCGCTCGTCGAGGTCGGCGGGCAGCCGATGCTGGCGCGGCAGGCGATGGCGATGCTCTCGGCGGGTGCGCGGAGCGTTGTGGCGGTCATCAATTCGGAGACCGCGGCGCTGGCCCGCGATATTTCCCTGCCCGCGGCCCTGCAAATTGTCGTACGCGATACCGAGAGTTCCATGGAGTCGCTGTTCACGCTGGGCGAGTCGCTCGCGGCCGGCCATTTCCTGCTCGCGACCGTCGATGCGATCGTTCCCGACGCTGAATTGCGCCGCTTCGTGGCGGAATCGGCGCGACTTGCCGCCACAAAATCGGTCAACAGCTTCGATGGCGTGCTTGCGCTCACCAAGTGGCGCGGCGATCGCAAGCCGCTTTTCACAGAAGTAACGGATGCGGGGTTGATTACGTCATTAGGAGCGCGCGAGAGTTCCCTGGTCACGGCAGGACTGTATTGGCTGCCCACGGAAATCTTTCGCTTCGCCGCCGCCGCGCGGCAGCGAAAGCTGGCGGCGATGCGTTCGTTTTTGCAAATGCTCGCCCAGGAAAACATTCGGCTGGGTGCGGTCGAGGTTGAGGGCGCGATTGACATAGATGAGGCCTCCGACCTCGAGGCCGCGCGCAGGATGGTGGCGGATTAACCATGAGTTATCGAGCAATCGGAATCTACCGCGAACCCGAATATTCGCCGGGCAAGGTCGAAGCCGACGCCGCGATCCTTGACGCGTCGCTGGCCGAGCTCTCGCGCGAAGGTATCGAGACGGAAGCTTTGTCCCCGACGGAGTTTCTCGATCGGCACGAAATCCAGGCCGATCTGGTGCTCGCGATGTGCCAGAGCGAATCGGCGCTCAGAAGGCTTGCCGAAGTGGAGCGCAACGGCGCCGTAGCGATCAACTCCGCCCTGGCGATTCGCAACTGCTATCGCGATTTGCTGGCCCCGGGACTCGGCCGCGCGGGGGTTCCCACTCCGGTGGGCGCGCTGGTCAGGACCGATCAGCGAATCGACCAGCGCGCGCTCGGCGGCGTCGATCTCGAGCAGCCGGTGTTCGTCAAGCGCGGCGATCTGCACGCGCTCGGCGCCGACGACGTTCAGCGCGCGATCGGACGCCAGGAAGTCGAGGCCAAACTCAACAGCTTCGCACGCAGAGGGGTTCGCCGCGCATACCTGCAGCAGGAATATCCGGGCGGCGTAATCAAATTCTATGGCGTGAGCGGCGGTTCGTACTTCACTGCACTGCCCGAGAGCGGCGAACTTCCGGAAATCGCGATACGCGAACTGTCCGATGCCGCGCAACGAGCCTCGACGGCGTTGGGGCTGGAGGCGTGGGGCGGAGACGCGGTCCTCAATGAGGATCGGTTTGCGATTATCGATTTCAACGACTGGCCCAGCTTCAGCCGGGTCCGCGGCCAGGCGGCGCGCGCGATCGCCCGCAGGGCCCTTTCGTTGCTCGCCCGCGCGCGCTAGCCTCTTGCGACGATTCTTGGAAGGAAATGTCGCTAACTGCTGATGGCATCGAACGGAAAACTACCCTCTGTTAAAACCGCAATTCCCGGACCCGAATCCCGCAAGATCTTCGACGAAGAGCAGAAATATATCGCGCCCGGTCGCCAGCGCGTCTCGTTGCTGGCCGGCGTGGCCTTTGATCACGGCGAAGGCGCGACGCTGACCGACGCGGACGGCAACACCTACATCGACCTGTACGCGGGCATCGCGGTGGCGAGCCTCGGCCACGCCCATCCGCGGATCACGAAAGCGATCGCCAGGCAGGCGGGACGGCTGACGGTGGGAACGTTTGCCACCAGGGAACGCGCGGAAGCATTCAAATTGATCGCGGAAGTCGCGCCGCACGGCCTCAACCGATCGCATCTGTTCAGCGGCGGAGCCGAAGCGGTCGAGGCCGCCCTGCGCCTTGCGCGATCCGTCACCAAGAAGCACGAGGTGGTGAGTTTCTGGGGCGCGTTTCACGGCAAGACCGGCGGCGTGCTGGGCCTGATCGGCGACGAATCGAAGAAGGGCTACGGCCCTCTGCCCGGCGGCCGGTACCAGGTGCCGTACGCGGACTGTTATCGATGCCCCTTCAAGTTGCAGCATCCGTCGTGCGGGCTGCTCTGCGTCGATTTTGCGCGCGATCAGATCAAGAATTCATCGGCCGGCGAGGTCGCGGCGATTCTGGTGGAACCGATGCAGGGAACCGCCGGCAACGTCATTCCGCCCGACGATTGGCTGCCCGCGATCAAATCGGTGGCGAAAGAAATGAACGCGCTCCTGATTGACGACGAGATGATCACCGGCTTCGGCCGCACCGGAAAAATGTGGGGCGTGGATCACACCGGCGTCAGCCCCGACATCGTGACCGTCGGCAAGGGAATGGGATCGGGATTCCCGGTCTCGGGGGTGCTGATGAGTGAAGAACTCGGCAAGGCCGAACCTTTCGGCAAGCCGAGCGCATCGTCATCGAGCTACGGCGGCAATCCGCTCGCAGCGACCGCCGTCGCTGAAACCATCAAGACCATTCGCGACGAGAAGCTGGTGGAAAACTCGCGCAGGATCGGCGGGCAGATGCTCCATCGGCTGAACGCGCTCAAGGAAAAATACGAATTCATCGGCGACGTCCGCGGCGAAGGCCTTCTCATCGGCATCGACCTGGTGCGCGATCTCAAGACCCGCGAGCCATTGAGCCGCAAGGTCACCGAGCAGATCTTCCTCGAAGCGCTCAAGCGCGGAGTCGTGACGATGACTTACTTTCCGCGCGTCAGGATAAATCCGCCGCTGGTGATTACCGAGGAGCAGGCCGAGACCGGCGTGGCTATTCTGGACGAGGTATTCGGCTACGTGCGCGACAATATCGACTGGCGCGCTGCCTGAACGTTTGGTTCTGAATCGCGATGGCTTTGTCGAACGGAAACCTGGCGCTGTTCTTCGACCTTGGCGGCACTTTGGTGCGGCTCGACGAGTCCAGGGAACTCCCGCTCGACGCCAGCGGCAGGATCGTAGTCGATTTGCTGCCGGGCGTGGCGGAGAAGCTTGGCCCGATGCACGACTACTTGTTCCTCGTCGTGACCAACCAGTCGAAGATCAAGCGCGGCCGCTTTACGATGGAGGCCGTCGAAGCCGCGATTTCCGAGCTCGACCAGAAGCTCGGCGAAATTCTGACCGGATGGCAAATCTGTCCGCATGACGATGCCGACGGATGCAACTGCCGCAAACCGCGCGGCGGAATGATCACCGACCTGGCCGAGATGTACGGCGTCGATCTCAAAACCTCCACCATGGTTGGCGATCAAGAGGTAGACCAGAAAGCAGCGCAAGCGGCCGGCGTCGGCAACTTCGTCTACGCAAAGGATTTTTTCGGCTGGCAATAGATCCGCGTTAATCTGCTTTCCACGCCGGAAGCTGTCGATTCTCAAACAGACGCGACATGAAAGGGCAGTTGCACACGCGTAACCTCTAA
>Ga0074044_10002063_pt1 | contig 17741 bp, 16 predicted proteins | sample BogForMeECP23OM1_FD_94443 | JGI IMG/M metagenome (GOLD analysis project Ga0074044, IMG submission 94443) | Bog forest soil microbial communities from Calvert Island, British Columbia, Canada - Bog Forest MetaG ECP23OM1 | ecosystem: Environmental > Terrestrial > Soil > Wetlands ...
AGCGCGGCAAAGACGGTTGCAGGAGCCTGCCGATTGGCGGCCATGCGGCTACGCCTTGGGCGCGACATAGCCCTCAATATTCTTCATTTGCTGTGTCCAGCCGCCATCGTTTCTTTGGAACGCTTCGAGACGGCGGTCAGCGGGAAGCTTATCGAAGCCGGACTCGGTGACCACAAGTAGCGTGCCACCGGCGGTCTTCTCCAGCCTGAATTCGACGAGCGTGGTCGGTTCCCCGGAGTAGTCCATTGGGTAGTCCGCCTTGTCAAAGGACTTGGGATGGGGCCAGGTGAAGGAAAAGAGCCGTTCGGGCTCCATCTTTTGCACGACCGCTTCCCATCGGACGTGCTCGTAGCCGGGGTGCGTAATGTGGCCGCGCGAAATCTGGCCCGGAACGAACGGGCCCTCGAGTTTCACACGAAACCACTCGCCGAATTCACGGTGATCCGTCAGCGCCCGCCAGACCCGCGAAACCGACGCCTTCAGTTCAATTCGTTTCTCGATTTGATCAGCCATTTTCAAGCAACCTCCTGGTTGCATATTAACGCTGCGGGATGGAAAAGGCAACCCTTTTGTTGCGCTTTTCCACCTACCCCCCTCCGCGGGAAATGCGATTAGAATGAAAGCGTGAATTCAATCCAGGCTTCCCGCAACGGATTTGGAAGGGCTGGGTATGCGCGGGGCCCCACAACTGCTTGTGCAGGCCTCCGAGCGCCCGCGTTGACGCTCCTGCTCCTTGCGCTGCTTGCTGGCCCAGTTGCTGCCACTGACCCGCCCCAAAATCCCAACACGGCGGACCGCAAAGATCTGGTCAGCGCCGTCAAGGTCTTGGAGAAGAAGCTGGGCTTCCGCCGGACAAAAAACTTCCACAAGGGGACTGCAGAGTCCGCCGTCGCTTATCGCTGCTATTACACCGGCAAGCTCGAGCTACCTGACTCTTATGAGAAGCTGCAACTTCTCCAGGGAACGAAAGCCGGCTGCCCGCTCGACACGGAAAAATACGATGTCTTCTTCTACCCCCTCGATGCCGTCGGCAGCGGCAAGACGCCCGTCTCCGATTCCCTGGCGCACGAGCCGATGGAACGCTTCCTGGTGGTCGTTCCTCACGAGGATTTCCACGCCAATAAGGAGTTACGCAAACTGCCGGCGGCTTGGGGCGAAGCGTCGGCAACCCTGATCGGGTTTCTCACGGCCCAGGAAGTGGCGAGGCAGAAGTTTGGCGAGAATTCGGAGGTCTATCGAAACCTCCAAGTCGAGCCGGAACTCTTCGCCCGCAAAGCCGAAATCGTGAACCGCTATCATGCCCAACTGAGCCGGTTATACGCCGCCGCGCGCGCGGGTCAGGTTTCCGAGCGCGACGCCCTGGCGCAAAAACAGCAGGCTTTTGAAGAACTTCAGCAGGCGTGCACGGCTTTCACCCCCGAGCCGAAATCGTTCAACCGATGTCTGGCCGCCAACAACAACGCCGGACTGGCCTTTGATGAGACCTACACGAAGTACTATCCGATGATGTACCAGATTTATTTGGCAGAAGGGCGGGAGCTCAAACCGACCGCCGAAGCGCTCGAAAAGGCACTGAAGGCCTCGACGGAGGCGGAGGTGTTACGTAATCTGCAAATGAAACGGGAATAGACGGGAAACGTTTCGCCTGTCCCCGGTTTTCCGGCTTAAGGGCGTTTCGCACAGAGGTCACGGAGTTCTCACGGAGGACACCGAGAAAATCGGGGTTGCTCCGCGACCTCTGCGAGCCATTCTCTGTGGCCTCTGTGAGAAACGCAATGTGGCGCGAAATCGAAAATCGTCAATCGGCAATCGACAATTCCAGTACCTCGGCCAGTTCTTCCGGCGTTAGTGGCAGAGGATTCGCCTTCATGCTGCTCGCCCGGGCGGCTTCCGCGATCAGGTCCGGAACATGCTGTTCCCCGATCCCGTAGGCCTTGAGAGGCGGGATTTCGAGTTCCCGGCAAATCTCCCGCGTCCAGGCAATTCCGTCCTCGGCGCTGGCGTCCCCCCGCCCGGTGAGCATGCTCGCCACCTCTTGGTAACGGCGCAGCGCGACACTTTGAGGCGCGCGAGCACGTAGGGCGCGCAGGTTCATTTCCATCCCATAGGGCAGGATGGCCGCGCAAATGGCGCCATGCGGCGCGGGAAACCTCCCACCGAAGGGAGCGGCAAATCCGTGTATGACGCCCAGGCCAGCGTTGGCAAGCGCTAGTCCACTAAAGAGCGCCGCAAGCGACATATCGTGCCGTGCTTCCCGGTCATGCCCCTGGTGAAACGCCCGGCGCAGCGAACGCGCTGCCAGCGGGATTCCCTGCACGCAGAATCCGTCGGTCACGGGGTTCGAGCGGATGGAAACATAAGCTTCAATCAATTGCGCCAGCGCGTCGAGTCCCGTGCGCGCGGTAATCGCCGGCGGCAGGCTGAGAGTCAGTTCCGGGTCTACCACCGCGAGGCGGGGCAGAAGCCACGGGCTGCGCAGGCTGACTTTAACTTGCCGCTCGGGCACTCCCAATACCGCGTTGCGCGTAACCTCTGACCCCGTCCCCGCCGTCGTGGGCACGGCAATGAACGGCGCAGCAGGATTCTGGAGGGCATTCCCCTTGCCCACCACATCCAAATAATCCATCACGTCGCCGGGGTTGGTAAGCAGCACGGCAATGGCTTTTCCCGCGTCGATGACGCTGCCTCCGCCCATGGCGAGCACCACGTCGCACTGGCGCTCGCGCGCCTGCTCCAGTCCCCGGGCAATCAGGTCGACCGTGGGTTCATCCTCGACGACGAAGGTGGAACACTGGGCGCGTCCGGCCTCGAGGTCTGATCGCAGTTGGTCAGCTCGCCCCGGTGCGCGGCTGGTCACCAGCAACGCCCGACTTCCCCACTGTTTTGCCGCGGGCGCCACCTGTCGCAGGGAGCCTTCCCCGAAAACGATGTGTGCCGCCGTGGCGAATTCAAATGACATATGAGCATCCACAGATTTCGCAGATTGTGCAGATAGGTGTCAGGTGCCAGGTACCAGGTGTTAGTTACCAAGTTCCAGAGTAGATCCAGCAATCATCGCTGTCCTGGCACCTGACACCTGCTTGTCTCACCAACCTTCCTCGCCGGGAAACACATTGGAGTATTTCACGCTCGAGCGAGGTTCCGCCATCAAGGACTCCATCCGGTCGCGCCACGCGGCGTAATGGGCGGTGGCCTTGTGCGCCGCGGTGGCCTCCACGCTCCGATAGGCCTCGACTAGGACGAACCGCGTGGGATCGTCATTTTGCTGCACCACATCAAAGCGTGCGATGCCCGGTTCCTTGAGGCTCTGGCGCGCGTTCTCGATCGTCACTTGTTTAAAGGCCTCGATGCAATTGGGCTTCACTCTCACGTGCACGTGGACGATGAGCATGGTCTACCTCCATCCGATGAATCACCAAGCCTTCACTTCAGCCCGAAACTCGCCACGCGCCGCCAAGGGCGCGGTTCGCCGTCCGTCCGGTAGAGGTGCAGGCTTCGCACCTTGAACTGAAGGTCGAGCCGGCGCCCCATTTCCGCCAAGATTCCTTCCTTTAAGCTGTGTGGGAAATTTCCGTAAAGGAGGCTGAGGTGGGGCATGAAGGCCGGCTCGCGCTCATGGCCAAATGCCTGGCGAGCAGCTTGGTGCGCTTTCCGGAGCGGCTCCGTCAGCGCCGCATGAACGAAAAGGCAGCGAAAGTACTCGTCAAGGAAGTCGATTTCTTCCAGCCGGATGGTGAATGGCCGGAGGGCGGCGGCGACGCGTGCGGACCTGCAAATCAAATCACGGCGCGGACCCACGCAACTCCCCAGCAGCGTCACGTGTGGGGAAAATTGCGGACCGCCGTACCGTGCACTCAATCGGTGGATAATCCGCGCCAGGCGATCGCACACGTCTCCCGTGGGCATGAACCACAAGGAATATCTTTTCCCGGCAGGCGACTGGCTCACTGGCTTGCCCAAGTCTGCGGACGATGTGAAGTGTAAAGGGTAAAGTTTAAAGGGTAAAAGCTGAAGGACTTCGCTGCACCCTTTATCCTTTACCCTTCATCCTTTACTGCCCCTCTTTGAGCTCTCGAATCCAGAGATTGCGATAGCGCACGGGGTGGTGGTGGTCCTGCAATCGGAGCGGGAGCTTATCCGGCTGGGGCGTATACGGCGGACGCTCGTGGTGCGCGGTGGGCCCCATGATCTCGACGTGATCCTGTACCAATACGCCGTTATAGAACACGGTGACATTCGCATGCCGCGTCAGATTCCCATTGCCATCAAAGCGCGCCCCATGAAAAACAATGTCGTACATTTGCCATACGCCGGGCTTCCGCGCCGCATTGACCAGGGGAGGATACTGCCCGTAAACGGCAGCGGCTTCGCCGTCGGCATAGGTCACATTATCGTAGGAGTCGAGAACCTGAATCTCGTAGAGCCCGTGCAGGAAAACTCCGCTGTTGCCGCGGTCCTGGTCCTTGCCGTGAGGCGGGTTGGGGGTGGACCACTCGACGTGCAACTGGCAATCGCCATAGGAGTCCTTAGTCCGGATGTCCCCACTGTTGGGCACCGTTGCGAAATAACCCTTTCCCACGGTCCACTTCGCCGGTCCGCCTTTGACCTCTTCCCAATTCGACAGATCCTTGCCGTTGAAAAGCACAATGGCATCCGAGGGTGGACGCCCAGGTTGCGCCTGGGTGCTTTCCGTCCCCGGAGTGATGATCGCCGGCTCCGGCCGGTTGCGATCGTTTGGACCCCATTGTTGCTGGGCCTCTTGGGGCGAAGCAAACGGCTGAGTGGTGATCATGATGGTCAGAACCATGGCGAGTCCCAAACAGCTTCCCACTAACAAAAGTGCCTTACGCATAGTCTCTTCTCCCTCCTAATAGATAATGTTGCTGCAATCAGTTCGCGCGAGCGGCGCTATTGTACCCTGCAATGCCGGGCCGGGGATTGCTGTTTTTTTTGGCGATTATTTCGTAGTGGGTAAATTTGAGGTAGAGGCGGCTTTACGCCGCCATGTGGCGAGGTAAACTCGCCGCCATGAAATCAAATTGACCTACTACCGCCCGCGGCGCGCTATTGCCGTTGGCGCGTTTATGGCCGCAACTTGTCCCAGAGGGCGGTGAGTCCCTCGACCGTAAATTCGGGCGACTTCGAGTAGTTAATGATTTGGCGCTCCATCGTATCCACCACTTTTACGCCCTCCGGAATTCGTGCGGCCAAGTCGAGCGGGATATTCGTCACGCCGTGGCGGTCACCGTGCAGCAGGTCGCCGGGCCGCACGGTGAGCCCGCCGACGCGCACGGGAGTTCCCACTTCCACCATGTGCACGTAAGCATGCGAAACCGCAATGTGGCTCGCGAAGAAGTGGAAACCCAGGGGCTCAACTTCGTCGAGATCGCGCACGCAACCGTTGGTGACGGCGCCCAGGCATCCCATGGCCCGGTGCATATTGGCGTTGACTTCTCCCCACAGGGAACCCAAGCCGGGCGGATCGTCAAGATCCTCCACCACCACCACCCGCGGCGCGGGCACCTTCATAATATCCTGCCAATGCACACTGGCCGGAACGGCTGCGCCCTTTGCTCCGGGCGTCACCGATTGGATCTTGAGGGTCACGGCGTAGCCCACCATGACGCCGAGACGGGGGAATATGCACCGGATCTCCGGGCGCATAAATCCTTCGTTGCGCGGACGCACGTCAAAAACTTCGATGGCGTTGGCAACGGTGGGCGTGTTAAACGCGCGCAAACGTTCGAGCACAGCAGGTTCTAAGGGTTCCATGGTCATCTCTCCAGGGTCGAGAAAAATATATGTAAGCGGGAGACATTATATGGGTGTTGCCACAAAAACAAGATTATTCCTTGATGGGAGGAAGCTCCGACACGCGCCGCGCAATTTCCCCCTCGATGTCGGCTCCCTCATAAAACCAGAGGCGTCCCTGGGCGCGAGCGGTTTTCCGGAAAGGGCAGTCCGGCAGTTTCGGATCCGAGTGCATGCAGGGAACAAGCGGGTTTCCCCACGAACGGCCCGGATTCTGCCAGGCGGTTAAGATCCAGCGATGGCCATCGGCGGAGCGGACGGCGGCGACGGGCTTGCGCAGAATCTTGTTGTCATTCGCCTGGGCATTGAACTCCGGCGCGCCCTTCAGCATGATGCAGACCTGGTTGCGCAGGCCTGCTGACCCGTTCATGCCCGTCAAATCCGCACCACTGAAGTTGCGCAGCCACAGTTCCATTTCCACACGGTTTTCAGCGGGCCGAATATGCGCCCCGAACGTGACATAATTCGGGAGCGTCCATTGAGAACTCAAGCTTCCGTCCGCGCCCCGTTCCCAGTCTTTGTTTTCAAGAACCACATTCTTGTCGTTCCAGAGCGTGGGAATGTCGGTGTGAGCCAGAAATATCAGGCCCAAGCTTGAAAAGATCGCTTCCGGCAGATCCAGCACCACGTAACTTGCCGGGTCCCAGGGCAGGAAAACACTGGCCTTGGTGCCGCGCATGGGATCGATAGCGCCATCCTCAAAGCCGATCCGCGGGTACCGTCCTCCCGGGTAGGGCAACACGCGAACCATTTTTCCTGGAGAGACTGTCGGCGCGGGGGGATCGAGGCCGAACTCCTTGGCGCGCTGGCGCACTTCCTCTTCGCTCATGCCACACACGGTGGCGGCCTCCGCCCACGAGTACCGGTGGTCGCGGAGCATGTTCTCCAGCCAGTAACGCAAGTCGGCGCGGGTGGCCGCCACCTCCGTGGGAAGATCCAGGCACCCGGACCGGACCTCGGGGTATCGCGCTTTCAACAGGGGATCGTCAGGGGGTTGGGCGAGATGGAGGTACGGCCGCAAATCGCCCAGCGCCAGAACGCGGAAATCATTCTCCTTGAGGAAGGCCATGTACTGGCGGAAATTCTCCGGCGGCGTATAGACCCAGGGGTGTGCCAGGTCGGGGACTCCGTGGAATTGCAGGACAACAACTTTTCCGGCTCGCGCGTTGCTGACCACCTTTTGGAAGTAATCCAAAGTCCAGTCCGGATAGGCGTCGCCGGCAGTGGGAATCAAAAGGGGGTGGTGGCGCGCGGGGTCGAAGGCGGGACCTGGCTCCATGGCGCCGTACTTCACCTCCGGTTGCATCCCGCGACGCGCCAGGAGGTAGCCTTGATTCGTCAAAACATTTACCGCCTCGGGACCAAAATCATCTCCCGGGTAAGCGAAGGTCGAGGGGCGAGGAACTCCCACTTTTTTCAATTCGCGTTCCACCAGGGCAAGCTCGCCGTGCAAATGCGCCGCGTTGCGGGGAGAGGAGAAATTGCCGTGCGTCCACGTATGGTTGCCGATTTCAAAACCCATCTGGTAGATCTCGGCAATCTCCTGCCAGGTCATGAAATTCTCTGGCGCGTCCATCCAGCGGTGGGTCACAAAGAACGTGGCGCGAAATCCTGACTCCTTCAGCAGCGGGGCGACAAACGTCCGGTGGGACTTGACCGCGTCGTCGAAAGTTAAGACCACGGTCTTATCGGGGATCGGAAGCGCCGGTGAAGCAAGAGGTGAACTCTCGCCCTGGGCAAGGCTGTGGGCGAAATCCAGCGCCGCCAGGGCAGTGACGTTGCGACGAAGAAACTCTCTCCGGTTAAGCCCATGTTTCCAGGGCAAGGGGCTTCTCCCTACTTGATGTGGCAACTCGCCAAGCCGCGCTTCTCCAAATACTGCTGGTGATATTCCTCCGCCCGCCAGAACTCCGCCGCCGGAGTGATTTCCGTCACGATCCGCCGATTGTACTTTCCCGACCGGTCGAGTTCTTCCTTCGACGCGCGGGCCGCGGCTTCCTGCTCGGGCGAGTGAAAGAATATCGCAGTGCGATATTGCTTGCCGTAGTCGGGCCCCTGCCGGTTGAATTGCGTGGGGTCGTGATTTTCCCAGAAGACCTTCAGGAGGTCCGCATAGGAAGCTTGCGCGGGGTCGAAGGTAACTTCCACAACCTCCGCGTGCCCCGTCTGGTCCGTGCAGACGTCGCGATAGGTGGGATTCTGGAGATCCCCGCCCATGTAACCCACGGCGGTGGCGGTGACGCCGTGAACCTGGCGGAAAGCCGCCTCCACTCCCCAGAAACAACCCGCCCCGAAAGTCGCTTTTTCTGTTGCCACGGTCATGGCCCTCCTCTTTAATGCGTTCGAAACGTTTACCAATAAGCCCTGCTGCCCTCATGGCAGAGATGTCATGAGGCTATGATACTATTAGCCGCGCAGGCGAGCGAGTACTTCTATCTTTTCACGGGTGCATCCGCCCGGCCACGGGCCGAGGGCAGCATTTATCCGCGGGCCCAGATCCCAGTTTAGATCAGCGGCAAGTTCGGAGCCGCTTTGACTCCAAACCTGTCCGACAAGGCTAAGACCATGAAATCCTCGCTGGACGAAGTACTTTCACTCTTCAATAAGTGGAAAGCGGACAAGAAGTTGATAGTCGTTGCTGTCTCCGATGGTGATCCAGGCAATCCAGATTCATTCCTGTTCAAAATTACTGGAGCCGTCAAGGAAATCTCGAGTGCGTGGGTGGGGATCGCGGGCGGACCCAGTTACTGCTGCTTGAAGTTAGTCCGGCCGGGAGCAAGGTACGACTACATAGAATTGCGTGATCCAAAGCTCCCCATAACCGATCAAGACCGAATTGATGCCGAGGGACTTTTCGAAGGTATTTTATCGGTAGATTTTGATGACGAGCTCTTCTATGTCTTCAACGTGCTGCGTGTAGACCTTAACCTAGAGCCTGAGGAAGAGCCCGACGAGGACCCTGACATTGATGAGGAGTAACGCTAGGCTGCTTATGCCGGTCTTGTTCCCCGGCAGATTTCACCCGGCGGTCAAGGGGAATGGGCAGGGGGGCGCTCCAACTTGATTACGGCTTCCTTGGCGGCATCAGCAATGGGAATGAGGCCATCGAAGTGGATTGTCTCCTTGTCGCCCAGCAGCGCACGAATTTTGGGCAGCGCATCTTTGGCGTCGAACTGCTCAAGGCTGTAGATCGCGAGGACGCGCATATCTGGGCTGCTGTCATCAAGGGTCGCGATCAAGGGGGGAATCGCCGATTTATCGCCGATCTGCCCCAGAGACCAAGGGACTATCCAGTTAACTTCCTCGTCTTTCAACAGCGGAACTAAGATGGGAACGGCCCTAGCATCCTGTAAATCACCAAGTAGATGGGCAGCATAGTAGCGATCCTGAATGATTTGGCCTCGCTCATCGGGGCTGCCATCGGATCTAATGGCCTGAGTCGGCCTGGGCCAGCGGTCGGCAAGAATAGCTTTGATGACCTGGAAACCGCGATCATCGCCAAGTTTCGCAAAAACATACGCCGCATTACCCCTGAGGCATCTATCCTCGTTGCTAAGCCAGGGTTCAAGGTCTGGAAGCACACTCTTATCGCGAAGTGCCACAATCTTCTTGGCCACCTCAAATTGCTTCCAGAATACGGTTTCCCTCTTGAATTGTTCAACCAACTCAGTAGCAGACTCGTTCGGATGCTCGCCAGTTTGGGCCAGGGCAAGAATGCTGGCGGGGATCACAGATAGGACCATTGACAGAATTAAAGGTAAGTATCTAACTCTCAAGTTGGCCTCCCCTGAGTCAACGATACATTTAACAGGATTCTACTTTGATTGTTAAGGTTGTGCCTCTCACAAGAATTCAGCACCAGGACACATTTAGAACACTACCCAGGTTTGATTCCCCGCCAAATTTCACCCGTGCGGGTAAGGGGGATGGGCAGGGGTTCGCTCCAGGCGAGGCCGGATTCGATGCCCGCGAGCGCGGCAGCTTGGTCCCGCGTTAGCCACAAGAGGAGGCTTCCGTTCGGTTTAAGGCACTGCGCGGCCAGGGGGACGAGCACCTCCAGATTGCCGACGGCGCGCATGGTGGCAAAATCGAACGCCGGGGCCGGGGTAGCGCGAGCCAAGTCTTCCAGGCGCTCGGCACGCACCTCGACTGGGCCGAATCCACAGGCACGGAGAGCTTCCTTAAGGAAGGCGCGCTTCTTAGCTACCGGCTCGAGCAGGGTGACGGAGGTTCTGGGAAAGGCAATCTTCAGGGCCAAGCCGGGGAAGCCTGCCCCACTGCCAATGTCGAGCAGGTTGCCGTGGAGTTCGATGTGCCGGGCGATGAAGAGGCTTTCGCCGAAATGGCGCGTCACACACTCTTCCGCATCGCGGATCGCGGTGAGGTTGATTTTCTGGTTCCAGCGGAGAAGCAGGTGAAGGTAGGCGAGGATTTGGTCCGTCTGAGCGGATGAAAGGTCCAAACCAAAGGGTTCGAGAAGTTGCCAAAGGCGCGTTTCATCGAGCACGGAGGGGATTGTAGAGAGGTCCTCGCCGGGGCGCAAGCGGAGAACCACACCGGCAGTAGGTGGCAGGTCGTAGGTGGTATGTGGGAAAGATGGGACCCAGCACCGGGCCCTATTTGCAAAATCCAGATTCCGAATTCCAAATCCCGCGCACCGAACCCCGAATCCCGGCCTTCACACTTTTTCCAGCGCCAGTTCCAGGTCGCGGATGATGTCGTGCCAATCTTCCAGGCCGGTGGAAAGGCGTATGCCTTCCGGATGCATTCCGAAGGCGCGCTTTTGCTCGTCGGGCAGCGCCGAGTGGGTCATCGAGAACGGGTGCTCGATGAGGGTCTTAATTTGTCCCAGGCTTACGGCCAGGGTGACGGAATAAGCATGCTCGGCGAGGTAATCCACCATCCTCTCCGCGCGCGTCTGCTTGCGATCGGTTCCCTTGAGTACAAAGTACATCATGCTGCCGGGAGCGAATTTGCCCTCGGGATTGACCATCTGTCGTTTGGCCAGCGCCTTCTGCGAAAAGTTTTCCGCCCCCGGGTAGCTGACGCTCGCCACTTTGGGATGCTTGGAGAGGAATTCGGCCACGCGCTGCGCGGTCTTCTGCATATTGTTCATGCGCGTCGCCAGCGTCGGCAGGCCGTACACCAGCACTCCCCAGGCGCTTTGCGGCGAAAGCACGCCACCGAAATCCTTGCGAAACAGCATCATCGAGTTGTACCACTCTTTGGCGGCGATCACCGCGCCGCCCATGTCGGTGCCGAATCCCCCCAGTCCTTTGGTAAGACTTTCCACCACCATGTCGGCGCCCAGCCGCAAGGGCCGCTGGCAGAAGGGCGTGGCAAAAGTGTTGTCAACAATCACCAGCACGCGATCCTTTTCCTCGCGGCGGGCATTGGCCTGGTCCGCTACATGCCGGATGGCAGCGATGTCAATCAGTTCCAGGGTGGGATTGATGGGCGTCTCGAAATAAAGAACGCGCGTCGCCGGCGTGATCTCGGCCGCGAGCGACTCCGGCTTCAGGAAATCCGCGAAGCGTACGTTCATGCCATAGCGCGGCAGCCAGTTGGTCATTAAGCTGTATGTGCACCCGTATACGATACGGTGCGCAATCACCTCCTGCCCCTGGCGTAGCGCCGCGCCCAGAGCCGCACTAATGCTTGCCATCCCGGTCGCGAAGGTCACGCAGATCTCTCCGCCTTCGGCGTAGGCAAGGTTCTCTTCCAACATCGAACGCGTGGGCTCTTCAAGCCGATCGTAAATGTAAATCGGGATATGCCCGCTCAAGTGTTCGTCGGCGGAGGCGAACTGCACAAAGCCCTTTGCCCCCCGTTCAAGCGAACTCAGCCGATAAGCCGTGGTGTGCGAAACCGGCGGCACCACGTGATGGTCGTAGTCCCACTTCTTGCTCTCATAATTCCCGTGAATCATGTGCGTGCGCAGCTTGTAGTCTTCCTTTTGGCGATGCCGTTTGCGGGTTTCCATGGACGCAGCCCCCTGTGCGACTTTTCACAACATGAAAAGGGATAGCACACTCCGGACCGTGGCGAAAGGGCTTTTCAATACAACGACTATTTGTCCCATTTTTCTCCTTCGGACATTCCGAATGGCTTGGCTAGGGGCCGGGCGGCGAGGCATGCCTACCTTCCCAGCCCTTGGGGCTTCAAATCTTCGCCCAGTAACCCCGCAAGTGGCAAATTTCGTGCTGCCACCATCGGATCTATCCCCGAAGCCCCGTATCGAGAGAGTGACTCTGGGATCTTATAAACCTCATGAAGTGCAAAGGTCCTGCCGATAGATACGAATGGAGGCACAAGCCCGTCGTGTACTCGGGGGAAGGGAATCTCTGTCCGGACAAACGTGCTGTGTGCCCGCTGGCAAGTAGAAGCAAGTTGCTCCGCGAGCACATGAGCATTTGGGAGAATCTTGCATGGTGGTGCTCGCGTTACCCTTTGACCGGGGGGGAATACTCCTAGGAGATGAAACCGCCATGAGACGGGTACTCTTTGTAGACGACGAGCCGCAGTTCTTGGAGGGGTTGAAGCGCATGCTGCGCTCCCAAAGAAATGAGTGGGAGATGGCTTTTGCGCCGAGCGGCAACGCCGCATTAGCGCTCATGGAGGCTTCGCCTTTCGACGTCATTGTCTCTGACCTGCGCATGGCGGGGATGGATGGGGCTGCCCTGCTGGCCCGCGTGCGCGAGGAATATCCGCAGGTCGTGCGCATTATTCTTTCAAGCCACACCGAGCTTTCCACCGCCTTACGAGTAGTACCCGTCGCGCACCAATTTCTGGCGAAGCCCTGCGATGCAGAAATGCTGCGCGTCGCCATTGAGCGCGCCTGCCACCTTAAGGCCCTGCTCCACGATGACTCTATCCGCCGCACGGTGGGAGCACTTTGCGAGCTTCCCTCCCTGCCACGGACTTATCATGCCTTGACGCTGGCTCTGGCAGACCCCGACACGTCCATCCAGAGAATCGCCGGCATTGTCGAGCTTGATGTCGGGATCTCCACCAAGGTTCTCCAGTTGGTGAATTCCGCCTTCTTTGGCATTGCGCGCTCCATAACCAATATTCAGAATGCCGTCAGCTACCTCGGGATCAGCACGCTAAAAAGTTTGGTCCTTTCCGTGGAGGTCTTCCGCGTTTTTGCCCCCAAGGGGCCCCTGGAAGGATTCTCGTTGGAGAATCTCCAGCGCCATTCGCGCCTCACCTCCTCCATTGCTGCTCGCCTCCCTGTGCCCCAGCACCTTGCCGATATCGCCATGGTTGCCGGCATGCTCCACGACGTGGGAAAGCTCATCATGGCCTGGAAGCTTCCCGAGCGTTTTAGTAAGTTGCTGGCGGAAGCGCAGGAGGAGCAAGGCCCCCTCTACAAAGTGGAGGAGAGGGAATATGGGTTCAGTCACGCCGAGATTGGGGCCTATCTCCTGGGACTTTGGGGATTGCCGTACGCGGTCGTCGAGGCAATCGCCCTTCACCATGCCCCGAACCGCGTGCCCCACCGGAACTTCGACGCAGCTTCGGCTGTCTTCGTTGCTAATCTTCTTGCCCAGGAACTGGATTCCTCCTCCCCGTTGCCTTGGGAGAACGGATTGCAAAGCAACGAGGAGTATCTGGTTTCTTTGGGAGTCGACCAGGACATACCCAATTGGCGTGCCATGGCAGCAGAGGTACCACCCCTGCTGGCGGAGGCGTAGAGTGCCAGCATTTTCTTCTAGCCTCCCTTGACAAGAGGGACCTTTTTTCCTTACACTTACGAACCAGTAGGGGTTAGCCCGTGGTTGGCGGCTTCACTGGGGGGTGATCCGCCTGCGCCAGTTGTTGGTGTAAAAGGAGGAAACCTGTGCGTCGAATAACCTTCACTTTTGCCGTAGTGTTTCTTGCTGTATCGGCGGTAACCGTCCAAGCCCAAGAAGCTGGACCCGCCTCACCATCCATCCCTGTAGCCAACCGCACACAGGCGGATTGCACCGGCTTTATTGCCAATCCTGCAGTGCCCCGTGACGTGTTTGTCCTGGGAGGAGCGGATGACGACTTCCACTCCGTGGTCCGTCAGTTTGTGGAGGGCGACTCGATTTTCATCTCCCAGCACAAAGAGGGAGATATTGCAGTGGGCACGGAGTACAGTGTAGTCCATCCGGCCCACGGACTTTTCCGCACCATGCGTTACCAGGGTGAGCGAGGTGATATCCGCAAGTTGGGAACACCTTATGAGGATGTGGCGAAGGTCAGGGTGACCCACGTGAGCCCGACGGGAACGGTGGCAAAAGTCCTCTTTTCTTGCGGGGCCATCGTCACGGGCGACACGTTGGTGCCCTTCCAACCTCGCGCCATTCCGGAATATACGGTTTCCAAACCGCTTGACCACTTCGTGCCTTTGGATAGCAACAAACAGCATGGAAGGATAACCGCCAGCCGCAACAATTTTGGCTTTCTTGGCGAGGGGGCGGTGGTCTATTTGAACTTAGGTGAAAGTGAGGGGGCCAAAGCCGGCCAGCGGTACCGTATTTACAAGCTTCTTCCCCCGCACCCGACGGGGTCTCTGACCAGCCAACGGACGCCGCCGGAGACCATCGGAGAGGCTGTGGTGTTTTCCGTGCAGTCGAAATCGTGTGTCGCGATGATTGTTTCAAGTTACCGCGAGATCTCTGCCGGTGACTACGTCGAAGCGGAGTAGCCCCGCCAAGCAATGACTAAAGGATGGGGCGCTCCATCCGCCCAGTCTAGGACTCGGAAGGCTTGACTTCCCTGGTATGTGCATGGAGAGTTGGTAGCGCCGCGCGCTCCTGATCTCACGGATCAGGGGTCCCGGCGCTACCGCCGTTTTGGTTCGAAATTGGATCCGAGTAAGTTAGGAATGTTGCTTTTGCATTTCGAACCGCAGCGAAGAACTCATTCGCTCCGCAAAGCAGCGACTGGATCTACCCTTGCCGCCCGGTAGGAGGGAATCCACGCCGCGAGCGCGGCGGTCACGACCAGCACGGCGACAGCAGCGATGAGCGAAATCGGGTCAGTCGGTGAAACCTCGAACAGCAATCCGTGAATAGTACGGGCCAAGGCAAGAGACGCTGCAAGCCCTATAGCCACACCAATTCCCGTCCAGATTCCAGCGTACCTTTGAACCTGTAAGGTAATGTCCCGGGGCCGAGCGCCGAGGGCCATGCGCACACCAATTTCCCGTGTCTTCCGGGCCACCAGGAAAGACAGCACCCCATGGAGGCCCACTGCGGCCAGCAACAACCCGAGCGCTGCAAAGACCCCCACGAGTATCGCGACAAAACGCGGGCGCTCCCGGAATCTTTGCACACGTTCATCCAACGTCTCGACCGTTACCGGCAGCGTGGGGTCAAGCGCCGCAAACTCTCTTCGAATCCACCGCGTTAGGGTCGCGGGGTCGAGTGAAGTGCGAAAGAGCGCAACCCCACTCCTGCCGACTTGACCGGAACCTTTCATGCGCAGGCGGTAATACTCGGGATCGGGAGGGTCGGTCAAGCCATTGTTTCTTGTGTCTGCCGCGACTCCCACGATGTGGCACCAATGGCCGTTACCATCCAGTTCAAGCTGTTGCCCCACGGGGTTGTCGTTGCCAAACATTCTACGGGCCAACGTGGCGCTCAGGATGACGGGCGATTCACCGGAAACGCGTTCGCCCTCTTCAAATGCGTGCCCCGATAAGATGGCGATGCCCATGGTCCGGAAGTATCCTGGGCTCACCCATCGAAACTCCACCATTCCGCCATCGGCTGCGACGGGTGGGCGACCGGAAATACGGATGTTGGAGTAGGGGCGTCCCATCGAACCGCGGGGAGGAATGGAGTCGGCGAGGGCGAAGGGCCCGCCGCCGGGGATTCGCTTCAAGCTACTCTCCAACTCATCAAAAAATGTGGTTTGTGCCGTCGCAGGCAAATATCGGTGCTGTCGTAAGGTGAACGAGGCAGCAATGACGTGTTCGGGTTGAAAACCCAAGGGTTGGTTTTCCAGCTTCCCCAGGCTCCGAATTAAGAGTGAAGCCGCCGTCAGCAAAACCAGGGAGATGGCAACTTGGGCTGAGACCAGGGCCTTTCGGAACAACGTTCGAGCCGTCCCCGCCACGTGCCATCCCACCAGCATTTCTGCCCGTGGTCGTTCCAGGGCGGGCATAATGCCAAACAGCACGGCAGCAGCGATAGATGCGGCCAAGGTGAACAACAGGGCACGCAGATCGATCCTTGCTTGATCCAGGCGCGGCATCTCATCGAATGCCAGGCTGACGAAGAGCCGCAGGAGCACCCAGGCGGTCCCGCAGCCCGCGGCGCCTCCCAACATCCCAAACATCAGCGATTCGGTCAGGGTCTGGCGCATCAGCCTGCCGCGCCCGGCGCCTAAGGCTGCGCGCATCGCCAGTTCCGGGCGGCGTGCTTCCGTACGCGCCAGCATAAGGTTCGCGACATTTGTGCACGCCACCAGCAAGAGGGCGAGCACAGAGCCAAACAACAACCAGGAGGCAAGTTTCACATCATGAATCTGCCGGTCGCGAAGCGAGCGAACCACCAAGCGGACTTCCGAGCGCAACTCGACCGGCACATCCTTCTTCAAGCATTCTTCAAAAAGCGGGCGCAACATGTCGCGTGCTTGCTCCATCGACACGCCCTCCCGAAGCCGTGCGAAGGTGCGCAGGAAGGAGCTGGAATTTGCCGAACGGGGCAGACTGGCATCCAAGCGCGCTGGCAGCATCACGTCGATGTCACCAAGTTGCGGCATCTCAAACCCTTTGGGAAGGACGCCGACCACTTGCGCGGGCTCTTCGTTCAAGGTGATGGTTTTGCCCAGGACCTTCGCGTCTCCGCCAAAAGTCCGATGCCAGAATCCATAGGAAAGGAGAACAACCGTTGGGGCCCGTGGCCGCTCCTCTTCCGGACTGAAATCCCGGCCGATGACGGGCACAATGCTGAAGGTCTTCAGAAAGTCAGCCGCCACAGCGTAACACCTAACCTGCTGGGGCGTGTCGCCGATCAGCACATCGCATGCCCAGGCGGGCCTCATCGCGGTGAGAGACTGGAACGGCGTCTGCTCCTGACGCCAATCGAAATAACTGCTGACCACGTTAAACTCGTTGTTGTCAACCGGCCCCAAATACCCAACGGAAACAAGCTGATCATCCTTGGGATAAGGCAACCTGCGGAACAGAAGAGGGTCAACCACACTGAAAACCGCCGTGGATGCGCCGATGCCGAGAGCAAGGGTCACCACCACGACGGCGGTGAAGCCGGGATTCTTGCGCAGCGTGCGGGCCGCGTAGCGAATGTCCTGCCAGAGGTTCTCACCCCAGGCGAAGGTCCACGTCTCTCGACAGTCCTCCTGGACCGAAGTCATATTGCCGAATCGCCGGAGGCTTGCAGAGCGGGCCGCTTCCGGGCTTAGCCCCCCCGCCAGGAGCTTTTCCTCGCGCATCGCGAGATGGAAATTCAGCTCATCTTGTAAGTCGCGGTCAAGCTGCCGGCGCTCGATAAGAGCTTTAATGCGCAGCCATGTTTTGGTCAGCCATTCGGACATGGTCCCCACCTCATCAGCTCCTCGAGCTCCGGAACGAGCGCCCGGGTCTTTAATGGGCTCGAGCATCCGATCGCGCTAATTCTTCACACCGTTCCCATGATGCGGGCGATCGCGGTGGTCATCCGACGCCAGTGGGCGCTTTCCGCCACCAACTCCTTTCGCCCGGCCGCGGTGAGCCGGTAATACTTGGCCCGCCGGTTGTTCCCCGATACTCCCCATTCCGATGCCAGCCACCCCCGCACCTCCAGCCGGTGTAACGCGGGGTAGAGCGCGCCTTCCTCGATGCGAAGATCCTCTTCCGAACGCTCCTCGATGGACTCGGCGATGGCATAGCCGTGCATTGGGCCGCGCTTGAGGGTCTTCAGGATGAGCATGTCAAGGGTGTCGCGGAGGAGTTC
>Ga0074044_10002064_pt1 | contig 17741 bp, 17 predicted proteins | sample BogForMeECP23OM1_FD_94443 | JGI IMG/M metagenome (GOLD analysis project Ga0074044, IMG submission 94443) | Bog forest soil microbial communities from Calvert Island, British Columbia, Canada - Bog Forest MetaG ECP23OM1 | ecosystem: Environmental > Terrestrial > Soil > Wetlands ...
CGAAAGAGGAGAGCAGAACGCGATCCTTGAACGTCCCGGGCTCGCCTTCGTCGGCGTTGCAGACGACGAAGCGGTCGGCGCCGGGCGCGTTGCGGCAGCTCTCCCATTTGACCGAGGTGACGAATCCGGCTCCGCCGCGCCCGCGCAGGTTCGAGCGCTTCATCTCGTCTAGCATGCCCTGCCGGCCAAGCGCGATCGCGGCTCGCGTCGCCGATCCGGTGTCGTAGGGAGACCCAAGCAAGGCGCCGGCGCGGCGAATATTGTCCTCGACACGGAAGAAATCGGCCGGCCATTCGGCAAGCGGATCGCCGCCTCGCACAAGGTCGCAGATCTCGTCCACTCGATGCGCGGTCAGACGCGTGACGGGCCGATTGTTGACGAGCAGCGCCGGCCCCTGGTCGCACATGCCGGTGCACGAAGTCAGGTCCACGCTGACTGCGCCGTCCGCGGAGACTTCGCCGCGCTTGAGCTTCAAGCGCGTCAGCATGTGCTCGAAGAGGCGCCTGTTCCCGAGCATCCGGTCGGTGATGTTGTCGGAGAACAGGATCCGGTAGTGACCCGGCGGATTGTCGTACAAGAACGAATAGAACTGAACCACGCTATCGACGCTCCTCACCGGGACGCTGAGGGCTGCGGCGACGGACCGGGCGGTATCGGGGGAAATCCACTCGAGCTCCTGCTGAATCTCGCGCAGGATCTGCAGGAGTTGCGTAGGGTGGCCTTGGCGGCGCTCGATCACGCGCGCGACGACGTCATTCGTGCCGGTCATGATGACTCCGTCCCCACCTTATTCTATCTTACCCTTGTTTCCATCGGAACTATGTCCCCGATTTGACATCGATCAAATTCGGGCCTTCAAATCAAAGAAATCGACCGGCGCTCACGCTCACTTCAGCAGAACATAGATGTTAACCTGGAGCGTCGGATCGTCCGGGTCCTTCACGTCGTTTGCGTATTCCTCGACAAACGAATCCTAAGCGTCAGATCTGCAAATGAAAATCCTCGATTGTGGTCACTTCCGGCCAGCGGGCGGCCGTGCGCGTTGTCGTCTTCGGCTGGGGAAACGTCGCGCGCGGCGATGATGGGCTAGGGCCGCTTCTCCTGGGCAGGGTCGATCGCGGGACCTGGCTCAGCCCTTGCGCAGTCGCGAGATGAGCACGCCATCGGCGCCGACGAGCTCGACCTCGAGCGGCATCTGCCCGAGCGCGTGCGTCGCGCACGACAGGCACGGGTCGTACGCGCGGATGGCGATCTCGACGTGGTTCAACAGGCCTTCCGTCACTTCGCGCCCGGACAGGTAGCGCGAGGCGACCGCCCGGATCGCCTCGTTCATCGCCTGATTGTTGTTGGTCGTGGAGACGATCAGGTTGCAGTAGGTGACGAGGCCGTTCTCGTCGACGCGATAATGGTGGAACAGCGTGCCGCGCGGCGCCTCGATGACGCCGATTCCTTCTTCGTGCCGGGCTCCCTTGTCGGCCATCAGGTCCGTTCCGACGATGTCGAGATCGTCGAGCAGATCGCGCGCCAGCTCGGCCGCGTGCAGCATCTCGATCATGCGCGCCCAGTGATACATCAGCGCGCCATGCAGCGGCTTGCCCCCGCCCGCGGCAAGGAACCTCTGACGCTCCGCCTCGGCGAGAGGCGTCCGCAGCATGTCGCAGACCTGCACGCGCGCGAGCGGTCCGACGCGGTACCAGCCCTTCTCGGCCCCGAGAGACTTGATGTGCGGAAACTTCATGTAGCTCCAGTTCTTCACGTCCTCCTGGAGCAGGGCCTTGTAGGTCCTGTAGTCGACCTGGTCGAAGATCGTGCCGCCATGGGAGGTCCGCGCCCGAAGGCCGCCATGATAGAAGTCGAGCGCTCCGTGCTCATCGACCAGGCTCATCATGTTGGCCGGCGCTTCGCCGAAGACCTTGTAGAATTCAGGGTTCGTCTCGTGCAGCTTGATCACGAGCTCGACCGCGGACCTGGACCATTTGACGATCTGGTCGATCCCGGATCGCATCGAATCGCGGTCGGCGACGCTCAGCGCCTTGTTGACGCCGCCGGGAATGACGCCGGTTCCGTGAATGCGCTTGCCCGCGACGTGACGGATACCTCCTGCCCGAACTTGCGGGTGAGCACGCCCTGTTTGGCGAGGTCCGGGAACGCGGCCGCGACGCCGACGATGTTGCGCTTGGCGACCTCGCTCTCGAAGCCGAGCAGCAGGTCGGGGGAGGAGAGATGGAAGAAATGCAGCGCATGCGACTGCATGACCTGCCCGTAGTGCAGCAGGCGGCGGAGCTTCTCGGCGGTGGGAGTCAACGGCCCGAAGCCGGCGATGACGTCCATCGCCTTCGTTCCGGCGAGGAGATGGCTGACCGGGCAGATGCCGCACAGCCGCTGAACCGCGATGGGCACCTCCCAGTAGGGTCTCCCCTCGATGAAGATTTCGAAGCCGCGAAACTCGACGATGTGGAGGCGGACCTGGTGGACCCGGTTCTCGTCGTCGAGCAGGATCGTCACCTTCCCGTGGCCTTCGACGCGCGAAACCGGCTCGATGGCCACTCTGCGCAGTTTGTGCGGGGATTGGGCGGTTTCGAGGTTGAACATGCCTTCCTCAGTCGTAGTGCAGGAGTTCATAATCGAGACGCGGCATGCGCCCGAGAATCAGATCCTTAAGGAACTTCCAGATGGCGTCGCCCGATGGGGGGCAGCCCGGCAGAGAGTAATCGACGCGCACGATCTCGTTGAGCGGGTAAACCTTGTCCAGCGCCAGAGGGAGTTCGGGCGAGTTCGGAACGCAAGCCTCTCCGCTCACCGGATCGCGATAGACCCGAGCGAGGATGTCGTCGATCTTGAGCCGGTTTCTGAGCGCCGGCAATCCGCCGTTGATCGCACAGGCGCCTACGCCGACCAGGATTTTGGCGTTGGCGCGCAACTCGCGCACGACATGAACGTTGTCGGTGTTGCAAACGCCGCCCTCGATCAACGCAATATCGCACGGGCCGCAGTGCTTGATGTCGGTGAGTGGCGACCGATCGAGCTCAGCCAGTTCGGCAAGCTCGAACAGGCGCTCGTCGATGTCCAGGAACGACATATGGCAGCCGAAGCACCCGGCGAGCGATGTCGTCGCCAGCCGCACCTTCACCTTCTGGGAACCGTTGATGCTCATGTCGTTTCCGGAACTTCACAGGAATCAGCTTCCGCGCTGATCGATTCGCGGTCGTACGTCCTTTCGCCGATCGGCGACTTGAAACCGCTGCCCTTGACGAGAATTGCGCCGACCGGACACACGCGCGCCGCCCGGTCGGTGATCGCGAAGGCGCTGTCGCCGAGCTTGCCGGTCGGCGAATTGATGATCAATCTTGCGTCAAGGCCGCGTCCCGCAATCGCGAAGACCTCCTTATGATCGACGTCACGGCTCGCCCGCACGCAAAGCTCGCAGAGGATGCAACGATTGAAGTCGATAACCACGTCCACATGCGACGCGTCGACTTCCCGATGCGGATAGAGCTCCACGAAGTGCGGCGACATCATCTCATATTCGTACCCGAGCGCCTGGAGCTGGCAGTTGCCGCTCTTCTCGCAGCCCGGGCAAAAATGATTGCCTTCGATGAAGAGCATCTGGACCAGCGACCGTCGCGTGGCGTCCAGCTCGGGGGTGTTGACGTCGATCTCCTGCCCGGCGGCCGCCTTGTGCGTGCACGCCGTCTGGGTGCGCCCGTTGACGAGAACGGTGCACATCTTGCAGCCGCCGTGGGCTTTGAATTCCGAGTTGTAGCAGAGATGGGGGATGTAGATGCCGGCCGTCTTCGCCGCCTCGAGGATCGTTTGGCCCGGCTTGAAAGGCACCGGCTGCTCGTCGATCGTGAATCCGTTGTCCGCCATGGCGCTCACGCCTCCGTGACAAGATGCGCGTCGGCGTCGTCGCGCCCTGTGATGCGTCTCGCCGGCTCCAACGCGGTTTCGAGGTCAATCGCCGGCACGAAGTCGCGCGCGTGCAACCGCCGTTCGAACGCCGGCCGGAACTTGTTGAGCGTGTCGCGGACCGCGTTGCCGGCCGTCTCTCCAAGCCCGCAATGGCTGTTTTTCTTCATGAAATCGGCCAGCCGCATCAGGTCGTTGACCTCGTAGCGCGACCCGCGGCCCTCGGCGATCTTGTCCATAATGTTGCGCTGAATCGCGGTTCCCACCCGGCAGGGGGTGCAGAAGCCGCAACTCTCATGCGCGAAGAAATGCGCGAAGTTGCGCGCCGCGTCGAACAGATCCAGGTCGGGGCCAAAGATCATGAAAGCGCCGGCCGTCGAGACGTCCTCGAACGCGATTCTTCGGCTGAATTCGTCGGGAGTCAGGCAGACGCCCGAAGCGCCGCCGATCTGAACCGCCGTGACTGCGCGCGCGCCGCAATCCTCGAGCACCCGGCTAACAGTCACGCCGAACCGATATTCGTAGACCCCGGGTCGCTCGCAGTCGCCGGAAATCGATATCAGCTTCGTGCCGGTCGACGTATGCGTGCCTCTTTTGGCGAAGCTCGCCCCACCCTCGACGGCGATCTCCGATATGTGGGCCAGCGTTTCCACGTTGTCGACGACGGTCGGCTTTCCGAGATAGCCGACCTGCACCATGGGGGGCGGACGCACGCGCGGGCGACCGGGCTTTCCTTCGAGCGATTCGACCAGAGCGGTGCCCTCACCACAGATGTACCCGCCCGCGCCCATATGGATTTCGATGTCGAAATCGAAACCGGCGCAGCCGCGAACGGCCGTCCCCAGCCTGCGCTCCTCGCGCATCAGCTCAATCTCGGCCTGCAGCTTGTCGAGGAGATGCCGGTATTCGCCGCGAAGGTAGACGAAGCCTTTCGTCGAACCGACCGCGAACCCCGCAATCGCCATGCCCTCGAGAACGCGCACTGCGTAAGAGTTCAGGAGCACGCGGTCCTTGAAAGTCCCCGGCTCCCCCTCATCTGCGTTGCAGACGATGTACTTTTCCGCGCCGGGAGCGTTGCGCGCGCCTTCCAGTTTCGTCGCGGTCGGAAAGCCCGCGCCGCCGCGGCCGCGCAGCTTCGATCGCTTCATCTCGTCCATCATGCCCTGCCGCCCGCGGGCGATCACGGCGTCGAGCGCGGCTCCCGGCTGGATCGGCGTCAGCAGGGTCTCTCTGCGCCGGATGTTGTCCTCCACTCGAAAGAAATCCGCCGGCCATTCGGCGACAGGCGTTCCGCTCCGAATGAGGTCGCAAACCTCGTCGATCCGCCGCGGAGTGAGCCGCGTGACAGCGTAGTTGTTGACCAGCATGGCCGGGCCCTGATCGCACATCCCCGTGCAGGATGTCGTGTCGACGCTGACCGCGCCGTCCGCCGACGTCTGGCCGCGCCGCAGCTTCAGGCGCTTCAGCATGTGCTCGATTAGCGCCGAATTGCCGAGCATGCGGTCGGTGATGTTATCCGAAAACAGAATCCGATAGCGCCCCCGCGGGCGGTCGTACAGGAACGAGTAGAACTGCACGACGCTCTGAACCCTAGTGACCGGAATGCCTAGACCTTCCGCGACTTCGCGCTCAATTTCGGGAGAAATCCAATCACTTTCTTCCTGAATTTCGCGCAAAATTTGCAGTAAATGAGTTGGATTCGATTCATGCCGCGCGACGGCTCGCGCGACAAAATCGTCATTTGCCGACATCCGTACTCCGTTCCCCCATATAGACCCCCATGAGGGGTAATGGCGACAATGGTTTGACGCCTATCAAGTCGAAGATGCAAGCCCAAAAGCCAGGGTGCGTCACTTCAGCAATACGTAGATGTTGACCTGAAGCGTCGGGTCGTCCGGGTCCGTCACGTCGTTTGCGTATTCCTCAACAAACGAATCCTCGGCGTCGATGCCCTTTTCGTCCAGGTATGCGGTGATCGCGTCGTAAGTTGCGTCGATATCGGCGTACGAACCGAGGTGCTCGAAGCGCATCGCCTTGCCGCTCGGCGTCTGAGCGATCTTTACTGCGTCGGACAGGCTGCCTTTGCCTTCGGGAGGAGTGTCGAGCGGGTATCCGGCATGATATCGAAAACCGGTATCGTCGGATTCCACGAACACCGCGAGCGGACGACCGGCCGGCTTGATCCCCGCCTTGTCCATGTCGCGTTTGACGAGCCCAAGCGATCCGAGAATCGCGCCATAGATTTCGTCTCGGTCCGCCTTGCCTTCGATATACGCGAAGGGACGCGCAGGAAGTTCGACCGTTTCTTCGGGGGAGGATTCGCCTTGTTTTGTCTCTGTCGCCGCCGCCGGCGGGGTCGCGGATGAAGCTGCGGGCGGGGCCTGGGACTGGGGCGCCTGCCCCGACGCGGGCGCCGGGCTGGCGGGTGATTGCGCCGGAGCGGTCGGAGTCTGTGCGGACGGGGCAGCGGGCGCGGACGGAGCCGCAGGCTGCGTCGCCGGCGAAGTTTCCGCGGCTCGGCACGCGGTTGAAAGCGAAACCGCAGCAAGGAGGATCAGAATGCCTGCGACTGCGAGGCTAAAAGGTCTGCTCGGCATTGTCTCGCGGGTCTCCGGCCAGGCGGGCGGGAATTCGACTTCGCCCTTATTCTAGGATCATTTTTGCTGCAGAACAAAGCCGGCGTTGGCTCATCGTTCGAACGGCGCCGGTTTCGTCCAGCGCAGCACCGGCTGGCGCGCTGCGCGTGTCTCGTCGAGGCGGCGTCGCGGAGCGTGAACGGGGGCGGGCAAGAAACGGTCCCGCTTGCCCGCCTTCGCCGCGAAGGCGAGATCGCGCAGGGCCATGGTGAACAGATCGAGGCTCGCTTTGGATTCGGACTCTGTCGGCTCGATCAGCATGGCGCCATGAACAACGAGCGGAAAATAGATCGTCATAGGGTGGTAGCCCTCGTCGATCATCGCCTTAGCGAAATCGAGGGTCGTCAGTCCTGTGTCTTTCAGCCAGCGGTCGTCGAACAACACCTCGTGCATGCAGATGCGGTCGCCGAACGGGGCGCTCATAACGTCGTTGAGCGAAGCGCGCACATAGTTGGCCGAAAGCACCGCGTCTTCCGCGGCTTGTCGTAATCCGTCGGAGCCGTGAGACAAAATGAAGCTGAGAGCGCGCACAAACATTCCCATCTGGCCGTGAAACGCGGTCATTCGGCCAAACGCCTTCGAACCTTGCGCATGTTCGACAAGGCGAAGTCCGTCAGCATCCCGAACGACGAAGGGGACCGGGGCGTAAGGCGCAAGCCGGGACGATAGCGTTACGGGCCCCGCGCCCGGGCCGCCTCCCCCGTGAGGCGTCGAAAACGTCTTGTGCAGGTTGATGTGCATCGCGTCGACGCCGAGATCGCCAGGCCGGGTCTTGCCGACAATCGCGTTGAAGTTTGCGCCGTCGCAGTAGAAATAGGCGCCTGCCTCATGCACGGCGTCTGCGATGCCGACGATCTGGCGTTCGAACAGCCCGCAAGTGTTGGGGTTCGTCAGCATGATCGCCGCGACGTCCGGCGCAAGGGCCGCTTTGACTGCTTCGATGCTGACATTTCCGTCCTCGCCCGCCGGAATGGGGCGCACCGAAAAACCGATGAGGGCCGCGGTGGCAGGATTCGTGCCGTGCGCCGAATTCGGCACCAGCACCGCGCGGCGGGACTCACTCTCTCCGCGCGCCTCGATCGCCGCCTTGATCGCCATCATGCCGCAAAGCTCGCCGTGCGCCCCGGCCTTGGGCGACATTGCGACCGCGCTCATTCCGGTCATGGTCATCAAGGCTTCGGCGAGCGCCTCGATGACCGCCAGCGCGCCTTGCGCGGTTGAAACGGGTTGAAGGGGATGGACGTCGGCAAAGCCCGGCAGACGGGCCATCTTCTCGTTGAGGCGCGGGTTGTGCTTCATCGTGCACGAGCCGAGCGGGTAAATGCCGGCATCGATCGAGTAGTTGTTGCGCGACAGGCGGACGTAGTGACGCACCGCCTCGGGCTCGGTCAGGCCCGGCAGATCGAGATCGCCTTCGCGCGCGCACGGTCCTAGTCTCGATTGGACGGATGCGGGCTCGTCGATGTCGACGCCGGAGGCGTCGAATCGGCCCGTTTCAAAGATGAGCGCCTCGTTGATGTCGAGGGCGCGGTTTCCGGTGAAGGTCTTGCACGCAACGGCGGCGGCGCTTTCCGGGCGGGTCGGACGGCCTTGGGCATTCATCGGCTGGCTTTCCTTGAGGCGCTATCGCAGGCATTCCAGGAGCGCCTCGGCGTAAGCGGCGCGGTCCCCATCCGTGTTCATTTCCGTGCTGGCGACAACCACGAGGTCGTCGAGTCCAGATCCGGGCAGAAGCCGCGAAACCGGCAATCCGCCGATCACCCCGCGCCGCGCCAGCGCCTCGATCAGCTCTGCGGCCGGGCGTCGCGTGCGCATCGTGAATTCATTGAAGAAGTGCTCGTTCAAGATTTCGACCCCCGGAATGGCGGACAGCCTCTCGGCGAGTTGGACGGCGTTGGCGTGGTTGACCCTCGCCAGGCGCCTCAGCCCCTGTTCGCCGAGCAGCGTCAGGTGGATCGAGAAGGCGAGGGCGCAGAGGCCCGAGTTGGTGCAGATGTTGCTCGTCGCCTTCTCGCGGCGAATGTGCTGCTCGCGCGTCGACAACGTCAGGACGAAGCTGCGCCAGCCCTCGGCATCCACGGTTTCGCCAGCCAGACGCCCCGGCATCTGCCGCACGTTCTTCATTCGCGTCGCGAACAGTCCGACATAGGGTCCGCCGAAACTGAGGGCGTTGCCGAGGCCTTGGCCTTCGCCGACCGCGATGTCGGCGTCCATCTCGCCGGGCGAGCGCAGCGCGCCGAGCGCGACAGGATCGGTAAAGACTGCGATCAGCAGCGCGCCGCGCGCGTGCGCGGCGGCGGCGATCGGGGCGAGATCGCGCGGATTGCCGAAGAAATCCGGGCTCTGGACAATGACGCAGCTCGTCTCGTCGTCGATCGCGACGGCGATGTCTTCGCTCGCGCCAGGGTCCGGCGCGAGCCGCACGATCGAATCGCCGGCCATGTGCGTCAGCGTCGCCGCGACGTCGGCATACTGCGGGTGCAATCCGCCCGAGAGAATCGACTTCCGCCGTTTGGTCAGTCGATGGGCCATCAGCATCGCTTCGCCACAGGCGGTCGAGCCGTCGTACATCGAGGCGTTGGCGACCTCCATGCCGGTGAGCGCAGCCACCTGCGTCTGGAACTCGAACAAGACCTGGAGCGTGCCCTGGGAGATTTCCGGTTGGTAGGGCGTGTAGCTGGTCAGGAATTCCGAGCGTTGGATAAGATGATCGACCGTCGCCGGTATGTGGCGCTTGTAGGCGCCCGCGCCGAGAAAGAATGGGACCGAGCCCGCCGCGACGCTGCGATTGGCCATCGCGCTCAATTTCCGCTCGACCGCCATTTCGCTCATGGCGGACGGCATGTCGGGCAGCCCCTCTATCCGCTTGTCGGCGGGAATGTCGGCGAACAGCGCGTCGATGTCGGGAACGCCGACCCGCGTCAGCATCACCTCGCGTTCGACTGCGTCGAGCGGCAGATAGCGCATCGTTCAGCCCAGAGTCTTGAGGTAGTCGGAGTAGGCGGCCTCATCCAGCAGGCCGTCGAGCTCAGTCGGATCGGCGAGCTTGATGCGAAACAGCCAGCCGCGGCCGAGAGCGTCCTCGTTGATGAGGCCGGGCGTCGCTTCGACTTCGGAATTAACCGCGACCACCTCGCCGGAGGCGGGGGCGAAGACGTCGCTTGCCGCCTTCACGCTCTCGACCACGGCCGCTGGATCGCCCGCCTTCACCATCTTCCCGAGCGGCGGCGGCTCGGCGAAAACGACGTCCCCGAGCTGGGTCTGCGCATGTTCGCTGATGCCGACGACGCCCTCGTCGCCTTCGAGGCGAATGTATTCGTGATCCCTGGTGTAGCGGATCTGCGCCATGGATGGTTCCTTTGCTAGCCGCGATAATAGGCATGAGGATGAAACGGCAGCGCCGCGACGCGGGCGCTGAGCGCCTTTCCGCGTACGACGATGCCGACGGCCGTGCCAATGGGCGCGTGAGCGCGGTCGACAAAGCCCATTGCGATCGGCGCGCCGACGCTCGGCCCGAAGCCGCCCGAGGTGACGACGCCGATCGTGGCCCCCTCGGCAGAGACGATTTCCGTCCCCTCGCGCGCGAGCGCGCGCCCGTCCGGCCGCAACCCGACGCGCAGGCGGTTTGGTCCGTTCGTCAGCGCGTTCCGGATGCGCTCGGCCCCGGGAAAGCCGCCCTCGACGCGGCGGCGCTTCTGGATCGACCAGACGAGCGCCGCCTCGACCGGATCGACGCTTTCGTCGAGCTCGTGCCCGTAGAGGCAGAGCCCCGCCTCGAGCCGCAGCGAATCGCGCGCCCCGAGCCCGATCGGCGCGACGTCGGGCTGGGTCAGAAGGAGGCGGGCGAATCTGTCGGCGCGGGGGACGGAAAGCGAAATCTCGTACCCGTCCTCGCCCGTGTAGCCCGAGCGGGATACGAAAGTCTCGACGTCAGCGAGCCGGGCGGGCCGGGCGCTCATGAACTTCATGCTTTCCAGCCCTTCGCCCGGAGCGAGGCGCGCCAGGGTCGGCGCGGCGAACGGTCCCTGGAGCGCCATCAGCGCCGCCTCGTCGAGCGGCGTCAGGCGCACGCCCGCGGGCAGGCGCTCGCGAAGCATGGCGAAGTCGACGGCCTTGCGCGCCGCGTTGACGACGAGCCGCAGCGCGCCGTCGGCGCCCGGAGGACGCGTCACCATCAAGTCGTCGACGACGCCGCCGCTCTCGTTCAAGAGTTGCGTATAGCGCTGCCGGCCCGGCGCGAGGTTGAGGATGTCGGCGGGAACCAGCGTTTCGAGGAAGGCGGCCACGCTTGCGTGGTCCGCGCCCTCGAGCAGCGCCTGGCCCATGTGCGAGACGTCGAACAGGCCGGCCGCCTTGCGGGTATGCAGATGCTCGGCGAGGACGCCGGACGGGTACTGGATCGGCATGTCGTAGCCGGCGAACGGTCCCATGCGGGCGCCGAGCTCGACGTGCAGAGCGTGGAGGGGCGTGTTCAGGATCGCGTCGTCGCTCATCGGGCCACCGGACTTGTGAACAGGCGCCGTACGGATTGATCTGCCGCGATATGCGGCCGACGACCCGCGCGCGCCCCCTCTGTCCGATGACCTGAGAGATTTCCCGCCCTTGCGGCGGTTACCCCCGTCGGTGGGCGCCGGCTCGATCAAGCAAGCGCCGCTTTCCAGAGCGTCATCACTTCGCGGTCCTGAAGCCTGAGCGTTTCCGGGGCGGTTGCGCCTTCGGCGCCGGCGGCGAGGCCGCCGGACTCTTCCGCGAAGTGTCTTCGGCTGACGAGAGGCGAGCTAGCCCGACAGCGCGGGCTTTGTCAACGGAGCATCCGGGCGCGTCGCTATCCGGACGGATGGCGCCTGTGGCGTTTTGGCGCGGCCGCAGCGCTGCCGCCTTCGAACCCGACGCTGACCGAATAGAGATCGGCGAGCTGGAGGGTTGGCATCGGCACCAGGATCGGCTCGGTGACGATCTGGAAGGCGCCGGCGGCGACTCCGTCGGTGGTCGCCTCGACCTTGTAGGTCTTGGAGAAGACCGGCTTGTTGTCGCCCTCGCGGGTGATGACGATCTTGAGCGGAACGCTGTAGGTCCCGGCGGAGCCGGCCGGTCCGACCACCACCTCGCCCTTGACGCCGATCTTGAGCGAGGCCTGCCCGGGCCCGGCCGGATCGCATTGCCGCGCGGTGTCGCCGATGTTGAACTGGTAGCGCACCGACGCGTTGTCGGGCCCGCCGACGCGGTAGGCCGCGCCGTCATCGGCGACGTCCACCGGCGGACAATTGATGTCGATCGAAGCGACCGGGCGCTGAATCGGCTTCTCGCTCGGGTTGGCCCCGGGCTGCGCGGTCTTCGGCGGGTTCGCGCCGAGCGCGATCGCGCTCGCGTTCGAATCGCCGTGCGGAAGATAGTCCGTGACCGAGTTGCATCCGGCAAGAAGGCCGAGCGCGGCAATGGACAAGAGGACACGGACGAACGGGCGTCCGTTCGTTGTGAACGACTTCGGCATCGGGCAGGCTCTCAGCGGTCCATGACGATTCGCGCCGGTGCTTACGACGGGCGCGCCATCAGGGCAATTGCTCGTAGGCTTCCTTGAAGCCCGCGAGCGGCGCAAGCACGCCGACCCCCTGCTCGGGCGTCTGGAAGATGCCGAGCGTCGCGGTCTTGCCGGTCTTCAGCTTGTCGATGAGCTTGTCGTCCATGGCGACCTGGGCGATGCAGCCGTTGGCGAGGCACTGGAGAAAGTTGAGATGGCCCAGGTCCTCAGCGTCGATCCGCAAGCCGACCCCCGGCGGCAACAGCACGCCGAGCGGCGCAATGACGCGCATGAGGCGCGCCTTGCGGTCGGCTGAGTTGAGCACGATGACGACCAGCGTCAGGTTGGGCCGCTCCTGGTCGACGACGCTGAGCACGATCGCGCATTGCTCGTAGGCCGCCCCGGGCGGCGTCTCGCAGCGCGTCTCCCAGTCGCCGTGCTTGTCCTTGATGGCGCCCTGGGCATGGGCCGCGCCCGCCGCTACGAGCGAAGCCGCGAGGCAAGCGAGGCCCGAGAGAAAGCGAACACGGGTCCGTCCGCCGTTCAACCTTGCTGCGTTCATGAACGCCGTCGTTCCCTCGTCCATCGCCGTCGACGAGCGAGAGGAGAGCCCGCGCGACGCGAAGCAAAAAAATTCTCTTGGAGATGGTGGGCGCTAGAGGGATTGAACCTCTGACCCCTACCATGTCAGGTAGTCGATGCCGCTTTCCGGTATTTTCTCTCGTTATCCGATTGCTCGATAGTCGTTGATTTTGCTGCGATTCCTAATTACTCTGATGCGGTGGCTGTGGCTCAAATTTTCCGGCATTGACTTTGATCCGCTTCCCCCCGGCTTCCCCGGAGCTCATTCATGCCCAGAATCAACAAGACGCTGATTGACCAGCTCCGACCAGCGGTTGGCCGCGACCTGTTCGTTTGGGACGACAAGCTGAGAGGGTTCGGGCTTCGCATGAAGCCCTCGGGCCGTGCGTCATACGTCGTCCAATACAAGACCGTTCACGGTTCGACAAGGCGGATGACGTTAGGACAAGTTGGGGCGTTGACCCCGGACCAAGCGCGAGGCTTGGCCAGCCGCCGCTTAGGCGAAGTCGAGTGCGGGCGCGATCCGTCGAAAGATCGCCGGCAGAGCCGTGAGGCGCAGACCGCAAAAGCGCTATGCGAAGAGTATCTTGAAGCGGGGCGAAAGGGTCTCGTCCTGACCCGATTCAAGCGAGCGAAACGGGCAAGCACGATTGCGATCGACGCAGGCAGAGTCTCACGCCATATCGTTCCGCTGATCGGGTCGAAAGTCGCGAGCGAAATTACTTTCCCGGAAGTGCAGCGCATGGCTGACGACATTGCAGCGGGGAAAACCGCCGGCGAGTTCAAGACCAAAGCGCGCGGTAAAGCACGGGTCACCGGCGGGCAGGGCTCCGCTGCCCGCGTGGTCGCATTGCTGGGCGGCATTTGGACATGGGCGGCGCGTCGAGGGCTTGTCAGCGGTGCAAACCCCGCGCATGGCGTCGAAGTCCAACGCGGCGATGCGAGCAATCGCGTCCTAGCGCGCAATGAGCTAAAGCGGCTCGGCGACGCCATAGCCGCGCGCGCGGAGGATCAACCGATGGCGTGCGGAGCGTTGCGGCTCATCGCCCTGACTGGCCTGCGGCGCGAGGAAGCCTGTGGATTGCGATGGAGTGAAGTCGATTGGGAAGGTTCGTGCCTTCGGCTCGAAACTACGAAAACTGGCCGTTCGACGCGGCCGATCGGACGCGCAGCCCTCGAATTGTTGCAATCCTTCCCGCGAGTAAATGCCGAGTTTCTGTTCCCGAATCAAATGGGCAAAGGGCGCGCCGACCTAAAGAAGGCGATTGCCGGGCTATTCGACGCGGCAGGTCTGAAAGACGCGCGGTCGCACGACCTTCGCCGGACGTTCGCGAGCATGGCTGCGGAGCTAGACTATGGCGACGCGACGATCGCCGAACTGCTCGGCCATGCGCGCCGCGGTGTAACGGAGCGCCACTATGTGAGGCGGCCCGATTCTGCCCTGGTCGCAGCGGCGTCCGCAACTGCGCAGGCGATCGCTAACGCGCTTGACGGGGCGACAGCGGCGGTCGTGAGTCTCTCCGATAAAACGCGAAGGGCGGCGGAGTGAGGGATCAACTTCGCGCATCAACTCAGATCGCCGATGAACAACTCGATGCTCTGGTCGGCGAGTTGAATGCGAAGATCGCGGTGATTGGCCGCGTAGCCGCACTGCGCCCGTTCGAGTGCCCGGGAGAGGTCGCGCGAGACTATGACGAAATGGCTGAGGCGATCGGACGCGTCATCTCAGCACACCAACGCGTCCATCCGGCGGTACGCGAAGGGGTCGGGTTCACGACGACTGAGCTTTTTCGCCGCTTCAAGGTCGCTGAGAACATGGCCGCCGCGCTCCGAAAGGACGCGACAACAGGTCGCCCGGCTGTCGAAGGCATGTATCGTAATGCGCTGGCCAGGGCCGCCGTCCGCATCATCAAGAAGCACTGCGACGGGATCAGCGAGGCAAATTTGCGCCGCGCCGTGGCCGCCGTGCTCCGTGACGCGGGCTATAGGTTCCCCAACCCGAAAAAGGACAGCGCGAAGTTCGACAAATTTATGCAACCGATTCCGAGCGAACTGACGGACAAAGACGCCGAGCAAAGCGCAATGGAAATTGAGGCGCGGATAGGAGACCTTCCGATTTAAGTATCGCCGCGGGGTCGAATTAATTCGGAACAAAGAAATTGCTAGAAAACGCTGCGATTGGCTAGATAAGACCCGCAAAGTGCGGAGATGATCACGTGCCTGACGAAACCCATCGCTATCTCTGGCGAAAAGACGCGGCGGCCTTTCTGACCGAGCGCGGCTACAAAACTGCGACGGCCACACTGGCAAAGTTGGCTTGTGTTGGCGGCGGACTGCAATTTCGGTATTTCGGGAACAAGCCGATTTACGATCCCCTAGCACTACTCGCGTGGGCGGAAAGCAAGCTTTCTACGGCGAGGTCGAGCACTTCTGAACGCTCGGCGGGCATCGGTACGCCCGGGAAACTCGACGACGGACGCGACAACTTCCAGAATCCAGTAATCGAAGCTCGCGAGCGCGCCCGATCAAGATCGGCGATCGCAAGCTCGGATGGCGCGCGGGCGACCTAATCGACGGGCTGAATGAGCGCGCAAACGCGCCGGCCCGTTGAGCCAAAGAAAAGGCCCGGTCGCGTCTGCAACGCAAGGCCGAGCCTACTAAGGAATCTATCGATGCCCGACTCATTTAGCGATGCGCCCGGCGCAGCGCAACCCTCAAGCGCAAACAGCGACACGACGGACGGCGAACGCGGGGCGCGCATGCGCGCTGCAATCGAGGCGCAGTGCCATCGCGACGAAGAGTGGTTTGCGAGTCATCCAAACCGGCGACTGCTTGCGCGGTTGATGGCTCCAGCGGAATGCGCCGCGTTCTTGCCCCTACGCTCTGGCGTCGAATTTCCACTGGAACGCGCGTGCGCCGTCGTGATCGGGAAAAGCGGCTATTTCTATCATAAGTGCGCCGTCAGATTTACGCCGGCAGACGTCCTGCGGCTTGCCGAACTGAGCGATGACGAAATTCTCGCCCGGCTAGGCAAGGCGGACGGTCGGTTTTTCCAAGACGTAATCGGCGGGCGGTTGAGCGCGATGGACGCTTTCGCCCATGGGTTGGCTCGCCGCAAATCAACAGCGGCGCGGCCATGACCGAAGCCGCTCCAAATCTGCTCGAAGCCGCGCTTTCCTACGCAGCGGCAGACTACGCCGTCTTCCCCTGCAAACCGCGCGGCAAAGAGCCGCTGACCAAGCACGGTTACAAGGACGCCACGCGCGACGAAGCCCAAATCCGCGAATGGTGGACGAAATGGCCGGACGCGAACATCGGGCTCGCGACCGGGGCGATTAATTCGCTCATCGTCGTTGACACTGACTCGCCCGAGGCCGAGCGCCTGTTGGCCGAATTGGAGGAGCGCTACGGCAAACTGCCGCCGACGTCGCGAGTCAGGACCGGGAATGGCAAGCATCTAATTTTCGCGATGCCCGAAGATTGCGGGCCGGTTCCAAGCAGCGCAGGCGACGGGCTCGATATTCGCGCCGATGGCGGCTATGTCATCGCGCCGCCAAGCGTTCATCCGAACGGCAAGCGATATGAATGGGACCCCGAGTCGCCGGAAGAGTTTGCGCTCGCGCCTCAATGGCTGTTGGACTTCGCGCGGAATCGCAAAGCCGTCCTGAAGGCGCTAGACTGCCCTACGGCGGCCGAGGGCGCGCCGGCCGGCGAAGGCGCTCCTGCGCCTCGCCAGGGGCGCGCAAACGGCCATGGCGGCGCATCGTTCGACGCATACAAAATAACCCACGTCCCCGAGGCCTGGTCAGAGGGCGGCGAGGCGCGGCTTCAATCCGCGCTCGCAGCGATTCCCGCTGTTGACCACAACGTTTGGCGGAACGTCGGCTTCGCGCTGCATGACCTGACGACGTCCGATTCGCGTTGGCCAGGGCGCGCGCTGTGGGATGAATGGTCAAAGACTTGCCCGGAGAATTTCGCCCCTGCGGGCCAAGACAAGGCTTGGGCGTCATTCGGTCGGGACTATGACGGGGAGCGCGTCACCGTCGCGACGATCTTTCACATGGCGCGCGAGGCGGGATGGCGGGACGCCGCAAGCCCGTTCGCCGCCGTGAGCGACGAAGCGCCGCCTGTCGAGCCGAAAGCGGCGGTCGATTTCTCGCGACGGCTCAGAACGGACGCGGGCAACGCGCTCGCGTTCCTCGACCTGTTTGGCGAGAACCTGCGATTTGTCGAGAAATGGGGATGTTGGATCGTTTGGGATGGTGCGCGCTGGCGCGAGGCTTCCGACATTGCCATGTTGCCGCTCGCGCGGCGGGCGACCGAGGAAATGCTGAAATGGGCTGTCGCTCAGTCTGCCGGCAATGCGGATCGTGACGCATGGATCAAGCACGCCGTGGCGACTCAGAAGGAATCGCGATTGCGCGCGACAATCAACCTCGCCAAAGGCGAGCCGCGCGCGCGGATCGAGCCCGACGCGGTCGACGCGGATTTGTGGTTGCTCGGCTGCCCGAACGGGACGCTCGATTTGAAAACCGGCAAGCTGCGCGAGGCGCGGCGCGAAGACGTCATAACCAAACAGATTGGCGTGGCGTTCGATCCCAAAGCCGACTGCCCGCACTGGCGAGGCTTCCTCGATTGGGCGACGCAGGGCGACGGCCAGCTGGCGGAATTCCTTCAAATGCTGGCAGGCTACGCCCTAACGGGAGAAGTCCGCGAGGAAGTCATGTGCGCCCTTGTCGGCGACGGCGCGAACGGCAAGAGCACCTTCCTCATGACCTTGTTCGACTTGCTTGGCGACTACGCAGCCAAGGCCCGAAGCGACCTCTTGGTGCACGCGCAGGGCAAGGAAGGCGCGCCGTCGCCCGATGTTGCGGCTCTTCATGGCAAGAGGCTCGTCATTGTCTCTGAAACCGAAGATGGTTGCTCGCTTTCGGAGGCGCGGATCAAAGACATCGTCTCGAATGAGATCGTCGCGGTAACTCCCAAGCCGTCGGTTAGGCGGCGAGGGCGTGGATGAGGGCGGCTGGGTTTGCGGTGAGGGTTTGGAGGATGTTCCAACCCTGCTTTCGCGCGGTGGATATGACGGAGCGGATGCG
>Ga0074044_10002065_pt1 | contig 17739 bp, 19 predicted proteins | sample BogForMeECP23OM1_FD_94443 | JGI IMG/M metagenome (GOLD analysis project Ga0074044, IMG submission 94443) | Bog forest soil microbial communities from Calvert Island, British Columbia, Canada - Bog Forest MetaG ECP23OM1 | ecosystem: Environmental > Terrestrial > Soil > Wetlands ...
CCCGCGGAAGACCCGGCCCTTGTGGACCGGCGCGGCGATCCAGGCGATCTTGGGGTCCGCGAGTATTTCCGGATGATCCGGGTCGACCAGGATGATCTCGAAGAACTTCTGCTTCCCGTCCTCCCCGACCCAGTAGGAGTTGAGGACCTCGAGGTTGGGGTAGTGCTTCGCCGCCCGCTCCTCGGCGATGCGGCGCAGGCTCTTCGAGAGCGTCATCTTGGCGATCCCCTTGTGCTTGGGCCGGCGCCCGGCGATGATCGCGCGCTTGCGCTGACCGCCACGGCGCACGCGAACGCGCACGACCACGAACCCGCCCTTCGCGCGGAACCCGACCGCGCGAGCGCGGTCGAGACGCGTCGGGTGTTCGATCCGGGTGACCGTGTGTTCCCGCCGCCAGGTAAGGAGACGTTCGTGCCGGAGCGCCGAACCCTCCTCCCCGAGGGTTTGCTGGAACGACCGGGCCATGTACCGGTAGGCAGAGGTCGCCATGGAATGCGGCGCGGGGGACCCGGGTCCTAATTATAAAGCTGCCGGCGGAAGGCGGGCGTCAGGCCCCGCCGTTCTTCGCGGAGGCGACCCAAGGAAGCCGGGACTCCGCCGGCCGAACGACCTTCGCGGTCGCGTGGCTCTCGGTGGCGATCGCGCGTTCGAGATGGCTCGAGATCTCCCGTACGAGCCGGTCCATGCGCTGCCGCTCGTCCGCCGGAACCTCGGTCGGCACTTGCCAGACGAGGGCGGCCCCTCCGCTGGTCGGATAGAGACGGAACTCGAGCGCGGAGGCCGCGGGAGGGAGCGCGGGGTTCATCCGGTCGAGGCGCCCTTTGACCCGGCTCTCGGTCGGTTCGGACCCTTCGGTCCGCTCGACGGTATACCCGATCGTTCCGAGGTACTCGGCGAGATACGTCGCGAATCGCTCGCGGCCGATCCCGCGGACCCTCAGCCAGTCGCCGTTACTTTCGCCCATGCTCTTTGCGGTCCAATGCGCGCCCGTAGCTCTTGAAGAGCCCGAGCATCATCCGCAACTCGGCCTCGGAAGGCGTCGCGCGGCCGAGTACACGACGGAACAGGAGGATTAAACCCCGTCGTTTGTGGGCTGGGTAACCCGTACGGGTCAGGAGCTCGCCCAGCCGGTCCAAAAACAGCTCCTTCTCGGGTCCGTTGAGCTCGATGAGCTCGGGAGCCGGGGTCGTTTCCGGGTCGGCCGGCCCGCGGGCGCGGTGCACGGCGTAGAGAACGAGCGCGGCCGCGTGAGACAGGTTGAGCGTCGGGAATTCCCGCCGGGCGGGGATGTGGACCAAAAGGTCGCAGCGAAGGAGTTCTTCGCGAGAGAGTCCGTTGTCCTCCGGACCGAAGACGATCGCGATCCGACCCTCGAGGGTCCGGACCAGCTCGCCGAGGCGTTCCGGGCTCACGGAGCGTCGCAGATAGGCATTCGAGCGCCCCGTGGACATGTCGGTGGTGCCGATCACAAAATCCATTTCGCGGACCGCCTGCTCGAACGTCCGGGCGCGCACCGCGGTGCGCAGCAAGGGAAGACCGCCCATCGCCCTCTTCCGCGCCTCGGTCCCTACTCGCGCCCGGGGAGCGACCAGGACGAGCCGGTCGGCCCCGAAGTTCCGCGCGAGGCGCGCCACGGCCCCCACATTGCCGTCCTCTTTCGGTCGAACGAGGACGACGCTGATCCGAGGGGTCACCCGGCCGTCCCCTCCGCAAAAAGGCGACGGACCATCCAGTCGGGGTCGAACGCCACGAGGTCCGCGTACCCTTGACCCGTTCCCACGAAGAGGATCGGTTTCTTGGTGACGAAGGTGGCGCTGAGGGCCGCGCCTCCTTTCGCATCGGCGTCCAGTTTCGTGAGGACGAGACCGTCCAGGCTGACGGCCTCGTCGAAGAGTTTCGCCTGTTCGATGACGTCGTTCCCGCTCAACGCGTCGCCCACGAAGAGCGTCAGCGAGGGCGAGACCACCCGTCGGATCTTCTTCGCCTCCTCGATCAGGTTCTCGTTCGTGTGTTGGCGTCCGGCGGTATCCACGAGAACGACATCGATCCCCTTCGCTCGCGCGTGTTCGACGGCGTCGTAGGCGACCGCGGCGGGGTCGCTGCCTTCCTGTTGACGGACGACGCGGACCCCGATCCGCTCACCGTGGACCAGCAATTGTTCGATGGCACCCGCTCGGAACGTGTCGCCGGCGGCGATGACGCTGGAAAGTCCCTGCTTGCGAAGCCACCCGGCGAGTTTCGCGACCGTGGTGGTCTTGCCGGTTCCGTTGACACCGACGAACAGAATCACGTACGGTTTGGGGGTGTGTTCGCGAACGGCCTTGGCGAGGTCGAGCGGAGGCCGAGCGAGAATCGCCCGACAGGAGCGCTCGAGGCAAGTGCGGATCGCGTCCTCCGCGTCCACTCCGAATCGAAGCTTCTTGCCCGCAAGGTCTCGGCGAAGGTCGCGCCGCAATCGCTCGATCACCGGAACGGCTACGTCCGACTCCATCAGGACGATCTCGAGGTCGTCGAGCACGTCGTCGATGGTGCCCTCCTTCAGCCGTCGGCCCAGGAACCCTTCGGTGAAGATCGTCTCATCTCCCGCGGTCGATGAGGGACCCGGAGCGGCCGGGGCGGGTGAGGTCGACGACCCTCGAGCTTGGGATTTCGGAGGTTCTCGGGAGTTGTCGGAGGGAGTTGGGGACGCTTCCTCGGAGCGCCTCAGTCTCGCCTTAATCGCTGCCCACATCGGTCGACGCGCCGTTCTCCCGCGCGATCGAGTCGAGTCGTTGCGAGAGTGCCTGGATTCGTTCGTCGAGAGAACCCATCTGCCCTTCGAGGTCCCTCAAGGCTTGGTCGATGCGGACCGATCGTTCCGCGAGGAGCTCGACCACCTTCGGTCGTTCCATCTCGACGACGATCCCCGAGCCGACCCCCACGAGTACGGGGGCGCTTCGATCCACGGAACCTCGCACGAACGTCTCTCCCCCGAGCGGGAGCAAGAGCTCCACGCCGGCGGGCGCCCGGTCGACGCCCTCGAGGCTCTCGCGGGCACGGCCGTGGTCCTGACGAGATGCGCTCAGGATCTGATGTTGCTGGAGCAGGGCGTTCAGCTGGTTGCGGTAGGCGTCGAGTCGCATGAGGTCCTCCTGGACCTGCTGTTCGGTCGGTCGGGGCGCGGGGGTGCTCATGCCGCCGTGACCTCTCCGACCGAGGTGATCCGGATACGGGAGCGCTTCACGTGATGGCAGCCTCCGATCTCCGAAAGGGCCCACTCGCGGGCGATCTCCGCCGATTGGGCGTCGTGGGTCTTCGTGAACGCCTGCCAGTAACCGCGCCGGGCGTAGAACGAACCTTGAACCTTGAACGCGGGCATCGAGAGCTCCGGGTGCGGCGGCGCCACCCGGGGGCGCCTTTTAAACCTACTGGCCCGCGAACCTCTTCCCGGCGGGGTTTCCGCCGAGCGAAGCGATGAGGAAGCCGGCCGTCCGCCATGCGGTCGCGAGAATCGAAATCATCGGGTTCGCCCCGGGAGCCGAGGGAAGAAGACTCCCGTCCCCGACCCACAGGCCGTCCACTCCGTGGACCTCCCCGGTCGGACGCGCAGCGCTCGTTCTGGGGTCGAGCCCGGCCCGGGCGGAGCCCATGGGATGGGCCGAAAAAAGAGCGACCGAACTCTCCCGGATCCCGGCCCGACGCACCTCGGAGACGAATCGGTCGAGTTCGCTTTCCGTGATCGGATGGCCGAGGCCACCGACCTCAATGGGCGGGGTCTGGAGAGAGAGCAGACGAGTAGCGCCGGCCGCCCGCAGGATCCGCGCCGTTTCCTCGAGCCCGAGGATCAGGTTTCTACGGTCTCGCTCGGTCAGGTGGTAGTCGAACGCGGGGCGACCGTCGGAATCGATACGGACCCGCCCTTCCCCGACGTCGCGCACCAGGACGATGGGGGTGGCCGTGTACTCGATCCGTTCCATCCGCCGCCGATAGTCCTCGGCGCCGTACCAGGGAAGGGCGATCGCGGAAAGTCCCGGGTGCGCGGGCGCGGCTTCGATCCACGGGCCGTGCGCCTCGGCGTCCGAGTTTTGGAATCGATAGACGCCGACGGTCTGATGCGGACCTTCCCACGTCCGGACCGGGTCGGGGAATTCTCCGGCGAGTGCGGTGGTCGGGTCGACGCGGAGACCGAGACCGACGCCCGGAGACCTGACGTCCGACCGCAAGAGGAGGGCGGGCGTTTGGAGAGCTCCGGCGGCGACCACGACGGAAGCGGCCCGGACGTGGACCGACCGGGTGACTCCGTGGGCGCGGTACGTCGCCCGAACTCCCCTGGCCCGACCGGAGGTCACTTCGATGAGGTCCGCGCGGGTGGAAGCGAGGAGGCGGGTTCCCCGTCGCATCGCGTCGGCGAGGAACGTGACCAGGGTCGATTGACGAGCAGAGTAGGGACACCCGAACGTGCAAAAGCCGCATCGAGAACGACACCCGATCGCATTACGCGGGATGATCTCCCAATCCGACCCCTGTCGGTAACCAAGGGCGAGACAACCTCGACGAAGGGCGTCGTTCGAGGGATTGACGGTGCTCTCGGCTGTCGAGACACTCATGCGACGGCCCACCTCGTCGAGCAACGCGTCAAACGCCGGGGTAGCGACGTCGGTCATTCCACCGTCCCTCGCCCACTCGGCCCTCGCCTGAGGTCTTGGGGGGAGGCACGTGAGCCAGTTGATCGCGGTGCTTCCCCCGACGGCCTCACCCGCCAGGAATGCGATGGCCGTGTCGCTGGTCGTGACGGTTCCCCGACCCACGAAGAGGCGGTCGTGCGCCTCCTTTTCGATCCGGGGGTAGGCGAGGTTGGGGTACCACTCCCCCGCCTCGAGAACCACCACTCGGTAACCGGCCTCCGCGGCCCGCAAAGCGATCACGCTTCCGCCAGCCCCGCTCCCGATCACGCAGACATCCGCGACGAATTCGCTGTCCGACCCAGGCACCGTGGGACCGAGGCCCACGAGCGATTCGGGTACGGCCGAGACCATGGAGGGAGGAGTGTAGTGGATGCGCTCCCACAGCGGGTGGCCGTCGTTCTGGAAGGGCTGGGAGTAGTAGAGGCCGGTCGCGAGACGCTTGGCCGCCTGGAAGCCTCGCCGCTTCGCCCCGAGGCGACTCGCCGCCCAACCTTGGAGGTACTTCTCCCGCGCGCGAGGGTCGAGCTGAGTGAATCGTACGGGGCGACCGGTCAGGAGAAGATTGGTGAGCGGGCTTTCGACCGCTCGCAAGAGGGTGGCGAACTCCTGCCGTTGACGGGCCGGTAGTTGCGCGACGATCTCGACCACATCACGGTCGACTCCGACGGAGCTCGCGCTCGGATACGCCGGGCCCGAGGAATCGGCGGGAAATCCGGGGCAAATCGCGTCGACGAGGGCGGTGACCGTGGGCGGAGGCGCGAGGGCCACGGCTCGGGGGACGCGCCGCCTCTATTTCGACCCTTCATCGTCCCGCGCCCTGGACTCGAACTTCGCTCGCTCCCGGAACCAGCGGAGCTGGCGTTCGAGAAGACCTCGGTTCGAGGGCCCTTGCGGCACTGGAACGGTCGGAACCGCGGGGGCGCCCGAAGGAGGAGCCTCCGGGGCGGGAGCGGGAACGGTTTTGGAGGGTTCAACCTCGAGTTGACGCTGCGTCACGAGACGAGGGCCACCACGTTCCTCCAACGTTCGTTCACCTCCTCGTCGCTCAAGCCCACGGTGGGGGAGAAGAGAACTCGATTGCCCCACTGGGACCAGAACCGAGAGTACTCCTCGACCGCGATCGGGAGGACGACCCCGTCCGCGTGGGCGTCCTCGGCGAGGGCCGCCAGAGCCGGCGCCCAGGATTCGACCTCCGGTGCAGCGGGCGCCACCCGCGCCGTCGGGTCAAAACGGGCGAGGGTCTCTCGGACGAACGGCTCGCCTTCCGGCAGGACGACGAGCGCGACCCGGCAACCTCGCTTCATCATGAGGAAGGTGCCCAGCGCTCCTCGCGGTCCGTCCACGAGGGCGACCAACCGGCCCGCGACCCCGAGGGGGAGCCCGCCCGGACCCACGAAACGGTCGAAGTAGAGATAGGTTCGGGGGCCCCGCACCTCGACGAACAGCTCCACCTCGGGGTGCTCGAGGTCCACCTTGAGCCCCCGGTCGGCGAATCGGTCCAGGACCGCGCCGCCGAGGTCTCCGGCGAGTTGCTGGCTCGTGAAGGAGTGTTGGCCGGTCCGCCGAGCCCGCACGGCGAACCGTACTCCCGGACGAAGCCGACGGTCCGAGAGTTCGAGCAGGCGAGCGGCGATGAGGGCCGGGTCGCTCGGGACGTCCTCGACCAGACTGACCGAGGTGACGCCGAAGACGCGCCGGACGAGGTTCGCACCGCGCTCTCCGTCGTCGGTTTCCACGTAGAGATGGCCCCGGTCCGAGCGGATGCGCCCGGGCAAGCCGTCGCGGACGAACTGGTCCAGGATGTTGCGCCGGAGGGCGCCCTCAAACTCGCGGCGAACGGGAGGGGACTTGAGCGCCAGCTCACCGTAGCGGACCAGGAGCAACGCCACCATCGAGAAGGGTTAAGACGGTGGGACCGCTAAAGCGCTTCTCGGCCGGGTGGGTTCGTGGTGTCCACAGATTCCCTCCCGTCATCGTCCGCGGACCCCTGGACCCCGTTCCTGAACGAGATCCTGGACGGGATGACCGTCGCCACGAAGACGCTTGGACTCTCCCTATCGCGGGAGATGATCTTCTCGCTCCTCAGCCTCGACGAGGGACCCGAAGGGGAAGTGGCCTTCCCGTGCCATCGGTTGGCGCAGGACGAAAAACGACCCCCGAACGAGCTGGCGGTCGCCCTCGCCGGCGCATTCCCCTCCTCACCGCGCCTCCGGTCCGCTTCCGCGAAGGGCGCGTATGTCAACTTCCGCGTCGACCCCGAATCCCTTACCCGGGCCACCCTCGAACTCGTTCTCTCCCGCGGCAATCGGTACGGCCACGGCGAGCCCGCGGGACCTCCGGCCGTCGTGGAGCACACCAGTGCGAACCCGACCGGCCCGTTCCACATCGGGCGGGTCCGTAACGGCATCATCGGCGACACGTTCGCACGGATCCTGCGGGCGTCGGGCACCCCCGTGACGACCCAGTACTACGTGGACGACATGGGCCGACAGGCCGCGATGATCACCTGGATCTGGTCGAAGCCCCGAGAGAGCTGGCCCGAGCCGATCCGAAAGACGGTCGACGGGGAGGAGGTGGCCGGAGAGAAGCCGGACCGGCACCGCGGTCGACCGTATCCGGCCGTCAGTGCGTACTTGAAAGAGCACGAGGACGCCCGCGAGGAGGTCGCCCAGCTCGTCCGTCAGATCGAATCCGGCTCGGCCCCTCCCGAGCACCGGGCAATGGCTCAAGCCATCCTGGAAGGGATGCTCCAATCCCTTTCCCGCCTGCGAATTGGGTTCGACGAATTCGTCTGGGAGTCGGAGTTCGTCCGGGATGGTTCGGTCGAACGAGTGTTCGAGCGATTGAAGGCCTGCCCACACGCGATCCAAGAGGAGAACGGGGCGTGGGCCATCGACGCGAGCTCCTACGGCTTACCGAAGGAATCGACGCATCTCGTCTTCCAGCGCGGGAACGGGACGAGCCTCTACGTGACGCGAGACGTCGCCTACCACCTCGCGAAGTTCGCCCGGTTCGCCCGCGTCATCGACGTCCTGGGCCAGGACCATCAACTCCATGCACGGTGCCTGAACGCCTTGCTCGCGGAGATCGCGGAGCCTCGGCGTCCGGAATTCGTGATCTACCAGGACATCACGGTCCCCGAAGGCGGCCGAATGTCGACCCGCGGGGGCTCGGCCGTGTGGCTCGACCACCTCCTCGCCGAGGCCGTCGATCGGGCCCGGGCAGAAGTGCTCGCCCGCCGGGAGGACCTGGCGGACACGGACGTAGAACGAATCGCCGAGGCGGTCGGGACCGGCGCCATCCGCTACCACGTCGTTCGGTCAGCCCCCGATAAGCCGGTCGTCTTCCGCTGGGAGGACGCGCTGTCGTTCGAGGGGCGGAGCGGTCCGTTCGTTCAGTACTCGTTCGCGCGGGCCTCGAGCGTGCTTCGAAAGGGGGAGGCGCTCCAGCCCCCCTACCCCTTCGATGCGGCGAAGCTCACGAACCCCGAGGAATCGGCGTTGATCCGGATCATCTCCCGTCTCCCGAGAACCATCGCGTACGCCGCGCGCACCGGCCATGTGCATGCCGTCGCGGGGTATGCCCACGAGGTCGCCGACCAGTTCAACCGCTTTTATCACGCCGTGCCGGTGCTCCGTTCCGAGGAGGAGCGGGCGAGCCGGATCGCTCTCGTCGCAGCGATGCGACAGACGCTCGGGAATGCCCTCGACCTCCTCGGCATCGCTCCCCTCGATGCGATGTGAACCGGCCCCTCGTCGAAATTGACTTATGGGTGTGCCCGGTCGGCGATTCCGAGGAGCTTACCATGGCAACCATTCGAGAGGAGTTCGTCAAGTTCATCACGAAGGGAAATCTCGTCCAGATGGCCGTTGCCTTCGTCATGGGCATCGCTTTCTCGGCATTGATCACCGCCCTCGTCGCGGACATCTTCACTCCGCTGATCGGGGTGGCCGGAAAGTTCGACTTCGCATCGTGGCAATACACCGCGAATGGGAGTACCTTCCTGCAAGGAGCGTTCCTGAATCAGGTAATCAGTTTCGTCCTGGTCGCTCTGGTTCTGTTCTTCGTCATCGCCCTACCCTATCAGCGATTCGCGGACCGCCAGGCGGCGAAGAAGCCCGCGGGGCCGCCCACAACCCGAGAATGCCCCGAGTGCCTCTCCGCGATCCCGATTAAGGCAAAGCGCTGCTCGTTCTGCACGTCGGCGGTGCCACCGGTGACGCCGGCGCAGCCGCTGCCGGCCTAGGAAGGCCGGACGGGGTCGACGCGACCCGCCTCGACGAACCCTTTCCGCCGCAGGCGGCACGCATCGCACTTTCCGCACGGCGTCCGGCCGCCGGCATAGCAGCTCCACGTCAGGCCCCACGGAACGGCGAGGCGCTCACCCAGCCGGACGATATCCGCTTTCGAAAGACGCAACAACGGGGTTTCGATGCGGATCTTTTCCCCTCGTTCCACTCCGGCCTTCGTTGCGAGCCGCGCGACCCGCTCGAAGGCCCGCAGGAACTCTGGTCGACAATCCGGATAACCCGAGTAATCGATCGCGTTGGCCCCGAGGTATATCGTTCCCAGATGGTGGCTTTCCGCGTATCCGAGGGCGACGGAGAGCAGGATCGTGTTCCGGGCGGGGACGTACGTTGAGGGGATGCGGAGACCGGGCCTGCGATGAACGGGTAACGGACGGGACGAATCGGTCAACGCCGAAGAGAGGAGCGGGCCGAGCGGTAACCGCAGCACCGTGTGCTGGACCGCCTTGAAGTGTCGGGCGAGCGCGCGGGCGGAGCGAACCTCCCTTGCGTGTCGTTGTCCGTAGAGCACCGTAAGGGCGTGCACGGGGGGGTGGCGCTGGGTCGCAAGCGCGAGGCAGGTGGCCGAATCCATACCCCCCGAGAGGAGCACCACACTGCCCTTCGGTCGACGCGCTCGGGGCGTCATAGGGGAACTCCGGCAAGGACCAGGACGGCCCCCGCGAAAACAACGGCGGCCAGCATTCCGAGGAAGTTCGTGGACCCCTTGGTGAGAATCCCCCGGTTCTCGAACGCCTCGCCCAGAACCGAGTCGACCTGGCAGGCCAGGAATCCGGCCGCTGTCACGACCAGGACGAACAAGATCGCGTTCGGCAAAGGCGCGCTAAAGACCACGAACAACCCGAGGCCCACGAAGGCGGTCGTCGCGGACGCAGCCAGCGCGAAGACCTCTCCGTTGAGGGAGATTCCGCCGTTCGTGCCGGGAGGAACCGCCTTTCCCGTGAGAATACTACGCGCGTGGCCCGTGAGGACCCCGAACTCGCTCGCGAAGGTGTCCGCGGCACCGAACGAGAGGGCGCTCGCGAACAGGAGGGCGGTGGTCGCCGGGGAGAGCAAAGGAGAAGAGAGCCCCCCCGCGACCGCGAGTCCGGTGGGGAGGATGATGTGCGCGACGACGTTGGAGACTCCCCGCTCGCCCGCCCGGCCTTCCTGCAGGTTCTGTCGCCGCTTCTCCTCGAATCGGTAGCGAGTGGCGAGGACGCTCGCACCCACGAACAGGATCACGAGAGCGAGAAACGGAAAGCCCGCGAAGACGACGATAACGGCACCGAACACCGCGGCCACCGCTCCGGCGAGCGGCGTAAGGGCTCGGGTGAGAACCGCTCCGAGGGCCAGAAGGGCCGTTGCGATGACCCCGATGAGGGCCTGAGTCCAGGGTAACAAAGTGAAATCTCCCGCGGCCGCCAACAGGTGATGGGTTTAACCCCTTCGAGGAGACGGCGCCGCTACTGCGAGGTCAGCCGCACGCGAGAATCCGGAGAACGGCGCTCGAGAACGACCCGGCATGCACGTCGACATCCCCTCCCTCCCGGACGGCGGCATAGGACGGATCCTCACCGTGCCCCGGTTGGGTCACATAGGCCGTGAGGACGCCGAGCTTTCGACCGGCCTCGACATCCAGGCTCCGGTCGCCCACGATCGCACTCGCGGCCATATCGATGTTCCAATCGTCGCGGGCCTGACGGAAGAGAAGCGTGCCGGGCTTGCGGCACTCGCAGTGCGTTTCGGGGATGTGGGGGCAGTAGTAGAACGCGTCGACCCGGGCTCGATGAGGCCGCAACAGCTCGTTCAACCGTTCGTGGATGCGCTCCACGTCGTGTCGCGTGTAGAGACCTCGCTCCACTCCCGATTGATTCGTCACGCAGATGACGAGGAAGCCGTGGTCGTGGGCGAGCGATAGGGCGTCCCCCACGCCCCGGAACAGTTCGATCCGCTCGGCCTCTTTGAGGTAGTGGAGGTCCGGGTTCAGCGTGCCGTCACGGTCCACGAAAAGAGCGCGTCGAAGGGGACGGAACCCGGGAGTCATGCGCCGTCCGTCGGCCATCGGGGGTCGAAGCCGTCGGCGGGATAAGTGTTCAACCTCTGGCTCCGTTCCGAAGAGCGATGGTATCGTCCCGAGAAGACGTTCGCGCCCTGCGAGACGATCTCGACTCCGCCCTCGAGCAAGCCCTCGGGCCCCTGCGGGCCCCCACCGGTCCGCTCGGAGTCCTGTTCTCCGGGGGCGTGGATTCTTCTCTCCTCGCCTGGGAGCTCCGGACCCGGCCCGAACTCCTTCTGTGCACCCTCGGGCGGGAAGGGTCTCCCGACCTGCTGGCCGGGCGAGCCGGAGCAGAACGATTCGGCCTTCCGTGGCAGGCTCTCTCCGTGGAACCGGCCCGACTGAAGGTCATCGTGGCCCGGTTCGAGAAAGAACTCGAAGGAATCTCGGCGGTCCCGCGCGCTGTACTCGTCTCGCTGGCGCTCGCAATCGAACAGGCGGCCCCCGACCGGCTGGTGTGCGGCCAGGGGGCCGACGAGCTCTTTCTCGGATACGCTCACTACCGGAATCTCGGGGGTCCCGAGGCGGAGCGACGTTCGCGCGACGACCTCGATCGCCTGCGCGAAAGTGACTGGCCTCGGACGCAGCGGATTGCCGAAAAGGCCGGGAAGACGATCCTCGCGCCCTACCTATCGCGGGCCTTCGAGGAGGCCGCCCGCCGGGTGCCGGTCGACCTTCGACTCCCTCGGGATCTACCGAAGAGATTCTTCCGGGAATGGGCTCTCGAACGCGGCCTCCCCGCCGAGCTCGCCGAGCGTCCGAAGAAGGCGCTCCAGTACGGGACCGGAGTATCGAGCTTGCTGCGAGACCAGCGTCGCGCCGAACGCTAGCCTTCCACTCGGGTTCCCGCTTCGCCCCGAAGCGCTCGCGCGAGCGAGGGAATATCCGTGATGATGAAACGTCGACCGCCTCCCTCCAGAAATTCGAGCCCGGCCGCGACCTTGGGTCCCATCGAACCCTCCCCGAACTCTCCTCGTTGGAGAAAGCCGGCCAGTTCTCGTCGGGACACTTGGGCCAGCCAGCGTTCCCCCCGCTTTCCGAAGGCGATCGCGGCGCCCGGCACGTCCGTCACGATCGCGAGCGTATCGACCCCGAGGTCTCTCCCCACGAGAGAGGCCGCAAGGTCCTTGTCGATCACCGCTTCGACCCCCTCGTACGTTCCGTCCGGCTTTCGAACGACCGGGATCCCTCCGCCCCCCGCGACGACCGGGATCCACCGGGCACCGAGGCCCGACTCGAGGAGTGAGCGAACGGCGGCTCCCTCGAGCCAGCGCACCGGTCGAGGCGACGGAACGATGCGTCGCCAACCGCCTCTTGCCCCGTCGTACTGCATCGCCCAGCCGAACTGCTTTCGAAGCACTCGGGCTTCGTCCTCGGGGTAGTATCGGCCCACGGGCTTCGAGGGATGGAGGAAGGCCGGGTCGTCGGCCGAAACCTCGGTCCGGCTGATGACCGTCAACACCGATCGGTCGACTTTTCGCCGACGCAGGGCCGGCGTGAGCTCGGTCTGGATCAGGTAGCCGATCTGCCCCTGGGTTTCCGCCCCCAGGACATCCATCGGTCGAGGAGGGATCTCCCGGGCGGCGAGCTCGTTCTGACGCAGGAGAGCGCCCACCTGGGGACCGTTGCCGTGCGACAGGACGAGGACCTCCCCGCCGGCAGCGATCTCGGCGAGCACCGCTACGGTCTGGTGCATCTGGGCACGGGCTTCCTCCCAAGAACCGCGCCCTCCGGCACGGTGGAGGGCGTTCCCTCCGAGGGCGACCAGAATCCCCGCCATGGACCGCGTTCCGGCCATCTCGGACCGGCCTGAATAGCTCGGCGGTGGAATGGGCTCGACGGGGCGCCAGTGCACGCGGGCCAATTACGAATATATACCCAGCGGCGGGTCTCCGGGTGTGACGGACGAGGCTGAGTCCCTCTTCTGCCCGCTCGAGTTCCGATACGGTCGGGAACCCGTCCGCGAGCTCTTTTCGCGGGGGGCGCGGTTGAACCGGGCCCTTCGTGTGGAAGCCGCGCTCGCGCTTTCCGAGGCGGAACTCGGAATGGTCCCGACCGATGCGGCGGAGGCGATCGAGAAGGCGGCGACCCTTTCGCAGGTGTCCTTGGATCGGGTCGACGCGTTGGAGCACACTCTGCGCCACGACGTCATGGCGATCACTCGAGCCCTCGCCGAAGCGGCGGGGCCAGCGGGCCGGTGGGTCCACTTTGGTGCGACGAGTGCCGACATCACCGACACCGCCCTCGCCCTCGAACTCAAAGAGAGCGCCGCGATCCTGCGTGACGACCTCACGGGACTCGCGCGGGCGTTGGTCGACTTGGCCCGCAAACATCGGGCGACGCCCGAGGTCGGCCGGACCCACGGCCAGCACGGCGTCCCCATCAGTTTCGGGTACAAGATGGCGGTCGCGGCGGCCGAGGTGACGCGACACCGCGATCGCCTGGACCAACTCCTCCCTCGGCTGGCGGTGGGAAAAATGGCCGGAGCGGTCGGCACCGGCGCCGGCTTCGGAGACCATGCGGCCGAGGTCGAAGCTCGCGTGATGGGTCGCCTCGGGCTCAACGCGGACGAGGCGCCGACCCAGATCGTGGGCCGCGACCGGATCGCGGAGTTCACGAATTTCCTCGCGCTGGTCGCTTCGACCGCGGAACGGCTCGCCACCGAGGTCCGAAACCTCCAGCGTACTGAGATCGGCGAGGTCGCAGAAGCCTTCGATGAGGCACATCAGGTCGGCAGCTCGACGATGGCCCAGAAGCGAAACCCGGTCGTCTCGGAGAACGTCACGAGTCTCGCCCGACTCGTACGGGCGTTCGCGCTGCCCCCGCTCGAGAACATGGTCCAATGGCACGAGCGGGACCTCGCCAATTCGGCGAACGAGCGGATCGTTCTGCCGCATTCCGTCGTCCTCACCGATGACATTCTGACGAAGCTGACCGAGGTCTTCCAGGGCCTGCACGTCGATTCCGAACGAATGGCCGCCGAGCTCGCCCGCTCGGGGGGAGGCGCCATGACCGAGAACCTGATGCTCGCCCTCACGGCGAAAGGGCTCGCTCGCTCGGAGGCGCACGAGCTCCTGCGAACGTTGACCTCGGAAGGGTCTCGCGGCCCGGGGCTCTTCGAGCGCGCGAAGGCGAACCCCTCCGTCCGAGCCCATCTTTCTCCCCCGGAGATTGAAGGTCTTCTCGACCCCGCAAGCTACGTCCGCTCCGCGGCTGCGAAGACCGACCGCATCGTGGCGGAGCTCGACCGGCGTCTCGCGAAATGACGGAATCCGCGTTCGCGTGGAGCGCCTCGGTAATCGTGCGGTCCGAGCGATCTACCGTGACGGACTGGCTCGAACAAGCCCTCCGTCCCGAGGCGTCGCGCGAAGTACCCCGGGCCCATGCGGAACTACATCGCACGACGGAAAACACCCTCGAGCTCACGATCTCGGCGCGCGATTCGGGGGCGATGCGGGCCGCTCTCAACACCTACCTAGGCTGGATCCATCTTTCGCTCGCGACCGCACAGGCGGCCGACCGGTCGAGGTGACGCGGGCAAAGCCAGGCCCGCTTCCGAAGCGCTTATCTGAGACGGCCGGTCACCCCGCCCGTGGCACTACCGGCGAAGCTCCAAAACGACATCCGTCAGTTCCAGCGCCTGCAGCAGGAGCTCGGCGCGGTCCAGCAGCAGCGCCTCCAGGTAGACCTGAAACTCCGGGAAGTCACTCACACCCTCGAGGAGCTCAAGACCCTGCCCGAGGACGCGGTCGTCTATCGCCCGATCGGCGGCCTACTCGTCCGCGCGAAGAATCGCAAGGAGGTCGAGGACCTCCTGACCGAGGAAAAGGAGACCGCCGAGGTCCGGCTGAAGGCGGTCGAACGGCAAGAGGGCCACCTCAAGGAACGATACACCTCGATGCAGCAGGACCTCACCCAGGCCCTTCAGGCCGCGGGCGTCGCGACGCAGAGCTCCTCCGAGCCCGAGAGCTAGGCCCGATTCAGACTCTTCGGCGGACGAGACGGTTCGAGACTTCCTTCAGCAGCGCTTTGCCTCGGGTCGGGATCGTTCGGCTGCGTTCGACGCACCGTAGCGCGGTCCGAGTGAGCTCGTCGATCCGCTGTTCGGAATAGCCGAGGCTGCCGGTATCGCGAATCACATTCCTCGCTCGCTCCACGTCCTCGGGGGCCGCCTGCGCGTTTCCGAGCACTCGCGACAGCCGGGACCGGTCGGCCTCGGAGCCTTTTTCCCACGCCTTCACGACCAGAAGCGTGCGTTTTCCTTCGACGAGGTCGTTCGAGCTCTTCCCGGACTCGTCCGCGTCGAAGCCGGCTCCGAGCACGTCGTCCCGCAGCTGGAAGGCGATCCCGATGTTCGTCCCGAACGTCTCCAGGTCGCGCAGGGTGCGGTTGGGTTGCCCCCCCAGAAGCGCTCCGATCTTGAGCGGGGAAACGACGGTGTAGATGGCGGACTTGTACCGGTGAACCGCGAGGACGTCTTCCTCGCGAACCGACCCCGGGTCGAGCACGCCGTTTCGAATATCGAGGATCTGACCGTACGCGGTGAGCCGCGTCATGCGCACGTATTCCTCCAAGGCGGCCAGGCGCGCTCCCGGGGAAGTTCGCGTAGAGAGGAGGGATTCGACCGTGAACGGCTCTTCGACGTCGCCGAGAGTGATGCCGATTCCTACGCCGTAGTCCTCGCTCGAGCCCTCCCGTCGTTCGCGTCGATGCGTCTGGGCGGCGGCCCGGTGAACGGTGGGACCGCCCCGACGCTCTTCCGCGTGGTCGATGATGTCGTCGTGGATCAGCATCCAGCTCTGGAAATGTTCGAGAGCCGCCGCCGCGCTCAGGGCGGGACGGGGATTTCGCCCCGTGGCGAGGTAATAGCCGGCGAGGACGAGAATCGCTCGAAATCGCTTGCCCCCCCGCAGGGTGAACTCGCGGTTTACCTCGAGATACGGTCGGACCGCCGTGGGAGCGAGGCGAGCCGTTCGACGGTAAGAAGTGTTCAGCTCCCGTTCGAGAGGCGGCAGAAAGCGGTAGAGGGCGGCGAGGTCCACGGCAGGTGCATCTGGACATCCATGCTATTTAACGGACCGGGCTTTCGCCGACGCGATGGCGTCCGCTCCGTTCGTTACGCTCTCGAGCGCGGTCGTAGAGGCAATGGGTCAGCGACTCGATGCGGCGAAGCCGACCCCCGAAGGTCTCACGCTTCGCACGAGCGACGGATTCCTCTACTCTTTTCTCGAAGACCCGAATACCGTCTCGCTCGAAACGATCCGCCAGCTGCTGGGGGACCAGGGGAGTGTTCTCGTCCGGCTGGTCGTCCTTACCCCGGGCCGTCTCCCGCTCGCCTTCTCTCAGGAGATTGTGGGTCACGGAGGGACCATCGTCGAGGGAGCTCGCTTCGCGGAGCTCGTCCGCCAGCTCGGCCTAGAAGCATACTTGGGCGAGGAGCCGCGCGCCCTTCCGGCGAAAGAATTGCGCCGTCTCCTTCCCAGCGCCCAACAACTCGATGGGGTCGTTCACCGGGCCCGGACCTGGCTCGACTGGGGCGTCCCCGCGCTCGCCCTTCGGTTCTATCGCCAGGCATCCGAACTGAAACCGGGCTTCCTGCCCGCGAAGATCGGCATCGGCCGGTCGCTGCTCGCCCTCGGTCTCATTGACGATGCGGACCGGACATTCGACGAGATCCTATCGGTCCGTCCGCAGGACGTCGACGCGCGGCTCGGAAAGGGCGCGGTCCTCGGAGCCCGTGCCCGACCGAAGGACGAGGTCGCGGTGTACCGGAAGCTCCTCGCGGAGGACGGGAGCCGCAACGAGGTCCGGGCCCACCTTCTCGCCGCTCTGATCGACCTCGGGGATTGGGCCGGGGCGAGAACGGAGATCGAAGCGCTTCTCACCAAGACTCCCGAAGAGCCCCAACTCCGGTTCCTCCGCTCGATCGCCCTTTCCCGCACGGGAGAGAAAACGAAGGGTGAGGAAGAACGGCTCGAAGCGCGACGCCTCGGTCTCTCCTACGACCGAGAAGTCGCGTTGTGCAAGCATCTCGGGATTCCGGCTCCCGAGCCTCCCGCGCCGGCCGAAGGGGTCGAGGCTTCCCGCCCCGTGGCCGCGCCCAAGAAACGCTCCCCCCGACCGAAGGCGCGCGCCCTGCCGGCGAAAGTATCCGCCGCCAAGAAGGCACGGGTGCCCACACCCACTCTCCGGCCAAGTTCGGGCCCGGAGAAGCGGCCGACCGCCCGCAAACGTAAGTAAGCCGGTTCCGACTCGCGGCTCCACCGGAGGCTGGATGCGAGTCATCTCGGTGTTACCGAGCGCGACCGAGATCGTCTGCGCCCTGGGTCACGGTCCGGAACTCGTCGGCCGGAGCTCGGAGTGTGATTTCCCCCCCGAGGTGCGACAGGCACCCGTGGTCATGCGCCCTCGAACCTGGGACAGTGAGCGCCCCTCCAGGGAGATCGACGCGCGAGTCCGCGGGGCTCGTTCCCGGAACGAGAGCCTGTATGAGCTCGATGTGGGTCTCCTGCAGCAATTGGTTCCGGACCTCCTCCTGACCCAGGACCTCTGCGGAGTCTGCTCGGTCACGGAGGAAGAGGTCGCCTCCGCCTGCGCGAAAGCGGGCGTCCGACCCCGGGTGGTTTCCCTCACGCCGACCAACCTGGCCCAGGTGTGGTCGACCGTCGAGACGGTGGGCGAAGCGTTGGAAGACCCCGATCGCGGACACGAGCTCGCCCGTTCGTTGCGA
>Ga0074044_10002066_pt1 | contig 17734 bp, 15 predicted proteins | sample BogForMeECP23OM1_FD_94443 | JGI IMG/M metagenome (GOLD analysis project Ga0074044, IMG submission 94443) | Bog forest soil microbial communities from Calvert Island, British Columbia, Canada - Bog Forest MetaG ECP23OM1 | ecosystem: Environmental > Terrestrial > Soil > Wetlands ...
ATTGTCTACGTCAAAGAACAGATGGGACACAGCTCGATCCAGGTGACGGTTGACACTTACGGCCACCTGATTCCCGGCGCCAACGCGTGTTTCGTACACCGGCTTGCCGAGGTCTCGCCTGAAAAGGATGAAAGGCGGAAACAACACCGCAACTCCCGCACACAAGGCGAAATAGAGATCCCGCCGGATCTCATGCAAATTGTTGAAAGATTTGGTGGCGGCGGTTGGACTCGAACCAACGACCTACGGATTATGAGACCGTCGCTCTAGCCACCTGAGCTACGCCGCCTTAGGGACAGTGAAAACTGGTATCGTGAACACTTTTAGAATCTTGGGCTGGCCTGATGTTCGGAAAAACCCCAACCAGCCCTGACTTCAGCCACATTCGTTTTTATTGTGCCTACACATGTTGTTCGAAGTATAGAACACCCGAAACCCAAGATGGAACCATCAAACGATGCCATTCGTCCCGACTCTCGCTTGGAATTGCTTGCGGCCTCTATTGGATTTCCACTGAAACCAGATCGCCGTCGGCTTTTCCTCCGGCTCGGTAATTAACTGCTACGGGGCGGCTCTTCCAGTCGCAGGAGAAATCGTCAGCCCCGATGAGCATCACGGACTTGTAATTCTCTGTCCGAAGCTTCATTAACCTGGCGCCCGCTGCGACGGTCAAGATCGCCGATGGCGGCTGAGAGCAATCGACCGCAACTAATTTTCCTTTCACAAATTGGATGGCACGTTTGTCGGGCTGCGGCGGCGACGGAGGTTGTTCCGGGTGGTCAACGCTGGCTTCGTCCTCTGATTGGGGATTTGGCTTCTCGGTTTTTGGTTGCGGCGCCGCCGGTTTGGTTGCGGTTGCGGCAGACGAAGCTGAGGAGGATGGGATTGAGGACGGCGGAGACGATGATGGTGAGGCCGGTGAGGGAGCCGTTGCCGCCGGTGGCGGCTGCGGAGTGGTTTCGCGCTGCGGCAGTACGCCATACTTTTTCAGCATGGGCAACCCTTGCAGTTGCTCGGCAGCGGACTTCGCAACCTGCGAATCCGGACTGCTCTTGAGACGCTCGAGCAATGCGGTAGCCGCATCCCAATTTTTTCCCGCCAGATAGATTTGCGCCATGTTCAGCAGATAGCTTTGGTTTCGAGGACCGAGTTGGAGGGCGGGGCGCATGGAGTCCATTGCGGCGTGGACGCCCCCACCTTCCAGTTGCGCCATGGCCAGCATATTGCGCGCCTCGGCGAATTCGGGATCCCAGTCCAGAACCAGTCGAAGATCCTGCATCATGTTGGGAAGGCCTTGTATCGAGCCTCCCGCGGATTGCGCCGCACGCAGGCGGACCAGCGCCAGATAATAATGCAGCCAGGGGTCCTTGGGGTTAAGGGTAGCGGCGCTATTCAGTTCTTCGAGCGCGCCGTTGAAATCCTTCTTCTCCATGTGAGCCCAGGCCAAGCCGCGGCGCGCGACCACGTTGTCTGTCTTTGGTTGGCCCGCGATCGACTCCAGTTGCTGGACAGCTTGCTCGCGGTGCTCTGGAAGACGAACACTCATTTCCGCGACCAACGCTTGACCCTCAGCCTCGGAAAGCTGCTGCGTGCTGCTACCGATCTGGTCGTCTGGGGTCACTGCCAGGATTTGAGTTCCCCCAGCGTTCGGTTGCGTTCCCTTTTGCGGCGCCGGAGACGACGGTGCCAGCGAATGGAAGTCATCCTTCACCGCTTGGCCGAACTGGGTTGAGCTCACGCCGTACGATTTCTGCATCGCTTCCTCGACTGGCAGCTTTTGGTTCTCGACCAGGTCGAAGTATGTCCCAGTCTCCGGCAGTTTGTTCTGCGCGAGGAGATAGTGCATCACGATCCACGATTGCGCGTAGAACATGGTATGGCGCGAGCTTGTCTGACCGGCAGAGACGTCAGGGCGCATCGCGAATAAGTCGGGGATGGCGAGCCATGGCGACGTGGTCAGCAATTCCGTAAACGATTCCGGGTCGCTGCCAATTTGCGCTTGCTTATTGTCCAAGCGCAGGCTGGAGAAATATTCCGCAAAGCCTTCATCGAACCACGGCTGTGTGGGCGGATAGTTGTAGTTCAGGAAGACCTGGGCGAATTCGCGGGATATCGCGCGCCAGCTTTCGTCTTTCGACAGATTCAGGACGAAGTAATCGCGATCTTCGCCGGGAAGGAAGAAGCCAGATGCGAGCGCCTGCCCTTGGCGGGCGGGCACGACTTTGCTGTATTCTTCATCGCTTCTCAGGGCAATGATATCGATTGGTTCGGACATGTTGACCCGGGTTCTGGCCAACAGTTGCGCGAAAACGGAGCGCATTTGCTCGAAGCGCACGACTACGTCGTGGCCATGTTTCTCGTCGGCATCTGTGACCACGGAAAAGTGGCTGGAATTGACGCGGATCCAGTGGGGCTCGTCCGAGCGGGCTGGGGTAGGCGGAGCACAGCAGAGCAGAACAGTAACCAGGATGAGCCGGGATGCGAGGGAGTGGATGCGATCCGTCATGAGACGTCTGGAAGTTCGGAGATAGGGAATGCTATCACGCTGTGGAGGCGCGGAACTCGTCAGGCGGACCGGAGCTCAGGCGGGTTCGCCTGCTATTTACCATTAAGTAATCTTGGTATACCCCCCTCCCCCCTCGATCTTTTGGAATCATGGGGTTAGGGGCGGACTACCATCAAAATCTTTGAGGAATAAGGACTTATAGGCAAAATATTCCGGAATAAGGACTTACGGGCTCAACATCGGCGGTAGCGTTCCAATTTTTAGTCTGGAGGGTTGGCCTTCCCGAGGCGTCGGTTGTCAATGAGCGGACATTATCCAAGCGATAATGCTTTGTTAGATAGATTATCTGCCGGGAGGGTGGCAGTCAATGGGAAAGGGTGGGAAGCAGTGAAACTTTGGACAGGTGGGGCCGGCTATGGGGTGAGTTCGAAGATTATGCCGCCGCCGTAGGTGCCGCCGAGGACGGTGCCGCCGTAGAGGTTGCCCTTGCTGTCCATCACCAAATTGCCTTCGGGGACGCCGCCGTCATTGCCGACCCCGAACTCGTGCAGGACGGTGTACGTCCATTTGCCTTTGGGGCCCGGAGTCAGCTTGTAGATGACACCGCAATCGCAGGAGCCACCGCCGTAGTCGGTGGTGCCATAGAGATTGCCGGACTTGTCCATGACCACGCCCGCGTTGGGTTCAAAGCCACTCGTGCCACCTTTGAACTCGTAGAGGATGGTTTCCTTCCACTCGCCGTCGGAGCCAGACGTCAGCTTGAAAATCACGCCCCCGCAACACCCACCGCCCGCTGTGGTTCCGTACAGGTTGCCCGAACCATCCATGAACAGGGATCCCCAGCCGGGCGTGTGACCGTCTTTGTGGTTGACCGCGAAGCTGTGCAGCACCTTTTCTCTCCAGCCGTTGGCGGTGCGCTCAATCTCGTAGGCTGTACCTCCGTTGTAGGCACCGCCTCCGTAGGTCGTGCCGTAGAGATTGCCGGAAGCATCGAGAATTACGCCGGCGAACGGGGCGGCCCCGTCGCCGCACTTGGGATGTTTGGCGCAAAAGGTGTAGAGCACCGTTTCCTTCCAGCCGTCAGAACCGCGCGATAGCTGGAAGACAACGCCGGCAGTTCCATAGAGGTTGCCGGACGTGTCCATAACCACACCTGCGTCAGGGAAGGCCCCGTCGCTGCAGTCGGGCTTGGCACAGAAAGAATACAGGACGGCTTCTTTCCAGCCGCTCGCGTCGTAACCTAGCTCAAAGACTGTTCCGGAGTCGCGGTTCGCACCGCCGCCGTTGGTCGTTCCGTATATGTGGCCGGACGCATCTAGCATGACCTTACCATAGGGAGCGGCCCCGTCATTTCGTGAGCCGAAGTCGTACAAAACCGAATCCGTCCACTTGCCGTCGGCGTGCGGCCTGAGTTCGTAGACGGTCCCACACCCATAGCCATTACATCCGCCGCCCGTTCCGCCAGACGCTCCCGTTCCGTAGAGTTGCCCTTTTCTGCCGAGCGTTACGCCACCCCATGGGCCCTCGCCGTCGGTTCCAGAAAAATAATGGAGGATCCTGTACCTGGGTGCCGACCAAGCGGCTTGCGCAAGCATCAGGCTTAGGGCGGCGATAGCGAGGAGCCCTCTGAGGCTAACTCGTGATGGCTGCACCTTCATTCTAATTCGCCTCCCTTTTGCACGTCCCCGAGGGAGCCGAGGAGCGGCTGGCCGAGGATCAGGGTATCACTAGATTCTCGCGAAAACCAGCAGGTGCCGGGTCGGAGGCCGGCACCTGCTGGCCGTACTCAGTCGGGCTCGTTGGCATCGTTGTCCGGGTCCGCCGGGTAGTTCGGGAAACAGCCGGTGTCGGAGGGATGGTGGTAGCAGTCCTCTCGATACTTCCCGCCAGTGATCGGCGTGAAGGAATGCGATGTGGTGAAGTCGAAGAAATCCGCCAGCCCATATGGGTTGGTACCGCCCGACGGCCTCGTGTCCAGGGCGAAATGGTCTGCGTACGGATAGTTCGGGTCGCCGATCCCGTCCCCTCCGCCAAGCGGCACCCCGCCGCTCCCGAATGCATACTCGATGAAATTCAGGATGCTGCCGAAGTCATGGCAGTAGTTGTTGCCGGAGCATGTTACGGGTACAGGGGCCTTTGCTCCTGAGATGTAGCCCGGCTTGGCATATGCTCCAACCACCAGCAGAGGTACCCGGAAGCCATACACGTATTGCTGCCCCGTGAGGTTAGAGTAGCCCGTGCATGGGGCTGTCTGGCAGTCGGGCGGCACGACATCGTCGTAGTAGCCACCCCAATCATCCCAGGTGATGAGGATGACGGTGTTGTTCCAATAGCCGCAATTGTTTCCGACGGCATTCACGATCGCTTGCGCCCAGGAAGGCCCGCCATCGCCCGGGGGACTGCCCACGTCCGCGTGGTCCGACCAGTTGCCGTCAGGAATGACCCAGCTCACCTGGGGCAGGTTGCAATGCTCGATATCCGTTAAGATCGGGGCAAAGTCGTTCGGGTAGTGGATGCCACCGGGAAGGACATACTGCACGTTGTTGACGTAGTCGCTCCCGTTGCACGTTCCCCCGAAGCCGGTGGGGCCGCAGATATCGTAGATGGCCGCGGGCCCGTTCCAGATGCTTAAGCCGTTATAAGGTTCCCTGAGGTAGTACCGCCAGGTGATTGGCGTTGTCGCGTTATCGAGCAGAGTAGGCAGGCTGTCGTGGGTGTAGCAAGGGAAGCCCGGCGCCTGGTTTACCGGGGGAGGCGCCGTATAGAAAAGACTCTCAGCCGAATTGGTGTCAATAAGCTTGGAAGTAGTCTTTGACGGGGCGACGCAACCAGAGGTGACGGTTTTCTTGTTGAGGTTCTCGGCGTCGAACCATTGCCAGCACTGCTCGTGGGGATACACGCTGCAGTTGCCGTTAGGGTCGAGATACCGGACCGGCACCGAGGTTCCAGAAAAAAGGAACTGGTGCGCCGGGAAACTCGGCCCCTGATTGGTCTGAAACATGAAGTTGGCGAAGCCGAACTGGTTGGCGATCTGAAAGTACGGGCCCAGGATGCCCGGCTCCGGGCTGGTCGGATCCTGCAAGGTCCGAGTCGGAACGACAGGCTGTGGCAATAGCCAGCCCGCCTGTGCCACCAATGAATAGCGAGATAGCGAATCTGCTGATGACTCTCATTTCGTTCCCCTATTTCATCCCCGACGGGGGAGTTGGCTAGATTGATCGTTGCCAAAATTGGGAGTGAGCAAGGGGCCCGAACTGCAAATACGCGCCGATGCTAGCTGACTCACGGGGGACTGTCAGTGATGCGAGTTACTGTTGCCAGGGAGTGGGCGCGGTCTGATGTCCCTCGCTTTGCTTGGACGAGAAGGAACTCGATATGACAGGGGATGAATTGGTCCTGGGAATTTCCTCGAGGCTCCCACTTCTGGCGCAAAGAGCGCGCGAGAAATGGGGCACCCGCATTACTCCCGCTGGCCGGCTTAGTATCCCTGGCGTTCGAGTTCCTGGAGTTGACTGCCTTCCGGGCTGTTGGGATTTTCGATATCCATAGTTTTTTGCATGTTGGAAAAAAAGTTATAGTCCTTGATCCCAGCCAGGAGCTTGGCATAGGCGTTGGCGGGAAAGGGCAATTTGCCCATGTAGCGCGCGGCGCCCCCGAAGAGTTGGTCGAAGGCCTTGGCTGCATCCTGGCTGCTTGCCTTGGAGTTGGACCAATCGTTTAGAACGGAGATTGCCTCGGAAATTTCGCAGGCGGCACTTACATCTCCAGCAGCGTTGGAACCTTTGTTCATCAAGTTGTCGATAGCATCGGCGGCGCCGCCCAGCCGCTCCCCGCCTTGTCCGAGGATCTGAGCGGAATTGGCGAAGTCGACTGTCATTTTCGCCCGCTTGGCCAGCTTCTCGCCATGTTCGAGAAGGTCCTTCACCTGCTCGAGGTTGGGGGAGTTACAGATGCCCGCCACCATGTGTGCTTTGTGAAATGTGTTTTCAAATTTGTCTTCAATGTCCTGAATCAGCGAGCGGATGGTTCCCGGCATAAGAAATCTCCTTTAAGTGGAATTGCGGTTTTCTCCGACAGCGCAGCGCGATGATACCAGCTAAAACGGGTGAAATGTAGTGGGGCGAACTGGCTGACATCGGGCCCTATGCGATGGTGATGGCCGGGGCGAGAACGTTTCAGGTTTCGAGTTTGCGGCGGGTTTGGTCAGTGCTCATAGGCGCCGGCATGCTGTAGCGAGTGCATCCTGCACTCGCGGTGGGGGCGGGACGCCCCCACGACAGCCGCCGGGACGGCGGCGCTACTAAGAAGGCGCGAGCTTCTTTGCGGCCCAGGTTGCGCTTTCCGCGACCGAGGGATCTTCGTCGGCTGCCAGCTTGTTGAGAGTGGGCAGGAACTTCCGGTTTCCACTGTTGCCCATGGCGATTGCGGCGTTGCGGCGGAGGCCGGTGCGTTTGGTTCGGCGGATGGGTGAGCCGCGAAATTTTTCGCGGAATTCTTCGGCGCTCATCTCGGCGAGCCAGTCCAGGGCAGGATTGACTAAATTCTCTCGCGGTTGAAATTCTGCTGCGCCTGTGGCGGGGGCTTTACGGTTCCAGGGGCAGACGTCCTGGCAGATGTCGCAACCGAAGAGGTGCCGGCCCATGCCTTCGCGCATGTGTTCTGGAATTGCGCCGCGCTTTTCGATGGTCAGGTACGAGATGCATTTATTGGAATCGAGTTGATAGGGTGCAATTAGCGCGTCGGTGGGACAGGCGTCGATACAGCGGGTACAGGTGCCGCAGCGATCGGGCGCGGGCAGATCGGGTTCGAGTTCGAGCGAGGTCAGAATCACGCCTAGAAATAACCATGAGCCTAGCTTTTGATTCAGGATGCAGGTGTTCTTTCCGATCCATCCCACGCCGGCGTATTTGGCGTAGACGCGTTCGACCAAGGGGCCCGTGTCGACGTAGCAGCGGGTTTGTAGGGGTGGGGTCTGGTGGCCGGTTGCCATGGCATCCTGAGAGTGCTTGGCAATTTGTCTTTCGCCCCTTTGGGGCTGGACGGTTTCCAGCTTGCTACCCACGGCTTGCGCCGTGGGCTGCATTCTTGCGCCGCTTCGCGGCTGTTTCTTGAGATCCAATCCAGACTTGCGATCGCGGTTTAGTTGTGACGCGGTCTCATTCAGCTCCCGGCTGACGTAATTTTGTACGCAGTTTTCGACCACGCGCAGGCGGCGCATTACTGCTTCGTGATAATCTTCGCGGCTCCAGGCATAGCGGGAGATCCATCCGCGGTCGGAGTCGTTGAGCTGGGTGGAATATGGATGCACGGTGTTGTAGTTGATCGCGCATACGATTACGCTGCGCGCCCAGGGAGCGGTTGACTGAAGCGAGGCGCGCTTGAGGTGTCCGGCTTGGTTGCGGGACTGCATGTATTTCATTTCTCCGGCGTGGCCGGCTGCGATCCAATGCGAGAAATAATTCAGTTCAGGGAAGTCGCGGATTGGGGCGATTCCGGTTAGTTCGAAGCCTGCCTGGTGAGCTATTTGCTTTACCAGCGCCGTGATTTGGGTGATTGGGTTCATTTGGCACTCGCACGGGCGAGGACGCCCGCGCCTACATTTTATCGGGACGGGCGAGGACGCCCGTCCTCCATTATTTCGCGGCGGCCAGTTCGGCCCGATACTTCGCGGCTTTCTCGGGCTGCTTCAGCCCGTCATACTCGGCGGCAAGATCTTTGCGCGCGGCGCGAACAAAACTTGTGTCAGGGCTGGTTTGCTTGGTCAAGATTTCATAGCTGGCCCGGGTTTCGACTTCGGCTTCCTCATAACGATTCTGATGCAGCAGGGTCCGCCCCAGCTTAAGGCGGGCGATGGCGGTGTTCACGTTGTCGGCCCCGAGCGCTTCGGTGAAACGGCGGACCACGTCCCGGAAAAGTTGCTCGGCGCGAGGGTAGTCCTTTCTGTCGTAGTACAGGGCGGCCACGGCAGATCCAGGGACTCGCGGTACTCGTTGTCATTCTTGCGGTAAGTGCTCCGGCACTCCACGCGCAGACCTACACGGTGCTGTACAACTTTGGGAACGCTAAATGCGATCCGATTCAACCGCAGTTATCAGGCATCATCGCACAGGGCCGGGACGGGAACTTGTACAGCACGACCCCGGGCGGGGGATGTGACGTCAATGGCGCCGCATTCAAGATCACCCCGAAGGGAAAGCTTACCGTGGTGCACAGCTTTCAGTTGAATGTAGGAGAGACGGCATCGGCCCTCAAAGCGGCTTGACGCTGGGGACGGACGGCGACTTCTGGGGCACGACTGAGGGAGAAGATTTTAATGCGGGAAACATCTTCAAGATGACCGCTGCTGGTAAAGTAACGAATTTTGATAACGCCTTTGGCGGCACTAACGATGTCGACGGATTCGCTCCTGTTGCCCCGCCGGTGCAGGGCATGGACGGCAACTTTTACGGCATGACGAGCTACGGAGGAAACCGGGGCATATGCACGTATGGAGACGCCGGCTGTGGCGTCATATACCGGATCACACCTTCCGGTAAGTTCAAAGTCATCTACACCTTCAATCAGACCAATGGCGCGAATCCTGATGACGCTCTGGTTCTGGGAACTGATGGTAATTTCTATGGGACCACGGTGCTGGGAGGCACATTTGGGACGACCTTCGAAAACTCTGGCGTCGTTTTTAAGATCACGCCTTCTGGCAAGTACACCGTTCTTCATGTCTTTTGCTCTCAAACCAACTGCACGGACGGGGCAAACCCTCTCGCCGGACTAGTACAAGGCACAGACGGTAACTTCTATGGGACAACGGAGTATGGCGGCACTGGCACCGGGGCTTTCGCCAGGGAGTCGTATTCAAAATCACCCCGGCCGGCAAGTTCACCGTGCTTTACAACTTCTGCTCTCTTGCCAGCTGCACAGACGGGAACAACCCTTACGGCGGCCTTGTGCAAGCGACGGACGGCAACTTTTATGGAACAACGCTTGGCGGCGGCGCCAACAACATCGGAACAATTTTCCAGATCACTCCCAAGGGCAAACACACCGTGCTTCACAGTTTTGAAAACACTACCGGCGCTTTATTCGGTCAGGAGCCTGAAGTTACGCTGATTCAGAACACGAACGGAATCCTGTACGGAGACACTTACGCGGGCGGCACTGCCGTCGGTGGGCTGGGCGTTTTCTACAGCTTCAATATTGGCTTGAAACCGTTCGCCAGCATGGTTGCCTGGTACGGCAAGGTAGGACAGAGCATCGAAATCCTAGGCCAGGGACTCAAGGGAACGACGGCTGTTTCCTTCAACGGAACGTCGGCAACCTTTAGCGTTGTTTCCGACAACTACCTGACCGCGGCGGTTCCATCCGACACGACTCCCGGCTTGGTGACGGTGACCACGCCCGGCGGCACGCTTACGAGCAATCGCAAGTTCCTTGTGCAGCCCTTCATTGGAAGCTTCGACCCGACCAGCGGTCCGGTGGGAACCCTAGTGACGATTGCCGGAACCAGCTTCACCGGCGCGACCAAGGTCACGTTCGGCGGGGTGAAGGCTACGAAGTTCACCGTGAACTCCGACATCCAGATCACGGCCACGGTTCCGGCCGGCGCAAAGACTGGGCCGATCGCCGTCACCACTCCGGATGGGACAGCGACCAGCTCCACAGATTTCACCGTGACTCAGTAGTTCGGTTTATTGGGGCGGCGTCGGCTCCTTATCTTCCTCTGAGCCCGGTCGACTCGAGCGCCACCGAGTTTGCCGGGATCAAGGAGCCGACGCCTTTTTGAATACGAGCCACCGACCCGCCTGCAGAATTCCAATATCACACACAGTTGTCAATTTCGGATTGACAGACTGGATGAGTTGTTGATCAGAGTGGTCACGGCTGCGGTGAAGACGGAACGCAGTTCGGCGACATGTCCGGCAGGGATTGCTTTCGAAATCAGAAGCATCGCGGTTCCATGCGTCATGGTCCATAGCGCCAGCGATAAGCGCGTATGATCCTCGGCGCTGCCGCCGAGACGCTGGGCCAGCCTTTGCTCCATCAATCGCATAGTAGGCCGGTGTTCGCGAAGCGGAGAGGAAGGATCGGTGCGGGCATGAGAGAGCTCATATGCATACACGTAGAAGAGTTGGTACTCATGGGCATGATTCACCGCGAATTCGAGGTAACGCTCGCAGGCTTCCTCGGGAGCTGAGCATGACTGAAGGGCCTCGACCACATCCTGCTGGATGCGTTGCAGGAGGGCGCGCAAGATATCCTGCCGGTTTTGAAAGCGGCGGTAGACGGCCGGGGTATTGGTACCGGCTGCCTTGGCTACGGCGCGCATGGTGAGAGTTTTCTCCGCTCCCTTTTTCCACAGCTTCTGGGCGGCGTTGAGAATGCGTTCTTGCAGATCAGGATCAGGCTGCCTTGGCATTTTCTGTCCTTTTCGCCTGCATTAAACGATTTAATAATGTATGTTGACAGCGTAAACGTAACGCTGTATACGTAATGAATATAGGTCCTTTTCCTACGTTTGTATAGTTAATTTCAGGAGTCCATTGATGTTTTCCTGGGAAAATCCCGATGATCGGGTTGCCATTGTGCAAATGAACTCGGAGCTCCGCCATGCCCGGCTGGAACTGCTCAGCGCGGAGTGCGCGACCCACCAGCTTCGTCTGCGCTTCTCGACGGAAAATCTTGCCCGCTACGGCGAGCAAGATCTGCTGCGCAAGGCGATTGGCTCAGCCGCCGCCTTGAATGATTTTTACGCCTCGGTCGAGCGGCAGATTCCGCAGGGCGGCCAGCACTCCCCCACCACCTGGCCAAAGTTGAGCCAGGAACAGGCGGTTGAATTCAGTGCTTCCATGTCCGCATACGTGAGGGAGCAACGCGACCGCTACTTCCCCTCTGGAATGCCTCTGAGCGCACAGAGCAAGGCAATCATGCAGTCTTTTTTTTCTGGGGCACTGCTGGGCCGCATTCATTTCGTGGAACTCAACGGGGGACGCATCCCCGAGCCGCCGTTTTTCTCTGAGGCGAGGGAACTCGGATTCAATCTCCCAGAATTCGTACAGATGGCGTCCCTGACCTTCATGGACGTCATTCTATTCAGCGAGAGAATCAGCGATAGTGCCCTGTTTCACGGGCTGGTGCATGCGGTGCAGTTTCAAATCCTCGGAGTCGAGCGTTACTGTGACCTGCTGGTGCGCGGCTTCCTTAGAACCAATGCGTTCTTCGCGGTGCCGCTCGAAGCCCATGCCTTCGCGCTGGAATCAAAGTTCCTTCGCAACGGGCTGGAGAGTTTTTCGGTCGAGGAGCAAGTCCGCCTTTGGATCAGGGAAGGACGTTACTAAATTCTCCCCCGCAGCATGCGGAAAAACTCAGCAAGCCGAGTTTTTCCGCACCCGCTGTTCTCCTAGAACCCAGATTCGTCGGCCGACGGCCCATAAATCGACGGCACCGGGATGTTGTTAAGGCGCAAGTAAACGCCCAGTTGCGCCCGGTGATGAATCGTGTGATTCATCACCCAGGTGCGAAGACACACGATTCGAGGCATGGAGAAAATGGTCGCGCCGTTATTGAGAAACGACCAATTCTTGGCTAAGTCGGTATCGCTGGCTCCGGCGAGCGCGGCGCGGGCTGCGACCACGTTCTTATCGAACAATTCCAATAATTCTTTACGAGACTTGGGCACCGGCGGAGGCGTGAACGGCTTGCCTCCGGGCGACATGTCGAAGGAATCGTGTTTAATGGTGTCCAGGGTCCATCCGACGAGATTGGCAAGATGGCCGGCCAGCCAGCCCATGCTGCCAGATTTTTCGTGCGGCTTCCAGGAAAACTTTTCGTCGGGAACGCGCTCCAGAGTTTTGCGGGTATTGGCCATTTCCTGATCGAATTCGGGGAGAAGAGATTGGCTGAGTGACATGGTTCCTCCATTTGTGAACTTGGTTTAGGGTCAAACTGCGAGACGAGATAATAAGCGAATGAAAAGCGAATGTCAATGGATAAGTTAGAGAAGTTCTAACGTATTGGGGCGCTTTCTAGGGGAGATCAAGGGTGATCTTGAGAGCGGTATCTATGCTCGCCATCACTTGCCTGTCGAACTTGCCGATTTGCCGGCGCAGCCGGTTCTTGCTGATGGCTCGCACCTGCTCGCAGACCACTATCGAGTCCAGGACAAGTCCACCAGCGCCTGCGGTTACTTTGACATGGCTGGGATAGAATTTCTTCTTATTGGCTGCATCTGTGATCGAGCAAACGACGATGACGGGGCTGAACTGGTTCAGAGCATCGCGGCTGACCACGACAATAGGCCGGGTTCCGCCTTGCTCGGAACCTTGCACCGGTTCGAGGTTAGCCATGAACACATCGCCGCGAAGAGCATGCAGCATAGACCGGCCCTCCCCCCTTTAAACACTCAGATCCTTTTCTTCAAGTCTCAGGGCCTCCCAGTCACTATATGCAAATTCTTCTGTGAGCGTTTTCGCCTCTTCTTGATATCTCGCATCCTGGGCCATGCCTGCAAAGGCAGCATCAATCTGCTTACGCTCGTATATTTTCAGATACGTCTTGATTGCCATGACAATGAAGTCATTCAAACTCTTCGCATCGGTAGTGCCTTTCTTCACTACCGATCGAGCTTCCTCGTACAAAGGCTTCGGCAGCCTTACGGTAGTAGTCTGCGCTTCCGACTTGCGAGCAGTAGCAGGCATCGCTAACTCCTTTCAAACAATCATATATGCAGCCACGCATGATGTCAATACTGACATCTATATTAACATCATTATACAGGGTCTCAGCTACCATCATTAGTCCATTCGACGATGCGGCTGGGCTATGCCACTTCTGGTTTGAAAACCATGCCCCGGCTGGTCTTTCCATTCATCACGACGACTAGCGGGGCGTCAAAGTGCAGGTGGCGAACACAGCCCTGCTCCTCGACCGCGGGCACCGCGCCCAGCCACTCCCAGTCGACAAAGCCTTCTCCGGCATCAGGATTGACCGTGAAATAGCCGACCTGAAACGCGGTGAGGTTCTGGAAGAAATGGCTGCCCTGGGATGGAGTCACGCGAAAGTCGCGGAATCCTGCCTCGACGATCACGCGGGCTCCTGAAATTTCGTCCCATTCCACGGGGATTCCTAGCCAGGGATCATTCGATCCCCAGCGGCCCACGCCGATTAACAAGTATGGCGTTCCACTCTCGGTCAGTTTCGCGTTAAAGTAGGCCACTCCTTCGGCCACCTCCTGGCTTCGGGCGCGCTCGAAGCGATGAAAGTCGACGACCACGACGTCGCGCAAGTCCGGGACGCGCCCGTTGCCCAGCACTTTGGCGCTGTGGCAGACGAGCCGGTCAGGACTCACATCTTCCATGCGCAGTTCTTCGCCTTCCCGCGACAGGACCAGCGGACGGATTTGCAGAAACCCGAACTCTGCGGTTTCGCGTGGTCCCTGCGGCAGCTTCACCGCGAACTCCACTTCCACCGGGCGTCCGAAGGCTTCTTCACCAACTCTTGTCAGGCGTTCAAGAATCGAGGCTAGCGGAAAGACTCCGTGCTTGAGGATCGGGGCAAAGCTCACGATGCGGGTGCCCGGCCGGCTCAGGCCGTCATAGATGACGTGGTTATCAAGCGAGTAGGTTGATCCGAGGTTATCCAAGGTTCCGTCTTTCTCCGCCACATCGAGCCCGAAGCGGGCTTCCTTAAGTTCCAGTAGCGGATCAGAAGCGGACTCATCGAGGCGCTGTATGTGGTCCAACTCCAAGGCCCAGAACTCGCGCTGCGAGTTCGCTAAAATGTCTTCTACCGAGGAAAACTGCATAATGTTCCGGGGATAGCGCGGGCAGAAGGTCAGACATTTTCCACCATCCACGACGGCGCGGCCCAGGCCCAATGCCACTGCGGCAATTCCATCTCCGTAGCTCATCGGTGGCACGGGATAGAAGTTATGCGATCGCACCACGCCGGAGAAATCGGGATAGAAGCGCTGTCCGTCATGAGAAGAATGGATGGTGCCGACGACCTGCTGGACGATGACTGCCATCTTCTCTTCTTCCAGCCGATACGGAGTGGCTCGGACATATCCCTTGGCATGCTGGCTGAAGGTCGAAGCGTAGACGCGTTTGATCGCCTCCATCAGCTGCTCCAGGCGGACCAACAAATCGCGGTGCTGATTGGCCAGCATAAAAGTTTCGTACACACCAGTAAACGGCTGGTATTGGGAATCCTCGAGCAAGCTGGAAGAACGCACCGCGAGCGGGTAATGAACCTCGGCGAGAAAAGCCAGCAGATCGTCGCGCAGTGAAGCTGGGAGGGATGCCTCAAGGAAGCGGCGCAGAATCTCGGCGTCGTCGCTGCTTCCGATAGCGAAGTCGAGCAGATTGTTCTCATTGAGGAAGCGGTCGAACATGTCCGTCGCCAGCACGACGCTGGGCGGCACTGCGATCCTGATGTCTGCGAAGCGGCGGGCCGTCTGGTACTTGTGCAGCAGGTGGCGGATAAAAGCGAGCCCACGCGCCTTCCCGCCCAGCGAACCGCCGCCAATGCGCAGGAAAAATCCTTCGCTTGCTTTGAAGGTGGACGCGTTGAAATCCCCGATCAGAACCTGGCTTTGTTCGCTGCGATATTCAGTAATGGACTCGATCAAATCGCGGCGCAAGGTTTCGAGCGTGGCAAAGTCGGAAACCTTCCGCGGTCTAAGTTTTTGAGCAAGGGCGAACTCGGTTCTCGCCCATAACCAGCGCGAGAAATGGTTCCGCTCGCTGTGGTACGCGATGCTCTCCGCCGGCACTTCGTGAAGGCGCACCTCGAGTTCGTTCAAATCCCTTGCCCGCGCCACCTCTTGTCCGTTGGGCAGGCGGAACGCGAAGTCGCCGAAGCCGAACTGCTCGGTAAGAAAACGCCGCAGGTCGCGCAGTAGGGTGGGCGAGCGTTTGCGCAGGAACGAATATCCCTCGGCATTCGCGCGGGCCCTGAATTCGGTCCGGCTGGTTTGCAGGACGATGGGAGCATCGGGCACTTCTGCGCGAACCATGCGGGCCAGTTCGAATCCAGAGTCGGGGCTCAACTCGCCATTGCGCGGAAATTCAACATCTGAGACCACACCCAGCAGATACTGGCGATATTTCATCACCTGCTGCGCGGCATCTTCGTAGTTCGACGCCAGCAGAATTTTGGGCCGAGCCCGCATTCGCACCAGTTTATGGGCGACGTTCAATCCTTCGCTGAGCAGGCGCCGCGACTGCGTAATCAGCTCGGTATAAATCGTGGGAAGGAACGACGAGTAGTAGCGAATATTGTCTTCGACGACCAGGATGACCGGTACGCCGATGGCTCGAGTATCGTGCAGGACATTGCGCTTGTCTTCAATGTACTTGACGATCGAAATCAGAATGCGGGCGTTGCCTTGCCATAGAAAAACTCGTTCGATGTCCGTGACCGGGTTGCGGGCGAGGAACTTCTTGATTTCGCGATAGTCGTAGGCGAGGACAACCACAGGCACATCGAGGCCTGCGGCTTTGACTTCGCGTGCGAGTTCGGCTGCATCCATGTCCTCGACTTCGAGGTTGGTGACGATCAGGTTGAACCGCCGCTGCGACTTGGCCAGATCGAGCGCTTGCGCGCCTCGGGCAACGTGGGTGATGCCGGGAACCTGCGAGAGGTTGAGTTCGAGAGACTGTCCGATCAGCAGTTCGTTCAGGCGGCCGTCTTCGCGCAGGATGAAAGAGTCGTAGAGGCTGGAGACCAGGAGAATATCCTGGACGCGGAAGGGCATGAGGTTCTCGAAGCCCTCGAAGAGGCGCTCGGGGTCGACGATGGGGTCGGGAGTGTGGAGGGTGGACATGGCGAGCGGTTAACACATAATCATACTCGTTGCGCAGCGACTCCCACATGCCAGAACTCCCTCGGACCAGGGCCGGGCTAAGAAAAGAGCCGCTCTAAATCGCGGGCGCCATGCACAACGCGAAGAACGAACACTTCGTCGTCGTCGAATCGATAAAAGAGCAGATGCTTGGGAAATCCTGAGATTGTTGCTCATCTTACGTCGCGAAGTGCTGGCGATCGGAATTTGCAGGGCGCGCCAGTGGCGGGCCGGGCCAGTAAGTGCGAAATAGCGGTCATGACAGCTTTTTGCCAGCGTTGAGCTAATGGTTGCCCCGCCTGAGCGGCGTACCACTCAGCTTGTTCCAATATGTCGGCAATCGACGCGTCGCTGAAGACAAGCCGACGCCTTCTCATCGCCTGCGGGCGCGCGCGCGGAGCGCGGAGATCAGTCCCTTGCGGCGAATTTCGGCCAGGGGGATCTCGATTTTCGGTCCCTTGGCGGCAGCGACGAGCTCTTGTTCGAGATCTACAAGGCGGCGTTCCTTGTCCTGGCGAATCAGTTCGCGGACATACTCGCTTGGCGTACCCCAGTCGCCCGTAGCAACTTGCCCTTCTACATACTCCTTGAGGGCTTCGGGGAGGGAAATGTTCAGCGAGGTCATCGGCATAGCTTCATAATATGACAGTTTATGACGATACGCAAAGAGTGGCTGGGCGTGGCCAGTGGGCGTCAGGTTCTCGAGACCCTCGAAGCGGCGCTCGGGGTCGACGATGGGTGTATCCGCAAGCGCTCAGAAGAAGCTAAGACATTTTCTTTACGAGCAAGCGCTGCCTTTGTCGAGAACTTGTTTGTGATACGCAAACAACGCCCTGTCTATCTCCCGGAGGCTCCAAGTTGGGCACCGACGCCTGACGCCCTCGATAGCAAGACGGAATCTTTCGTAATGAGCCAATTCACGCCCCTTGGCCGAGATGAGGCCAGCGGCAAATAAGACTTCCACAGTACGAACATCAATAATAGGCATGCTCTCCGGGTGCATCAGATGAATGAGCGTGGAACCAGTCGGGCCCCCGATCCCCGGCAGCTTTATGGAGGGCGCCAGCAATGCTGCAAGCTTGCGCTCGGCAGGCTCGCGCGCGGCTCGTCGGAAAGCGTCGGCATATAAGGTGTCGAAGAGATCCATCCTGACCTCGCCGATCTTGCGGTAGGCTTTCTTCCATCGCCATATGTCCTCAAACGTCTTCCATGAAATCGTGCCCGTCGAGGCCATCTCGCTGGAAACAACGCCGACAAGCCGCAGATACTCCAGCTCATCGTTCTCCGTCAGGTCGTACCTTGGGTGCCATTCGCGGATAAAGGCGTCGTCGATGATCAGGGGTTTTCCACCTATTCGCAACAGGTCGGCCGGAGCAGGCGGGCTCGCGACG
>Ga0074044_10002068_pt1 | contig 17720 bp, 11 predicted proteins | sample BogForMeECP23OM1_FD_94443 | JGI IMG/M metagenome (GOLD analysis project Ga0074044, IMG submission 94443) | Bog forest soil microbial communities from Calvert Island, British Columbia, Canada - Bog Forest MetaG ECP23OM1 | ecosystem: Environmental > Terrestrial > Soil > Wetlands ...
ATGCCGTCTACTTCTCTGCCGACTCCATGTGGTCGCACGCCCTGGTCGCCCTGCTGCTCACCACGCTGCTCTGGATCGCCTCGTATCTAGAAACCCGCACCAATCTTTGGATGTGGGCAGGCTCGGGATTCTTCTGGGGATTGGCCGCGCTCACGACTCCTGTGGTCTTAACCGTCGTGCCTTTTCTCGGCGGTTGGGTTTGCTATAAGCTGCATCGCAACGGAAAGAACTGGAAGAAATCCGCGCTCACCGCGGCATTCGCCCTATTCGTTACGGTGGCGCCCTGGATGGTGCGCAACAGCCGCTTATTCCATCGTCCCGTCTTCCTCGAAGACAATTTTTGGATGGAAGTCTGTGTGGGCAATCTCGGGGACGGTCGCCATTGGTGGAACGATGCCGTCCACCCCGCCGGCAGCAACGCGGAACTCGAACAATTCCGCCAGTTGGGCGAGTTCGGTTACATGCAAAGAGAGCGCCGCCTGGCATTTGCCTTCATTCAGCACCACCCTGCGCTTTATCTGTGGCGCTGCCTCCGCCGCTTCGTTTACATCTGGACTGGTTTCTGGAGCCTGAACCCCGAATACCTGCACGAAGAGCCTTTCGACGTGGCCAACATTTTCTTCTGCACCGCCTTCACCGTTCTGGCAATGACGGGTCTATACCGGGCATTTCAAAGCTCGTGGACTGCGACCATGCCCTATGCTTTGATCCTGCTTGCTTTTCCGGTGGCCTACTACGTTGCTCACCCGGAGATTTCCTTTCGGCAGCCCATTGATCCGGCGCTCGTGATTTTTGCCTCATTCGCAGTCTTGTCCCGCCAGAAACCACTACTCAACCTTGCTTCTCCCGGCAAGAAAAGTGATTCACACTCGCGATTGCCTTAGCGAGTAAAGGCCTTCTGAAGCCGCCCTTCACGCCACCTTGCCCTCGGCATCCAAAATCTGCGATGTTTTTTCCACCGGCGCCGGCTGGATCGAGATTGTCCTGTGGTTGCTTTTTCCATGGTTCTTCAAACGGCTGAGCTCGAAGAACGCACCGGAAACCACATGTTTCATAGCCAACGAGCTTTCAATGCCGCAAGTGCAACCCGGACATTCGCGACGGACCATGGCCGCAGCCTGGCGCGCGTAAGCCTCCGACGCCAGGATAGTGGCGAGGCGGTCACGAAGAATATTTCCGACGGGCTTGAGCGGATAGCAACCGGTCAACACATCGCCATTCGATAACACGAACACCTGAAGATATCCCAGAACGCAAGCGGGCTCCTCGAGGTTGTCGTGGTTGTAGTAGCGCGTGACGTAATCGACCTCGTAGCCCGGTCGTTTTACTTTGTCGCGCAGGAACTTCACGATTTCATCCACATCTTTTCGCTCCGGCCACAGCGAGGCAATGTCCGCGTCTTTCAAGAAGTAGAGCGAGCGGCTGAGAATATTAAAGTCAATGCCGGCTCCGACGCTCCGGGCTACATCCGCGAGCTTCCCCAGTTCGGCGGCCGACAATTTGTTTAGGGTGATGGCGATCGACACTTCCTTGTTTCGAAGCAACTTGATGCCTTCCATCGCCAAATCAAAATAACCACGGATTCCACGGATCTGGTCGTTGGTGTTTTTTAAGCCGTCTACCGACACAGAGATGTTCGTAATCGGAGAACTGTTGATTTCCTGGTGCAGCTTCTTGAGCAGCAGCCCGTTCGTGTGCAGGATGATTCGCTTGAAAGAGGATGTGTTGGCGCGCTGCAAGACCTGAAACATATCTTTTCGGAGCAGCGGTTCGCCTCCGGTAAAGCGCAGGGAGCGAATGCCAGCGGCAGCGATCTGGTTCACGAGGTCAATGGCGCGGTCGGTGTTGAGTCCGTCCTGCCATCGTGTCTTCCAGTAGTCGCAACTGACGCATTTCGCCTGGCAATTCTCGGTTAACTTCACATGCGCGGACAGCGGCCGAATGGTGGAAGGCAGCAGTTCCGACGCTACTTGGCTGCCCAGCCAAGTTCGTGCGAGGTACAAAGCCTGAAACATGTAGGTTCCCTGAGAGAATCTTACGAAGCCGACCCATCTTTAAACACTGGGACCGATTCTACCGGCTGCCGATAAGCCCCGCAATATACACGGGTTATGCGTTACTCGGCATAACGCTAGTTGGATGTCGCGAAGCATTGAAAGATGCGCAAAAGTGAGGGGGCGGACGGCCTCGTGACCGCGTTTAGAACAGAAAATCGAAGTCGAGCACGGCTCGCCGGCCGGTGTTCCCAAAGAAAGTGCCGTACTCAGGATCAGCAGTGTTCGAATGCACTTCAAGCGGGTTGAAATGGTCGGTAAGATTTCGCACTGAACCCGAAAGCCGCACCGCGTGTTTCGCGTTCACCTGAATATCCTTCGAAACGCGGAGGTCGAAAGAAAAGTATCTGGGAAAACGATATTGCGGACCTGAGGTCTCCGCCAGAAGCTGTTGAAACACGTCGGTCGGCTGGTAAGGAAACCCGTTACGCAACTCCAGGTGCGGCGTCACTCTGAATTGCCGCGGCAGAGCAAAGGTTCCCCACAGCAGAAACCGGTTAGGAATCTCACTGGGTAAACTCCCCAGCAGGCCGTTACGCACCACCGGAAAAGGGTAATTTCCCAGGTAGGAGTTGGCATCGCTGATGTCGCCAAAGGCATATTGCCGGACGTACGAAAAGTAAAACTGGCGATTGGAAGCCGCTCCTATTCGAGCCGTGAACTCGGTTTGCCGCGTGTGCGCCGAACCGGAGTCTCCAAGCACGAACGCGTTCTGGCCCTGCACGATTTCCGGCTGCAGTGTGATCATATTCTGCTCGTGGCTCTGCAGGTATTTCACACGCAGGAGCAGAAAGCGACTTACCTCGCGTTCCAAAGCCACGTTCCAGGCCACGCTGTAGGGGGCGAAATTGCCGCTCTTCTGCGCGCTATCGATAAACGGGAAATTCGATTGCGCCGCCTCCGCCGTGAGATTGATGTAATGCACCGGCGGTCCGATCGGGAAGCCCCACGAATTGTAGGTCGTGATCGTTTGGTCGGGATAGCTGCTGAAGGCATAAACATCGAGCGGAACCGAATCGTAAAATACGCCGATACCGCCGCGCACCACCGTCTTCCCCATATCGGGAGTCCACTCGAATCCAGTGCGGGGAGCCGCGCGCGTGGTATAGGTGATCGTCTGCGCTTCGAGTCGCAGACCGGCGTCAATCGCCAGATGATTATTGATGACCCAGTGGTCCTGCGCGAACGCAGCCGGCTCCAGATCGGAAAGATCGTACGTTCCCGCTCCAGAGAAATTGATCTGCTGCAAGAGATGGCCGCTGGCATTGTTGATCTCGAACGGACGCGCGTCAAACTCGCCCACATTTTCGCTGTGCGCTACCACCGTTCCAAACTTCAGCATGTGCTGCCCGGCGAAATGCAACGTACGCGGCGCCCATTCTTCAATCCACTCAAAGCGATTGGCGCGGCGCGACTCCTGGCCGAAGTAGTTGCCCTGGTTACCGGTCGGAGTCAGCACCATCTCCGCCGTTCCCTGTGCCGTGATATCGCTGCTTACCACTCGCGTCGATATCGTGCTTTGCAACAGCCCGCCGCTAAACGCCAGCCGGTCGGTGAGCGTGCCCGTAGTCTCGTGAAAATCTCCATTCGGCGTCACTGGTTGCGGATTGAAGTAATCCAGTCCCGCATACTGCAACGTATGTGGAGCGTAATGGAAGCTGCCGGTCAAAGTCTGGTTGGGCGAAATGATGGCATCGAACTGCGTGAACGAGTTGAATGCCCTTGAAGTGCTGAGGCTTTGAGGAAACGGTAAGGTATAGACTTCGTTTTTGCTGAGCAGGTACTCCGCCCCTTCCAGAAAGTACAGGTGGTTGGCGATCAAGGGCCCGCTCAGATTAAATCGGGGAGCGGCATCCCGCATCCCTTCCAGGTGCCCGCTGCGGATAAAAAAATCCGGCAACGGATCATTCAGGCTGTAGCCCCATTTGTCGCCGCCGCGCCGCGTATCCGCCGCCACCACTCCCGCGGTGAAGCGACCATACTCTGCCAGGTAGGGCATCTCTGAAACTTCGATATTCTGCACGCTGTCAATCGGGACGCTGAGTCCAAAACTGCCAGTCGCAGGATCGGTCACATCCACCGAATTCACCAGCAGCGCGCTGTGGTCTTCGCCGAAGCCCGCAATGCGTACGCTCCCGTCCGGGCCACGCACAATTCCCGGGATCAGCGGCAGGGCGTCGACTAACGTGGCCGGGCGCAAGGGAGTGTCTTTCGCCTGCGCGGGAGCCAAGGTGTCGGGAGCGCTCGAAGTTTCAGTGATCGGATTCGAAGCTTCACCTCTGACTTCCACGCGTTGCTGACTCAGGGCCGCGGTGCTCAGCACCACGTCGACGTCAATCTCCTGAGCCGCATTCCCTTCCCTGACCTCTAAAGTCGTTTCGGTGGCCAGTGACCCGGTCTTCGAAATCTTCAGCGAATACATTCCCGGAAGTTTGACCGTGAGCGTCGCCTTTCCCGCGGCATCGGTGGTCGAGGTAGTTACCAGTTTCTCGCCCAAAAGCACTTCAACCGCGGCATCGGGCGACACCTGGCTTTTTTCGTCGACCACCGAGACGTGAATCACCCAGCCAGGCGTATCGCCGGCAGAAGCGCTGGCGACGCAACCAATTGCCATCCACAGCAGGAATGCGCTGACGACCGCCCTGCGGAACACGGAAGGCGCTGATCGCTGCCCAACCTTGGCAATTTTCATTCGCATGCGAATGGCAGAAAGCATCTCAAGCTTGTGATCTTCTTTCCTAGGAGCTGATAGATCTTCTTCGAGCCTGCGACTTTGTCATTTGTCGCGCTCTCGGCAGGCCGGGAAAAACAAAGTAGAAGAACAGAATCGCGTCTGTGTGCGAGACAAATTACTGTAAACTATGATAATAAACTGAGTTCGATTGGGCAACGTTCGGCACATCTCTTAAGTAACTAGTCAGAGCCCATTTGCCGAGCCACATGTTGATGCCAAGGAAGGAATAGCCGATTCAAGAACCCGGCGTGCGTCCAAGCTCGAACCGCAAACGCATTCCCGATCTGCCGCAAGTTGTGAATTCCAAAATATTCAGGCTGAACATTCTTGTGAACAACAGACTTACTGAGCACTTCTTAGTTGCTGCGCTCGCATGTTGCGCCGGCATAACCACCACGGCAAAGACGTTGACCCTCAACCCGCGAGGGACGCGATGATTCCCAGCATCCGCCAAGTGGCGCTTGCTGTCGCGGCCATTCCGTTTATCTATTATCTGATTGCCCTGTACAGTTCGTGGCAATACTTTCGCAGCACCGCGCATCGGAGCGCGCCCAATCGCAACTTCACTCCGCCCGTGAGCAATCTAAAACCGGTTCGCGGGCTCGATCCCGACGCCTACGAAAACTTCGCCAGCTTCTGCCGGCAGGACTATCCCGACTACGAAATCCTTTTTTGCGTCGGAGACAAGGACGACCCGGTCTTTCCCGTCCTGCAGCAACTGATGCGTGATTTTCCGGAACGCCAGATTCGGATATTGTTCGGCTCGGGCACCAAGGGGACCAACGACAAAGTAGTCAAGTTAGCCCTCATGGCCGGCGAAGCGCAGCACGAAGTTGTTGTCATGAGCGATAGTGACGTGCGCGTTGAGCCCAATTACCTGAGCACTGTGGTGGCGCCTTTGGCCGACCCCAACGTGGGAGCAGTCACCTGTTTCTACGTGCCTATTGAAGATAAAACGCTCACCGACAGTCTGCAGACGATCGGCATGTTTTCCGACTTCTACGCGGGCATCCTGGTCGCGCGTCAACTGGATGGGGTGAAGTTCGCCTTAGGTCCAACCATCGCCACCACGCGCGCCCGACTAGCGGGGTTCGGCGGCTACGATGCGCTCAAAAACCGTCCCGCCGACGATCTGCTGGTGGGCCGCCTGATCGCCGAGCAGGGCTGCGAAGTGGAGCTTTTGCCCTACACGATTCAGACCGTCGCCGATTATGCGTCGCTGAGCGCACTTCTCCACAAACGTCTGCGCTGGGTCGTCGTCATGCGTCATATGCGGCCCTGGGGACATCTTGGCCTGCTGCTCACGCAGGGTTTGCCTTGGTCCTTGGCAGCGATCGCGATCCACCCCTCGGCGATGGTCGCGCTCGGCTATCTCGGCGCGTACCTGGGGTTGCGCTTTGCCATGACCTGGCTGATCGGCATTAGGGGCCTGAAACACGATGCGCTCTGGAAAAAGCTGGGTCTCATCCCCGTGTGGGACGCGGTCGCTTTCGGCATCTGGCTGGTCAGTTTTACGCGCAACACGATCCGCTGGCGCGATGGCGATTATTACATTCGCGATGGTCAACTCGTACCCGTGACTCCGCTCAGTGCCGGGCCGGCGGCCTAACAGATTCACCGCCGAGACCCCGAGTTCGCCGAGTGAAGGCTTAAGGAAAAGACTCGCGATCAGCTTTTCATCACAAAGACACGGCTTCGCGCGCCTTCCTGCGCTCGGGCAGGTTCCGTGTTTTCCGCCAGTTGACCCGCGGCAGCATCACGGCATTATCGATCCGATCGCGATACTTCAAAGCAACATTCATCAGCGAATCCAACAGCGAATCGGAAAGTAAATGCGGCTGCAACCCAAGTTGAATCAGCTTCGAATGTTTCGCATTGTAATAATGCTCCTCCGCCTCCACGCGCGGATCGGGCAAGTGCTCGACCTTGACGGTCAGGCCAAGTTCTTTCCCGGCGTGTTGCACCATGTGTGCCAGATCCAGAACCGAAAACTGTTCCGTGAACTGGTTGAACACACGACACTCGCCGCGAGCCGCCGGATTCATGCAAGCAATCTCAACGCAGCGCACCGTATCGCGAATATCCAAAAACCCGCGAGTTTGTCCACCCTTGCCATAGACCGTCAGCGGATATCCAATTGCCGCCTGCACGCAGAAGCGATTCAGCACGGTGCCAAAAACGTCATCGTAGTCGAAGCGATTAATGAGCGCTTCGCTCAACGCCACTTCATCCGTCATGGTTCCATACACTACGCCCTGGTTGAGGTCGGTGGCGCGCAATCCCCAAGCCTTGCAGGCGAACATGATGTTGTGACTGTCATGCACCTTCGAGAGGTGGTAAAAGGATCCCGGCTGCTTCGGGTAAGGCACCGTGTCTTTCCGCCCATTATGCTCGATGGTGATATAGCCTTCTTCAATGTCGATGTTGGGCGTGCCATATTCACCCATGGTGCCCAGCTTGATGAGGTGACAGTCGGGCTGAAACTCGCGCAGCGCAAACAGCAGATTGAGCGTTCCCACGACGTTATTCACCTGCGTGAACACCGCATGTTTGCGGTCGATCATGGAATACGGGGCCGCGCGCTGCTCGGCAAAATGGATCACCGCCTCCGGTTCAAAGCCCTGAATGACCGCGGAGAGAAAGTCATACTCCATGACGTCGCCAACAAAAAGTTCAATGGCCTCTCCCGTAAGCTCCTGCCAGACGTTCAGGCGATCCGAAAGTGGGCGGATCGGCGTCAGGGTCTGCACACCCAGTTCGTGGTCCCATAGCCGGCGCGCGAAGTTGTCGACAATCGCTACCGAATGCCCTTTCTTGGACAGATATAGAGCAGTTGCCCAACCGCAGTAGCCATCGCCACCCAGAACCGCAATTCGCATGTAGCCTCCTGAAAAAATATACCGGGAAATCTGTGTTCCCTACTCTACTGAACTGACCCCGCTTCGTACAACCGCGCCGCCGTTTTAGCCCCCACAAGCGGCGCGGTCGATTCTCCTCCGGAAACCGTCAACGGAAGATTCGTTAAAACGACCTTGCCGCCGCTCGCCGCTACAACACTAAGATGCTCAGCGCCCACCAGTAATTCCAGACGAGGCACTCCGTCTTGCTTCGCCGAAATATAAGCGCGTTCCGGCTTAAGCCACAGGTTCTTGAATTGTAAATCGTCGATGAATACATCCGGTACTCCGGGAGCATATGCGCCGTATTCGAGATTATGGAAGCGTCCGTTGAGCAACAGCGCGGGGCGGTCGGTATAGAAAAAAATGGAAGAGAATGTGTAGTAATGGTGATCGATAATCAGCGTCCCTTCCGGCGCTTTCAGAATTGCCTCCGCCAGCGGCCGCGACGACAAAAAAGGATCGAACACGGCCATGGCAAGCCGGGCAGCATGGAAAAACAATATCATCATCAGCGCGGCAGCCAGAAACGCGCGCTGGCCGCTCAATTTCCAGGTTGCCAACGCACCCAGGCAAAAGGCAATGGCCGCCACCAGCAACGGCGTTCGCAGATAGGCAAAAGACCCTAGAGTGAGATCGAGCATGTGGCCCAAGGAAAGTGAGTAAGCGGCGGGATGGTGGCCAAGCGCCTGGGAAATGTCTCCCGGAGCGGGCAGGTTGCGGGTCAGAAAAAAGAGAGTTAGCGTTACCAGCCCAAGGCACGCCGCAAACACTGAGAGCGCTCGCGTCCCGCGCCGTATCCAATTGCTCTCCATCGCCATTGCCGCGCCCAGAAGCAGCGCCAGCGCGGGATAGCAAGGCATCGAATAATATTCCTGAGTAGTCGAGAAGGTGAAGAAGACCAGCACAAAACCCGCCCAACAAAGCGCCAGCAGCCGCGTTCGCCCGGCGCGGTCGTTGGAGTTGGAACTGGCCTTGAACGAAAGTTTGGCAATGGCTGGAAAGTACACGCTCCAGGGAAATAGCCAGGCCAAATGCAGCAGCCAGAAGTAAAGCCGAGGCACGGTGTTGTAGTCTCGCGGATAGCGCAGATTCAGAAACCGCAGCAACTGCTCATTGATGAAGAAAAACCAAAGAAACCCGTGATACTCGCCCGGCCCGCTGTGCAGCGTGAACGCAAAGTAAGGAGGATTCCGCAATGTCGCCAGAATGTGCCACGGCGCGGCAATGAGCAGCACAATCAGCAATCCGCTGAAGGGATGCAGCCGCCGCCAGGTGGCGCGAGAAAAGAGCTGCCGAGTGATCCCCAGATAGATGGCGCCCGCCGCCAGTGGAAACAGGATTCCGATCAAGCTCTTCAGCAAGAGCCCAACACCAAGGCTCGCCGCCAGCAACAAAGCCCAAAACCGCGGATGCGGTTCCTCTTCGTCCAAGGCGCGAAGAAACGCCCACATCGCCAAGGCGACCGTGAAGGTCAACATGACATCGGGAATTAAAATCCGGGTGAACAAGAACAGTCCAATGCATGTGGCCATGCACAGGCCTGCATAGAATCCGGCTCGCCTGCCGAAAGCCCATGCGCCAAATGCCATCGTCAACCAGCAAAGTGCAATGGCTGACAACGCAATCGGAATCCGCGCCGCCCAGTCGTGCACGCCGAAGACTTCGTAGCTCGCCGCCATGATCCAGTAGATCAGCGGAGCCTTTTCGAGATACACAACTCCATCCAGCCGCGCCGTCACCCAATCGCTGGAGTTCAGCATGTTGCGGGCGATCTGCGCCTGCACCGCGTCGACATCATCCATGAGCGAGGGAGGAGAAATAATGCAGCCCAAATAAACGGCGCCCGCGATCAGCAGCACGCCTAGATACAGGTGCCAGTTTTTTCCTGTATCCAAACGCTCGTCTCCCGTGAGGCCGCGGCTTGAATCCCCCATTTTTTCATCCACAGAAACAGCACCATCAGGCCCCATAAGTGATATCCAACATTGACTCGCCTCTCCATGTGTTCGCGAATATACCTTTCGATCGCATCCCGCCGGAAAATCTTCGTGTGCTCGGACGAATCATCCAGCAGGACCTCCATCATCAGCGGCCGCAGACAACCGCGAAGCCAATCATGCGCTGGAATGTCGAATCCAACTTTCTTCCGTCGCAGCACCGAAGCCGGCAGCTTATCGCGCATCAATTCCTTCAGCAGAACCTTCTGCCGCGAACCGCGAATCTTCAGCGATGCTGGCAGCGACGCAGCAAACTCGACGATCCGGTGATCGAGGAACGGCGGCCGCACTTCCAGCGAATGCGCCATGCTCATGCGGTCCGCTTTGTTCAAAATATCGTCGGGAAGAAAGTATTTCTGATCGAACCACAGATAAGGCCCTAAATCGTCGGAGGAAAGATCGTCGCACCCAGGAATCTGATCGCGCAGTTCGCCCAGGATGCCATCGAGAGCGTGTGGCAGTTCCAAGCGCAGCAGATCGCGCTTTTGCGCTTCGCTGAAGGTTCCGTTCCAGTAAACGTGCGCCCGCTCAGGAGCCAGCAACGAGCCTTCAAGAAATCGCTTCAGTTGGTATTCAAAGCTAATTTTCTCGTCAGAAACTGGCCAGAGCCGCAGCGCACCAAGCGCCGTTCGTCGCGCCACGCGCGGCACTCGCCGGGCAAGCGCAGCCAGTCGATTCGCGCGATGAGTAAGATAACCGCCAAATAGTTCGTCCGCCCCTTCGCCGCTAAGGCTCACTGTCACTTTCGTCTTACTCAGCTTGGAAAGGAACCAGACCGGAAGGGCTCCCGCATCCGCCGAGGGTTCATCCGAGTAATAGGTGTATTCTTCGATCGCGCTGCGCAGATCGACCTCAGGATTCAGATCCATTTCCGCATGGTCGGTCTGGTAGCGCGCGGCAATCTCGCGAATATATGCGGTCTCGTCGAAGCTCCTCCCGCGGAATGAAACCGAGAAAGTTTTGAGCGGCGCGCTGGACTCCATCGCCGCGTAATGCAAAATCGTAGAAGAGTCGATGCCTCCACTCAGCCACATGCCCAGCGGAACATCGGAAATCATGTGCTCGCGCATCGACTGCCGCAGAAGACGGTCCAATTCCTCCCGCGCCGACTCCAGCGTCCAATCGCGGACTTCATCGCGAACTTCCCCGCGAACTTCGGTGCCCGGCAAGCGCCAGTAGGTATCAAAGGAAACCTTCCCGTCGCGCCACTCCATCCACTGCCCCGGAGGCAATTTTTCGATGCCCTCGACCAGCGTCCAGGGACAGGGCACATAGTTCAACGACAAATAGCAATCAAGCCCGTGCAAACTCAATCGTCGCTCAATCTCAGGATGGATGAGAATCGCCTTTAATTCCGAGCCGAAGAATAGATCCTCTCCGCGCCGCATGAAATAAAGGGGCTTGATCCCCATACGGTCGCGTGCCAGCACCAGTCGCTTCGTGGATTTAGTCCACAGCCCGATGGCAAACATCCCTCGCAAACGCGCAAAACAATCCGTATCCCATTCGAGGAACGCGCGCAGAACAGTTTCCGTGTCGCAGTGGGAGTAAAAGCGATGGCCGAGCGCTTCCAGTTCGCGTCGCAATTCCTGGTGGTTATAGACCTCACCGTTGAACACGATGGCCACATCGCCATCGTCCGAAAGAATCGGCTGATCGCCGTGGCCGAGGTCGATAATCTTGAGCCGCGTCGCGCCCATTGAGCACAGGCTCGACTCGACCACGCCTTGCTGGTCCGGTCCACGATGAATGAGCGTGGCGGCGGCGTTCCGAATGCGATCGGAATCAGGCACCCAATTTTTGTGGGTGAATCCAACGATTCCACACACGCGCGTGCACCTCTATCGCTTTCTTGAAATGAGCTTGCGATTCTCCCGCAAAATGGGCGAGAGGAGACTCCGACTCCCCGGAACCGGGGCACGGCGCATAGCTTTTCAGGCGGAAAAACAATCTTTAATCCTAACCATCTTTCTGACGATGCACAACCCAGGCCCACATTTGGTAGTGGCGTACCTTGTCTTTTTTCACCACGGAGTCACAGAGTCACGGAGAAAACCTCGAAACTGTAAAAAACAGAAGGGGAAGGCCCTGGCAAGTAATTGGTTTTCTCTGTGTCTCCGTGACTCCGTGGTGGAAGGCGAATGTAGGACACCACCCCACATCAGCGCCCGCCCACAATCACTAGCGCCACCCCAAGGCAGACCAGAAGCACGCCAGCCCACCTTCTCGGTGTGACCTGCTCGCCGAGAAAGAACTTGCCTCCCAAAGCCCCGGCGCCATAGCTCAAAGCTGTGACCGGAACCACCACACTGACGTTGTGCCGCGATAGCACTGCGAGCAATGAGAAGAACGCGGTCGCCATCAGGCCCAGGCCGATCCACATCCACGAAACTCGCAACGCACGTAGGACCACCCTCCCCAGCGCAGTCGGGCGAAAATCCTTCACCTCGCCAACGGCCTTCATGGCTCGCGAGACGCATAACTCGCCCCCGGTGCCCGCACAGATCACTAGAAAATAGAGGATAAAAACCAGCATTTAGCCATGCTCCGTGGTTCGTGGAGGCGTGTATCCCACCACCAATACGCCCAGGCAAATGATCGCCACTCCCACCCAACGCGTCGGCGTGACGACTTCGCGCAGCAGGAAGTGAGCCATCAAGGCAGACATGCCGTAGGCCACTGACGAAGCCGGCTGCACATAGCTGTAATCCGCCCAGGAAAGCACCAGCATGTTCGCCGCAAAAAAAATCATGAGCGAGCCAATCCCCAGCCAAATCGTGCCCGAGGTAAGAACGCGGGAAAGAACGTGCAGCGCTTCCGTGAGATTCCCAATGCTCACTGCGCCGATCTGCTTCATGCCTTTGCCCAGCAGCACGTTGCCCAAGGGACCAAAGATGACCATGAAGAAAATCAAAAGATAGGTCTTGAAATGCAGACCGCCAGAAGACTTCATGCCTGACAGGCGCCTTCCGTTTGGTTGCAATCATCCATGTCGGACGCGCTGCAGTTCGTCGATCGCATGACTCGCCATCTCCTCCGGAAACAGTCGGTTGCAGAAATACACGCGGTAAGTTTATGTTAATTGATTTTCCCGGTACGCCCAAACGACCAGGGACACCGTCCGCGCTCACTCATAGCGCAGACTCTCCACTGGGTCGAGTTTCGCCGCGCGCGCGGCCGGCACGGTGCCGAACAAAATGCCCACTGCCGCCGAGACCAAGATGGCCACGATCGCCGAAAGTCCCGAGATCGGGATGCGGTAATCGGTAAGAAAACGCACGGAAAAAGGCAATGCTAATCCAATGATTACCCCACCGATTCCGCCGATCAGAGAAATCAGCACCGCCTCCGACAGAAACTGAAATCGAATCTCCATATTGGTGGCGCCGATGGCTTTCCGAATGCCGATCTCATGCGTTCGCGAAGTGACCGAGGTCAGCATGATATTCATAATGCCGATACCGCCGACCAGCAAGGTGACCGTAGCTATCAGCAGCAACACCATCGTCAAGGCATTGGCCGTGCGGTCGGCCACGCTCAGCAACGCAGTCAGATTCTGCACTACATAATTCGATTCTGCCCGATGCCGCGACTTGATCACTTCGCGAATTTGTTCCGTTACCGGAATTACAATGGAAGGATCCGCCGCCGAGAAGTAGAGCTGATCAACGTAGGGCGTATTCGTAAAGTATCGGCTTACGCTGTAAGGAATCACCATGGAGCTGTCGGTCACTTCCGACTGCCCGAACGTATCCACCCGTTCCCGAAACGTCCCAATGATGGTGAACGGCAATCCGCTAAGCTTGACTACTTTCCCGACCGCCTTGTCCACGGAGCCATAGAGTTGCTCGGCCAGTTTTTGCTGCATTACGCCAACCTTGTTGCGCGCCTGTTCGTCCTCCGCGTCAAAGAACCTTCCCGAGACAATCACCAGGTTGCGCACGAGACGGTATTCGGGGAAGACCCCCAGCACGCGAATGTCGCGCTCCTTGCCATATCCGATCGGAATCCGATTATCCAGCGGCACCACCGGAGAAGCCGTCACCACTCCGGATACACGTTGCAGCACGGCGTACATGTCGTCCACGGTCAGACGATCGGGCGTAGCCCCGCCCGCTCCTCCCTGGTATTCGGCATCAATCATGTTAGCGCCGATCGACTGAATCAGGTTTAAGACGTACTGCTTGCCAGTCATTCCTATGGTGACCACGAGAATAAGCGACGCTGTGCCCACCACCATTCCCAAGGCGGTCAGAGAGACGCGCACCTTGTTGGCGCAGAAGGTGTCGTAGGTGAGCCGGAAAATTTCCCCAAACACTAGTTTGGGTGGATGGCCCGCCGTCGCCGTAGTAGTCGCCATACTGTGTCCCATGCTACGCGATGGCAAAAAGTGGCGCAATTAACCATGACGTAGAGAAAGTCATTTCAGGGTTTTCTAAACGGACTGCTCGGACGAATCCGGCCGCCGCAGCCGCCGCAGCCGGAAGAACGTGCCCAGCAGCCTGATTCCGATCCAGAAGATCCTCGCATTGGAAGTTCCATGCACGCGCGGAACGTACGTGAACGGAACCTCAATGATCCCTCCCCCTTGGTTGTGAATTCGAATCAGGATTTCCTCCAGCGCGTCATAAGTCTTCCCCTCGAACTCCACCGCCTTCACCACATCACCCTTATAAAGTCGAAACCCGCTGGACACATCCGTAACCGGAACCCCGAAGCCTAGGGTAAAAATCCGATTCAGCACATTACTAAGGAAACGCCGCAACAGCGGAGCCTGTGCCGCTCCTCCCTCACAATAACGCGATGCGACCACCACATCGGCTCCCTGCCGATTTTCCCAGAGCCGCTGAATGAACTTGGGATCGTGCGACAAATCGGCATCGAGCGTGACGATATACTCTCCGGAAGCAGCTTTGAAACCCTGTTTCAAAGCAACCCCGTACCCCGCTCCCTCCTGCTGGAATGCCAGCGCGCAATGGCGTTTGGCCATCTCCAGAGTACCGTCCGTGGAATTGCCGTCAACCACAATGGTCTCGGACGGAACTCCGATCTCCTTGAGCACAGAGTCCAGGCGAGGAAAGAGCAGTTCCAGATTGTCTTTCTCGTTCCGGGTTGGCAACAAGATGGTCAGCTGAAGCGCCGAATTCTTGCGCTCGTTAGATTGTGCAGTTTCCAAAACCGACGATTCTCCCCGCTCGCATTAGTTCAGTGCCCATGTTGCTGGGGCCAACCCGCCCGAGATCAATTCCCTACAGATTCTCCAGCACCAGTTTAAGGTACTTCCAGAAGCTTTCCACCGATGAGATCTGCACTCGCTCGTTGGGACTGTGCGGGCTTTCGATAGTCGGACCAAACGACGCCATCTCCATGCCCGGGTATTTCTCGCCAATGACGCCACACTCCAATCCGGCGTGCATGGCGATCAGCTTGGCCGGTTCACCGAAAAGCTTCTTGTGCACTTCCTGAAGCTTGCGCACGATCTCGCTATTGGGCTCCGGCTTCCACCCCGGGTATTTGCCGCTGTGCTCCACTTCAAGCCCCGCCAGTCCGCATACGGTAGCAACCATGCGGGCGGCTGCCAGCATGCTGCTCTCGATCGCGCTCCGCTGACTGGTAACAATCTCCACCACATCGCCCTTGGTACTGACGGTCGCCAGATTCGTGGAAGTCTGCACCAATCCGGCAACATCCGGGCTCATGGCCAAAACGCCGTGATGCAAGCTTGCGAGCAACGCGACGGTTTGTTTCGCGTCAGTCCCGTCCAATACTTTTCCCGGCCGTTCGGCCTTCTCGACCGTGATCTGTAATCCGGAATCGAATCCCCCCAAGTCAGTCTTGTATCCAGATTCGGCCGTGGCCACAAGCGCTTCCAACTCCTTCTCGCGGGATGGCTCGACCAGTACCACAGCCGCCGCTTCCCGCGGAATCGCGTTCTGTGCGCTCCCACCATTGATTTCGGCAATCTCGATCGGAAGCCGGTCCAGCAACACTTGCAGAACGCCGCCCATGATCCGCAGCGCATTGCCCCGCCCTTGATGAATATCGACGCCAGAGTGCCCGCCTTTCAGCCCGGAAACTTTGATGCGCCAGGCCGATCGCGTGCCCGCCGGATGAAGCTGAACTTTTCGCCGTGCAATAGTTTTGATGCCGCCAGAACAACCGATGCAGATGGTTCCCTTCTCTTCATTATCCAGGTTGAGAAAATACTTCGACTTCAGCAATCCCCCCGGAAACGCCGCCGCGCCCGTAAGCCCCGTCTCCTCGTCAATCGTAAAAACGAACTCCAGCGGACCATGCGCAATGTCCTTGCTCTCCATCACGGCCAGCGCAGCCGCCACGCCGACGCCGTTATCCGAGCCCAAGGTCGTGCCATCCGCCTTCAGCCAGTCCCCGTCTCGTATCACCTTGATCGGATCGGAATCGAAGTTATGAACCGTTCCCTCGTTCTTTTCACACACCATGTCCAGATGGCCCTGCAATAGAGCCATCGGTGCTCCCTCGCGTCCTGGCCGAGCCGGTTTCCGAATCACGACATTGCCGGCGTCATCCACCACCGATTCGAGATCCAGTTGTGCAGCCAGCGTTAGCACATAATCGCGGGCCGCGGCCTCCTTGGTCGAGGCGCGAGGAATAGCCGCCAGTCTGTCAAAGTGTTTCCACACCGGTTCCGGTTCAAGGTTGAGAAGTGCAGGTATCATGGCTCGCTCCCTGGAATGAAAAGTCTAACAGGCCGCGGAACAACTTAGGTTTTTGGTTTTGTTTTTTGGCAGGTGGGTGCTGATGGGTACCAAGGTGCCCCATCCTTGCGCGTATTTTGCGCAAGGATGGGATTCCACAGTAGCCTCGAGCTAGGGATTTCGCATTTGATTGTGGATCTTCACTGCTTGGTGACGTCAATCATATTGTCATCGGCATTGCGGTCGATGAGCTTGTTGTAAGGATCAATCCCCGCCAAAGTTGGCTGCTCATCGACTGTGATCACGTACGTTTTGTGTTCCTCGCTGATCTTTTCCTTCTTGAGGTAAAGAGGCTTTTCTTCATCTTTTTTCCCGCTGAAAACGCCGATCTCGATGTAGTCGTCCAGCGCCATCGGCGTTTCCACTCCATTGCCATCCGCCTGCACCTTGCGAGCCTGCACTTCGAGCGTCACTTTGTATTTCCCATCGGCCGTCTTGTGCGAGGTAGCGGAAATAGCCTTGTTGTCATAAAGAACAATGCGGTTGAACCCATCGTCGACCAGATACTGCAGTTCGGGCGGAGTCTGTGCGCGAATAGCGTCCACCAGCATGCGAGTATCGGGCCAAGGACCGTCGATGGCAGCAACGGCGCCAACATTGTCTTTGCCATTAAAGCTGGCGTCGACCTGGTTCGTCGCATTGGCGTAGCGGTATTGCATCAGGAAGTTATGCAGCGCCAGATTGAATTTGTCTTCGCCAATGTAATCCGCCAGCGTGTAGAGAATCTGGCCACCCTTCTGGTACCAGACGTAAGGCTCGCGTTGCACCAGAGCAAGAGGTGGCTCGTGACGCGTCTCGCCAGCCCGGCCGCGCAGATAAGTATCCAGCTCGTGATGCAAAAACCGATGCATAAGGTCGCGCCCGTACTTATGCGCCATGACTTGCAACGCGGAATATTCGGCCAAGCTTTCCGCCATCATGTTGGAGCCTTCAACATCGGCTCCCAGCAACTGGTGAGCCCACCACTGGTGCCCGAGTTCATGCGCCGTTACGAAGTAAGTGATGTCAATATCGGTCGGCTTCAACACGCGCCCAATAAAACCGATGCCTTCCGAGTACGGGACCGTATTAGAAAAAGACTGAGCAAAACTGCGGTAGCGCGGAAATTCCAGAATGCGGAATTGATTGAACTGGTAAGGGCTGTAAACGCGCTGATAGTAGTCGAGTCCGGCGCGTGAACTGGCCAGCATGTCATCGAGATCGTAGGTATGCGCCGAATCGTAATACAGCTCGAGCGAAACATCGCCGCCCGCGCCGTGATAAAGCTCTTTGCGAGTCTGGTAACGCGCCGAGATATA
>Ga0074044_10002071_pt1 | contig 17703 bp, 21 predicted proteins | sample BogForMeECP23OM1_FD_94443 | JGI IMG/M metagenome (GOLD analysis project Ga0074044, IMG submission 94443) | Bog forest soil microbial communities from Calvert Island, British Columbia, Canada - Bog Forest MetaG ECP23OM1 | ecosystem: Environmental > Terrestrial > Soil > Wetlands ...
GGCGCGACTCCTGCGCGGAGTCCTGGCGAGCCCTGCGCAAGCCGACGAGAGGAGTCACGTATGAAATCGGATAAACATTCGTACCCGCGTCCGGCTCCGGCGGTGCGCGGGAGTGGGAAGGTCAGTAAGAAACGACCGTCTAAAGCGATCGATACGGACAAATTGTTGCGCCTTGCCCAGCAGCTCTATGCTCACGCTCTTACCTTGCAGGAATTGATTCGCAACGAAGGGAAAGAGACGTACGAGGTTTTGCGCCCGCGATACGACCGGCAGGCGGCGCAGCAATTCGAGATTTTTTACCAACCCTCCGAGTAGGCCTCGCGACATTTCGCTTTTGCTTCGCCTTGCATCTTTTCTTGGCCCGGTTGCGTATTCCCAGTAGTATGCAGGCAACCACCTGTTATTTCGTGGATGTGATGGCGGATGAGAAGACCGAGATCGCGCGGGGCTTGCGTCGTCGCGATCCCGACTTGCTCGATCGTCTCATCGAGCAATACCAGCACCGACTGCTGCGCTATCTGATGTCGCTCACGCGCAACCGAGCCACGGCCGAAGACCTTTTCCAGGAGACGTGGATTCGCGTTCTGGAACGCGGACATCAATATGACGGGAAACATGAGTTCTGCACCTGGCTGTTCTCCGTGAGCCGGCATCTGGCCATTGATTACTTCCGCCGCAAACAGCCGGCAAGTCTTGACGCCCTGCTTGACGACGAAGACAAGCCGATGACTCCGCCTGTGTCGGAAGAACCCTCGGCGTTTGACATGGTGGCGCAGCGCGAAATGAGCGAGCGGATCACAGCTGGGCTGGATCGCGTGGCGTACGAATATCGCGAAGCGCTGGTGCTTCGATTTCAGGAGGGAATGTCGTTGGACGAGATCGCAATGGTCACGGGCGCGCCACTGGGGACCGTGAAATCGCGGGTATACCGGGGCCTTAGCGCGCTGCAGCCGTGGCTGAAAGGACTACAGGCCTGAACAATAAGGGAGTAACAGATCACAACGACCACGAACGCGCCCGGCAGATGCTCGCGCTTGGCGACGCCACTGATCTGTCTGGCGCGGGGCGTGCCTGGCTGGAGAGCCATCTGCAAGCGTGTGAATCTTGCCGGGCGTTTGCTCAGGATGCGGGCGACGTGGTTCGAGCGCTGCGCGCGGTTCCGGTGGCGGCGGATCGCAGCCTGGTCGCCACCACGCAAATGCGCGTACGGCTGCGCGCTCGTGAGCTGCAGCAACGCGAGGAACGGATGTGGCTGGTCGGAGTCTCCTGTGTTTTGGTGACGCTGACGGCCGGCCTTACAAATCTTGCATGCTGGCGCGGTTTTACCTGGCTGGTGGAGCGGACCCATATTCCCGCGGCCACCTGGCCGGTGGCGTTGGTTGCGCTCTGGATTGTTCCGGCGCTGACTGCCGGTGTGCTGCTGCTGGCGCGGGGCACGCATTTAGCTGACCACAACCGCCGAACGCAAGGATTTGAGAGCACGCAGGATTGAAGGAGACAGCTCGATGCAAGTACGAAACGAAACTCAGACGCGATTCTCGGACGAGATCCGCATTATTTCTCCGATTGCCTATTTCCTCGCGTTCGTCGCGTTTGCCGGAATGCAGGTTGTTATTTTCACAATGATGGCCCATGATCCGAAGGCTCCTCCGCTCTGGGGACGAGAATGCATCGCGCTCCTCGCCGGTGTGGTGATGGCTGTGTGGGTTCTGCTCATCGGCTACGTGAACCAGGACTCCGGTCGGCGCGGCATGGGCCGTGTCCTGTGGACGCTGGTGGCGATCTTCGTTCCAAATGCGCTGGGGATTGTCCTCTATTTCATTCTGCGCAAACCGCGCCTCGGGTCCTGTCCGCAATGCGGGACGCATGTGGAGGCTGGTTTCGGGTTCTGTCCCAAATGCCGCTATCGTCTACAACCTGTCTGTCCGCACTGCCAGCGCGGAGTGCACCCGGGCGATGTGTTTTGCCCGTATTGCGGAGGCGCGCTGGATACCACGGCGCGCGCGGCCGAACCCTTGTCAGGAAAGAGTGTGTGAGATTACGGGAAAGTTGAGTTTGTTTCAACCTTTAATTTTTCCCGCGTACAGGGCCATGCCCACGACCGCATCAATTCCGAGCGCGTCCAGCGCGTCGATTTCGTGCTGCCCGGTGATGCCGCCGGCAACCACCAGATGGCGTTTGGTAGCGCGGTGGATCGCGTGAACGGTTTCCATTGGAATTCCGCCCATTAAACCTTCGGTGTCAATGTGGGTGTAGAGGAAGGACTCGCAGAAAGGCTCCAACTCGTGAATCATTTCGAAGGCAGTGACGGCAGTTTCCGTGCGCCAGCCGTCGATTGCTACCCAGCCTCCGCGGGAATCGAGCGCAAACATCAGCGCCGACTTCGGGATTGCTTCTGCCAACTCGCGCGCGTGATGGTGATTGATGCGGCCCTCGGTGAGCAACGCGGAACCAATGATGACTTTGTGGGCGCCGAGGTTCAGGAGCTCCCTGGCGGTTTCCACGCTGCGAATGCCGCCGCCTACCTGGCAGTTCAGGCGGCTGACGATCTGTTTCACGAGTTGACGATTGTCACCGGCTCCGCGGGCGGCATCGAGGTCGATGAGTTGAACCACGGGGTGTTTGGAGAAGCGCTCGATCCAGTAGTCGACATTGTCGAACTCCAGTTTCTTTTTTTCGCCCTGCACTAATTGCACGATTTTGCCCCCCATCAGATCGATCGATGGAATCAGCATGGCCACCTCACCGGAACGTTGGCCGCGTGCAGTGCGCCTTTTAGTTTGGCAATGTTTTCTAGGCCGAAATGAAAGATGGAAGCGGCGAGAGCGGCATCGGCGCGGCCGGTCTCAAAGACTTCAATGAAGTGCTGCGGTGAACCAGCGCCGCCCGAGGCAATCACGGGAATGGAAACCGCGTCAGCCACCCTCTGCGTCAACTCACAATCGAAACCGGCTTTGGTGCCATCGCGATCCATGGACGTGAGCATGATTTCTCCTGCGCCGCACGCGGCTGCCTCGCGCGCCCATTCAATCGCGTCGCGGCCTGTCGGAGTGCGGCCTCCGGCTACGTATACTTCGAAGCGGCGTTTGGGTTGGTTTACGCGGCGGGCATCGATGGCCACCACTACCGCCTGCGAGCCGAAGCGCGCGGCAATTTTTCCGATCAGCGACGAATCTTTTACCGCGGCCGAGTTAATGGCGATTTTGTCGGCTCCGGCTTCGAATACGGCCTCGGCGTCGGCGAGTTCGCGAATGCCGCCGCCGACAGTGAACGGAATAAACAATTCGCGCGCGGCGCGGGAGACGACCTCGAGCATCGTCCGGCGGTTATCGCTGGTGGCCGTGATATCGAGCAGAACGATTTCGTCGGCGCCATCGCGAGCGTGCGCGACGGCGCATTCGGCCGGATCGCCGGCGTCGCGCAGGTTCACAAACTGCACGCCTTTTACGACTCGGCCGGCATCCACGTCGAGACAGGCGATGATGCGCTTGGTCAGCACCGACCGAATCTCATAAAGTCAGTCTCATAAAGTCAACCTCACAAATCGAACTCGCAAAAATTCTTTAGGATGCGCAGACCCACAGTCCACGATTTTTCGGGATGAAACTGCACTCCGAAAATGTTGCCTTGTTCAACTACGGCGGAAAACTGCGTTCCGTATTCGGTGGACGCCGTGGTGGCGGTGACAACTGGCGCTTGAAACTACTGGGTGAAATAGACAAAGGAGTCGGGTGCAATGTTGTGCAATAGGCGCGAGCCTTCGCGGACGGTGAGCGAATTCCATCCGACGTGCGGAGATTTCACCGTGGACGGAAACTGGCGGCAGCGTCCAGCGAAAATTCCGGCTCCGGCGAACTCGGGAGCCTCGTCACTGCCTTGGAAGAGCCACTGCATGCCCAGGCAGATGCCTAAAAACGGTTTGCCGGCGCGCGCGGCCTGCAGCACCGCTTCCCGCAAGCCCGAGTTGTCGAGCGCGGCCAAGGCGCTGAAGTGCCCAACTCCGGGGAGCACGATTTTGTCGGCCTGGGCAATGACTTCCGGTTGGGTGGCCAGAAGCGCATTCGCGCCTAAATGGTCGAAGGCTTTCTTCACAGAATTCAGATTGCCCGCGCCGTAATCTACAATCACGATCTTCGAAGGGCTCATAGGAGCCCCTTGGTGCTTGGCAGCATTCGTCCCAAACGGCGGTCGCGCGAGCAAGCTACGCGAAGGGCGCGGGCGAAAGCCTTGAATAGCGCTTCGATCTTGTGATGACTGGAACGTCCGTACATCACCCGCACGTGAACATTGGCGCGCGCGCCGCGGGCGAAGCCTTCAAAGAAATCGTCGACCAGTTCGGACTGCAGATCGCCAACCCGCGCCGCTCGGACCTTGGTCTGAACGACGGCCACCGCGCGGCCACCGAAATCCACTGCGGCCAAGCCTAGAGTTTCGTCCATGGTCATCAGAAAATACCCGGCTCGCAGAATGCCGCGACGGTTGCCCAGGGCACGGTCGAAGGCCTCACCCAGCGCGATGCCAACGTCTTCCACGGTGTGGTGCTGATCCACATCCAAATCGCCGTGGGCAGCAAGTTTCAAATCGAAGCCGCCGTGACGCGCAAATAATTCCAGCATGTGATCGAGAAAATGGATTCCGGTGGAGACTTCGTACTTGCCACGGCCCTCGATTGTGAGTGCGATTTGTATTTCTGTCTCGGCCGTTTTCCGATGCAGCTTGGCTTTCCTCATGGTCGCGCTCCGGTCGAAACCGGCGTCTGGGATTTTCCGAGTAACCCGATCTGAGTGACTACGGCGCGTACCGCCAGCATGAGAGTCTGGGTGTGTTCGTCGGTTCCGACGGTGAGGCGGACGCAGCCTTCGCATCCGGGATCGGAGTGCCGGTCGCGCACCAGAATTCCGCGCGCGCGCATCTCTTGCACGAATTCGGCGTGGGCTGCGCCGATGTGGACCAGAACAAAATTCGCGTGGCTCGGCCAGCAACGCAAGGCGAGACTGGTAAGTTCCAGTTGTAGTCTCTCGCGATTGCGACGCACCTCGGCGACATAGTGGTTGATGTAATCCTGATCGCGAATCGCCTCGGGCAGAACGGCGAGCGCGGCCACATTGACGTTGTAAGGCGAGGCTACGCGGCGAACCATCGCGATTTGCCGGGCGTCGCCCGCGAGGACTCCGATTCGCAAACCAGCGAGGCCGTAGGCCTTGGAAAAAGTACGCGCCACGAAAAGATTTGGTGTTTGCCGGGTGCGCTCGATCAGCGTTTCTCCGTAGAATTCGAAATACGCTTCATCGACGAGCACAGCCGCTTGCGGCGCCGCCTCGGAAATCTGCAGCAGAGTATTGCCCGCGACCACGGCGCCGGTGGGATTATTCGGGTTCGCCACAGCAATGAGCCGTGTGCGGGGGCTGATTTGCGCCAACAGTTCCTCGGTGGGGAAGGCAAAATTGTCTCCGGCGCGAACTTCGATCACCTTTGCGCCTTCGGCCAAAGCAAAGATCGCGTACATGGCAAAGGTCGGAACAACGATCAGCGCTTCGTCGCCGGGATCAAGATAGGTGGAGCAGAGCAGATGAATCGCTTCGTCGACACCATTGGTAAGCAGGACTTGCGGCGGATCGAGGCCAAGAAAATGCGCAACTATTTCTTCCACGGGCTCGCGCTCGGGGTAACGCGCGAGGCGGTCGGCATCGAGCGACCGGAGTTTTTCCAACACCCGCGGTGAACCGCCGATTGTGCTTTCATTGAAATCCAGGCGCATTCCGGTTCGGTTCGCCAGCGGGGGCCGATAGGTGTGCAGCTTCTTGACCACATCGCGCGCTTCAAGCATTCGAGCACCTCACGCGGAACGCTTCCGCGTGCCCTTTCAGGCCCTCGGCAGTGGCCAGGGTAATGCCGGGCGGACCGATGCGGCGAATTCCCTGTCGCGAAACTTGCTGGCATCCAATGACGCGCACGAAATCCAGCACACTGAGACCGCCGCGCACGCGCGCCATTGCCGCCGTGGGCAGCACATGGTTCGGCCCGGAGACGTAGTCGCCCGCAGCTTGTGGGGTGAACTCATCGAGGAATACCGCGCCGGCATGCCGCACGGCGGGCGCCAACGCAGCGGGGATTGTGAGATGCTCGGGCGCGATGCGATTCGCGATTTCGATGGCCTGCTCGAGCGAAGCGGTCAGCAAAATCGCGCCGCGACGGGAAAGCGACTGGCTAGCGATTCGGTTCGCACGGGTGCGCGTTTGCACTTCGTTTTGAACGTCTTTCGCCAACGCTGGCGAGGTCGTGATAAAAACGCAGAGCGCATCGGGATCGTGTTCCGCCTGCGCTACCAGGTCGGAAGCGATGCAGGCTGGATCGCCGTCTGCGCTGATGACCACCGCTTCGGTGGGACCCGCCAGAAATTCAATGGCGCAATCGAAGGCCACCAGTTTTTTGGCTGCGGTTACGTAGAGATTGCCGGGACCGACGATCTTGTCTACGCGGGGAATTTCTTTCGTTCCGTAGGCAAGAGCAGCGATTGCCTGCGCTCCGCCGATGCGGTAGAACTCGCGCACGCCGAGGAATGCAGCCGCTGCCAACGTTGCCTGCGCCGGGCGCGGAGACACCACCCGAATCTGCTGCACACCGGCGACCTGCGCCGGAATCACGGTCATGAGTACGGTCGACGGCAAAGGATAGCGGCCGCCGGGAACATAGCATCCCGCCGACTCCAGTGGGCGCACCAACTGGCCGACGTTGACGCCGGGTTCGATCTCGCGGAGCCATTCGTTACTGCTATTTCTATTTCCGCCTCTATTTCCGCTCTGGAGCCCTTGCCACTCCGCATAACGGCGGATGTTGCCAGCGGCGTGTTCAATCGCCTGCTGCAATTCGGAGGCGGTTTGCTCCCAGGCGCGAAGCAGTTCGTCTTCGGGGACGCGGAGTGGATCGTCCTTGCGCAGTCCGTCCCAACGTGTGGCGTAGCGGCGCAGGGCGCGATCTCCGTTGCGGCGGACGTCCTCTACAATGCGGCGAACGACGGGCTCGACATCGGCCAGATCGGTCGCGCCGCGCCCGGCTAGCGCGCTTACCAGACTGGCCTGCTCGGGGCCTGCGAGAATGCGCATCACGACTTTGTTATCTTTATTCAGAACCCTATTCAGAACTCTGCTGCGCTTGACAACCTTCTTCTTGCGTCGGGCATCGCTCTTGCTCTTTTCCCGCATCGCCTTGACGCGCATCACAGCACCACCTTGTTCAGCGGATATTCGACGATGCCCTGAGCATTGGCTTGCTTCAGTTTTGGAATCAGCGACCAGGCGGCTTGCTCTTCAATTACAGTGTTCACGGCAACCCACTCGCCATCGGCGAGGGGCGCCACGGTCGGATTTTGCAGCGCGGGCAGAAGACGAAGGACCGCGGGCAAATCCGTTTTGCGCACGTTGAGCATCAGACCGACGCGTCCCAGGGCGGCGATCGCGCCGCTCAGCATGACGGCCAGGTTTTCAATTTTTTGGCGGCGCGCGGAATCGGCCCAAGCGGCCTGGTTCGCGATCAGTTGCGTGTTCGACTCCAGGAGGGTTTCCAGAATTCGCAGATGATTGGCGCGCAAGGAACTTCCGGTCTCCGTCACTTCGACTATAGCGTCGGCCAATAACGGCGGCTTGACTTCGGTCGCACCCCAGGAGAACTCGACGCGCACGTCAATTTTTCGATTCGCGAAATAATTTCGCGTGAAACTCACCAGTTCGGTGGCAATGATTCGGCCTTGAAGATCTTCCAGCTTCTGGAAGCTTGACTCCTCGGGAACGGCCAACACCCATTTGACCTTGCCCATACTTTGCTTGGCATAAATCAGGTCGCACACCTTGACCACATCGAGGCCGCTTTCGAGTACCCAATCGAGGCCGGTCAAGCCGGCATCGAGAGCGCCGTGCTCGACGTAACGCGCCATCTCCTGAGCGCGAATCAGCATGCAGTCGAGTTCGGGATCGTCGGTGGCGGCGAAATAAGAGCGGGCGTTGGTGTACACGCGCAGGCCGGCGCGGGAGAACAGGCTTAACGTCGCTTCCTGCAAACTGCCTTTGGGAATACCCAGGCGCAATTTCATCGGTTTCCCTTTTCTGACTCTAATCTTTTCTGTGGCAAGCGATCGTTCGCGGGCGCGGCGGCTTTCAGTTGAAGTGGCTCGGTGAAGCAGGAGCGCGTTCCATTGTGGCAGACCTTGCCGTCACCCAAAACGTTGACGCGGAATAGCAGCGAATCGCGGTCGCAATCGGTCGAGCCGTCAGTTACCTGCAGGCGGTTGCCGGAGGTTTCTCCTTTGGTCCAAAGCTTCTGGCGGGTGCGGCTGTAGAAGGTTACGAAGCCGGTGCTTAGGGTCATCTCCAGCGCTTGCTGGTTCATGAAGCCGAGCATCAACAGCTCTCCGTTGGCGGCGTCCTGAATAACGGCTGGAACCAGGCCTTGCATCTTGTCGAAGTCGATTTCCATTCGACCCTCCTGCTTCTTTATTTCTGTATCTTTGAAAGCTCGTAAAAAGCAAAAACCCGCTGGGCGAGTTGTGCGCCAGCGGGCTTGGATTCCTATGAGTGCTGGGTTATCCGTTATCTCCCGCCGACACGCTCGTCGCATGGTGACGATGGTGATGATGGCGGGACAGCGGAGTCATGATTCCAAAATGCTAGAGCGGTGGGGTTGCGATTGTCAATCGGTTTTAACTCTTTTCTCTGGTATGCTTCTTGGCTCGTCTCTGTCCGCGAAACATTGCGAAGGACTGATACCAACTAATGGCAAGCTCTAATTCTGGCGGCGCAGCCGGTTCGCCCGATCGGATCTGCTCGCGGCATGTGTTCGAGGCGAGGATTCGAATTCGTCTCGAACGGGACGGCAGAAAACTGAACCTGCCGGGGTGGGCGCGCAATCTCAGCGAAAGCGGTGTGGGCGGCTTTGTTGCCGAAGCTCTGAACCTTGGCGAGTTGGTAACTCTGGAAATTCCGCTGTCGGACTCCGACAAACTAGTGATCCCAGCCAAGGTGGTTCGCGCGCTGGGTACGGAATACGGGTTTCAGTTGACCGCCCTGAGCGCGGAGCAGCGCCAGCGGATTCAAGCGGTATTGGAGGGACGGCCCGTTATTCCCTACCACGGCAACCAGTCCTAAGCGCTAAGACGGGCACTATTGCGCCAGCTGAGAAAAGACAAAGCAGGACACTGCGAAGTTGCGGTATACCCCGCGCCGACCGCTTGCTATCCTGATACAAAGGACGATGGCGGCCCCGAAAACCCAGAGCCAGCCGCCGGTTTGCGAGATCGTACCGATGCGAGTGGAGTTCGACATTGTCGCGCAGATTTTTGCCACGCTGTGGGCGCATAAACTGCGCTCGTTCCTCACCATGTTCGGCATCGCCTGGGGAGTCGGCTCTCTGCTGCTGCTGGTCGGCCTGGGCGAAGGCTTCCGAAGCGGCAACAAGCGCAATCTTTCCGAGTACGGCGAAAACATCATGATGCTCTACCCAGGTCGCGCTCCGGCCTTCGAGGGCAGCATGAACTCGGCACGCTACTACCGGCTCACCTATCAGGATTACCTCGACATCCGCAAGGAATCTCCGCACATCAAGGCCATCACTCCCGTTCTTACCACCGACGACGTGCACGCGGTCAGCGAGTTCGCCAGCGCCAGCGGACAACTCACGGGAGCCGAACCCCAATACAACGGAATTCGTTATCTCCCGCTGCTGCAGGGGCGCTGGCTCAACAACCTTGACGAAGTACAGAAGCGGAACGTCGTCGTCCTCGGCGACGAGATGAGGCGCAACCTTTTCCCCGGACGCCCTGCCATTGGCTCGTTTATTCTGCTCAATGGCTACCGCTTCGAGGTGGTGGGCACGTTGAAGCGCGTCGGCCGCGGCGATGACAATTCCACCAATACCCGCTGCTACATTCCCTTTCAGGTCATGCGCAGCGCTTTTCCGCTGAAGGGCGAAGAGGCCTTCGACGCGATTTCGTTTCTCAACTATCAGCCGCGCGTGGCCGACGAACATTTAATTGCTCAGGATGAAGCGCGCCGAGTCATCGCCCGCAATCACCACTTCGACTATCACGATGTAGACGCCTTCGAAGGCTGGGACACGGTCAAGCAAGCGCAGATGATGGGCACGATTTTCGATGCGATGAACGAGTTTCTCGGCACGGTCGGCCTGGTCACGCTTGCGCTCGGCGCCATCGGCGTCATCAATATTATGCTGGTCGCGGTCTCCGAGCGCACCCGCGAAATCGGATTGCGCAAAGCACTCGGGGCCACCAACCGCAGTATCATGCTGCAATTTTTCGTGGAAGGCATCTTGCTCACGCTGGTCAGCGGACTCATCGGCATGGCGCTGGCGGGCGGTTTTATGGCACTGCTCGGCAATTACAACGGTCCGGGCGGCTTCGATCCGCCGCGACTCGTTCCCAAAACCGCGATCCTCGCCATCGCCAGCCTCACTCTCGCCGGCGTGGTTGCCGGACTCTATCCCGCGCGCAAGGCTGCGCGACTGGAACCGGTGGAGGCGTTGAGGCAAGAATGAAATGGATTTTGTAATTTGGTAATCGGGTAATTTTGTAATCTGAAATCGCGCGTCTTCTGGTTTCAAATTACAAAATTACCAAATTACAGAATTACCAGATCAAACATATGATTCGCGATCTGCTCCAGGAGTCCTACGAGGCCATGCGCCACAACCGGCGGCGCACCGCGCTTACCATGCTGGGCATGGCCTGGGGAATCGCCACGGTGGTCATGCTTCTCGCCTACGGCGATGGCTTCGGCCGCGCCTGCGCTAATATCTTTGCCAACTTCGGAACCAAGCTTTTTATCGTGGTTCCAGGCCGCTCCTCCATGCAATCCGGTGGCGAGAAGGCGGGCGCACTGGTTCGCCTTACGCTTGACGATGTCGATCTGCTCTCCACCAACATCCCCCAGATCACCCACATCACTCCCAGTTGCGGCAAGCAGGCGACCATGCAGTACGACACTCGCTCTTACACTATGCAAGTCGAAGGTGAATACCCCAATACCATCACGATTCGCGCCCTGAGCCTGGCGCAGGGCCGCTTTTACAATCCCGAGGATCAGATGCAGCGCGCGCGCGTCGCCATCATCGGTTCCGACACCAGGGAAAAACTCTTCTCAGGACGCAACGCGCTGGGCGAATATATTCGCATCGACGGCATCAGCTTTGAAGTGGTCGGCGTGCTCGCGCCCAAGATGCAGGCTGGCGACGATAACATCAATCGCCTCGTTTACGTCCCCTTCACCACCATGAGCGACCTGAAGGATACGCACTACCTCGACTCCATCTGGTTCAATTACGAAACCAACGACTATCAACGGATCGAGCAATCGGTGCGTTACATCATGGCCGCGCAGCATAAATTCAATCCGGCTGATCGCCGCGCACTGTTTGTCTTTAATCTTATGGAACAGGTTCACCAGTTCGAGGTGATTACCCTCGGCCTCAAGATTCTGCTCGGCTTCATCGGCACACTCACCCTGGGCATCGGCGGAGTGGGATTGATGAACATCATGCTGGTCTCGGTTACGCAGCGTACGCGCGAGATCGGCGTCGAGAAAGCGCTGGGGGCGCGGCGCCGCCATATTTTTCTTCAGTTTCTGGCTGAGGCGCTCACCATCACCTTCATTGGCGGACTGTTCGGCATCGTCCTGGCTTACGGCGTCGCCCTGACCGTCGGCCGACTTACGCTGTACAGCGCCATGGCGAAACATGCCGAGGCGGGTGATATACGGCTCATGATCAATCCCCTCACCTTGCTGGTTGCCATCCTGATTCTCACTGCGGTGGGACTCGTCAGCGGCATGATCCCAGCCATTCGCGCCTCGCGCCTTGACCCCATCGAAGCCTTGCGCTACGAATAGCTGTAAGCAGTGAAGGAACGGGCATCTCGCCCGTCTCTTCGCCGTGGCAGGCTGGGAAAAACCGGGCGGGGACGCCCGGCACTCCACTTAAAAGCATCTACTTCTTTTCTTCGCTCTTGTCGTCCTTCTTTTGGTCCTTGTTCTTCTCCGCATTCTTATCGACGATGGAGAGCAGTTCGACATCAAAGATCAATACTTCATTGGGTTCGATTCCGCCCCGCGGCTCTCCGCGCTCGCCGTAGGCAAGGCTCGAAGGAATGACAAGCTGCCACTTCGATCCGACTTGCATGAGCTGCAACGCTTCCGTCCACCCTTTGATGACTCGACCCACTTCGAACGTCGCTGGCCCCCGTTTCTCGGAGCTGTCAAATTCCTTGCCGTCAATGAGAGTGCCCTTGTAGTTACAGACAACCTGGTCGCTCGCGGTGGGCTTCGGTCCGTCGCCCGCTTTCAGAATCTTGTACTGCAGACCGTCGGGCAAGGTAACGACGCCTTCCTTACTTTTGTTAGCGGCGAGAAAAGCTTCGCCGGCGCTCTTGTTCTTGGCTGCAGCCGCTTGCGCTTTCTCCTGCTGCTGCTTCTGAATTTCGCCTTGCACTTCATTGAGCACGGCCTTGGCTTCTTCTTCCGTCAGACGCGTCTTACCGCCGGTGGCAGTGGAGTCCTTCAATCCCTGGGTGACAAGGCTCCAGTCCACTTCCACCGATTGTTTTTTCAGCTGGTTCCCGAGGTTGGTCCCGATGTTCATTCCGAGCGCATAGCTGAACTTTTGTTTTCGAGTTGTGAGGGGAGCAGGCCCGCTTTTCGCCGCCGTTCCCGTCGTTTTCGTCGGAGTCTTAGAAATTGTGGCTGCAGGAGCCGCTGAGGTTGTTGCCGGCGGAGTGTTCGCTGGAGGAGTCTGCTGGGCATAGCCGGCTCCGGCCAGCATGGTCGCCGCGGCCAATAATAGCGTGGTAGTGAGACTTTGCATTTTCCTATTGTCCCATTGCGACGCGTTCTGCGCCACAGCAGGTGGGCTGCGAGCTACGAGCCGCGAGCTACGAGCTAGCATCTCGGTCTTGATTGATCACAGCTCAAAGCTCGAAGCCCAGGGCTAATTTTAGGTATAATCCCCTGCATGAAAACCACTCGCTTGCTCCCCCTCGCACTGCTCGTGATCGCACTCGCATCCACTAGTTCCGCCAAGACTGTGGTTCAACTCAAAGATGCTCAAGGCAACGTCGTGGGTACGGCCGTTCTGACGGACTCGGCTCCGGGAATAAAAATGGATGTCAAGGTGGAGAATCTACCGCCCGGCGAACATGCCATCCACTTTCATCAGAACGCGAAGTGCGACGCGCCCGACTTCAAGTCCGCGGGAGGCCACTTTAATCCCGATGGCAAAAAGCATGGCTTGGAGAATCCGGAAGGCCACCATGCCGGCGACGGTCCCAACTTTACCGTAGCCGCCGACGGCAAAGCGCATTTCAAGCGGCAGGATAACGACGTCAACCTCGGCAGCGACAGCCATTCGCTGTTCAGCAACGGCGGCACCGCTCTGGTGATCCACGCCAAGGCCGACGACCAGAAAACTGACCCCACCGGTAATGCCGGCGACCGCATCGCCTGCGGCGTGATTAGCAAGTAACAGCTGTCAGCTGTCGGCTCTCAGTTCTCAGTAACCTTGGACCGCGGCGTTTGGCTGCGGTCCGAGTAAAGAAATTCCAGCGCCTCGGGAAAGCGCGCTGCCCAGGCCGATTCGCTGTGCGTAGCGCCCTCCGCGACGCGAACCTTCAGGCGCGTTTCGTCTAAACCGGCCTCGCGCAGGCTTGCCTCCAGTTCACGCACATCGTCCACGACCCGTTCGTCTTTCTCCGCTTGCCCCGTTTCCCGCGTCCCTACGCCGAGATACATGCGCTGAGGCCAACTCCGGGCGCGCCGGCTCTCTTCCAGAATTTTTCGCTTCGCCACGAATAGCGATGGGCTTTCGACGAGCAAACGTCCAAACACTGCTGGAGCTGCCAGTTGCGTGTATAACGTGATCAGGCCTCCGAGAGAAGAACCGCCCAGCCCTGTATTCTCCGGGCCTTTCAATACGGAGTATCGGTCTTCGATCAGCGGCATGACTTCCCGCTGCAGGAAATCGGGATAGCATTTTCCCTGCGGTTTCAAAACTCTGGGATCTCTTGACCGATATGGAATGTACTCGCAAGCGCGGTTCTTGGTGTTGTCGATGCCGACAATAATGAGCGGCGGAATTTTCTGTGCGGTGATCAACCGGATCGCCGTCTCGCCGACCTGCCAGTGCACTCCGGCAAAAGCCGTTGCCGGATTGAATAGATTCTGTCCGTCATTCAAGTAGAGAACCGGATAACGCGTTTCGCCCCAGCCGTCGTAATCGGGGGGCAGCCAAACCCGTAACAGTCGGGTGTTTCCGAAGATGCGGCTGCTGAGCTCATGCAGCCAAAGCGTGCCGGCGGGAACCGGTAGGGCGGCGGCGCCAGGAGGACTTTTCTTCACTTTCAGTTTTCGAGTTGTGGGGCGCGGCATGAGTCTAGCTCTCAGCTGTCAGCTATCACTTTTCAGTAAAACCGTTCGGGGCGGTATTTGACTATTGAATACCCACTACTGGAAACGTCGTTTCCACCAGATCACCCCTGCCAACACGGTCGTCGCCGCAATCAACGCCAGCGAACTCAAACATAGAATGCAGTACACCCCCAACACGCGCGCCTCAATGTAGGTCAGGTACAAAGCAAAAGCCAACCCCGCCGCAGCCGCGCCAAACAGCATAGGCGGGGTCTCTCGGCGCTCGCGATACACAATGGCCAGGCCCGCCAGCGCGGCGTATCCGAGTATGCCAATCAGCGCTACCGGGATTCCCAGGATCGAGGAATACGCGCTGCGGTTGACGATGTCGCAGTTGAGCATTTCCCCGATATCGCAGAACGACGTCTTGGAAGTCGCGTAATGATGCCGCAGCGACTCCGAGGAGACTACGATTCCGCAGACGGCTAGAATCGCGATAACGCTCATCAAACGACTTGTCACACCGGTCGTGGCCGGAGGAGTCATGGCAGCGGGCACCCTGTCCGATCGCTGAGTTCCTGTAGTGTAAAAACGCGCTCGACTCGTTCGCCGGTGGGCGGAAATTGCCAGGTGGGATAATGCTTGATGCCCTCGTCTTTGCAAACCTGCGCCACTCCATGCAAGTCGCCCTTGATGCCGCACTCCACATAGGGAGCGTATTCGAACGAAGCGCCGAACTCCTCCTTTTGCTCCTGGCAATGCGGACACCAATACGCGCCGTACATTTTCACGCCACGATCCTTGAGGCAGCGCGCAAACCCATCATGCTTGTGCTGGCTGCGATTGCCCAGATAGTAAGCCACCCCAAACGCAGCCACGATCAGCACGGCATAGATCGCGATGCGCCCCCAATTCCGATTCGAAGTCTTGATTCCCAGTCTTTCTTTTTGACGTTCTCTGCGCTCTTGCGACATGGAGTTTTTATATCACGATCCACGAGAGGCACGACTTGCTCCGTGTCACACCACCACTCGGAGAGCCGACGGCAGCACTTCGATCGTGCGGCACTCCAGGGTCAGCACTTCGCCGTCAACCATTAGATCCACCGGGCCTTCGAGTTGAAATTCGACGCGCCGAACTGCCTGACGCTCAACCAGTGGATGCCGGGTGTGCGTGCCATCGTACAGCGTCGCTAAATTCCGTATCAGCCCCAGGCGCCCAATCGGCCCCCAGCGTACGTATTCGATTAATCCGTCATCGGTGACCGCATCGGGCGCGATCATCATGGTGCCGCCGGTGAACTTGCTGTTGTTAAATGTCAGGAAGAGGCAGCGCCGCGAGTCGAACTCCTGCTGACCATCAAATCGCACCGGAAACGGGCGCCGATCGAGCCGCGCCAGGCAAAGAAAAATAGAGAGCAGGTAACCAAACTGCCCGAGTCCTTGAAAATGTCGATGGCGCAGCGCCGCCACATTCGCCGCAAAACCAACACTTAACAGATTCGTATAGTAGATCGCGCCATCCTTATGGGTCAGTTGCAAAACATCGCAAAGTCGCGAACGGCGCGCCTCCAGCGCTTGCATTGCGTGTTCCAAGCCGTCTTGAGTCGGCCGGCCCTCGACGAAATCGCGCAGAAACGAATTGCCCGTGCCCAAGGGAAGAAATCCCAGTGTCGGAATCCGTTCTTCCGATGCGGCTGAAAGTCCCTGAGACCTACTCTCCGGAATCATCCCGTTGACGATCTCAAAGGAAGTCCCATCTCCGCCGACCGCCAGAAACTTCCGATATCCGCGGCCGTAGGCTTCGCGCGCAATGCGAGTAGCATCGCCAGGGGCGCGAGTCTCCGCGGTCTCGATCGCAATTCCCGCACCGCTCAGGCGCGTCAGCGCCGCTCCCACGCGGTCTGCGCAGCGACCACCACCCGCCGCCGGATTAATGATGGCAAGAAAAGTCTCGTTCACAGTTCGGCTCTTGGCCGTTAGCTCTTAGCTCTTGGCTAGCCCGACGTTTCGCGATGACTGAAATCTGGGAGGTTCAAGCCAAAAGCTAAGAGCTAAAGGCCAGAAGCTAAATCCCCACCACTCCTGACCGCGCCGCGCCCGCTCCAATTTCCGTCGCCAACTCTCCGCGCTTGATTTTCAGCGCCGCTGTCCGCGGAAAGTCTTTCTCCCATAACAGATAACCGCCTACGCGCTTGAAGTCCGCCAATCGCCGGTTGCGGGCCACAATCTCCTCGCGCAAAGGATCGTCAAATTGCTGATTGGGCTCAAGCCGCACCACCAGCACCAGCATCTCGTTGCCAAGCCCCTTTTGCGGCCACAAATAATTCGCGGCATACACGCAGAATTCCTTTACCGGCAGACCATCAAACACGGTCTCAATATCCTCGGGATAAATATTCTTGCCCCCTTCGGTGACGATCATATTTTTTTTGCGCCCGAAGAGTTGCAGGTGTCCATGCTCCTCAAAGCGCCCTTGATCGCCCGTCAGCAGCCAGCCTTCGACGATCGTCTGTGCCGTCTGTTCCGGGTCATCCAGATAATGCGACATGACAGCGCGACTGCGCACCGCGACTTCGCCAATCCCATCGCTATCCGGATTGAGCACGCGCACTTCGCCTCCGGGCAGCGGCTTGCCCACGGTGTCGGCGCGAAATGGTTTCAGATCGTTCAGCGTCACCGCCGTGCACGCTTCCGTGAGCCCATATCCGCACGCGACTGGAATGCCGAGATCGTAGAAAAACTGCAACGTCGAAGGGTCGGTAAATGCGCCGCCCACAATCAAGGCCCGGAGTTCTCCGCCAAATGCCTTGTGCACCTGCGGCAGCAACTGCCGGCTGAGCTCAACCCGCGGACGCCGTCGCGTCATCATTTTGTTCAGCCCGATCAACCGGTCGAGCATCCAGCGCTTGCCGGGCTTCAGTTCGTCGAACTTCGCGCGCAGACCGCGTTCCAGGTTTTTCAACACCATCGGCACCAGGCTCACATAGGTGATGCGATAGCGCACGAATGCATCGCGCACAAACTCTGGACGCAGCGTTCGCAAATGCACGACGCAAGCGCCGCAAATAAACGGCCCGATAAATCCCACCATGAAATCGATCGCATGATTGCTGGGCAGAATGCTCAAATAGCGCACGCCCGGCCAAAATGGATACCACGCCGTGAGCGAAGCGCACTGCTCGAGATAACTGTCGTGGGTGAGTACGCATCCCTTCGGACGCCCGCCCGTCCCTGACGAATAGACGATGCAGGCCGTATCCTCGCGCTGACGCGCTACAAACTGCGGCTCGCCCTTACGTTTA
>Ga0074044_10002072_pt1 | contig 17701 bp, 10 predicted proteins | sample BogForMeECP23OM1_FD_94443 | JGI IMG/M metagenome (GOLD analysis project Ga0074044, IMG submission 94443) | Bog forest soil microbial communities from Calvert Island, British Columbia, Canada - Bog Forest MetaG ECP23OM1 | ecosystem: Environmental > Terrestrial > Soil > Wetlands ...
CGCCGGAAGCGCCGCCAGGCAGTACAAGAAAGTGCCGAGGAAGATACCGAGCGTCCATTGCGTCACGCGGTCCCTGGAAAAGCTGACGATGATGCGCGGGGAGAACTGCATCGATGCCAGGGTGAGCGTCATCAGCAGGATGGCGAACACGATCGACACCACCGTCATGATGGAAGCGGCGATGCCCGCCAGAATGACCTGGGCGACTTGCGGGTCGGCGTGCGAAGGGAATAAGACCGTGGGTACCCAGGCGCTGGCGGCCGGAAACTCCTCTTCCAACCACGACAGCAAGGCGCCCGCGCAACCGAGCACCAGCGCGATGGTGAGCGGGCGAATCAAAAAGCCGCCACGCAGGTTATACATAGCGTGGCGAATCATCAACGGCAGGCTCTTCCTCATGGCTCTATCTGTTCCAGTGTAGTGGGGCAGACCCGCGCAAACACAGAAAAAAGGCGAAACCGCATGTCCCACTTCAGCCTGAACTGGCACATCGAGGGTCTTCTGCGCGGTTTCGGGTTAGTGCTCGTGTTCATGGCGAGAATGTCCGTGAAGGTGAGGATGTGAGTGCACGACGCCGTCGTGGGAATGGCGATGGGCGTGAATGAGGTTTGCCCTCAGAAGCAAGTCGGTGTTTGAGAGAATCTCCGCTGGAGTCCCTTCGGCAATTACGGTGCCTGCCTCCAGCACGAAAACGCGATCAGCAATGTCCTCGACAATCTCCAACTGATGCGTAGCTGTGATCACGGTCCTCGCCGTGCCTTTCCACTGTTGAATGAGGTCTACGACCTGGCTCTGGCTCTTCGGATCGAGGGTCGCGGTTGGCTCATCGAGCAGCAGGACTTCGGGGTCGAGGACCAGGACGGAAGCCAAGGCGACCCGCTTCTTCTCGCCTCCCGAGAGCCGGTAGGGCGGGCGGTCCCTCAGGTGCGAAATTGACATGAATTCGAGCGTCTCATCCACTCGCCGTATCACGTCTTCCTTGCTCCATTGCAGCTGCAAAGGACCGTAGGCGATCTCGTCGAATACGGTCGGATTGAACAGTTGGACATCGGGATTCGGAAAGACAAGGGCGACGCGCCGGCGGAAACTCAGAAGGAATTCCTCCTGCTGAAGGTGCTTTTCGGTGAGCGCGTCCCCCTTGAATGTGACCGTACCTGCCGAGGGAAAATAGAGCGCATCCAAAATGCGCAACAGCGTGGACTTGCCGGAGCCATTGGCGCCAAGCAGCGCAACCCGATCGCCTTCTCCGATGTGGAGCGTGAGTCCACGGATCGCCGGGATCGCTTCGTAAGAGAAGCTAACGTCTTGCACTTCGAAAGTTGACGCCAATTCTTGCTTACCTCCCCATCCACACAGCTAGGCACCCAGTAAAGAGAAAGGCAGTCAGGCCGACGTAATCGCGGGGTTGCAGGCGGAAGTCGGTCAAGAGACGAACCTCTCCCCGAAAGCCCCGGGACAACATGGCTAGGTACACGTCTTGGCTGAGTTCGATGCTCTTGCTCAGTAGCACTCCGGCGGTTCGAGCCGTCATTCTGCGCCGCTCAGAACCGCTCAGTACACCGACAGTTCGGCTCTTCCTCGACTCGAACATCTGGTTCGCCGTTTCGATCAGCAAGAAGACGTAGCGGTGCGTCATTGCCAGCATGGTGACGATCTCGGCAGGAAGGTGCAGTGAACGGAGCGCCTTCAAGATGTGAGTCCAGGCGGTCGAAAGCACCAGCACTGTGGTTAGTGTAGCCGCTGTTTCCACCCGCAGGACCAGCAACACCGCCGTGCGCACTCCTTGGACGGAGATGGAAAGGTGCAGGGCTGGCGACGTGAAAAGCGGCTCTCCCGGAGTAATAAACAAGGCGGGCAGTGCGATCACGCCCGTGAAGCCTAGAATCACAAGCCAGACTCGTTTTGCGAGTGACGCAAGGCTCACTCTGGAAGCGGCCGCGATTGCAATTGCGATGAGCAAAATGGCGGCAATGGCCTCAAGCCGTCGACAGAGGATCACCGAAACAACCAGAGCAAAGGTTCCGATGACCCGGACGCGAGGATCAAGTTGTTGCAGCAGTCCCGGTTGGCTTGCGGCGTGTTCCGATTGGAGAGCTTTCGCCACCGCTCGGGTGAAGCCTTGAAGCGTCGATTCGAGAAAAGAATGTCGGCTCATGACCGCAGGTTCCCCCCAGGCCATTTTCTGCCAACCGCTCTCGCCAGGAGCGAAGCCAAGACAAGGAACCCCACCCCAAACATTGCCGAGAGCAAGTACCCAAACACCGGACTCTTGATGAACCCCGGCGCATAGCCGGGGAACGGCGCCGTCCACAAGGTCGACAGCCTTTCGATCCCGACTGGAACGGAAGGCGGAGGCGCATGGTTCCCCGATGCGGCTGCGATCTGTTCCCGCGTGTGAGGATTCATCAAGTCAGCCGAAGACCATTCACCCCATGCAGTCCCTGCCGCTAAGATGCCGAGAGGCGTGAACAACATGAGAAGCGCCACCGCCCACCAGAGTCGTCCTTGTGACCGTTCAGGGCCCGCGCCGGCGATGATCGTACCTGGCGTCTGGGTCAAACCGCTTACTCCTCGAAGAAGACCCAAATCAGCTCGCTGGAGATAGGACACCATACCCGCCGATATCACCGCTTCAGCCAGTCCCGCCAACGTCAGATGTCCGATCATCATTGCTGGAATGGCCACATGCAACGGATATGGCGCGTAGAGCGGCGTGCCGCTGGCGTCATGAAAAAGCATGGGCTGAATGCCAAGCTCAACAGCCGTAATCAAGGCTGAAGCGTTGATGGCAACATAGCCGGCAACTGCTGCCGCTAGTACTCTCTGGCGAGATTTTAGATTCGAGTTCGCTGCGATCGTCTGGTAAACAACGTAGGCCGTGAAGGATCCGACAATCGCCATGTTGAAGCAATTCGCTCCCAGCGTGGTGATTCCCCCGTCGCCGAAGAACAACGCTTGGATGGCGAGAGCGATCGAAATGGCGAGAATTGAACCCCATGGGCCGAGCACGATGGCGGCCACGCCAACGCCAACCGCATGGCCGGTTGTTCCGCCGGGCAGCGGCACATTGAACATCATGACAACAAAAGAGAATGCTGCGAACACCGAGATCAGCGGGATTGCGCGCGTGGCAAGAAGCTGCTTGATGCGCTTCAGCGCCGCATACCAGCCCGATGCTGCGAAGAGATAGAGCGTCCCACAGGTCGACGGGCTGAGGTAGCCATCAGGAATGTGCATGATCTCGTCAATTTCTACCGGGGCATTGTTATATGTCGGTCCTCTGCTCAGCATGCCGGATGAGAAACCAGCAGGGAGGATCGCCGGAGTGTGGAAAAAGGCTGTGCACGCAGGTCTTTTGCACCGGTGGATCAAAAATAATCTCGGCCTTCCCGTCTTTGTGCGCCACCTCGTAGTAGTGTTCGACAGTTACGCTGCCGAAGGGCTGGCGCTTCGTCGCCAGACGGTATCGAAACACGCAATAGTCCGCACCATACGCGATTCCCAGCAGAACCAACGCCGCCAACAACAATCTCGAAGAGATTCGCCGGCGCCATGGGCCGGCTTTGTTGCCTTGAACCGCAGTCACGGCCTGAATTATACCCGCCCGCGAACCTGCCCGGAGACCGAAGTGTTGACAATTCTTCACAAAAAACTCGACCCGATTTACTCTCCCACACGTCAAAAGTGTGTTGGAATATAAATGATAAGATGCACCGGAAAGGTCCGGGATAGAACTGTGCCTGCCGCTGCCTCTTTCCACGGACAGTGTGTCTCAGTTTCGGCATCAAGAGTGCGCAGCTTCAACTTCCATTAGAGGACTGTCCCTCATCGATTTGAGGAGTGCGAGTGACGGAACACGGACCAGACTCAACTATTTCTAATAAATCCGGGCATTACCCAACCGAGAGCCCAACCACACACAAGAGCCGCTGGTGGATCTGGCTGATCGTTGTGGTTGTGATCCTTGTCATTGTGGCGATCTGGGAACGCCGCGGCGGTTCCTCCGACGCGAAAGCCGGCGGTGACGCAGCCTCCCGGCCGGTTATGGTGACGACGGCGGTAGCCCACCAAGGCGACATCGGGGTTTACTTGAACGCATTGGGCACGGTGACGCCCGTTTATACGGACATGGTGACCAGCCGCGTGCAAGGCGAGATTACGCAGGTCTACTATCGCGAAGGGCAAATGGTTCGGAAGGGCGACCCCCTCATCGAAATCGATCCGCGACCTTATCAGGCGGCATTAACGCAAGTCGAGGGACAACTGGCGCACGATCAGGCCGTCTTGAAGGAAGCCAAGATCGATTTGGAACGCTACAAGCAAGCCTTGGATCGCAATGCCATCGCCAAGCAGCAATATGACGATCAAGAGCAGGTCGTGCTGCAAGATGAAGGCACGGTGAAAAATGACGAGGGCCAGTTGGCGAATGCCAAGGTCAATCTCATATACACGCATATCACCTCGCCCATAGCCGGGCGCGTGGGACTGCGGCTGGTCGATCCCGGAAATATCGTGCAGGCCAATAGCACCACTGTCCTGGTGGTGGTCACGCAGCTTCAGCCCATCACGGTTATCTTCAGCATCGCTGAAGATCATCTCTCCCAAATTCAACAGCAACTGCTCAAGGGCAAGAAACTGACGGTGGATGCTTTTGACCGTGAAGGAAACAAGAAACTGGCATCCGGCACACTGCTGACTCTCGATAATGTCATCGACCCAACCACTGGAACCTTGAAACTAAAAGCCATCTTTGACAACACCGACAACGCTCTTTTCGCGAGCCAATTCGTGAACGTCAAACTGCTCGTCGACACGCAACACAATGCGACTTTGATCCCTACTCCGGCGATTCAGCGCAACGCCCAAGGCGCTTATGTCTACTTGATTAAGAGTGACCAAACCGCCTCCATGAGGACGATTACACCCGGCACTACGGATGGGTCGGTGACCGCCGTGCAGGGCATTGAGCCGCAGGAAGTTGTTGCTGTGACTGGATTCGACAAGCTTCTGGATGGCGCGAAAGTTACCATTCGCACGCCTGCGAAAGGTGGCGCAGCTTCCAGCCAGCAGCCCCAAACCGGCCAGAATAACGAGAGCCCATCCGCTCCGCCTGGAACTCGCAGTGGAGGCGCCGGAGGCAAAAACGGAGCCTCGCCGCAGTGAGTCCCTCTCGTCCATTTATCTTACGACCGGTAGCGACGTCGCTCTTGATGGCGGCCATCTTGCTCGCTGGCTTCGTCGCCTATCTCCAACTGCCCGTTTCCGCGCTTCCGGAGGTCGATTACCCCACCATTCAGGTGGTTACGTTTTATCCCGGCGCCAGTCCGGACGTGATGGCCTCGGCCGTAACCGCGCCTCTGGAGCGGCAGTTCGGTCAGGTCCCAGGCCTCAATCAGATGACTTCCACGAGTTCCGACGGGAGCTCCATCATTGTTTTGCAGTTTTCCCTCGACCTGAACATTGACGTCGCCGAACAGGAAGTACAGGCCGCCATCAACGCCGCCCAAACCTATCTGCCTTCCGATTTGCCGGTGCCGCCGATCTATAGCAAAACCAATCCGGCAGACACGCCCATTCTTACCCTGGCGCTTTCTTCCAAATCGATGCCCCTGTCGCAGGTCGAAGATCTCGCCGACACGCGCTTCGCGCAAAAAATTTCTCAACTCCCCGGCGTGGGACTGGTCAGCATCAGTGGCGGCCAAAAGCCGGCCGTCCGGGTGCGCGTGAATCCCACCGCGCTTTCCTCGTACGGCATAAACCTCGAGGATGTGCGCACCGCCCTCCAGCAAACCAGCCTCGACCAGGCGAAGGGCAACTTCGACGGCCCGCAACAGGATTATCAGATTCAATCGAACGACCAACTGCTCACCGCCTCCGATTTCGCCCAAGTCATCATTGCCTACCACAACGGGTCGCCCGTAAAACTCTCGGATGTGGCCACGGTCGAAAATGACGTGGAAAACAATCGCCAGGCGGCATGGATGAACGAAACTCCCGCCGTCATCGTCAACATTCAACGCCAGCCCGGCGCGAACATCATTCAGGTGGTCGACCGCATTAAGAAGCTGCTCCCCCTGCTCAAGAGCAATCTCCCCGCCGCAGTTCAAGTGGATGAACTGACCGACCGCACCACCACCATTAGAGCTTCCGTCAAAGACGTCGAGTTCGAACTCATGCTCACCGTGGCGCTCGTCGTCATGGTCATTTTTCTGTTCTTGCGCAATCTTGCCGCCACCACCATCCCTAGCGTTGCCGTTCCTCTCTCCATCGTGGGCACGTTCGGCGTCATGTATCTCGCCGGCTTCAGCTTAAACAACCTCACGCTCATGGCCCTCACGATTTCCACTGGCTTCGTCGTCGATGACGCTATCGTCATGATCGAGAACATCATCCGCTTCATCGAAGAGGGAGATCCGCCCCTCGAAGCGGCCCTCAAAGGCTCGGAGCAGATCGGTTTCACCATCGTTTCGCTTACCATCTCCCTGATTGCCGTATTGATTCCTCTGCTCTTCATGGGCGACATCGTCGGCCGGCTTTTCCGCGAGTTCGCCATCACCTTGAGCGTGACCATCCTCGTCTCTGCGGTGGTTTCGCTGACGCTCACGCCCATGATGTGTTCGCGGATATTGAAAAGTGCTCACGGGCGAAAACAGAGCCGTTTCTACGTGGCTTCAGAACGCGCCTTCGAAAGCATCATCGCCTTCTATGGGAGAACTTTACAGTGGGTATTGAAACGCCAAACCGCTACTCTTCTTGTGGCCGCTGGCACGCTGGTGCTCACGATCGTTCTCTACATCATCGTCCCCAAGGGCTTCTTCCCGGTTCAAGACACCGGAATCATTCAGGGCATTTCGGAAGCCGGGCAGTCCATCTCCTTCCCCGCCATGGCGGAAAAGCAGCAGCAACTCACCCATTTGATCTTGCAGGATCCTGCCGTAGAGAGTCTTTCTTCCTTCATCGGCGTCGACGGCACCAACACGACATTGAACAGCGGGCGCATCCAAATCAATTTGAAGCCCCTGGAGGACCGCAAAATCAACGCCTCGGATGTGATCCGGCGACTCCAGCCCAATCTGGAAAAGATCGATGGCATCACGCTCTACATGCAGCCCGTGCAGGACCTCACCGTCGAAGATCGCGTCAGCCGCACGCAATATCAGTACACCCTCGAAGATCCCGATCAGCGCGAACTGAATTTCTGGACGGCCAAGCTCATGGCCAAACTGCAAGCGATTCCGGAGCTTCGCGACCTCGCTACCGACCAGCAAACCTCTGGTCTCGCCGCCTCCCTCGTCATCGACCGCGTCACCGCCTCCCGCATGGGCATCACGCCGCAGGCGATCGACCAGATGCTCTACGACGCTTATGGGCAGCGGCAAGTTTCCACCCTGTACACCCAGTTGAACCAGTACCATATCGTGCTTGAAACGCAACCCGAATTTCGGCAGAACCCCTCGAAATTGCAGGACCTCTACGTTCGTTCTGCTTTGGCTCCAACCGCACTCACTACCGGCGCTTCCAGTACCCAGACGATCACCGCGACCACGGCTTCCGGCAATTCTGCCTCCACCGCTGCGCCGAGCCCTACCGCTTCCCCGAACACCTCTGCCAGTTCGGGTTCGGCCAATCCTGGCGCTGTAACCACGGTGAATGGCGCCGCCATTCCCCTCAGCGCCATCACTCGCTTCGAAATGAAGAGCAGCCCCCTGTCCGTCAATCACCAGGGACAATTTCCCGTCGTCACCATCTCTTTCAACCTGGCACCCAATGCGTCGCTTGGCGAAGCCACCAAGGCCTTCGAAAAGGCCCAGCGGGAAATCGGCATGCCTCTCAGCGTACAGGGGGCCTTTCAGGGTACTGCCGCTTCGTTTCAAGCTTCCTTGTCGAACGAGCCGCTATTGATTCTCGCCGCCCTGGTCACGGTTTATATCGTGCTCGGCGTTCTCTACGAGAGCTACATACACCCCATCACAATCCTGTCGACTCTGCCCTCCGCCGGGGTGGGTGCGATTCTGGCCTTGTTGATTTGCGGCCAGGAACTCAGCGTCGTCGCCCTCATCGGAATCATCCTTCTGATCGGTATCGTCAAAAAGAACGGAATCATGATGATCGACTTCGCTTTGGATGCGGAGCGCAAAGAGCACAAGAGACCGGAAGACGCTATTTATGAAGCGTGCCTCTTGCGTTTCCGTCCTATCATGATGACCACCATGGCCGCGTTGCTGGCCGGCTTGCCACTCGCCCTCGGCACTGGAATTGGTTCGGAACTCCGTCGTCCCTTGGGCATCTCCATGGTGGGCGGCTTGCTCTTGAGTCAGGTGCTTACGCTCTACACGACTCCGGTCATTTACATCTTCTTCGACCGGCTCGCGCATCGTTATTCTTCGCACCGTGCGCCGGAAGGCGGACCTGAGGCTGTCCCCGCGGATTAATGCGGAATTGATACTTATGAGTCTCTCTTCTCCATTTATTCGGCGGCCCGTCGCCACTGCCCTCCTGACCGCGGCCATTGCCCTGGCAGGCGCCGTGGCCTTTCGGGAGTTGCCGGTCTCACCGCTTCCGCAGATCGATTTCCCCACGATTTCGGTTGGCGCCAGTTTGCCGGGAGCCAGTCCGGAGATCATGGCCTCCTCCGTCGCCACTCCCTTGGAGCGCCAGTTCGGGAGAATTGCCGGCATCACGGAAATGACATCGTCCAGTTTTCTCGGCACCACCAGCATCACGCTTCAGTTTGATTTGAACCGCAACATTGATGGAGCCGCTCGCGACGTCCAAGCCGCGATCAATGCCGCGCGCAGTTACTTGCCCAGCAATCTCCCGGGCAATCCCACTTATGGTAAGGTCAACCCGGCCGATACTCCCATCATGCTTCTGGCGCTTACGTCGAGTGTGTACGACCGCGGCAAGCTGTACGACGCGGCCTCCACCATCATGCAGCAGCGTCTTTCTCAGATTCAGGGCGTCGGGCAAGTGACCGTTGGCGGTAGTTCGCTGCCGGGAGTGCGCGTGGACGTGAATCCGACGCAACTCAACAACTATGGCCTCGGCTTGCAGGACGTTGCCTCGATGCTGAGCCGGCAGAATGCCAACAGTCCCAAAGGCCAAATCACAGATAGCACAACCACCGCGGATATCACGACCAACGACCAGCTTTTGAAGGCGGTGGACTACATGCCTCTGGTGGTCGGCTACCACAATGGCGCCGCCGTCAAGTTGTCCGATGTCGCGAACGTCCAGGACTCCACGGAAAACATACGCGCTGCCGGCTTCGTCAACGGCAGGCCCTCCGTCCTCATCATCATTAACCGCCAGCCGGGGGCCAACATCATCGATACCGTGGATCGCATCAAGGCTGCGCTTCCGGCACTGAAGGCTTCCATCCCTTCCGCCATTGACACGGAAATTGTGCTCGACCGTACCCTCACCATTCGTGCTTCCGTTCGCGACGTCGAGCGCAGCCTCATGATCTCGATTACCCTGGTTATTTTGGTAGTTTTCGTCTTCCTGCGAAGCGGCCGCGCCACCTTGATTCCCAGCGTGGCCGTCCCCGTCTCCCTGATCGGAACGTTTGGCGTGATGTACCTCTGTCACTACAGCATCGACAATCTCTCGCTCATGGCTCTCACCATTTCGACGGGCTTCGTGGTGGACGATGCGATTGTGGTCATCGAAAATATCACACGCTATCTCGAGCAGGGCATGCCGCCCATGCAAGCGGCACTCAAGGGCGCCAGCGAAATTGGATTTACCGTGCTGTCCATCAGTATCTCTCTGGTTGCCGTGTTCATCCCCATTCTGATGATGGGTGGCATCGTCGGCCGGCTGTTCCGTGAGTTCGCCGTGACCCTCTCGGTTGCCATCCTGGTTTCCCTGGCCATTTCTCTAACCACGACACCGATGATGTGTTCTCGCCTGCTGAAGAATCTTCGCGATGAGCAGCACGGCACAGCGTACCGCGCCAGCGAGCGCGCCTTCAATTCCGTCCTCGGCGTCTACGAGCGCAGTTTGGGTTGGGTCCTGGAACACTCCACCCTGACGCTAATCGTTCTTGGCATCACTATCGCTCTCAACTTCTACCTTTTTTGGATCGTCCCCAAAGGATTCTTTCCCCAGCAGGATAACGGCATCGTCGCCGGCGGCATCCAGGGCTCGCAGGACATTTCTTTCCAGGCCATGCAAGCCTCTACGGCGCGCATCGTCAATGTCGTCAAAACGGATCCGGCCGTGCAGAACGTCATGGCGTTCACGGGCGGCAGGGGCGCCACCAACGGCGGCTTCGTTTTCGTGGGCCTGAAACCTCTCGCGGAACGCGACGCGAACGCCAGCCAGGTGATTGACCGTATGCGTCCTAAACTCCTTTCTGTCTCCGGGGCAAACACCTTTATGCAAGCCGGACAGGACCTCCGCATCGGCGCACGGATGAGCAGCGCCCAATATCAGTACACAATTCAGAGCGACAACTTACAGGATCTCGTGCAGTGGGGCCCGGTCCTGCTCCAGCAGATGCGAAAAATACGCCTGCTCACCGACGTCAATACCGACCAGCAGAACAGCGGTCTTCAGGCCATGCTTACCTATGACCGTGCCACCGCTTCGCGCCTCGGCATTACCCCGCAGATGCTCGACAACTCTCTCTACGAAGCCTTCGGCCAAGCCCAGGTTTCCACCATGTATACCGCCATCAACCAATACCACGTTGTTCTGGAAGTCGAACCGAAGTACTGGCAGTCGCCGGTGAACTTGAAAGACGTGTATATCCGGGCTGCGCAAGGAAAAGTCGTGCCCCTCAGCGCCATCGCCCATTACGAGCCGTCCACTGCTCCGCTGGCTGTGAATCACCAGGGTCAATATCCCTCGGTCACCATTTCCTTCAACCTTGCCCCGGGTGTGGCTCTCAGCGACGCTTCCAGGGCCATCCTCACCATGGAACAGAAAATGGGCATGCCCAGTACCATTACTGGCATGTTCTCCGGCACTCTTCAAGCCTTTCAGTCTTCCCTGGCGACTGAACCTTTTCTCATTATCACCGCTCTCATGGCCGTCTATATCGTCCTCGGCATTCTCTACGAGAGTTACATCCATCCCCTCACGATTATTTCCACCCTTCCCTCTGCCGGAGTCGGCGCCGTCCTTGCCCTCATGATCTTTCACAAGGACCTTAGCATTATCGCCGTGATCGGCGTTATTCTGTTGATCGGTATCGTCAAGAAGAACGCTATTCTAATGATCGACTTTGCGCTGGCCGCCGAACGCATCGATGGCAAAAGCCCTCGGGATGCCATTTTTCAGGCTTGCATCCTGCGCTTTCGTCCCATTCTAATGACCACCATGGCCGCCCTCTTTGGCGCTTTGCCCTTGGCTCTCGGCCGAGGTACGGGTTCGGAACTCCGCAATCCTCTCGGCATCACCATTATCGGCGGCCTGATTCTGAGCCAGATGCTCACGCTCTACACTACGCCGGTCGTTTATCTCTCGCTGGACCGCTTGCGAGTCAAATGGCTTCGCTCTCACGGTAAGCTCGAAGGGCAAAGACATATCGAGTCCTTCGGATGACAAGTTCTTATCAGCCCGTGCCGCAAGTGCATTAGTACGGACGCGCCTCTTAGGCGCTGGATTTTGAAATTCGGGTTTCACCAGAGGTTCTTATGCGCCACGCGAACTCGCGATTAACAACAGCCAGTCCCGCAAGGAGTCCGAGACCCCGATGAAGGCAACCAACAAAATACGTGCTGCGACCGCGCTTCTCTGCGCCGCACTCCTCCTCCAGGGCTGCGTTGTCGGTCCGAAATACCATCGCCCCACAGTCGACACACCGGGGACGTTCAAAGAGGTCACTCCCGACGATCTCAAGAAAATGGACGGCTGGAAAGTCGCACAACCTCAGGACAGTGCCCTCCATGGCAAATGGTGGGAGATTCTCGGCGATCCGCAGCTGAACACACTCGAAGAGCAAGTCAATATTTCCAATCAAAACGTCGCCTCTGCCTTCGCCAGTTTCATGGCGGCGCGTGCCTTGGTGCGGGAGGCTCGCGCGCAATATTTCCCGACTCTTACCGCGGGCGCAAGCATCACTCGTCAGCGCCAGCCCAGTACTGCGACGGGAGGCGGAACCACCTTCACCGAGTACTCTCTACCCTTCGACGCTTCCTGGACGCCCGACTTGTTTGGCCGCGTGCGCAACACCGTCCGCGCCGCCGCCGCGAACGCGCAAGCCAGCGCCGCCGACCTCGAAAATACCCGCCTGACCGCGCAAGCGGAACTGGCGGTCGATTACTTCCAACTGCGCGGGCAGGACGCGCTCAAACAACTGCTCGATTCGACCGTGGTGGCTTATGAGAAGTCCTTGGAACTGACCAAGGCATTGTATGAAACCGGTATCGACTCCGACGAATCCGTCGCGCAAGCAGAAACTCTGCTGGAAGCAACCCGCGCGCTAGACACCAATATTGGCATTCTGCGATCGCAATACGAGCACGCGATTGCACTCTTGGTCGGTAAACCTGCGTCTTCCTTCTCGATCGCCGTCGAGCCCCTGAAAACTCCCCCGCCGGCCATTCCCTTTGGCGTTCCATCTCAGCTTCTGGAGCGCCGTCCAGACATCGCCGCGTCCGAGCGCCTGATGGCCCAGGCCAACGCGCAAATCGGCGTCGCCAAAGCCGCCTATTTTCCAACCCTGACTCTTAGCGCTTCTGCCGGGCTGCAAAGCACGCAAGGCTCCAGTTGGTTTACCTGGCCCAGCCGGTTCTGGTCCGTTGGCCCCGCCATTGCCGAGACGATTTACGATGGCGGCCTGCGTCGCGCCACCATGGAACAATACCGCGCGCAATATGATCAGACGGTCGCCAACTATCGCAACACGGTCCTCACCGCGTTTCAACAAGTCGAGGATAATCTTTCCGGCCTTCGCATTCTTTCCCAGGAAATTCAGGAACAAGACGTCGCGATTCGGTCCGCGCAGCGCAGCCTTGGCCTGGCCACAGACCGCTACCGCCTCGGCATCGACCCCTACCTCAACGTCATTACCGCCGAAACCGCACTCTTCAGCAATCAGCAGACAGCCGTCAACCTGCGGATCACGCAAATTGTGGACAGCGTGCAATTGATAGAGGCAATCGGCGGAGGCTGGGATTCCTCCACGCTTCCCACTTCGCAGCAGATCATTTCGCGACAGGCCCAGCTCCCGGCGACTACTCCGGTCCCACCCTCCAACAGCCCGCCACCAGCCTCATCGACTCCCTGAATGGAGTGAAAGGGATTGAACAAAAGAGGTATGCGGAAGCGGAGCAGAAAATCTGAGAGTCGGCGGCCATCGAGTCGGCGGCGCGCCAGTTGGAGCAGAATCATGATGCGATCGGTTGCCCCTTGGAGCTGGAATCCGCCGGAGTAATCAAGGGCATCGCCTTCGTTCTCAAATAAGCATCCACACTCGCGGCCGTTTTTCGCCCTTCGGCGATTGCCCAAACCACCAACGACTGGCCCCGCCGCATATCGCCCGCCGCGAAAACTCCCGGCACGGATGACATGTTGTTCTGGTCCGTGGCGACGTTGCCGCGCGGATCGAATTGCACTCCCAACCGCTCGAGCATGCCCATTCTATTCCGAACCGGTCCCGTAAAGCCCATCGCGATCAGCACGAGATCCGCTTCCATCGTAAATTCAGTGCCCGGAATCGGCTCGAACGTTGGCGGCGGCCCAACCCGCACGGCGTGCAGTTGTTGAATGTGACCGGAATCGGAGCCGGTAAGTCTTGTGGTCGCAATGCCCCAGTCGCGAACGCCGCCTTCTTCGTGTGCGCCTTCGGTGCGCAGTTGCGTCGGCCAAAGTGGCCAGGGCGTGAGGGGCGAGCGCTCCTCTGGAGGTTTCGCCATGATCTCGAACTGGTGCACAGAAAGAGGTTTTTGCCGATGGCAGGTTCCGAGGCAATCGGCGCCCGTATCGCCGCCTCCGATGATGACCACGCGCTTACCCGTGGCCAATATCTCCGTTTTCGGGTCGATCGTGTCGCCGAGACAGCGCCGGTTTTGCTGCGGCAGAAACTCCATCGCGAAATGGATTCCCTTCAGCTCGCGTCCCGGGACGTTCAGATCGCGCGGCTGCTCGGCTCCGCCGGCGAGCACAATCGCATCGAACTCGCCGAGCAAATCCTCGACCGCGACATTCTTGCCCACCTCCGCGCCGGTAACGAATTTCACGCCCTCAGCGGACATCTGTTCCAGGCGGCGATCGACGATGTGCTTTTCCATCTTGAAGTGCGGGATGCCATAGACCAGCAAGCCACCGAGGCGGTCCGATTTTTCGTAGACCACTACGGAGTGTCCCGAGCGGCACAACTGCTGGGCCGCGGCCAATCCCGCGGGCCCCGAACCCACGATCGCAACCTTTTTCCCGCTGTGAACTTTGGGCGGCTCGGGATGGATCCAACCTTCGCGAAAGCCGCGCTCCACGATATTTTTCTCGATTTGCTTGATCGTGACCGCAGGCTGATTGATCGCCAGCACACAAGACGCTTCGCACGGCGCTGGACAAATCCGGCCGGTGAATTCCGGGAAGTTATTGGTCGCGTGCAGTTGGCGGACCGCCTCTTTCCAGCGCCCCCGATAAACCAGATCGTTCCAATCGGGAATCAGGTTGCTGACGGGACATCCCGTCTGGCAAAAAGGCACGCCACAGTCCATGCAGCGCGCACCCTGGGTACGAAGCTTCCGTTCGGGAAAATCGTGATAGATTTCGAACCAATCGTTAACCCGGTGAGAAACCAGACGTCGAGGGGCAAGCTCGCGCTCGTATTCCAGGAATCCCGTGTCCTTACCCATGTTGCACCTGCTCGGCCGCGGCCGGCACGGCCGGCGGCGGACTCGGGATATAAGGCTGCCGTCTGCGGCTCACTCCGAGCACTCGCTTGTGCTCGTGGGGGAAGACTTTGATAAACCGGGATAGCGCCTCAGTCCAGTTATCGAGAAGCCAAGCCGCACGCGGGCTGCCGGTCAGCGCCAGATGCCGCGTCACGAGATCTTTCACCAGCTTGGTTTCCGCGAGTTGGGCTTCGACCAGTTGGGGTTCGGCGAACTCGGCATCCTGCGTATCGAGTAACGGCTCAAGGTCGACCGATTCCAGATTGCAGCGCTTCTCGGTGAAGTCTCCGCGCTCGTCAAAAACGTAGGCGACGCCGCCATTCATGCCGGCGGCAAAATTTCTGCCACAGGCCCCGAGCACCAGCACCAACCCCTTCGTCATGTATTCGCAGCCGTGGTCGCCGACTCCCTCGACTACCGCGGTTGCTCCGGAGTTGCGAACCGCAAACCGCTCGCCTGCGACCCCGTTGAAGAACGCTTCGCCGCTGGTCGCGCCGTAGAGGGCAACGTTGCCAATCAGGATGTTCTTTTCGGGAGCGAAACGGGACCGTCGCGGCGGATACACCACCAATCGTCCGCCGGATAGGCCCTTGCCTACGTAATCGTTGGCTTCGCCTTCGAGTGTGAGGGTGACTCCCTTGGCCAGAAACGCGCCCAGGCTCTGCCCCGCCGATCCGTCGAGGTGGATCCGGATCGTATCGTCGGGCAGGCCCGCGGATCCGTGACGGCGGGCAATCGCTCCGCTTAGCATGGTTCCCACCGAGCGATGAACATTGCGCACCGGCAGTTTGATCACAACCGGCGTGAGGGTTTCAAGTGCAGTCTGCGCTTTGGCAAGAAGCTGATGATCCAGCGCCAGCTCCAAGCCATGATCCTGTGTCTGCACGCACCGGCGTGCCACGCGCGCCGGCATGGACGGAACATGGAGAATGGCCGACAAATCCAGGCCGCGCGCTTTCCAGTGATTCACGGCGGGCTGCACGTCGAGCATGTCGACGCGTCCGATCATCTCGTCCATGCGGCGGAAGCCCAGTTCCGCCATGTACTGCCGCACCTGCTCCGCCAGAAAGAAGAAGAAGTTGATGACGTGCTCGGGCTGCCCTTGAAATCGCTTGCGCAGCACGGGATCCTGCGTGGCAATACCCACCGAGCAAGTATTGAGATGGCACTTGCGCATCATGACGCAGCCCATCGCAATCAGCGGCGTGGTGGCAAAACCGAATTCTTCGGCGCCGAGCAGCGCCGCGACCACCACATCGCGGCCGGTCTGCAGCTTGCCGTCCGTTTGCACGCGGATTCGGCTGCGCAGATCGTTCAGCAAAAGCACCTGCTGCGTCTCCGCTAACCCAAGCTCCCAGGGAATGCCGGCGTGCTTGATCGAACTCAGCGGTGAAGCGCCCGTACCTCCGCTATCGCCACTGATCAGCACAACATCCGCGTGCGCCTTGGCCACGCCCGCCGCCACCGTACCCACCCCGACTTCCGCCACCAACTTCACCGCGATGCGGGCTTGCGGATTCACATTCTTCAGGTCGTAGATCAGTTGTGCGAGATCTTCGATGGAATAAATATCGTGGTGAGGCGGCGGCGAAATCAAACCCACGCCGGGGATGGAGTGTCGCAGGCGCGCAATGACCTCATCCACTTTGTGCCCGGGAAGTTGGCCGCCTTCACCCGGTTTGGCGCCCTGCGCCATCTTGATCTGCAATTCATCCGCATTGACGAGGTAGTTCGCGGTGACTCCAAAGCGCGCCGACGCGACCTGCTTTACCGCGCTCCGGCGCAGGTCTCCGTTCGCATCCGGCTTGAAGCGCTCTTCGTCTTCGCCACCTTCGCCGGTATTGGACATCCCCCCGATGCGGTTCATCGCGATCGCCAGAGTTTCGTGCGCTTCTTTGCTGATCGAGCCGAATGACATCGCTCCGGTTGTGAAGCGCTTCACGATCTCCTTGGCAGATTCGACTTCTTCGATCGGTACCGGCTTGGCGCCTTTCTTCAACTTCATCAAGCTGCGCAGCGTTGCCAGGTTGCTGCTTTGGTTGTCGATGAGTTCCGTGTATTCCTGAAAGGTCTGGAAGCTATTCTCCCGCACTGCCTGCTGTAGCGTGCTGATCGTCAGCGGGTTCAGCAGGTGATACTCGCCGTTGACTCGCTGATGGTAAGTTCCTCCCACCGCGAGTTCCGTCTCGGACTCAGTCAGGGGACGGAACGCGTGCTCGTGCTTCAACTGCGCTTCGCGGGCGACCACTTCGAGGCCAATGCCTTCCAAACGCGACGCCGTGCCTGAGAAATAAGCGTCCACCAGTCCCTTATTCAGCCCGATGGCCTCGAAAACCTGCGCTCCCTGGTAGCTCTGTAAGGTCGAGATACCCATCTTGGCAAAGGTCTTCAGTAAGCCCTTATTCACCGCTTTGATGAAGTGCTTCACGGCAAGTTCGGGAGTCACATGGTCCAACAACTCTCCCCGCCGCGCCAGGCTTTCCACGCTCTCCAATGCCAGATAAGGATTGATGGCGCTCGCCCCGTAGCCACTGAGCAGCGCAAAGTGCATCACCTCGCGAGGCTCGCCTGATTCCGTAATCAGAGCGACCTGGGTTCGCGTCTCCTCCTGGACCAGCAGGTTGTGCACGGCGGCCAGCGCCAGCAGGCTGGGGATGGGAGCATAATCCTTGTTCACTCCGCGATCGGAAAGAATCAGCAGCGTGTACCCGGCTTTTACCGCGAGCGACGCGCGCTGGCACAACTCGTCGAGCGCCCGCTTCAGCCCCGCTTCTCCTTCGCTGGCCCGGAACAGCGCCGGCAGCGTGATGGCCAGCAGATCCCCGGTTGAAACCCGGCGCAGTTTTTCC
>Ga0074044_10002074_pt1 | contig 17687 bp, 19 predicted proteins | sample BogForMeECP23OM1_FD_94443 | JGI IMG/M metagenome (GOLD analysis project Ga0074044, IMG submission 94443) | Bog forest soil microbial communities from Calvert Island, British Columbia, Canada - Bog Forest MetaG ECP23OM1 | ecosystem: Environmental > Terrestrial > Soil > Wetlands ...
CGATCGTCGTTAGCAAGGCCGCGGGATGCCAATTCGTCCTTTTCGTTCGATTATTCCCTGACCGAAGGGAGAAAAACCGCCCAAATTCTGGCCGTTGAAAAATGAGGGGATTCATGAGCACTGGAGGTGTTCCTATCGCCCGTGTCAGAGCATTGTCAGTATTTCGTTACAGTAAGTTCGCCGCGTTGTTATTGTTCGGTCGCAATGAGGTTATCCCTAAACACTATTGCTCTCTGGCTGACTCTTCGGCAGCGGGAGAATCAAATGAGAAATAAACTGGAATTCGGAGCCTCGGCCGCGGCGCTCGCTCTTGCCGCGAGCGCCTATTGCGGCGGCGCGCTAGGGGCATCGCTGAACACCGATATCGAAACGGCAGGCCAGATCCGTCACGTGCTGCTCATCAGCATCGACGGCATGCATGCGCTCGATTTTGCCAATTGCTCCGGCGCGAGCGGCAGCCCTGTCACCTGCCCGACCTTGGCCGCGCTGGCCAAGACGGCCTGACCTATACCCAGGCCTCGACTTCCAAGCCTTCCGACTCGTTTCCGGGCCTGACCGCGATCGTGACCGGCGGCAGCTCCAAGTCGACCGGCGCGTTCTATGACGTGAGCTACGATCGCGCCTTGTCGCCGCCAGCCCAGACCACGCCCTACGGCATCCCCGGCGCCCCAGGCGATTGTCCGACGATCATCGGCACGCAGGTCGGCTTCGACGAGGAAATCGACATCGACTACACGCGCCTCGACGCCGGCGGCGGCATCAATCCCGACTATCTGCCGCGCGACCCGAAGAACGGCTGCATCCCCGTCTACCCGCACAATTTCATCCGCGTGAATACGCTGTTCGAAGTCGTCCGGGACAACGGCGGCTATACCGCGTGGTCGGACAAGCATCAGTCCTACGAACTTGTCAAAGGCATGAGCGGCGCGGGCGTCGACGACTTCTATGCGCCCGAGATCAATTCGATCCCGGTCCCGCTGCCCCAGGTCACCAGCATGAAGTGGAGCCCGCTGCCTGACCAGACCGCGGTCTCGAGCTCCAACGCCTGGACAGACAGCTTCCAGAACATTCAGTGCTACGACAGCCTCAAGGTTCAGGCCACCATCCACGAGATCGCCGGTTTCGATCACACCGGCGCCGTGCGCACGCGCATCCCCAACGTGCTCGGCATGAACTTCCAGGCGGTCAGCGTCGGCGAGAAGCTGGTCGAGAAGTCGATCTCGACGACCGGCGGCTATATGGATTCCATCGGCACGCCGAGCCAGGCGCTGGAGGGCGAAATCAAATTCGTGGACGCCTCCATCGGCGCCATGGTCAAGGAGTTGAAGGCGAAAGTCCTCATCGACACGACGACGATCATCGTCACGGCCAAGCATGGCCAGTCGTCGCCGATCGATCCGAAGCGCGTGCTGCGGATCCCCGCCGACGATTCCTCAAAGGCGCCGCCGTCATCGGTCGTTACGCCACCACCGGTCCAGGAGGACGAAGACGACGTCTCGCTGTTGTAACTCAAAAACCACACGGCCGGCGTTTCAAGCGCTCTTGCGGCGCTCGAGGCCAACGCCGCGAAGATCGGCGCCGACGGCGGCGAATTCTACTCGGACCCGAGCCTGGGCCTGATGTTCGACGTATCGCCCTCAGGATTCGCGCACGCCCGACATCATCGTGGCGCCGAACGTCGGCGTCATCTACACGGGAGGCAAGGGGAAAGTGGCCGAGCACGGCGGCTTCGCGCATGACGACACCAACGTCATCATGCTGATCTCGAACCCCAGTTACTCGCCGCGCTCGGTCAACGCGATCGTCCAGACGGCGCAGGTGGCGCCGACGATCCTGCGCATCCTCGGCCTGAACCCGCAGGCGCTGATCGCCGCGCGGAATGAGGGAACCACGGTTCTTCCCGGGTTCTGATGGGGGCGACAAAATAAGATAAGCTATTCAAGTTGTGTGACGCCAAGGCCAGCGGCCGCCCCGCGAACCGGGACAGCCGGCGGCCATTTTGTTGAGAGCCAGGACCGGGCGAAGTTTTTGTCATCAGGAGCCGCTCAGCCGAGCAAACGCGTAGCGGCGGTGGAGCGCAAGCACCGCGCGGCATCGCAAATTGGCTATCTGAAAGCCGCCGACGCCCCGGCATAAATAATGTTCATTAGGGCGCCGAAGGGCAGGGCGGACAGCGAGACCTCAATGACCTCGATCCCGAGGTGGCGAGCCGCGGCGAGGGCGGCGTGATCTCTCCTCCCTATGGCCGGACCTCCCGGCGTGCACCTCTGGCCGCTCTCTTTGCGCGGCCCTGTACAAGATTGGCTACCCTGTTTTCTTCTCCTTTGGCCTGCTTACGAGTATCTCGAAAGTCGTGGTGTAAATGCGGTCGATGTGGCGTCCGAACGCCGCAATGACGGCCTCCGGATCACGCGCTTGGAGGGCCTCGTAGATAGCGACATGGTCGCGATAGCTCTTCTCGATCGCGCCCGGCTGCGAGACGGCGACGCGGCGATGATCAAGCATGAAGGTGTAGAGGTCGATGACGAAGTCGGCGAGCAACGGATTACCTGAACTGCGATAGATCGCGAGGTGGAATTCACGGTCGCAAATCAAGAAATGCACCGGGTCGCGCATTGTGTGCTTCTGGATCGCGAGCGATTGCTCCAGCCGCGCCAGCGTCGCATTGTCGATGCGCGTGGCGGCCTCCGCGACGACGGCGCGCTCGACCAGCAGCCGCGCATGGTGCACAGTCGCGTACTGCGCATCGGCCACCGATGTGCCTGCGACGACAGGGCCGTGGTTGGCGAGAAGCACGGCATGGTGTTCGCCCGCCAGCGCCTCGACTGCCTTGGCGAGGCTCTCGTCCCCTGGTGGGAAATAGGGAGCCAACGGCAACCGGCCGACACGCATCACGAAATAGGCTGTGAGCGGCGGTAAAGCGTCGTTGGGATCGACGTCCGCGAGCAGGCTCACTGCGACCGAATGCGTGGAATGCAGATGCACCACGGCGCGCGCGTCCGAGCGTTGACCATACATGCAGAAGTGCAGAAACGCTTCCTTGGTGGCCGGATCCCCGGAAACGAAGTGGCCGCTCGCGTCGAATTTCGACAGCATCGCCGGGTCGACACGGCCAAGCGACGCATTGGTCGGCGTCATCAGCCAGCCGCCATCGGAGAGACGCACGCTGATGTTGCCTGTCGAGCCGAAGGTGAGGCCGCGCGAGAACAGGGAGAGGCCGACCTCGCAGATCTCTTCGCGCGCGTATCTCTCTTCGCCCATGTCCGTGGCCCGTCAGCACGTCATCGCGAGCGCGCGCGCAAAGAAATCGCGACCGCCGAAATTCCCGGATTTCAGCGCCATCTGCAAGTCGCCGTCCGCGCGGCCGACCGTGCGCATCAACGGCACGCCCGGCGCGATCTCTGGTCCCAGGCGGAACGCCGCGACACCGAGACGGTCGACCACGGCGCCCGAGGTCTCGCCACCCGCAACAATCAGTCGACGCACGCCGCGTTCGACGAGGCCCGCCGCGATTTCAGCGAGCGCGCGCTCGATCGCATGGCCCGACGCGTCGCGCCCGAAGCGCGTCTGCAACGCGACGACGCGTTCGGGCTCGGCACTCGACGCGATCAGCGCCGGCCCCGCGCCCAACCGCTCTTGCGCCCAGGTGACCGCCCCTGCGACCTCCGCTCCGTAGTCAATCAGTCGTGCTGGGTCCAGCCGCAGCACCGGCATGTCGGGTTCGGCTGCGGCGATCTGTTCGAGGGTCGCCCGCGAGCAACTGCCAGCCAGGATCGCCGCGAGCCCGCCGACGGGCTCGAGCGTGGTGGCGCCGGCCGTCGCGCTGAGCGCGAGCGTCCGCGCAAGACCTAGCCCCAGACCCGATGCGCCCGTCGAGATGCGGCAGCGCGCGGCGGCTTCGCCGATCGCCTCGAGGTCGTGCTCGAACACGGCGTCGACTATGGCGGCGCCGCACCCCTGCCTTTCCAGCGCTTTCAGCCTTTGCGTAATCGCGTCGGCGCCCCGCGCGACGGTCGGGAGATCAACGAGGCCGACGAGGGCGCGCGACTGACGCTGCAGCACGCGGACGAGATTGGAGTCGTGCATCGGGTTGAGCGGGTGATCCTTCAGCGGGCTCTCGTGCAGCGGAACGTCCCCGACAAAGAGATGGCCGTGGTAAACGGTGCGCCCGGTCTCGGGAAAAGCGGGCGTCACCAGCGCCGCGCCGGCGCCGGCGCGGCTGCGCAAAGCGTCGGTGACAGGCCCGATATTGCCGGCATCGGTGGAGTCGAAAGTCGAGCAAATCTTGTACATGACATGGCGTGCGCCGCGCGCAGCGAGCCAGTCATAAGCTAGGTAAGCGGCTTCGACCGCGTGGGCCGCCGCGACCGAGCGGATCTTGAGTGCGATCACCGCCGCCTCGATGTCCGCCACGGCAAAATCAAAGGCCCGAATGCCGATCGTCTGGATCGTCGACAGGCCATTACGCGTCAGCATGTTGGCGAGATCGGAGGCGCCTGTGTAATCGTCGGCGATGGCTCCGAGCAACAACGACATCAGACTCTCCGATAAGGCTTGAACCAGCCGAGCCCCTCGTGCGTCGCTGCGCGCGGCTTGTATTCACAGCCGACAAAGCCATCGTAACCCAGCCGGTCAAATTCGGCGAACAGATAGGGATAATTGAGTTCCTCGCCGTCGGGCTCGTTGCGCGAAGGCACAGACGCGATCTGAACATGGGCGACGATAGGCTGCAGCGTGCGGAACGACATCGTTACGTCGCCATGCAGGATCTGCCTGTGATACACGTCGAATTGTAGTTTGAGATTGGGCAGCGCCAGATCCGCGATGAGGTCAGTGGCATATCCGAAATCGTTGAGGAAATACGCCGGCATGTTTCGGGAGTTGATCGGCTCGAGCAGCAGATCCGCGCCGCGCTCCGCCAATATCGGCGCAGTGTGACAGATCGCGCGGCGGTAGCTCATTGCGGCGTCGACGTCGGCGCGAGAGGCATTGCCAGACATCATGTGCACGCGCTTTGCGACGTCGCCGAGACATAGTCGATTGCGCGGTCGAGCCCCGATTTGAATTCCTCAAATCGGCCTGGCAGCGCCGCTATGCCGCGCTCTCCTGCATCCCAATCGCCCGGCGGGAGGTTGAAGAGGGCCTGCTCTAGGTCGTTTCTGCGCAGGCGCTCGGCGACCGCCTCCGGCCGATGATCATAAGGAAACAGGAACTCGACCGACTCAAAACCCGCCTCCGCCGCCGCATCAAAGCGGTCGAGGAAATCGTGTTCTGTGAACATCATCGAGAGATTGGGAGCGAATTTCGGCAACGGTCTACCCTCTTTGGTATGAACGCAGAAGACTGCGACCAGCGTGGCGGCATCCGCAATTCTCCTGCCGCCCCAAGGGTCGCTCAGCGAAAGCGCACCGGCGCGACATCGCCGCTCACCCTGCGAAACGGGGCTCGGGGACGCCCCGGATACCAAGATCGTAGATGGCGAACAGACTGCCGCGCAGCACACCATCGCCGGGGAAGCGCGGCAGAGGCGGCTTGGCCATCGTAGTCACGAAGAGAATGTCGAGGTCAGGACCGCCGAACATCACGCTCGTCACCTTCTTCACTGGCATATCGAGGACCCGTTCGACCCGTCCGTCCGGCGTGTAGCGGACGATCTTTCCGTCGTAGACTTGCGCGTTCCATAGACAGCCCTCCGCGTCGACGGTCGAACCGTCGGCCGCACCCCCGCGCGAGCGGTCGATTTTGGCAAAGGTTCGTTTGTTGGAGACCGTTCCCGTGTCGAGGTAGTAATCGTAAGCCCAAATCTCGCCCGACCAACTGTCGGCGAAATAGAAAATGCGCCCGTCGGGGCTCCAGCACGGGCCGTTGGAGACGATGATGTGGTCGTCGAGCTTGTGCACCGAGAGATCCGGATCGAGGCGATAGAGCGCCCCGTTCGGGCCATCCTCCATCGTATCCATCGATCCGGCGACGAATCGGCCGCGCTTGTCGACCTTGCCGTCGTTGATCCGGTTGGCCGGCTTGTCCGCCTCCGGATCGACGATGAGGTCTGTTTCGCCCGTCTTGAAGTCGAGAAAGTAAAAGCCGCTGGCAAGCGAAAGCACCGCGCCGCCCTTCTCGCGCAAAGCCATCGAGCCGATTTTGGCGGGCACGTCCCAGGCGCGCACCTCCCGACCGTCAGCCGTACAGCGGAACACGTTGCAACCGAAACTGTCGATGAAATAAAGCCGTTGCTCCTCGACGTCCCACAACGGCCCTTCGCCGAGAATGGTTTTCACGTCGATCAGAACTTCGATTCGCATGGCGTCCTCCCGTGAGCGATTGATTTAGCCGGAGAAACGCGGCTCCGGTAGGCCGCGCACGCCGAGGCCATAGACGGCGAAGAGCGCGCCGGCCTCGCGCTCGATCGGCTTCACGCCCTTCACTGCACGCGCCATCGACGTCACATAGGCGACGTCGAGATTGGGCCCCCCGAAGCTGAGGCTCGTCGTGCTTTCGACCGGCAGCCCGACGGCGCGGTTGAGCCGGCCGTCCGGGGCGAAACGAACGAGTTTGCCCTCGTAGACGGATACGCTCCAGACAAATCCATCGGCGTCGACCTTCGCGCCGTCCGGCAGGCCCTTGAGCCCCGAGGCGGCGAAGGAACAGAAGACGCGGCGATTGGCGGCTTCGCCACTCGCAAGGTCGTAATCGTAGGCCCAGATCTCGCGGGTGTAGGTGTCAGCGAAATAGAAGGTGCGGCCGTCAGGGCTCCAGCATGGGCCGTTCGAGCACACGATGCCGTCGTCGAGTTTTGCGACATTGCCATTCGCATCGAGCCGGAACAACGCGCATATCGGATCGCGCTCCTCGTAGTCCATGTAGCCGACGACGAAGCGGCCCTGTCGATCGACCTTGCCGTCATTCATGCGAATGCGCGGCTTGCCGGGATCGGGGTCGGCGAGCTTGCGGCAGGCGCCGCTGGCTAAGTCGAGCGCATAGAAACCGTCGCGCAGCGACACGATCGCTCCGCCGGTTTCGCGCAAGGCGAGCGAGCCGATGTGCTCAGGCACGTCCCATGTCCGCGAGGCGCCCCCCCTCGCGTCGCAGGAATGCACTTTCGCGCCGAGACTGTCGATCCAGTAAAGGCGTTGCTCGGCGGCATCCCACAGCGGACCCTCGCCGAGTTCGGCGCGCGCGTCGATCAGAAGCTCAATGCGCAGCATGGAAGCCGCCTTTCCGTACGGTCGGGCGTCAGAAGGCGACCCGATCGCCGCCCTTGAGTTCAAGGATTTCGCGCGCTTCATCGGGGCTTGCAACCGAAAGGCCGAGCCCCTCGATGATCTGGCGCGCCGCCCGCACCTGCTCGGCGTTGCTGGTTGCGAGCCGCCCCGGTCCCGACCACAGCGAATCCTCGAGCCCGACGCGCACGTTCCCGCCCATTGCGGCAGCCTGCGCGGCGATGGCCAGTTGATTGCGGCCGGCGCCGAGCACCGACCATTTGTAATGCGTTCCAAACAGGCGGTCGGCCGTACGCTTCATGTGCAGGACGTCCTCGGGATGCGGTCCGATGCCTCCGAGGATGCCAAACACCGTTTGCACGAACAGCGGCGGTTTGACGAGCCCGCGCTCCAGGAAATGCGCGAGGTTGCAAAGATGGGCGGTGTCGTAACACTCGAACTCGAAGCGCGTCCCGGCGTCGCTGAGCGTACTCAGCACAAACTCGATGTCCTTGAAGGTGTTGCGGAACACGAGATCGCGCGAGTTCTCGAGCGCCTGCGCCTCCCAATCGTGTTTGAAGGACTTGAAGCGGTTGAGCATCGGGAAGAGGCCGAAGTTCATCGAGCCCATGTTGAGCGAGGCGACCTCGGGCTTGAAAACCTCCGCCGGCTTCACCCGCTCCTGCACTGTCATAAAGGGCGCGCCGCCCGTAGTCAGGTTGATCACCGCCTTTGTCGCCTGCTTGATGCGCGGCAGGAAACGGGCGAAAGCCTCCGGGCTCTGGTCCGGACGGCCGGTGCGCTCGTCGCGCGCGTGCAGATGCACAATCGCCGCGCCTGCCTCGGCCGCGCCGATCGCCGCATCGGCGATCTCCTCGGCCGTCACGGGCAAGTACGGCGACATTGACGGCGTGTGGATCGCGCCCGTCACGGCGCAGGTGACGATGACTTTGTTGCTCGAAGTCATGTGGGCCACCCTTCGTTTTCTCTGTCCCTGCCTCAGCGCCCAATGTCTCTGTCAGCTCGCCGCTTGTGCGCGGCTAGCGCCATCACCCGACGATCGCGCCACGACTGGCGCTCAGCAAGCTTGTCGGCCGGCAAGCGCCTTCGCCGCTCGGCCTCGATCGTGTCCATCACCGGCCCGCTCCAGTCAACGCGCCATTGCATCGAAGGGAAGATTCCGGAATAGATCCTCTGGTAGCGCTCGGCATAGTCGCGGACGCCCGCCGGCGCATTGAGATCGATGGTCTCGAACGGGCCCATGAACGACCAGCACAGCGCCAGTCCGTCGCGGATGCCGATGTCGATGTCCTCGATGCTCGCGTAGCCCTCCGCGACCAGGCGAAACGCCTCTTCGAGCAGCGCGCCCTGCAGGCGATTCATCACGAAATCGTCGATTTCTCGTTTCATCACGATAGGCGCGTGTCCTGCGCCGCGCAGCAGCGCTGCGGCGCGCTCGACGGTTGCAGGGTCGGTCCAGGGAGCGGGCACGACCTCGACTGCCGGGATGAGGTATGGCGGATTGATCGGATGCACGACGAGGCATCGCGACCGACCCTCGAGCCCGTCGGTGAAAGCCGACGGAAGGATCGCCGACGTCGAGCTCGCGAGGATCGTCCGGGGCGGCGCCAGGTCGTCGCGGCTGGCGAACATCCGGCGTTTGACCTCGACGTCCTCGGGCGTGTTCTCCTGAACGTATTCCGCCCCGTCGAGGGCCGCCTCGAGGCGCGCCGTGGGCCGGATGCGCGCGCCCACCGCTGTCGCGGATTCCCCATTGAGCAGGTCGTTCTCCTCGAGATCAGGCAGCAGCCGCTGCGCGTATGAAAGGGCCCTCGCGGGGGCTTCGGGATCCTGATCCCACAGCTCGACGTCGTATCCGGCGCGGGCGAAGCTGATCGCCCAGGCGCGGCCGACGAGGCCCGAACCGACGATCGCCACTTTGCTCATTCATCTCTCCGCTCGTTCGAATGGCCGTCGCAAGCTTCACAAAGTCTCGACGTTGCCGTCGACGCCGATCGACTGTCCGGAAATGTTGCGCCCGGCCGGCGACAGGAGATAGGCGACGGTTGCGGCGACGTCGCCCGCAGTCACCATGCGCCGCAAGGACACGCGGTCGAGATAGGTCCTCTCCATCGCCTCGTAGGTGACGCCGGTCTGCCTGGCCCGCGCCTCGATAACCCTGGTCATGCGCGGACCCTCGACGATTCCAGGCAAGATGGCGTTGACCCGAATGTTCGCCGGCCCCAGTTCCTTGGCCAGGCTCTGGGTGAAGCCAACGACGCCCCATTTGGCTGCCGAGTAAGGCGTGCGGAACGCTTAGCCGTGACGCCCCGCCGCCGAGGAGAGATTGACGATTGCGCCGCCGCCTGCGGCCTTCATCATCGGCACGCCGTGATGGGCGCAAAGAAACTGACCCGTGAGGCAAACGTCGATCGTGCGTCGCCAATCCTCGGGCCGGATCTCTTCGACGCCGCCGGTCGGCCCGGCGATCCCGGCGTTGTTGATGAGCGCGTCGAGCCCCCCGAGCGAGGCTGCGACGTCGGCGAACAGCCGCGCGACGTCTGCCTCCGACGATACATCCGCTTTCGTCGCACCCGCTCCGCGATGAGCGGCGCGGTAGTCGGCGAGGAACACGTCGGATACGTCGCAGATATGGACCCGCGCGCCGCGGGCGATCAGGAGATCGCTGATCGCGCAGCCGATGCCCGAGGCGCCCGCGGTGACTACGACACGCATTCCCTCTGCGAGGGCGAAAACGTCAGAGGGATCGCTCATGAGCCACTCCAATCTTCACGTGCGGTCTTCACGCAACGCCATGACGGCGACGAGAACGACGAGACCAAAGACGATCGTTCGGGTTGCGTACGGAAGCGTGGTGCCGGCAAGCAGCGTCTGCAGCGCAGTCAACAAGAGCGCGCCGCCGAGCATGCCGAGATAATGTCCGCGCCCGCCCGTAATCAGGGCGCCTCCAATCACCACGACCGCGATCGAGGGCAGCAGATATTCATCGCCCATGCCGAGGCTGGCCTGTCCGGAAAAGCCGGTCAGCATTATGCCGACGATCGCCGAGCACAGGCCGGACAGCATGTAGACCCGGATGAGCGTCTGGCTTACCGGGACGCCCGACAGCGCCGCGACGCGCTGACCGTTGCCCACTGCATAAACGCGGCGTCCGAACGGGGTGTGGCCGAGGAGCAGCACCGCCAGGACGACAAAGATCGCGACGAACAGCACCACCGGCGTGGCGACGAGCTCGTGATCGGTCATGAAGCGCCGGAGCAGGGGGGAAGAAAATCCGTCGGGCGTGCCGTTGGAATAGACGAGCGCGATGCCCTGCAGGATGCCGTTGCCGGCGAGCGTCATTACGATCGGCGAAACGCCGAGAAGCACGACGCCCGCGCCGTTGATGAAGCCGACGACGAGCCCGACGAGCAGTGTGATCGGGAGTGCGTAGACCAGCGCCGCGTCGGAGCCCTTGACCATGCCGGCGAGCAGAATCCCGCACAATCCGATGGTCCACGGCACCGAGAGGTCCAGGCCGCCGGTGAGGATCACCGTCCCCTGCCCGAGCGCGAGCACCGCCAGGAACGAGGAGAGGACGATCAGCGCGTTGAAGTACGACCAACTCGTCAGCGCATGGCCGAGAATGATCTGCGTCGCGATGACGACCGCGGCGAAGCAGACATAGGACGGCAGCGCGAAGCGCAGCGCCTCGGCGTTGCGAGCGAATATGCCGGGGGTCGCGCTTGTGGACGACTGCGCTCGCTTCTCGAGCACGGGTAAGCTCAGCAAGCGGGCGCCGGCCGCGCGCTGCGCGGGAAGACGCCCCTGGGCGCGCGCTCTCAGTCGCAAGAGGACATGTCGGATGTGACGGGCGATCGTCGAGTCTCGCCGAAGACCCTCCACCAGCACAGCAAGGATTAAGATCGATCCTTCCGCCACGGTCGAGTAATAGGCCGACACATTGAGGACCAGCAGAATGTTGACGAGCATCATTAGGATGTAGGCGCCGAACACCGTCCCGAGCGGGCCGCCGCGGCCCCCGCCAAGCATCGTGCCGCCGACGACCACGGCCGCGAACATTTGCAGAAGCATGGGGTTGCCGATCAGCGGATCGGCCGAGCCGGTTTGCGCGCTGATGAAGACTCCGGCGAGCCCGTAACAGCCGCCGCCGATCACATAGACCATGAACTGGACGAAGCGGGTCGGCACGCCGACGGCGCGCGCCGAATCTATGTCGCCGCCGACCGCGTAGAGGGCCACGCCGAAATTCGTGCGCTTCAGCCAGGTCCAGAGCGCGAGCACGAGAATGGTGAGCACCGTCGGTTTCGGCAAAAGGTTGGGGACGGCGTCGCCGATCAGAAGGTCGCCGAGGGCGGGCGACACCTGACCCCCGGGCTTGTCCATGATCAGGAGGGTCACGCCTTGCAGTATGAACATAGTGGCCAGGGTCACCACGATCGGCTGCATGCGCAGAACCGCGACGAAAAAGCCGTTGAAGGCACCCGAGGCCATGCCGATCCCGACCCCCGCCGCCACGATGATCAACGGCGACAGCGATGGGTCCTGAAGCGAGGAGGCGAGCGCCACGTTGACGAGGGAGATCGCCGCGCCGGCCGAGAGATCGAAGCCGCCGGACAGGACGACGATCGTCTGCCCGATCGCCGCCAGCGCCAGCGCCAGCGTCGCGCCGCTCGCGGCCATCTGCGAGAGGTCGTAATAGCTCAGACGCACGGACCCGATGCTCGCCACCGTCGCCAAGAGGACGAGAAAAACGGCGATGGCGATCAGGAGCCCGCGCTGGCGCGCAAGACGCTTCAACGTCCAGGCGGTGGCGACGGTTTCCGAGGGGCGGGATGTCGCGCTCGCCGTCGTCACGCCGCCCTCCCGGTCTGGGCGTCCGAACCCAGCGCCGCGCGCAAGATCTTCTCTTCCGATAAGCGGCCGGAAGGAATTTCCGAGACGATTCGGCCGGCGTAGCAGACGAGCACGCGATCGCAGAGGTAGACGAGTTCGGGGATCTCGGTCGAGTGGAACAGCACCGCGCCCCCGGCGTCGGCATAAGCGCGGATGAGGCGATAGAGTTCGTTCTTGGTGCCGACGTCGATGCCGCGGGTCGGATCGAACAGCAGCAGAACCCGGCTCTCGGCGAGCAGCCATTTGGCGATGGCGATCTTCTGTTGGTTGCCACCTGAGAACGCCCCGACCCGCGTCCACAGCGCGCGCCGGTCGACGTCGACCCGATCGAAGATCGCTTCGACAGCGGCTGTCTCGCGCGAACCGTCGATGAGCGGCCCGCGCGAAAAGCGATCGATCACCGGCAGAGACGTATTGTGCTTGCCGTTGAGCTTCAGTGAAAGAGCTTCGGTCTTGCGATCCTCCGGGACGAGGCTGATGCCGATATTGGCGCGCACCGCGTCGGTCGGCGAAGTGATGACAATCGGCTCGCCGTCGATACGCAGATGCCCAGCGGTGAGGTCCGTCATCCCGAAACAGGCGAGAAAGAGGTCGAGCTGACCCATGCCCTGCAGGCCCGCGACGCCGAGCACTTCGCCGGCGCGCAGCCTGAACGAGGTCTCGCGCAGCTTGCCCGAGGTCGAAATGCGCTCGACCGCCAGCACCTCGGGTCCCAATTGACGTCCGCTCTCACGCGGGGGGAAGGCATGCGAGAGCGCCCGGCCCGCGATCATGCGGATAACTTCGTCATCGGCGTAGGACAGGACCGGGCCGGTGGCGATGTGCCTGCCGTTGCGCAGGACCGTCATCGTGTCGCAGAACGCCCTCACCTCCCGGAGGCGATGGGAGATGAACATGGTCGTGACCCGCTTCGCGCGCAGTCGCTCGATGATCCCGCCGAGCCAGTCGACGTCGCGTCCCGAAAGCGTCGACGTCGGTTCGTCAAGCAGGAGAATGCGCGGCTGACGAAAGAGGGCGCGGGCGATCTCGATCTTCTGCTGGATGGCGAGATCGAGTTCGCCCACCTCTTCGTCGAGATGCACGTCGCCCATGCCCAGCGCGTCAAAATGCGCCGCGACGAGCGCGCGCGCCTGGCGGCGGCGGATCATCCCGGTCGGTCCCGAAGGCCCGTGCGGCAGCAGCATGTTGTCGAGAACGGTGAGGTCGCCGACGAGCGTCATTTCCTGGAACGCGGTCTGAATGCCGCGCGCCTGGGACTCGCGTGGCGCGGAGAACCGAACCTCCTCGCCGAACAGCCGAAGTCCCCCCGAATCCGGCTGAGTCAGGCCAGAGAGCAATTTGACGATCGTCGACTTGCCCGCGCCGTTCTCGCCGAGGAGCGCATGAACGGCGCCGCGCGCGATCGAGAAGGACGCGTCGTCGACGGCGACTGTGGCGCCGTACACCTTTCGCACGCGCTCGACGGAGATGGCGGCTCCGCGCTCGGCGATTTGCTCGGACGTCGTTTCAGACATCGCTCGGCGCTTTGAAAAGCGGAAGCCTAAGACTCTCGCGGCGGCCGGCGCGCCAGCCGCCGCGCGCCCCTTCTGATCAGGGCTCAGGCTGTCCAACGAGGGCGGCCTGCAGGCCGATTTCCGGGGTTTCCGGCGAATAGATCGAGGCGAACCACCCGGGGTTCGGCACCAGCGACGGCGGGAAGGCGTTGCAGCCGTCCTTCATTTCCGCCCAGGTGCCTTCCTTGCAGTACTTGACCGTCTCGTTGGTGACAAGCGGCAGAGGCAGGGTGATCAACTTCGGGATGTCCTTTCCTTCGAGTTTCTGAATCGCAAGCTTCAGCGCATAGCCGCCCGCATAGGGGGGCGAGGCATAAGAGATGCGGGGCGCGCCCATCGGCGTATACGTGCCGTTAGCGCCCTCGACCTCGGTTCCGACGGGAAGCATCTGGATGCGGCCGCCGTTCGCGCCTTCGCCCGCGCAGGGCTTCAGCTGGTCAGGCTTCTTGCCCGCCTCGATCTGCATCGTGTTCGCGGTATAGCAGCCGACCTGCATCCATAGGCCGTCGATCTGGTCCCAGCTGCGAGTCGCCAGAATCTTGGAGAGTTCGGTGCGCGCCACCCTCTGGCTCCACATGATCATAAGATTGGCAAGCCAGATTCGCGAGGAGGGGTTCGATGCCAACCGCCGCTTCGTCGCGGAGGCGGTCGTTTGCAATGGAAAGTCGGATGACGACGGACATATTCGCCAGGTCGACGCTGCCCGTGTCACGGGCGCCGAGACTCACGTTGCAGGATCACGTCTTTCGGCAGCTTTGTGAGTTGATCCTCAACGGCGAGATCGCCCCAGGCCAACTCGTAACGATCCAGGCGCTCGCCGATGCATTCGGAGTGAGCGCGATGCCGGTGCGTGAGGCCCTGCAGCGGCTCACGGCGGCGCGAGCTCTGACGGTCATCTCCGGTCGATCGATAGGCGTTCCACGGCTAACCAGGGAACGGTTGCTGGATTTGCGCCGTGTGCGGCTCGAGGTGGAGTCGCTCGCGGCCAGGTGGGCTACTCCCAACATGACCGAGGTCGAGATCGACGCTCTGCAGGAATGCGTACGCAACATGGAGGAGGCGGTCCGCAGCGGCGACCGCAAGCAATACCTTCGCTGGAACCGCGCCACACCGTAGGCGCCTCCTTTGCGTCTTCCGAGCGGACTTGCGCGCTGAACTCTTCGTTCTCGATCCTCATTGCCGCCTTGATCTGTTTGCGAAACGACTGCTTCACGAGTCGCTTGCTGGCTTGCAGCGCGCCAGGCGGCTTCGCCGCCAGCTTCCGCGCTGTTTCGCTCGCTGTCGCCAGCAGGTCCTGATCGGATACGCCCTGAGTGAATCCTAAGTCCGCGGCGCGCTTGGCGTTGCGCCGCCTTTCCTCCTCGCCCGCGGGACGCCACGTCGCCATCGGGAACCGGCGGGCGTCGCGCTCGAGATCGGCGAAGACGCGACAGCCCTCTTCCGCCTTCAGACGGCTGATCGCGTCCTCGAAACAAGGCCGGTAGTCCATCGACTGTTTTCTCTTCGCGACCGTGAAGCAGAGCAGCGCCACTAGAGCGGTTTCCGAGCGAATTGAATCGTTGGACAAAGCCGTCCGGTAAGGTCCTGCCAGGTGAGGGGGGCGCCCAATTGACGCCCTTGGGTGAGGGGACGTGTCTTGGGCAAGACTCCCAGCTACTCCGCGGCGATCGGTTCTCCTATAACGCCCTTGGCGACGCTGTCGCCGACCGCCTGGTCGATCTTCCGCCAATAATCGAACGCGCGTGCAAGGACGGGCTTGGTCACTCCGTTCTTGAGGTGGCCGACGACGTTGGAGACCAGCCGGTCACGTTGGGCGTTGTCCATAGCCTTGCGAACGAGAGCGCCCGGCTGGCCGAAGTCATCGTCGTCCCTTCGGTTCGTGTATGCGGCACGGACGAACCCCCCGTTAGCCTCCCACACTTCGATTTGAGGATAGTTTACGGGATCGGCCTTGGGTCCGCCTTTTGAGTTCGGCGCATAGACGGGGTCAGAGACATTCTGGATCCGCATTCCTCCGTCCTTGCTGTAGCTATGGATCGGCACCTTAGGTTGGTTGACGGGGATTTGCTTGTAGTTGACGCCCAGACGGGCGCGGTGCGCGTCGGCGTACGAAAAAACCCGGGCCAGCAACATCTTGTCCGGGCTGGGACCGATGCCCGGCACGAGGTTGTTGACCTCGAAGGCCGCCTGCTCGATCTCAGTGTGGTTGTCGGTCGGATTGCGGTTCAGCGTCATCCGGCCGACTTCGATCAGCGGATAGTCCGAGTGCGGCCAGACCTTGGTCAGGTCGAACGGGTTGAGGCGATAGGTCTTGGCGTCGTCGAACGGCATGATCTGCATTTTGAGAGTCCAACTCGGATAGTCCTTCCGCTCGATCGCCTCGAAGAGGTCGCGCGTGTGGTAATCGCCGTCGACGCCGGCCAGATGGTCTGCCTCCGCCTGGGTCAGAAAGTCGATCCCCTGGTCGGTCTTGAAATGATATTTCGCCCAGAACCTCTGGCCCTTGGCGTTGACCCACATATAGGTGTGACTGGAGTAACCGTTCATCTGCCGCCAGGTCTTTGGAATGCCTCGGTCGCTCATCAAAATGGTCACCTGGTGAGCCGACTCCGGGGTCAGCGTCCAGAAGTCCCATTGCATGTCATTGTCGCGCAGATTGTTGTCGGCGCGGCGCTTCTGGGAGCGGATGAACTGTTGGAACTTCATCGGGTCGCGCATGAAGAATACCGGCGTGTTGTTCCCGACCATGTCGTAATTGCCTTGACTGGTATAGAACTTCAACGCGAAACCTCGGGGGTCGCGCCACGTGTCCGGGCTGCCGCGCTCGCCGGCGACGGTTGAAAAACGGGCCAGCATGTCCGTCTTGGCGCCCGGCTGGAACAATGCGGCTTTGGTGTATTGGCTGACGTCCCTGGTCACTTCGAAATGCCCGAACGCGTGCGGTTGACGCTCCGGGATGCGCTCCCGATTGAAGTTCGCCATCTGCTCGATGAGATAATGATCTTGCAACAAGATCGGGCCGTCGGGCCCGACGGTGAGCGAGAATTCATCGCTGGGGACTGGAATGCCGGCATCGTTTGTCGTGGGCGTGTGGCTGTCGTTCGTCATGAAAGCGCTCCGTTGTGTTTGCGCAAAAGGTAGACACATGGTCTAGACACAGCGTCTGATTTCAATGCCGACAACTTGCGAGCGTGAGCCGGCCGCCGCCAATAAAGACGCCTAAGCAGCCTTAAATCGGGATCAAAACTGAGATGAGTAGCCGCCTCGAAATAGGCGACACCATCGTCGTCCCGTTGACGTCGGCTACTTGCCGAACCGCGGCGCCTCGGTGACCAGACGCGAGCTGCGCTGCCCGGTGAAGTAGCTCCACAGCCATTGGCGCTCGACGCGAAGCCGGTTTTGCAACTGGGGCAGAAACAGCAGATGAATAAATGCCCAGGCGAACCAGGCGGTGGACCCTGCCAGCCTTATGTGGCGCGTTTCCATGATGGCGAAATTCTTGCCGACGACGGCCATGTTGCCCTTGTCGAAGTACCGAAACGGGCCAGGCGGCCTTCGACCGCTGAGCTCTCTCGAGATCAATCGTCCGACATAACGGCCTTGCTGGATTGCGACCTGCGCTACGCCTGGCAGCGGCTTGCCGTTTTGCACCAGCGTCGCCGTATCGCCGACCACGAATACATTCGGAGTATCCGGAACGCTCAGGAACGGGCCGACGCAGGCTCGCCCCGCACGATCGGTCGCGATGCCCAGCATCTTCACCAGCGGCGAGGGTGAGACGCCTGCGGTCCACAAGACGGCGCCGCACGGGATCAGCTTTCCGCCAACAGTGACGCCTCGAGCGTCGATGCTTTCCACCATGACGCCGGTGATGACCTGGACGCCGAGCTTAGACTAGCGCCAGCGTTCGAACTCCTTCGGATCGACGGACCGCTCGACATCGTTGAAGATGTGATTGCTAAAAATAGCTATCATGCGCAGTTCGCGGTTGGCGAATGGGTCTCGCCTACCTGCCTGA
>Ga0074044_10002075_pt1 | contig 17681 bp, 15 predicted proteins | sample BogForMeECP23OM1_FD_94443 | JGI IMG/M metagenome (GOLD analysis project Ga0074044, IMG submission 94443) | Bog forest soil microbial communities from Calvert Island, British Columbia, Canada - Bog Forest MetaG ECP23OM1 | ecosystem: Environmental > Terrestrial > Soil > Wetlands ...
CGTCGGCGTTCTGCACGGCAACAAGACCTATCTGCTGCAGGACGAGCTCGGACAGATTCGCGAGACGCATTCGATTGCGGCCGGGCTGGACTATCCCGGCGTGGGCCCCGAGCATTCGTGGCTGAACGACGTGGGCCGCGCCGAATACAAGTCGGTCACCGACGCCGAGGCGCTCGACGCCCTGAAAACGCTGTCGGAGACCGAGGGCATCATCCCGGCGCTCGAGAGCGCGCACGCCGTCGCGCATGCGATCAAGCTGGCGCCGCAATTGTCGAAGGAACAAATCATGATCGTGAATCTCTCGGGGCGCGGCGACAAGGATATGCAGACGGTCGCCAAGGCGTTCGGGGTGACGGTCTAGGATTATGGCGTCGGCGAAAAGAATCAAACGTAAATTTCGCGAGCTGCGCGCGCGCGGCGAGGCAGCGTTAATCCCGTTCATCGTGGCCGGCGACCCCGACCTGGATACCACGCGCAGCCTGGTGCTCGAACTCGAGGCTCGCGGCGCCGACCTGATCGAGCTGGGCGTGCCATTTTCCGACCCGATGGCCGACGGACCCGCCAACCAGCGCGCGTCGGCGCGCGGACTGGGCGCAGGCGCGTCGCTGGCGGCGATTCTCTCGATGGTGAGCGAGCTTCGCGCCCAGACGCAGATTCCGCTGATCCTGTTCGGATACTACAACCCGATTTTTCATTACGGATGCGAGCGGTTGTGCGCTGACGCTGCGCGGGCGGGTATCGATGGGATCCTGGTGGTCGATCTGCCGCCCGAGGAAGCCGGCGAGCTCAAGCGGCCGGCGCGCGCCAACGGTCTCGACCTTATCTACCTGCTCGCGCCGACCACCCCGCTCGACCGAAGCCGCGCGATCGCGCGCTCGGCCAGCGGCTTTCTCTACTATGTGTCGGTTACCGGCGTGACCGGTGCGCGAGCGCATCTCGATGCGGGCCTGGGTGCGCATATCCGCGAGCTTCGCAGCGTGACCGATCTGCCGATCGGCGTCGGCTTCGGCATCTCGACGCCCGCGCAGGCCGCTGAGGTCGCGACGATAGCGGATGCGGTCGTCGTCGGCAGTGCGATTTCCTTGTTGATCGAGGCGCACGCCGAGTCCGGCGACGTGCCGGAGGCCGTGGGCGGATTGGTTGGCGCAATGAAAGATGCGATGAAGTCGGCGCGCCGAACCGGGCACGCGCGCGCATTGGGGGATTCAGATGGCTGAGCGCGAACCGACGCCCGTCGCAACGCAGACGCCTTCCGACGACATCTGGTCGAAGTGCCCGTCGTGCAAGGAGATGGCGTTCCGCAAAGAAGTGGAGCGCAATCTGAACGTCTGCCCCAAGTGCGGATATCATTTCCGCGTCACGGTGGCGCAGCGGCTTTCGATAAGCGTCGATCGCGGGACCTGGCGCGAGCTGATGGCCGAGATGGCGATTGGCGATCCGCTCGGCTTCGTCGATTCCAGGCCCTATCCGGCGCGGATGGAACGTGCCCGGGCGAGCAGCGGCCGCAACGACGCGGTGGTGGTCGGAATCGGTAAAATCGAGAATCGGCCAGTGGCGGTTGGCGTGATGGATTTCGAGTTCATGGGCGGCAGCATGGGCGTGGTGGTGGGCGAGAAGCTCGCGCGGCTGTTCGATATCGCGTGCGAGCGCAAGCTGCCGGTGATCGTGTTTGTCGCATCGGGCGGCGCGCGGATGCAGGAAGGCGCGCTCTCGCTGATGCAGATGGCGAAAGTCTCGGCCGCGATCGCGCGCTTTCGCGACGCGCGCCTGCCGTACATTTCCGTGCTGTGCGATCCGACGACCGGTGGCGTCGCCGCATCGTTTGCGATGCTCGGCGACTTGAATATCGCGGAGCCCGGAGCGCTGATCGGTTTTGCGGGCCGGCGGGTCACGGCGCAGACCAGCAATCAGGAGCTGCCCGAAGATTTCCAGCGCGCGGAGTTCCTGTTAGCGCACGGCATGCTGGACGCGATCGTCCCGCGGCATCAGCTGCGCTTCACGCTGGCGCGAATCCTCGCGATGCTGACCAAACCGCGCAACAACCGCCCCGCGCCCCCCGCCGGATCCAAAGGGAGGCGCAGGTGAGTGCCTGGGAAGGGGAACTTTATCTAATGGAGTCATGGCGGGGAGAAGACCGCCCGCCATTTGTCGGTTTGCTCGCCTGTCTGCTAACTCACAGGCATGAACCTCCGACACGCTGCCGCTCTCGCGCTTTGGGTGTCTCGCATTCTTGCAGTAATTCTCCTTGCAATTCCGATCGCCTGGTGGGGGCACGTTTCAGGGGCGAGAGACCTAAACTGGATATCTGCGGACCCTAAATCGTTCCTTCTGTACCAACAGAGAATTCACAGCTATTCGATGGCGCGCAATATCCGCGCGTTGTCCGTCTTTGGATCAATTTACATTGGTTCAGTCGAGGCGTTAGCGTGGTGCCTTCGCAAGGTCGCAGGTCATGCCACTGCCGAATTCAGAACCGATCACTAGTCCGACATCGCAGTTTATACCGCTTGGTTTCAGCTTCATCCCGCCGAACATGGCCATTAAATTCAAACTGAGACACTACCGAAATTCGGACACTCAGCTCCAAATTAAGACAGTACCCCTTTTATGATGCGTGATTGGTTCAGCCCGCCCCGCAAGGTGAAGCCCGGATGGCAGTACCGTATTGCATTTATGGTGATTGGGACTTGGGTTATGGCCTATCTGTTTGTTGGCCGTGCGATATTCAGCATTGGCGGCGTGGTTTCGTTCGGCATTATTGTCGTCGAATGCCTCGTATTCTTTGTACTGCTACATCTATTTGACCCTATCCTTCGAGCCCGACTCCGCGCCCGATTTCGCAGTCGTAAGGTCTAAATCGAAAATTAGGACACTACCCGCTGTTCGTCTCCAACATCGCGGCCACGACGCGAAACCGCACCGGGCGCAAGGATGATCGCACGACCGCAGGAGATCGTGACCGCCATGTCGGATGCCTGTCTGGATTGCGCCCGAAAGACCGCCAGCACCCGACCAGGCCGCGCAACAATCGCGCCGCGGCCCCGGCCGGATCCAAAGGCAAGCGCAGGGCAGTTTCCTAAATTGAATTTTTCCGCTGCTGCGCCTCTTCGATCAGGTCGGCGATGTTCCATCCGAAGATCGTGAGGCCGCTGATATTCGCGTCGTCGATGCTGACATTGGCGAGATTGACGTTGGTAAGCCGGGCGCCTTGCAGGTTGGTGTCTGCGAAAGAAGCCCCCCGCAAGTTCACGTTAGTGAATCTGGAATCAGCCAGGTCCACGTCATCAAACGCGGCCTCCGCCAGACCGCATCCGTGGAACTGAGCTCCCCGCATCTGTTCGCTTTCGAAGCGTTTCTTTTCGTTCATCGGCTCCCTAAATGTTGACAACGATGCGATCGGCATCGCCGCTGGCCAACTTGGCCTTAACCTTTCCCATGGTAAAGGGAACTCTATCTACTGTGAAACCCACCGTGGGTTTCACACTTCCCCCGGGCAGCGGTGACCTCCTTCGGCTTCACTCAGGACGGGCTCTGCACCCAGTGAAAAAGTGAAAAGAAAATAGTTCTCACGTCCGGTTCTTAAATCCGGTTCCCCTTCCCGCGCGGGAAGGGGTTAGGGGTTAGGTTCCGTGTATCGCCTCGCCCTATCAGGGAGAGGCCGCGCCTTCGGCGCGGGTGAGGGCGCGCGCATCGAGCTCGATGCTATCGCCCTCACTCGTCCGACGACATGAATGTCGTCGGACGACCTTTCCTGCATGACAGCCGTTGTCATCACGCCCTGCCATAATACAAAGCATGGCTTCCTCAGCCGTTCCCCAAGGCCCGCTCACCTCCCACCCCGATCTGAACTCATCATGCGCTGCCAACTTTACTCCCTGCGATCCTCCGATCGAACCGCTTTGGCAGTGCGATCCCTCAATCACACGCACCCAACCGGCGGAAGAGATTGAGGAGAAAGTAAAATGTCAACAAAAGTCGTCGGACCTCAGTTTAGAACAATGTTTTCATTCGGAATCTTTCGCCATCGAATCGTTGCCGGTAAACTTTCGGCTGCAAATGGACCAGCTCAGCAAGACTATCGATTGGCTCTATTCGCTGGAATCGCGCGGGGAGATTTACAAGCTCGAGCGCATGGAGGCTGCGCTTGAGGTTGTTGGCAGTCCGCATCGCAGGATTCGGGTTGTGCATATTGCGGGTACCAAGGGTAAGGGTTCTGTCGCCGCCATGCTTGACAGTTGCCTGCGCCAAGCGGGCTACCGGACTGGGCTTTACACCAAGCCGCATCTTGTGAACCTGGCGGAGCGGACGCGAATCTCGGGCGCCGAAATTCCGCCGGCGCTAATGCTCGACTATATCGAGCGGCTGCGCGCAATTTACGATCGCGCGGGACTGGCGCTCACCTTTTTCGAGTTCACGGTCGCGATGATGTTCCTGTACTTCGCTGAGGAGAACGTCGATATCGCGGTGGTGGAAACGGGACTTGGCGGGCGGCTGGACTCGACCAACGTCGTGACCCCGATTTTGAGCGTGATTACGCCGATCGGATTCGATCACATGGAATATCTCGGCTACACGATCGCGGCGATCGCGGGTGAGAAGGGCGGGATAATCAAAAACGACATCCCGGTCGTGATTGGCGCGCGCGACCCCGAAGCGCGGCTGGTGCTGACCTCGATTGCCGCGCAGCGACGCTGTCCCGCGCGCTTGATCGATCGCGACTTCTCATACCGGTCGCAAGCGCCGGCGCATCGATTGGACTACCACGGCCTGGGGCTGGAGCTGCACGACCTCGAGATTGGACTCGCGGGTCCGTTTCAGCATGAGAACGCCGCGATCGCGGTAGGAACGCTGGAGGCGCTGCGCGCGCAGGGCTTCAGCATAGACGAGGACGCAATCCGCCGAGGCATCCGGGAAATATACTGGCCGGGACGGTTCGACGTTGTATCGAAGCGGCCGCTGGTTATCCTTGATTGCGCGCACAACGAGATGAGTATCGCGGCGCTGCTCGAGACGATGAGCGTCGAGCTCGGCCCCGGCGTGAAACCGCGCCTGCTATTCGGCTGCCAGTCGGCAAAGGAATGGGCCACGATGGCGGCGATGCTCGGCCCGCGCGTGCGCGATGTCACGTTGACGCGGGCCAAGCCCAAGAGCCCGCTCGAGCCCGAGGAACTGTTGGCGCATTTCGCGGCGCACTGCCCCGCGCGTGTCGAGCGCGATCCGATCCGCGCGATCGAGCGGGTGATTTCGGAATTGGCGCCCGATGACGTGGCGCTGGTGACGGGATCGGTGTATCTTATCGGCGAAGTTTATCCGTACTTTCTGACCCGCGAGGGGCGAATTGGGCTGTTTCCTGAAGCCGGTGCTTAAAAGACTTGCGAGCGCAGGTCTTGTGGTGTTGGCAGCGATGCTCTTGCCGGCGATCGCGAACGCGGACGCGCCGGCCTCCCAGCCCGCGCCTGCACAGAAGAAGGGCTTCGCAGTTCCGGCGCCGGTCCGCCACGAGCATGAAGCACCGGTCAATGTGACCGGCCAGGAAACAATCTACGACTCGAGGACCGACACTTTCGTGGTAAAGGGCGACGCCGTCATGACCCAGGGCGGCAGCGTGCTGAAGGCCGACGAGATCGACATCATGCGCCGCGACCGCCAGGCGCGCGCGATCGGCCATGTGCATCTGATCGATCCGGAAGTCGAAATGTGGGCGACCGAGGGGACGATCAACATTACCAATGAGACGATGGTGCTTTACAACGCCAAGGTCCTGGCGAAGAAAGACATTTACCACCTTGAAGGCCAAGAGATCACCAAGCTCGAGGGGCAGACCTACGAAGTGAAGAAAGGATTCTTCACGACCTGCGGATGCGAGAAGGGCACGCCCGACTGGTCGATAAACGCGGATCAAATGACCGTGAACATGGGGCATACCGGCACCGCCCAGAACGCCACCTTCAACGTGGCCGGCTACCCGTTGGTGAAAACGCCGTACTTCATCTTTCCGGCCGATAGTTCGCGGCACAGCGGCCTTCTGAGCGGGCGAGAGGGTCAATCGGGACTGCGCGGCTTTCAGTGGTTTCAGCCGTACTATATCGCGATCAACAAGAGCTCTGACGCGACGGTCGCGCTCGACGTCGAAACCTCGCAGCGAATCGGCGGGTTGGCCGAGTACCGGCTGGTCAACGGGAAGGATGATTATTTGTGGGTCGACGGCGCCTTCTACAACGAATCGATCCGGTCGGACAAGAATCGCCTGGACGACACCGTTGACAACCAGATCGCCGATCCGCATATCCCGGTGGACCGCTACGGGATAATCGGGATGACGCGCCAGCATCTGACCGACGATCTGATCGCATACGGCGACGCGGTTTCCGTCAGCGATAGCCTGTACCTGCGAGAGATGAATGTGTGGACGTTGTCGCGGGGCTTTGGCAACAACTTCGGCTCGATGCGAAATGCGGCGTCGAATTTCGGCTTGCTTGACCAATTCGAAGACGCGTTCGTCCGGCTGCAGGGAACCTGGAATCAGGATCTGATTCAGCCGCAAGACTTCGCGTTGCAGCGGCTGCCCGATCTGACGGTGGCCGGACGGCAGGAGCTGTTCAACAACCTGATGTTCGCCGATTACGATGCGCAGGCGGTTGACTTCTACCGCTACCAGGGCATCGATGGGCTGCGCCTGGATGCCAATCCGCGGGTTACGCTGCCGTGGCGTTTGGGTGACTATCTCACTGGTTACGGGCAGGTGGGTTCGCAAGCCGCGTTCTATGACACCTCCGGACACAACATCAACATCCTTCCCGTCGGCTCCACACCCACCGTCCCCAATCCCACTTGCGCGAACGGCGGAGGTGCTGAGCTCATTTGGAACAACTGCGCTGCGCTGAGCGCCTTCACCGCCGAAGGCGAAACCGCACGAATCATCCCGTATGCGAAAGCCGGAATCTCGACGCTTCTCGATCGCGTTTACGACGTCAAATGGAAGTCGATCGACAAGCTCAAAAATACCATCGAACCGTTTGCCAGCTACTACTATGTGCCTAACATCTACCAGGGCAACATGCCCTTGTTCGATTCGTTCGATCGTCTGAACTCGCGCAGTCTCGTCACTTATGGGTTCACCACGCGGCTGTTCGCCAAGAGTACGGAAGTGGTGCCGGAGGAGACCACCACCAACTCGACTCCGACCGAAGGATTATCCGATGCAGATTCGGCCGTTGGGCCGTTCCACGAAGAACTGCCCATCGCGGACGCGTTGCCGGCGCAAGCCGGAAATATTGTGCGCGACGGCGAGCATTCGTCGCAAATTGGCTCGTTGACCGTGCAGCAGGCCTACGACATTGGGCATCTAGTGGCCAATGGATCGGACATGTCGGACATCGAGGCGCTGTTGCACATCTATGCGACCCGGACGGCAATATTCAGCTCGCAGGTTGACTACAGTCCGCGATCGCACGCCGGGGTCTCGTTGGCCAGCGCGTCAGTGAGTGTTGTGCCGCCGTGGTCAACACGGGGGTCGAGCATTTATATGGGCAAGGCGCTGCAAGGCTCGTTCATTCAATTGGGCTACAACTACAACAATCGGAGCGACACGGTCTTTCCCGGGACGAACAAAAACGCTTCGAGTTTCATATCGGGGCAAGCGTACACAGAGTTATTCGATCGCATGGGCGTTTACTTCGCGCCCGACTACGATCTCGCCTCGAATCAATGGCTCTCGACCGAATATGGCGTGCGACTGAAATCGCCGTGCGACTGTTGGGTCGCGGACGTGGGAATCACCGACTCGTACAACCCCAATGAAGTACAGGTCCAGTTTCAATTGACGCTGGGCGGTTTGGGCTCGTATGGGCAGAGTCCATTTGGACGCAATCCGTTCGGGCGGCAGGGGCTGGCCGGCTCGCCGACCGGAGTTCTGCCGAATTATTGAGACCGCGCGCGCCCGACAGCCTGCTACAAGTACAACAACGCGATATCGGTAAGAATCCACAGCGCGACCGCCAGCATCAGCGGCAGATCGTGGAGCAACTCGCTGGCGGGGTCGCCGCCTTCGTTGCGCTCGTCGATCAGGTACAGATAGCGCAGGATTCCGAATGCGACGAACGGCACCGTCAAATAGAGATGACGGGTTCCGAGCTTCGCTTCAACCTCGGCCGACGCGGTGTAAATCATGTAGCTGACGAGAGTCGCGCCGGCGACGATTGAGATCATCTGATCGACGAGCCGGACGCTGTAATGCGAGAGCGCGCTGCGATGCGCCACGGCATCGTCGCCGAGCGCGATCAATTCGTGGCGTCTGCGCGCCAGCACCAGGAACAGCGCCAACACGAACGTGATGAAGACCAGCCACGGCGATACTTCGACGTGGATCGCGACACCGCCAGCGAAGGCGCGCAGCACGAAACCAAACGCGACCGCGATCACGTCAACGATCACCTGATGCTTCGCCCACAGCGAATACGCGAGCTGAAGCGCGGCGTACAGCGCTGCAATTCCCACGAAGCCCGGGCCCAATGCGATGCTCAGCACCGCCGCAATCGCGGCGAGCGAGAGGGCAGTCCTGCCGGCCGCGGCAACGGTGAGATCGCCGCGCGCCAACGGGCGGTCGCATTTCTCGGGATTCAGTCGGTCCGCGTCACGGTCGGCGATGTCATTGAGAACGTAGCCGGCGCTGGAAAGCGCGCAGAACGCGACGAATGCAATGAACGCAACCACGACATCGTGAAAAACGAAGAGCCGGTGGCCGAAGACCAAAGCCGCCAACACCAGCGCATTCTTGATCCATTGATGGGGGCGAGCCAGGCGTATCATGGCGGCCAACCGGCCGCTACTTTGGATGTCGTTCAACTTGGGCGCCGCGTTCACTGCACTTCCTTGTATAGGTCAGCGCTCTGCCGTCGCAAGACGGCGGTGACACTTGACCGCGAGCCAGGTTTGCGAAAACAGTACGGCTAGATGAGTACTTCGACGCAGGAAAAAACCGGTCCGTCGGCCACGGTCGATCTCAACGGCCTGAAGCGCTTCCTCGATGAGCGCAAGCTCGGCGACGCCGGCGCACTAAGGTCGGAAAATATCTCGTTTGGCCATTCCAACGAGGTTCACTTGGTTCATTTTGACGGCAAGTCGTGGGCGCTTCGCCGCCCGCCGCGCGGGCCGCTGCTGCCGACCGCGCACGACGTGATCCGCGAATATCGCGTGCTCAAGGCCCTCCAGGATACCGCCGTGCCGGTGCCGCGCGTGTACGCTGCGTGCGATGATCCGTCGTATATCGGCGCGCCGTTTTACCTGATGGAGTACGTGCCCGGCGAGGTAGTGCGGGCCGACAACCAGCATTTCGCGCAAACGCCCGAGCTTCGGCGCAGGGTCAGCGAGCAGATGGTCGATGTGCTCGTCGCACTGCAGGAAGTCGATTGGCGCGCGGCCGGTCTCGAGGGTTTCGGGCGGCCTGACGGCTATCTCGAACGCCAGCTCAAGCGATGGACCGACCAGCTCGAGCGGACGATCCCGCACACCCGTCCGCTGCCCGTGATGGAGCACGTCAAGGAGTGGCTGCGCGCGCGAATCCCCGAGTCGCCGGCGCCCACGATTGTCCACGGAGACTACAAGCTCGACAACGTGATGTTCGATCCGAAAAGCGCCCGCGCGATCGCGGTGCTCGATTGGGAGATGTCCACCATCGGCGACCCGCTCGCCGACTTCGGCTGGATGCTGACCTACTGGCCGGATCCGACCGACCGCGCGTCGGCCGGAGTGATCGCCAGCATGGCCGCCGCACCAGGATGGCTGACGCGTCGCGAGATGATCGATCGATATGAGCGCAGCACCGGGCGCGCGATGCGCGACTTTCCGTTCTACCAGGCGTTCGCCCTGTTCAAGCTTGCGATCATCATGGAGGGCAGCTACGCCAGATTCGTGCGCGGACAGGCCGACGATCCTTTGTTCGCCGGCATGAAGGAGCGGGTGCCCGCGCTTGCCGATGCGGCCTGGTCGGTCTGCAGCTCCGCGTCGAGCCGCTAGCGATTGGCGGCGCGGAAGATCGACCGCAACCAGGCGCGCGCTTCAGGATACTGATCGACGTCGAGAACGAACTCCTGGCCTTTGCCGACGGACTGCAAGCGCATCGAGGTTCCGCAGTCTGTCCAGCGGGTCGGCTCGCCATTGTAGGTGAGGGGGGCGCGCCCGCGCGGATCGAACCATCGCGGCAGCCGCCACACCGAACAATTTGAGTCGGTCTCTGTCAGTATCAGCTCGGGTCTGATCCGGTCGAAGGTTCCGGCGCCGCTCGTATCGAGGCCGATAGCCGAGAGTCGGTCGCTCGCGAAATAGAGAGTATTGTTTTTGTATCGCTCAGGCTTGGCGAGGTGCGGATGTCCGGCTGCCCACGGCTTTTCGGCGGCGAGGCCGCTGGTGGCTCGGGCCACGCACTCGACCTGGAGCCAGCCGAAAATAACGTGAAGTTTCCGCGCGCCGCGGACGAAGCGGAACGCGCCGCCCGCCTGCTCGGCGCACCGAAAGCATCCGAAGAAAAGGAACAGATCGCCGCGGCCTACCTCCTGGTTCGCGAGATGACTCTGCGCGGCCGCGGCCTGGCCGAAGATGGGACGCCATCCCGCGCCGCGCGCAATCGCATCGCGGCGCAAATCCGGATCGAGATGCGCGCCGTTGCCACGCTTGAATCGGCCGCGCGTCAGGTCTTCGACCATCTGCGCGATTGACGAACCGTTAAATGGAGAGATTTCCGCGTAAGTCGTCGGCGCGTAGGGATCCGGAATGGGAAGCGAGCACAGGCGGTCGTCCAGGATTGGGCTGGGACATCCGCCGTTCGTCTTAGTCGAATCGAATCCCTTGCGGCTGAGGATGAGCTTCATCGGAGTCGCATCGCGCCGCCATGCTATATTTCTCTCCGAACTCGCGACAAGGAATACCCCGATGCCGGATTCCGATCTCCTCGCCGAACTGGCGCGCTTCATCGAACGCATAACCGCGATCGCGCGGACCGGACTTGCCTTCAAGCCCGACGGCTTCGACGCCGAACGCTACGAGGAATTGCTCAAAGAGGCCGCCCGAATGCATTCGGTCGTCGCCGGCGCCAACGACGACGACGCCGAAGCATTGCGCCGGCGATGGCGCGAGCAGGTGATCGCCGGTTACGAAGGATACGTCACGGCGGCGTCAGGATGCGGCGTGATCGCATTCAACGAGCGCGACGAAGTTCTGCTGATTCAGCGGCCGACCGGCAAGTGGTGGTATCCCACCGGGTTCTGCGACGTCGGCATATCGCCCGCGGAGAACGCGGCGAAAGAAGCACGTGAGGAAACCGGGCTTATCGTCGAGCCCGAGCGCTTGATAGCGGTAATCGACAGCAACAAGTACGGCTCATCCGGCCGGCATATATACGCGATGCTTTTCTATTGTCGAATCGTGGGCGGTGAGCTCAAGCCAAACCCGCTCGAGGCTGTTGCCGCCGGCTTCTTCCCGCTCGATCACCTGCCGGAGCCGCTGCACGGGATCGATCGCAAGTGGATTGCGCTCGCGCGCGAGTTCCATTTCGACGGCCGCATCGCGCCGTATTTCGATCCGCTGTGAAGTTCTGCAGCGGCGTCAGTGCTAGCGGGTATTTACTTCGGCCGGGGTGGCTTGAGCCTGCATCGGCGGCGTTGCGCCGGTGCTCGCGCCAATCGAGATGATCATCATCCCCTGCTCGTAGCGCGGGCCGCCGACAATCAACGTCCCGTTATTCTTGAGCTTGAGGTCGGTGGTCATCATCGGGTGGGTTCCGTCGAACAGCACGATCTCCATCGCGATCATGTCGCCGTCGATGGCGCGCGGCTGAACGTGAAGAATCTTGCCGCCTGGCAACGTGAACGCGATCATCTTGCCGCAACTCGTCTGCCCTTCGTTGTGGCCGATCAGGCTGTAAGTCGAAAAACCGAACAGCCCCCGCAGCTTCTGACCCATTGGGGCCAGACGCGGGTCGGTTCCCTCGTTGGTATCGGCGGCCATCACCGAGTCGATGTAAACGTTGACCGGCTTCGGTCCCGCCTGAGCATAAGGAAGCCCCGGCGTTCCGAAGGCCGCCATCGCGATGATGAGGAAGGTGAGGCTACCGGGGCGCAGCGTCATGGCGACCTAGGGCTGATCCGGCAACCAAATTACCGTCGTGTCCCTGCGAGGCTCGCTCCACACCGCAACCGATCGGTTCTCGGACTCGAGTCGCGAGATATCGGCATGCGAATCGTTGTCCGCCATCGTGGGTTCGCTGGGCGTCACGGGAGCGGCGTCGTTCTCCACCCTGGCGATCACGGTTGAGTGCGGCCCTCGATTGGCCAATTGCTCGGCATACGGCGTCATCAGAATTATCGTCATGACGGCGACTGCCGCTACCGCGCCGCCCCACGCTATGCCCGAACTGACGGAATCCACCTGGCGCCTGAAGGCGCGCGCGATCCTGGTCAGCACAGGCTGTGGCAGTTGATCGATGCGAGCGATTACCGCGCGCGAGAAGCCGTTCAGCGCCGGCTCGACCGCAATCGTTCTGAGGTCCCGTCCGATCGTAGAGTATTCGGCTAGGATGCCGGTGCAGGACTCGCATCGCGCCAGATGGAACGCGACTTCCTGCATCTCGTTGGGTTCGAGTTCGGAGTCCTCGAACGCGCCGAGCAGCATGCTTATTTCACCGCATTCAGCCATATGTCGCTCAGCTCCCGGCCACGTCCTTCAAGATGGTGCGCAGGTGCGTTCGAGCATAGTGCAGCCTGCTCATGACCGTGCCTCTTGGACACTGCAAAACGTCACTGATTTCGTCGTACGACATTCCTTCGACTTCGCGTAAAAGTATCACTGCACGATGTTCTGGCGTCAACTCCTCCAACGCTTGCTTTAGGCGCGCCGAGAGTTCACTCCGACTGACTTCTTTGAACGCATCTCCGTGGGTGGTCGGCAATTTGCCGATCTCGATGTCCGCATCTTCTCCATGGAGGACCACATGGCGTCCCTCGCGGCGCCAGAAATCGATCGCGAGGTTGGCCGCGATTCGATAGAGCCAAGTTGAGAAGCTTGATCGCGATTCAAACTTCGACAGGTTCTCATAGGCGCGGACGAAAGTTTCTTGCGCCAGTTCAATCGCGTCATCCTGATTGTGCACCACCGCCAGCGCGACGCCGACCACTCGCCGCTGGTATCGTTCCACCAAAAGGCCGAACGCCTCGGAATCGCCCTTGCGGGAGCGTTCGATTAGCTCGGCTTCATCGCCGTCCTTGCGGCCAGGTGTTCTCAACTTGAGTAGACGCAGGTGCGGGCGACTAAATTCAGCGAATTTTTCATGCCGCGCCGCTCATCTCAGCCCAGTTTGCACCGGATTTCAGATCCACCTTCAGCGGAATTTTGAGTTCGGCCACCCCCTCCATTTCGCGTTTTGCCAGCTTTGCGGCCTCTTGCCACTCGGCTTCCGGCGCTTCCAGCAACAGTTCGTCATGCACCTGCAGAATCATCCGCGCGCCGAGCCCGCGCTCTCGAAGCGCCTGATCCAGCCGTATCATAGCGAGCTTTATCAGGTCTGCCGCCGTGCCCTGGATGGGTGTATTGATGGCGATTCGCTCCGCCTGCGCCCGGGCCCCGCCCGGCTGGGCATTGAGCTCGGGCAGGTACCGGCGCCGCCCGTACATCGTCGTTACGTAGCCCGTCGTGCGCGCGATGCGAACCGTCTCGTCCAGCCATGCGCGCACGCCCGGCAGCCGCTCGAAGTAGCGCTTGATGTAGTCCGAGGCCTCCGCCAGCGCAATCCCGAGCTCGCCCGCCAGGCGCTGCGGCCCCATCCCGTAAATGATGCCGAAGTTTATCACCTTCGCCAGGCGCCGCGCCTCGGCGTTGACCTTGTCCGGCGTGACTCCCAGTACCTCGGTCGCGGTCCGCACGTGGATGTCCTCGCCGACGTTGAACGCGTTGACGAGCGTTTTGTCGCCCGACAGATGAGCCAGGACGCGCAAATCGATCTGGGAGTAGTCGGCGGACACGAAGATGCATCCCGGCTTCGGCACGAAAGCGCGGCGAATCCGGCGGCCTTCCACGCTGCGGGTCGGGATGTTCTGCAGATTCGGATCGCTCGAGCTGACGCGGCCGGTCGGCACCAGCGCCTGATGCCACGTCGTGTGGATTCGCCCGGTGCCCGAGCTGATCACCTCGGACAGCGCGTCGGCGTAGGTGGACTTCAATTTCGAAATCGTACGGTATTCGATCAGCTTGCGCGGCAACGGATGCACCGCCGCGAGTTTCTCGAGCACATCGGCGTCAGTCGAATATCCGCTCTTGGTTTTTTTCAGGCCCTTGGCCGATAGCTTCAGCTCATTGAACAGCAGCTCGCGCAGCTGAACGGGCGAGTTGAGATTGAACTCGCGGCCCGCCAGCTGGTAGCACTCGCGTTCCAGCCGATTCATCTGCTCGGCAAATTCCTTCGAGATGATCTTGAGCGCATCGCCGTCGATGCCGATTCCGTCGGCTTCCATTGCCGCCAGTATCGGCGCGATCGGCATCTCGATGCCGTTGAACATCGAAGTAAGCCCGTCGGCTTCCAGACGCGCCGTCAGCGCTTCGTGAAGATTTCTCACCAGGTCCGCGTTGGTGCCCGGCGGACTGCCGGCGCCAAGCGGAGCCAGGTACTCGTGATAGAGATCGGTGAGCGACGGCTCCCCTTGTCCAGAATTGATCAGGAAGCCCGCGAGCATCGTGTCGAAATCGACGCCCTTGAGCGCGATCCCGTGCAGCGCGAACCTGCCGATCTGAGTCTTCAGATCGTGGCACGATTTGAGCGGGCGCTCGGAGCCGAGAATCTGCGCCGCACTCGCAATCTCGCCGTGTTCGACGACAATTGTCCGGCCGGCGCTCGCGAGCTGCAACGTGTCGTGACCGGGCTCGGCGGCGCTGAGATCGATCGCAATGCGTGGCGCGTCGGCGAGAGCTTTTAGCGCGTCCGCGAGATCTTTTCCGCTGACGGTAGCCGCCGGCTTCGCATTCGATTCCAGGCCGGGGAGTTCCACCTGCGACGGCGATATCTCGCGCAGGATCGAATGGAACTCCAGCTCCCGCAGCAGTTCCGCGGCCGCGCGCTCATCGACGCCTTGCCACGCGAATTCGTCCGGCTCGACGCTGAGCGGCACCTCGGTGTCGATTCGAACCAACTTTCGCGCCAGATCCACCGCCGCGCGATGCTCCCGGAGCAGACCGGCGATTTTTTTCGCGCCGCGAATCCCGGCCTCCTCGATCCGGTCCAGGTTCTGGTAGATTTCTTTCACTCCGCCGAACTTCTGAACCAGCGCCGCGGCCGTCTTCTCGCCGACGCCGGGCACGCCTTTGACATTGTCGATCGGGTCGCCGGTAAGCGCCTGGATATCGACCAGCGCCGCCGGCTCAACGCCGAAGCGCTCGCGCACCTCGCGCACTCCGATTCGCTTGTCGCGCATCGTGTCCCACAAGGTGACGTGCGGGCCGACCAGCTGCATGAAGTCCTTGTCCGCGGTGATGAGCGTGACGATGAAATGCTCCTGCGCGGCGCGCTTGGCGAGAGTGCCGATCACGTCGTCGGCCTCGAATCCGTCGAGCATCAGCGATTTGATCCGAAACGCCTCGACCGCGCGATGGATATAGGGAATCTGCACGACCAGATCGTTGGGCGCCTCGGCGCGGTTCGCCTTGTAGTCGGCGAACAGATCGTCGCGAAAAGTTTTCTTCGGCGAGTCGAAGACGATCGCGATATGCGACGGGCGCACGTCCTTCAACAGCTTCAGCAGCATCCGGATGAAGCCGTACACCGCCTGAGTCGGCAGCCCGCGCGACGTATTCATCGGCGGCAGCCCGAAAAAAGCGCGGAAGATGTATCCGGAGCCGTCAACGAGGATCAGTTGCTTGCGTTCCGCGGCCATCAATCGAAACTATCCGATACGGTTCCCAAAGCAAAAGCGCCGCGAACGCAAGCGAAAATATCGAGATAACTTCAGAAGCTGTGAAATTGGGAACTGAGCAGCGTGTCTTCTCGGAGTAACCATGTCCAACGGTCTATATCTCAGTGTTGACGGGTTGTGAGTCCGCAGCGGAAGATGGCCGCCCGACGCTCGGAACGTGCTGCTTGCTCCAAAAGCGTCATCGGCGTAGAGGGCGATATGGTCGTGTCGTACCATGGATTTGAGCACCTGGTACGGCTCATCGAGTGGACAGAGAAACTGACGGAGTGAACAGAAGAGGAGGGACACTTTTATGGACATGGCAGCGATCGAAAGGCAGCAGCACTTTATCGAGTTAGCTGCCACCCACGCCGAGGACTTCAAGACCCGCGTTCGTCAGCATGACCGTGAGAACAGCTTCCCCTTCGAAAATATCGAAGCGATGAAGACCTCTGGTTACCTCAACATGACCGTCCCGGCTGAACTCGGTGGCGGCGGCGCCAACCTGCTGGATTTTGTCCTGGCGCAGGAGCGGTTGGCGCGGGGGGATGGGCCGACCGCGGTTGCGATCAACATGCACGTGTTTAATGTAGGGCTGCGCTCGGACCTGTGGCGCTTGGGCGATGAGAAGCAGCGCTCGCTTCTGACAGCCAGCGCCGGCGGCGCCATCATATGCTCAGGCACCAGTGACCCCAGGATGAACACCGTGGTTGGCTTTGCCGGGCTCAACGACACTACGCGACGGGCGGAGAAGGTGCCCGGAGGCTACAGGGTCAATGGCCGCGCGGGATTCGGCACCTTGTGCGTATGCGCGGATTACTTTGAAGAGACGGCGCACTATGACGATCCGGTGAAAGGACCGCTATGCTTGTACTTTGCCCTGCCGGCCAAAACCGCGGGCATCAAGATTCAGAACAACTGGGACACCATGAGCATCCGGGCTTCATCCAGCCACGACACCGTCTGGGAGAATGTCTTCGTACCTGAGGAGAACGTGACGGCCCGCCCGGCACGCGGCTGGGACACTTACAATAATGTCTTTGTCTCGTGGTTTATGACTTCGATTTCGGCCTGTTACTTAGGTATCGCGCAGGCCGCCCGCGATTATGCGATCAATTGGGCGAGCGAACGTACCCAGATTCCCTTTGACCGCCCGGTGAGCCACTACCCGGGAAACCAGTTCATGGCCGCCGAGATGGAGGTCGGGCTAAGGGCGGCTCGGGCGATGCTGGTACAGACCGCGAGCGCGCTGAGTGAACCTGCTCATCGCGCCAATCCTCCGCTGGTGGATTTGCTGGCATGCGAGCATTTTGTGACGGAGACCGCGGTCAGCGTGGTGGACAAGGCGATGCGCATCGCTGGCGGTGCAGCCATCTCCCGTTCGGGTCCACTTGAACAGCTTTACCGAGACATCCGCGCCGGCATCATTCACCCGTTGGCGGGGTATGACTCGCTCGGCCTGTTGGGGAAGATGGCGTTTGGCATCGCGCCTGACACCATGCCGCGCTGGGTCTAAGGAGAGGAGCGGCTAGAGAGACGACCCACCCGGCGGGATCAGAAGGTGCTTGAGCGCAGTGCCAAAAGGGGAAGCTGGCCAGAGTGCCGCTTAAAACAACGATGAGATTGCTGCTGGGCAATGTCCCCCCGAATGTTGAAATTTGAATAGGTAGCGGCGGCTCCCGGCCGGCCTGAGAATGGGTCGTGCCAACAACACCGTCCCCGAGGGGGAAAGGAGCCGCCGATGAGGAACAG
>Ga0074044_10002076_pt1 | contig 17673 bp, 16 predicted proteins | sample BogForMeECP23OM1_FD_94443 | JGI IMG/M metagenome (GOLD analysis project Ga0074044, IMG submission 94443) | Bog forest soil microbial communities from Calvert Island, British Columbia, Canada - Bog Forest MetaG ECP23OM1 | ecosystem: Environmental > Terrestrial > Soil > Wetlands ...
AGCCGCACGCCGGCGACCGGCGGCATGTCGGGGATTGTCTTCGGGGCCAATGGGGAGATGGAAGTCATGCGTTCTCGTCATTCCGGGGCGCCGCGAAGCGCCGTCCACTCATGGACCCGAAGCAGACTTGGCGCTAAAGGGCAAGTGCTCCAACTCATCCTTTGAGCTGATGCTATTGCTGACGTTCGACGTGCTGCCGGAGTTGCGCGAAGAAAGTGCGGACGTATTCGACAAACACGTTGACCAGCGGACTGACTGTTCGATTCTTCAGCGTGACGATTGCGACCGGCCATGGCCAAATCGGCAAGTCGATCGGAAGAGCCTTGACCCCCTGCTGCTTGCCGTTGAAGTGCAGCGTCAAGCCACTCGTTGCCGTAATAAACTTGCCTGTGGCGCAAAGGCTATATTGCAGCGGAACCGAATAGCTCGCGACCTTGATTTGCGGCATAGCGAGGCCTTTCGCCGCGAAAACTGCCGCGATAAATGGCCGGGTCCACGAACCCTCCGGTGAGACGAACCAAGGTTCGTCTGCCAATTCGGCAAGTTCGATCTTGCGCCGACGCCCCCAACGACTCAGCATGCCCGCCGCCACAAAAATCCGGTCTTCAAAAACGATTTCAACGCCGACGTCATCGCCCAGTTTGTTGTCCGCAACAGGTCCAAGCAGCGCCGCCAGCATGAGATCGATCGTGCGGTGGCGGAGCGCGGGAAATTCGAAGTTCGGACTACTCAACAGGGTGACGTCGAAACTAAGACGTGGATAGCGATGAGACAATTGCTCAATGATTGGGGGAAGCATCGTACCGGCGAGCACAGCTTGGCATCCAATGCGCAGCTCGCCTGCCGAGGGGTCGGCCAGATGCTCGATTTTCCTCACCCCTTGTCTCAGTTCATCGAACGCGGCTGATCCGCACTCAAGCAGCGCGTTCCCATACACGGTTGGCTCGACCCCGCGGGGGCTGCGGTCGAGAAGCCGCACGCCGACTGCCGCCTCCAGATCGCCGATGGCCTTCGACACGGCGGGCTGAGTCACGCGCAAAAGCGCGCCGGCCTTCGCCATGCTGCCCGACTCCACGACCGCGAAGAAAATATGGAGATCGCGCAATCGCAGGCGCCGACCGATGCGGCTTTCCCAATCGACGGTTTTGACCATGAGCGTTCGGTTATAGCGGTAGGACCAGATTAGCGGTTCTCTTTATATCTCACGGCGGATTACCCTTTCAATCGTTCAACCCGAACGGGAAGTCGACATGATCTGATTGATCGTGTGCGTGGCGCCTCGCGAATGCTAGCCCGCAAGGCGGCGTGAGAAGGCTAAACACATAGAGTGTGGAATTTCGGCCGCGGGGGCCTGCGGTTTTAGCATCGGGGGATGTCGGCAAAGGGGATCACGCCGGAATACCACGGAGGACCTCATGAGAACGAGATACTCATTCGCACTTGCGATCGTTTCGACGCTTCTTGCATCGCCATCGGCGGCCTACGCCCAAGACGGCAAGATCTACGTAATGAAGATCAGCACCGCCACGATCAACGACATTCAGCACGAATGGATGAAGCGATTTGCGGCAGCGGTTGAGCGGGATTCGGGCGGGCGGATCAAGGCCGAGCTTTATCCGGCGAGCCAACTCGGCTCAATTCCGCGACAAATCGAGGGTACGCAGTTCGGATCGATCCAGGGCTGGATCGGACCGCCAGAATTCCTCGTCGGCATCGATGCGCGTTATGGAGCGCTCAGCGCGCCCGGCCTGTTCACGAGCCGGGAGCAAGACGTGCGTGTCATCAGCAATCCGCCGGTCCGCGACATGCTTCTCGGACTTGGGGCGAACAAAGGCTTGGCGGGGGTCGGGCTGTTTCCGGCCGGGCCCTCTTCGATCATCATGCGCAAGCCGGTGCATCATCTTGCCGAGTTCAAGGGGACGAAGATTCGCGTGCTGGCCTCCCCATTCCAGCTGGAGATGATCAAGCGGATGGATGCCTCGCCGGTGGCGATGACGCTGGGCGACGTGCTGCCGGCGCTGCAGCAGGGCGCCATCGACGGCGCGCTGGGCACGATGGCGATCTATGTCACGATGCACTATCAGGATGCGGCGAAATACGTCGTCGAGACCGGCCAGCCCTGGGTCAACGAAATCGCCGTCATGAACAAGCAATGGCTCGAATCGCTGCCGCCAGACCTGCAAAAAGTCGTTCGCGGCGACGCGATGACGGTCGCCAAGGACATCGTTCCCTTCGTCAGTGACTTCTACGCTGCGCAACGTATGGCATGGACCGCCACAGGCGGCGAACTGATCGCTCTTCCGGCCGACGAGATCGCCGCATTGAATGCCAAGATTGCCAGCATCGGCATCGATCTTTCGAAGGGTAATCCGGACCTGAACATGGCGGTCAAGCTGGTGCTAGAGTCGGCGGCGCGGAACAAATAGACCGGGGCCTATTCCTTAAGGAGCGTTTTGGATGTTCCGACTTATGGTCGGCGACCTCGATTCGCCATCCTATTTTGTGGCCACCGCGGCGGCCGAACTCGGATTCTTCAAGCAGGAAGGCGTCGATATCGAACTTGAGCGCAGCTACGGCGCCCACAACGGTGCGGAACGCTTGCGCGACGGTACGGTGCATTTTTTCGGCGTCGCAGCTTACGCGCCGACCTCAGCCTTCCCAGCCTGGAAGGGAGCCAAGCTTCTGTGCGCGCTTTCGCAATATTCATATTGGTTCTTGGCCGTTCGCGCCGATCTCGACGTGAAGCGCGGCGATCTTGGCGCGCTTAAGGGATTGCGAATTTCGTCATCCATGGCGGCGCCCGTCCTTGGCCTTCGCTATCTGTTGGCGGAGTCGGGAATCGACCTTGAACGAGACAACGTCAGGATCGTGCCGCCGCCGCCGACGATCGAAGGACGCTGGATGGGGCACGCCGGCGTCGAGGCGATCAAGCGGGGCCTTGCCGATGCCTATTGGGGCAACGGCATGCGCCTCGCAATGGGCGAGAAGCTCGGCGTCGCCAAGCTCCACCTCGACCTGCGCCGCGGCGACGGTCCGCCGGGAGCGCGCTGGTACAGCTTCGCCGCTTTGACGACGACCGAGCGGCTGATCGACGAGCAGCCTGAGATCGCCGCCGGCGCGGTGCGCGCGATCGTAAAAGCCCAGAAGGCACTCAAGGCCGATCCGTCGCTTGCCACCGGGATTGCAGAACGACTATTCCCGCCGGAGGAGACACCGCTGATCGCAGGGCTGATCGCGCGCGATGCGCCGTTCTACGACGCAAATATTTCTCCGGAAGCGATCGACGGCTTGAACAAGTTTGCCAAGGCCAGTGGGCTTATCGCCGAGCCCGTCCATTACGACCGGCTGGTGGCCTCACAATTCCGTCACCTCTGGAACGTTTAATGCAGCCCGTCGCCGGCGTGAGACTTTTGACGGCGGCCGGCATTGCCGGACTCAAGCCCGGCAACGACGATCGTAAGCAGGGGTCGACTCACTTCTTCGCCGGTGCCGCCGGGTTGAGCATCGAGGGGTCCGGCGCCGCCGCAGGCTGGTCCAGGCGCTCGATATTGGCGGCGCTGCGCAACTTGTCGACGAACTCGGCTTGAGCGCGGTGCGCGACATAATTCTCGATCTGGCCTCTGACCTGATCGAATGTCGGGGTCGGCTTGATGCGCTTATCCTCGACCTTGATGATGTGCCATCCGAACTGGGTATGCACGGGGTCGGAAATCTGTCCGTTGTCGAGCTTGAAGGCGACTTCGGCGAATTCGGGCACCATCTGGTCCTTGGTGAAATAACCGAGATCGCCGCCGTCGGCCGCGCCGGGGTCTTTCGACTTTTGCTTGGCCAGCGTGGCGAAATCCGCGCCATTCTTCAATTCGGCTGCGACCGCCTTGGCTTCGTCCTCGGTCGGTACCAGGATGTGCCGCGCGTGCACCTCCTGCTCGTTCGCCATCGTCTTGACGGCCTCGTCGTAGACCTTGTGCATCGCCGCGTCCGACAGGGCGGCGTGGCCGACGTCCTGCAGCAGCGCTTCCATCAGCACCCTGTTGTGATCGAAGGCGAGCCGACGCTTTACGTCGTCGCGGTCATTGAGCTTCTGCTGCTCGGCGGCCTGCGCCAGCACGACAACGTCGGCGAGATAGACGATGAGGTAGTCGCGCTTCTGGTCCGGCGACATTTGCGGCATGTTGCCTCCGATCTCCTCCTCGGCGAAGGCGAGATCGTTGACGCGGATATCGACGCCGTTGGCGCGGGCAACCACCGGATTGGAATCCTGCGCCCGAACGGTGGCGATCGGTGCGCAGAGGAACGCCGCTACGGTGAGCGCGGCGAGGGTGCGGGAGACGAGCAGGCGAGTAGCGGCCATGGAACGCGATCCTTTGAAACTAGGGGGCAAATCGCCTTCCTCAGCGGCGAATTCTGGCGGACACTCGCCGAATCGTCTGCCCTTGGCAATGGCAGAATCGAGCCGCGGCCTAACGACCGCGTGAAGCCAGCGGTCGCATTGACAGGCAACCCACCCCCTCCTATCTCTCGGCAACAGTCTGGGCGTCCATGCCGCCTTGCAGAAGCCTGAATAACACAGCATTTTCCGCTGGTTGGATACGCGATGGCGCGGCGCCGAGCGAAAAACTTGAGCCTGTGGCGTAGCCCGACGGTAGTAAGGATGATGCGATGATCGGCGCGGTCGCCCGCAAGCTCTTCGGTTCCTCCAACGAGCGGCGTATCCGTACCTACCGGCCGCGCGTCGACGAAATCAACGCCCTGGAACAGGAGCTGGAGCAGCTCTCCGACGAGGCATTACGCGCACGGACCGACGAGTTCAAAAAGCAACTCGCCGACGGCAAGACGCTCGACGACATCCTGGTGCCGGCTTTCGCCACCGTGCGCGAGGCCGGCAAGCGTACGCTCGGCCAGCGGCACTTCGATGTGCAGCTGATCGGCGGCATGGTGCTGCACGAAGGCAGGATCGCCGAGATGAAGACCGGCGAGGGCAAGACGCTGGTCGCCACTCTTGCGGTCTATCTCAACGCGCTCGCCGGCCGCGGCGTGCATGTCGTCACCGTCAACGATTATCTCGCCAAGCGCGACGCCGAATGGATGGGGCAAATCTACAAGTTCCTCGGACTTACGGTCGGCGTCATCGTGCACGGGCTCGACGACGAGCAGCGCAAAAAGGAATACGACTGCGACGTCACCTACGGCACCAACAATGAGCTCGGCTTCGACTATCTGCGCGACAACATGAAGTACCGGCTCGAGGACATGGTGCAGCGCGGGCACACCTACGCCATCGTCGACGAGGTCGACTCGATCCTGATCGACGAGGCGCGCACCCCGCTCATCATTTCCGGTCCGCTCGACGACCGCTCCGAATTCTACAACACGATCGACACCTATATCCCCAAGCTCGACAAGGCCGATTACGAGCTCGACGAAAAGCAGCGCTCCGTCAATCTCAGTGAAGCGGGCATGAGTAAGATGGAGCAGGTGCTGCAGGAGGCCGGTCTGCTCAAGTCCGACTCGCTTTACGACGTCGAGAACGTTTCGGTGGTGCACCACATCAATCAGGCGCTGCGCGCGCATAAACTGTTCCAGCGCGACAAGGACTACATCGTGCGCAACGGCGAAGTGGTCATCATCGACGAGTTCACCGGCCGCATGATGCCAGGCCGGCGCTATTCGGAGGGCCTGCACCAGGCGCTCGAGGCCAAGGAGCATCAGCCGATCCAGCCGGAGAACCAGACGCTCGCCTCGATCACGTTCCAGAACTATTTCCGGATGTACGAAAAGCTTGCCGGCATGACCGGCACGGCGTTGACCGAAGCCGACGAGTTGCAGGACATCTACAATCTGGAAGTCCTGGAAATCCCCACCAACATGCCGATGATCCGGCTCGACGACGACGACGAAGTCTATCGCACGGCGGCGGAGAAATTCCGCGCGATCATCGCGCTGATCGAGGATTGCAAACAGCGCGGCCAGCCGGTCCTGGTCGGCACGACGTCGATCGAAAAATCCGAGCAGCTTGCAGAATTCCTCCGCAAGCAGGGCTGGGAGGCGCACGACTTCTCCGATCCCAACGCCTTCGCCGCGCTCTATTCCGGCGACGAGGGTGCCACCAGGGCCAAGGTGTTCGCCATCCTCAATGCCCGCTACCACGAGCAGGAGGCCTATATCGTCTCGCAGGCCGGCGTTCCCGGCGCCATCACCATCGCCACCAACATGGCCGGCCGCGGCACCGACATCCAGCTCGGCGGCAATGCCGACATGCGCATCCGCCAGGAACTGGCCGATATCGAGGATCCGCGCGAGCGGGAGAAAGGTCCGCGCGCCGCTGATATTCGCGCCCAGGTCGCGCGACTGAAGGACAAGGCGCTCGCCGCCGGCGGGCTTTACGTGCTCGGCACCGAGCGGCACGAGAGCCGCCGCATCGACAACCAGTTGCGCGGCCGGTCCGGTCGGCAAGGCGATCCCGGCCATTCCAAATTCTTCCTGTCGCTCGAAGACGACCTGATGCGCATCTTCGGCACCGACAAGCTCGACGGCATGCTGACGAAGCTCGGGCTGAAGGAGAACGAGGCGATCATCCATCCGTGGATCAACAAGGCGCTGGAAAAGGCGCAGCAGAAAGTCGAGGCGCGCAACTTCGACATCCGCAAGAATATCCTCAAGTTCGACAACGTGATGAACGATCAGCGCAAGGTCATCTTCGATCAGCGCGTCGAATGGATGCAGGAGCAGGCGGTGGCGGAAGTCGTCGCCGACATGCGCCACAACGTGATCGACGATCTGGTCGCCAAGCACGTGCCGGAAAACGCCTATCCGGAGCAATGGGACACAGTGGGTCTCAAGGAGGAGCTCAAGCGCGTTCTCAACCTCGACCTGCCGGCCGATGAATGGGCGAAGGAAGAGGGTATCGCCGACGAGGAGATCTTTTCGCGAGTCGAGCGTCGCGCCGACGAACACATGGCGGCGAAGGTCGGCCAGTGGGGCTCCGACGTCATCCGTTACGTCGAGAAGTCGATCCTGCTGCAGACGCTCGACCATCTCTGGCGCGAGCACTTGGTGATGCTCGATCATCTGCGTCAGGTGATCGGGCTGCGCGGCTATGGCCAACGCGATCCGCTCAACGAGTACAAGGCGGAGGCCTTCAGCCTGTTCGAAGCGATGAGCCAGAGCCTGCGCGAGGCGGTCACCGCGCAGCTTATGCGGATCGAGATCATGGCAGCGCCGCCGCCGGAGCAGCAGCCGGCGGCGCTGCCTGTCATGGAAGCGCATAAGATCGATCCGACGACCGGTGACGACGAGATGGCGCTGGCGCTGGCCGGTGCGGAGACGCTCGCGCGCCACGGTATTGGCCCCGGTCGCGGTCCCGGCATCGGCGGGCCGGGCGGGCCGGCAGCAGCGCCGGGGCGCGCGTCGCAGGCGCTGGCGCGCAATCCGCGGGACCCGACCAGTTGGGGCAAGGTCGGCCGCAATGAGCCTTGTCCCTGCGGCTCAGGCAAAAAATTCAAGCATTGTCACGGGCGATACGCTTAAGCGGACGACAGAAAACGGACGACAGGGGACGGATAAAAAAGAATCGTCCGTCCTCAGTCGTCCGTCGTCTGCTTACTGGAACCCGCCCCAGCGGCTATCGAACGAGCCGGCCGGCACCACGGGTTGAGCGCCGTTGAGCAGACCGCCGTTGCTCGCTGATGGCGCGGCAACGCTTGCTTCCTTCCGAGGCGCCAGCGTTGGCGTGGTCTTGGGTTTCGCCGCATCGGCTTGCTGCGGCTCGCTGTTGTGCGGCTCGGTGCCGAGCCTCGGCCGCAAGCCCGCGGCGGCGGCGGGCTCGTTGTGCGCGACCAGCTTGGGTTTCGGCGGCGCAGCCGTGCCGGTCGCCGGCTGCTCCGAATCGCGCGATTCGCTGGACGAATTCGCCTGCTGGGCGCCGTCGTGGTTCGATGAGAACAGGCTACCGAACAAGCCGGTATGCGCCTGCGAATCCACATCTGAGGACGCCACGTGGCTGGGCGCTGCGGCGGTCTTCGAGGCAAACAAACCGCTGAAGAAGTTGCCGACTGAACTGCCGCTCGCGCTTGGCGGGGCCATGAGCCCGGCTGTCATATCGGACTCTGACCTCGCCGGCGTAGAAATAGCCGGCGGCAGCCGGCCGGGCTGCAACGGTGGAACGTGCAGATGGCCGTCATTGTCGTAGCTGTAGGTCGGAGTGTCGAGTTTGGCGAGGAAGACCCTGTTCATGCCGCCGTCGGTTCCGGTCGAAATCGGCGCGACCGGCACGTCGCGGCTGATCAACTGCGCGAGTTGATATTCGTCGTTGCGTTGCTTGTTCGTTGCCGGCTCGGCGATCTCCGGATCGACCTCGAATGCCGGGCAGCGACCGGTCGGACTGAAGACCAGCGGCTTCGTCGCATTGGCCGGCTGCCGTGCGTCGAACACATAGTGCCGCTCACAGACGTCGACCTTGGGCTCCAGATGCGACACTTCGAAATGATCGTTGCCCACCTTGATCAACTTCCAGAAGGCCATGTTCGGATTGTTGCGGTGTCGGGCCAGATTCGCCGGCGTCATGCGGAACGGATAAGCCTGAATCTGGAATTCCTTTTGGCCGCCCAGGAACGACTCGCGCGCCAGCGAATAGATTTCGCCGATCTGCTCGTCGGTCATGGCGTAGCAGCCGCGCGAGGAACAATCGCCGTGGATCATCAGGAAAGCGCCGGTATAGCCGTTCGCCTTGTCGAAGGCGTTGGGGAAGCCGACGTTGATTGCGAGGTAGTAGTTGGAATTGGGATTCATCAGCCCGGGCGTGATCGAATAGAAGCCCTCGGGGGCCTGGCGGTCGCCTTCGCGGACTTTTGGCCCAAGATCACCCGACCAGCGACAGATCGGATAGACCTTGAGCAACTCGAAGCGCGCCGTGGTGTCCTGCTTCCAGACTTCGAGCTCCGACTCCTCCTTGAAGAGGCGCACGAGGATCGGGGAGTCCTTCGGCATGTTTTTCTGGTCGAGCAGCGTCAGCATCTCCGGCGACAATTCTTTCATCGCTCGGGTAGGCAGCTGATAGCCGTCGTCGCCGTAGCAACCTGCAAGCGCCAACGCACCGGCGAGAACCGCCGCCGCCATAAGCGCGCGGACAAGGGAGGCGCGGATCAATTCGATACTCCCCGACCGATGGACCATCCCACTGATGGACCATCCCCGTGCCATCACTGCCTCATCGTTATCCTTAAGAGGTGGCTTTCGCAAGGCAGCCCAGCGTCGGCCGAAAGATTGACCATGCCGGCATTAAATGAATGGTAAATTTTCCACGGATTTGACGGGCGAATCCAACGCACTAGCCACCTTGATCGCACGCGCAAATCGATCGACCGGCGATTGGGCGTCAATCCCGGCAAGATTGTGGCAGATGCGGATGCCGGACAGCCAGACATTCCGATCAGCCGATCGTCCGCCCGATGGCCGTAAACTTCTCGCGCCGCAGCCGTGCGATGGTCGCCCGGTCGAGGCCGCGCAATTCGGCGAGTGCGTCACCGATAGCCTCCCCGGTCGCGGCGATCGCCGCCGCAGGGTCGCGATGCGCGCCGCCGGTCGGCTCGGCCACGACCGTATCGACAATGCCGAACCGCTCCAGATCCTGTGCGGTGATCTTCATGTTGGACGCGGCTTCTTGTGCCTTCGCGGTATCGCGCCACAGGATCGAGGCGGCACCCTCGGGCGAAATCACGCTGTAGATGGCGTGCTCCAGCATGATCACGCGGTTGGCGGTCGCGATGGCGATGGCGCCGCCCGAACCGCCCTCGCCGATGATCGCCGCGACATTGGGCACGCCGATTTCGAGGCAGGCTTCCGTCGAGCGCGCAATGGCCTCGGCCTGGCCGCGTTCTTCCGCGCCGATGCCGGGATAGGCGCCCGCGGTGTCGATCAGCGCAATCACCGGGACGTCGAAGTGGTCCGCCATGCCCATGAGGCGGGCCGCCTTGCGGTAGCCTTCGGGCCGCGCCATGCCGAAATTGTGCTTGAGCCGGCTGTCGGTATCGGAGCCTTTTTCGTGGCCAATGACGCAGACGCTCTCGCCGCGGAACCGGCCGAAGCCGCCGACGATTGCCGGATCCTCGCCGTGCTTGCGGTCGCCGGCGAGCGGGACGAAGTCGGCGATGAGCGTCGCGACGTAATCGAGGCAATGCGGCCGCTGCGGATGACGCGCGACCTGCGTCTTCTGCCATGGCGTCAGCGTGTCATAGAGTTCCTTGAGCGCCTCAGTAGCCTTGACCTCGATGCGGTTGATTTCCTCGGCGATCGCGTCGCCGTCGCTGTGCAGCGCGCGCAATTCCTCGATCTTGGCCTCAAGCTCGGCCACCGGTTTTTCGAAGTCGAGATAAGAACGCATCGCGCGAAGAACTTGTATTAGAAGGAAGAATGGCAGCTGCCGCACACGCGGCAAACTCGCCCGCCGAGTGTGGTCAAGTCAAGGAAAGTCGTCGCGGAGAATAGCGCAACACAGCCCCTTAGCCGCCTTCCAAACGGCGGAGTTCGCCCTCGACAACAGCTTTCAACGGTTCCAGACCGTGCTTGAGCGTCTGCCAAAGAATTCGTTCGAGCACGTCTTCGTAGCTGTGGCGGTAGATGTTTCCCGCACCGGCAATGTCGGTCCAAGGCACATTCGCATGACGCGCCTTCAATTGCTTTGGCAATCTTCGTGAGGCTTCGGAAATGATTTCAAAGCACCGAGTCACAGCATAAACCGTACGAAGGTCAGCGCAAAAACCTTCGTAACTCATGCCTTCCGCGAAATTGGTCGCAAGGTGGATGTTATGCAGAATGTCGGTAAGCGCTTCGGTCGGCAGTTTAGAACGCGTAGACGGCATCGGCCGACACCGGTTGGCGAAGATGCGATTTGAGCGCATCCTTGTTCACGACGTCGACAGGGCCGCTGAACAAATCGGCGACGTATCGCTTCAGCCCCGCATAAGCGAAAATGTCCAGTTTCAGTTCGGGGTCGAGTTCAATCAAGATATCCAGATCGCTCCTGGGACCAGCCACGCCCCGTGCGACTGAGCCGAATAGCGCGGCATGAATGATGCCGCGCGCACGAAGCTCGTTTTGATGCCGACGTAGAACCTTGATGGCGTCACGTTTGTTCATGGGCGTCTCAGTCGGGAGTTTTCGACCATTACTCGGGCGCACGCAAATCAGTTCAAGACTGTTGCTTTCAGGGAGCAATTCCTGTAGCTGAAATTCCCTCCGGAATATAGCCAACAATTTGCGTAAGAATTCCGATCACGACCAATAGAATTCCTACCAAGATAATTCCACGCCTTTTCAGTACGACAGCTGCTTCGCGCCCGCAAGTTCAAGCACCTTTCCTATTAAAAGGAACCAATGCTGGTGTAGCATGTCCGCTCTTCCCACTATTACAAAGAATCGACATGTACTATGTTGGCTTATTTACCGCTGGCCAGCGGGTGCAAGTCGCGCACCAGGCTTTTCAGCCGCTCTTCCAGCACGTGGGTGTAAATCTGCGTGGTCGAAATGTCGGCATGGCCGAGCAGCGTCTGCACCACGCGCAGGTCCGCGCCGTTGTGCAGGAGGTGGCTGGCGAAGGCGTGGCGCAGCACGTGCGGGCTCACTTGCGACGCACGCAGTCCCGCGGCGGCGGCGAGCACCTTGAGCTCGCGCGCCAAGTGTTGCCGCGTGAGATGACCGCTCTCGCCAAAAGACGGAAACAGCCATTTCGATTGGGCCTCCCGCCCGGATTCCTCCAGCAGCGCCAGGTAATTCACCATCGCGTTCTTGGCGGCGTTGTTCAGCGGCACCAGGCGCTCTTTGTTGCCTTTGCCGCGCACGACGATGACGCGGGCGTCATGGCGGGCGGCGGAAACGGGCAAGGCGACGAGTTCGGAGACGCGCAGCCCCGTGGCGTAAAGCATTTCGACCAGGCAAGCGAGCCGCGCCGCCCGCAGCCGCACCGGCAATGGGGCTCCTGGATCGGACGTTGCGGCCACGCGGAGAAGATGATCGACCTCGGCGAGCGTGAGCGTTTTGGGCAAGGCGCGCTCGCGCTTTGGACCTTCGAGCACGGCGGCGGGATCGTCCTTGCGCTGCCCTTCCGCATAGAGGAAACGGTAGAGCTGCCGGATCGCCGACAGCCGCCGCGCCACGGTTGCGGGCCGCATGCCGCGCCGCGCGAGATCGCCGAGATAGGCGCGCAAATCGTCGGTTGCCGCCATGGCTATGGAACCGCCGGCTGCCGCCAGGTAAGCGGTGAAATCCGCAAGGTCGCGGCCGTAAGCGGCGAGCGTGTTGGTTCCGGCGCCGCGCTCGGCCGCCAGCATGTCGAGATATAGCGCGACCAGCCGTTCGTCGGAATGCCGTGCCGCGCCGGCCGTGCCACGAACCGTGCCGCGGACCATGGCCGGCCCTCAGCGGTTCTTGAAGAACTTGTCGGGCGGGATCGATACGGTGATCTCGCGGGACTTGGGTTGTACGTAGTGCGCCAGCGCGTAGAGACCGCCGTAGACGGCCGCGCAGGCAATCGCGATGACAGCAAGTAACCGCAGCAGGCTCGGCATCGTCAGTCGCTCGCGCTCATCCCATTGGTGCCGGCGAACGGGACCGAGTACGATCATGTTCGCCCAAACCTGGCAAGTCAGCTTGGCAAGTCACACTTTGGCAGTCATCCGGCAAGTCATTTGGCAAGTCATCCGGGCGTTCTTGGCGGGTGCAAGGCGGCGCCGGCCGGCCGGAATCGGAGCTGAATGTACATGACTGATATCGCTTTACAAAATGGCGCCGCTGGGCGGGTTTCGGCGGCCGTGATTTTAGCCCTGCTGGGCCGCCGCTCGATCGTGCTCGTCGGCATGATGGGGGTCGGCAAGTCGTCGATCGGCCGCCGGCTCGCCTCGCGGCTCGGCATCCCGTTTGTGGACGCCGATACGGAGATCGAGAAGGCCGCCGGCATGAGCATTGCGGACATCTTCGTCAGCCACGGCGAGGCCGATTTCCGCGGCGGCGAGGCGCGGGTCATCGCGCGCTTGCTCGATGGCGGCCCGCAGGTGCTGGCCACTGGCGGTGGCGCGGTCATGAACGCGGATACGCGCGCGGCCATCAAGGCGAAGGGCGTCTCGATCTGGCTCAGTGCCGAATTCGACGTTTTGCTGCGGCGGATCAACAAGCACAAGAGCGATCGGCCGATGCTGCAAACCGCCGACCCGGCCGCGACGCTGCGCGAACTGCTGGTCGCGCGCGAGCCGAGCTACGCGCAGGCCGATCTCACCGTGCAGTCGCGCGAAGTGCCGCATGAGGCGATCGTTACGGAAATCCTGACGGCGCTCGCCGCCTTCCTGAATGCGGCGGCATCGCCGCAGCAAAGGGTCGGCGAATGACCGCAGCCGTTCGTCCCGATCCGACAAATGTTAGAGTTTCGCTCGACACGCGCAGCTACGACATCGTGATTGGCCGCGGGCTGCTTGCCTCGCTCGGCGCCCGCATCGCTGTGCTGCGGCCGGGCGCCAAGGCCGTCATCGTCACCGACGAGAACGTGGCGCGCTACCATCTCGCTGCCGCCGAAGCCGCATTGACCGATGCCGGCGTGGCGACGAGCCGCGTGATCGTTCCGGCCGGCGAAGCCTCGAAGAGCTATCGCGTCTTCGAACAGGTCTGCGAGGCCGTCATCGCCTCGCGCATCGAGCGCGGCGATCTTGCTATCGCGCTGGGCGGCGGCGTCATCGGCGATCTGGCGGGCTTCGTGGCGGCCGTGGTGCGGCGCGGGCTTGATTATGTGCAGGTCCCGACCACATTGCTGGCGCACGTGGATTCTTCGGTCGGCGGCAAGACCGCGATCGATTCCGCCTACGGCAAGAACCTCATCGGCGCCTTCCATCAGCCGATCCTGGTGCTCGCCGATACGGCGCTGCTCGACACGCTGCCGGAGCGCGAGTTCCGCGCCGGTTACGCCGAGGTCGCCAAGTACGGCTTGCTCGGCGATGCCGCCTTCTTTTCCTGGCTCGAGACGAACTGGCGCGAAGTTTTCGCCGGCGGCAATTGTTCCGGAAGTTTTGCCCGCGAGCACGCCATCGCGGCGAGTTGCCGCGCCAAGGCCGCGATCGTGGCGCGCGACGAGCGCGAGACCGGCGAGCGCGCCTTGCTCAATCTCGGCCACACATTCGGCCATGCGCTGGAGGCGGCCTGCGGTTTCTCCGACCGGCTTCTGCACGGCGAGGCGATCGCCGCCGGCATGGCGCTCGCATTCGGCTTTTCGGCGCGGCAGGGGCTGTTGCCGATGGCCGAGGCCGAGCGCGCCATTGGCCATTTGGCCGAGGTCGGGTTGCCGACACGGCTGCGCGACATTGCCGGCCCGCTCCCCGCCATTGACCAATTGATGGCCTTGATCGCGCAGGACAAGAAAGTGAAGCATGGAATGCTTACATTCATCCTTGTGCGCGGGATCGGCACAGCCTTCATCGAGGCCGGCGTCGATGCGTGCGAAGTTCGCGCATTCCTCACTGAGAAGCTTGCGGAGCGATGAATAGTATCGATTGGTTGACCGTCGCGGCGATCGTGATCTGCTTGTTGGTGTCGGCGTTCTTCTCGGCGAGCGAAACGGCGCTGACGGCGTCGTCGCGCGCCGCCATGTCGCGGCTGGAAAAGCACGGCAACCGGGACGCCACCATCGTCAACCGGCTGTTGGCCACGCGCGAGCGGTTGCTCGGAGCTATACTGTTCGCCAACAACCTGACCAATATCGCCGCTTCGACCTTGGCGACAGGCTTGCTGCTCGCGTTCTTCGGCAAGACCGGCGTGATCTATGCCACGCTCGTCATGACCATACTTATCTTCGTGGTCGCCGAAGTGCTGCCGAAGACCGCCGCCTTCAACGCGCCGGATCGCATGGCGCTTTTGGTCGCGCAGCCGGTCGATCGGACGGTGCGCTTGTTTTCGCCGATTCTAAGAGTCGTCGAGTGGCTGGTGCGGCTTATTCTGCACGGCCTCGGCATGCCGGTCGGCAAGATCCAGTCGATCCTCTCGCCGCGCGAGGAACTGCGCGGCGCCGTCGATCTCATGCATCGCGCCGGCGTGGTGGAGAAGCTCGACCGCGACATGATGGGCGGCTTGCTCGATCTGCGCGAGCTTGCGGTCTCCGACGTCATGGTCCATCGCACCAAGATGGTGATGCTCGATGCCGACGAACCGCCGCGGGAGATCGTCGATGCCGTCCTTGCCGCAGCGGTGACCCGACTGCCGTTGTGGCGCGGTTCGCCCGACAATGTCGTCGGCGTGCTGCACGCCAAGGACCTCTTGCGCGCACTGCACGCAGCCGGCGGCGATGCCGCCAAGATCGACGTCGTAGCGCTGGCGACGCCGCCATGGTTCGTGCCGGACACAATGCCACTCTATGACCAGCTCAAGGCGTTCCTTCACCGCAAGACGGCATTGGCGCTCGTCGTCGATGAATACGGCGAGCTGGAGGGGCTGGTCACGCTGGAAGACATTATGGAGGAGATCGTCGGCGACATCACCGACGAACACGACATCGCGGTTCCCGGCGTGCGGCCGCTGCAGGACGGCTCCGTCAATGTCGACGGTGCCGTGCCGGTGCGCGATCTCAACCGGGCGATGGATTGGAACATTCCCGACGCCGAGGCGACGACGATCGCCGGCGTGGTCATCCACGAGGCGCGCTCGATCCCGGAGCCGGGACAGAGCTTCACGTTTCACGGCTTCCGCTTCCACGTCCTGCGCAAGACGCGCAACCGCATTACGGCGTTACGCGTGACGCCGCTCATTCGCAAGGTGACGGCAAAGGCGAGCTGACCTTCGAACCGAACATAAGGCGTCAAGCAAGATGACCACTGCTCCGATCAATCCGGGCGTCCGCATCGGTCACGTGCACCTCAAGGTCGCCGATCTCGATCGCGCGCTGGCGTTCTATTGCGGCGTGCTCGGCTTCGAGTTGATGCAGCGGCTGGGGCCGCAGGCGGCGTTCATTTCCGCCGGCGGCTATCATCATCACATCGGCCTCAACACCTGGGAAAGCCGCGGCGGCCCGCCGCCGCCCGCGGGCGCGACCGGCCTCTATCATCTTGCGATCCTCTATCCGACACGCGCGGCGCTCGCCGACGCCTTGCGCCGTTTGATCGAAGCGAAGATTCCGCTCGACGGCGCGTCCGACCACGGCGTCAGCGAGGCGCTCTATCTGCGCGACCCCGACGACAACGGCGTCGAGCTTTACTGGGACCGGCCGCAGGAGCTTTGGCCGCGCACGGCCGACGGCAAGCTCGCCATGTTCACGCAGCGGCTTGATTTGGTGGGGTTGCTGCGCGAGGCCGATATAGCGCCGCAGGCGCAATTCGCGGAAGCATCGGAGCGGTCTGCAAAATAGGGATTTCGTGCTGCCCACGCCACTGCCGGTCGCGCCGCCGCCCTAGGCCGTGCCCGATCAACGGCGCATATTGTATGCTGACGCCGGCAACCAATTGCCCCGGGGGAAACGCTCATGAAACTCTCACGACGATCGCTCGTTCTCGGCGCCATCGGCGCTCCAATGGCCGCTCCGCTCGCGGGTCAGGCGCTGGCACAGACTTGGCCATCCGGCATCATCAAGATCATCGTGCCGTTTCCGCCGGGCGGCACCGTCGATCCGATCGCGCGCATGGCGCAGCCGGGACTGCAGCAGAGGCTTGGCGCCACAATCATCATCGAAAATCGGCCGGGCGCATCCGGCAGCCTCGGCACCGGCCTGGTGGCAAAATCGCCGCCCGACGGCAACACCTGGGTGTTCGTGTTCGATACCCATGCCGTGAACCCGTTTCTGCTCGATCTCGACTTCGATACCGTCAAGGATCTCGATCCGGTCATGCTGATCGGCACCGCGCCGAACGTGCTCGCGACGCACCCGTCGCGGCCGTTCAAATCGTTCGCCGACGTGGTCGCGGCGGCCAAGGCGAAACCGGACACCATCACTTACGCCTCGATCGGCAGCGGCAGCGTCGGCCATCTGACCATGACGCTGCTCACCCAGCGCGCCGGCTGCAAGCTCGTGCACGTCCCCTATCGCGGCGGCGGCCCGGCCATGAATGACGCGCTAGCCGGCCATGTCGATCTGATCATCGGCAGCGCCGCACTGGTCATGCCGCAGGTCACTGCAAAAAGTATCGTTCCGCTGCTGCAGACCGGAAAAATCCGGCTGGCGACGTTGGCCACGGTGCCGACGGCGATCGAGAGCGGCTTTGCCGGTTTCGAATCCTACGCCTGGTGGGGCGTCTTTGCGCCGGCCGGCACGCCGCAGCCGATCATCGAACGTTTTGCCGCAGCCCTCGGCGACAGCCTGCGCGATCCGACGGTGAGCAAGCTGCTCACCGAAAGCCTGCAAATCACGCTCCGCCTTGGCGACGCGCAGGAAGAAGCCAAATTTCTCGCCGAGCAGATGGCGCTGTGGGGCCCGGTGGTGAAGGAGAATGACATTAAATCCGACTAGCGGATCGGAAGATCGGGCAAAGCGGCGCGCCGTGTGGTGCAGAAATCAAGAATTATGCACCAGCAGGAAATGAGCCTGTCATAGGGGTTATACCAATCCGCATAAATCATGACACGGCCGCCCATGGACGCGCGGTGATGGAGGCGATGCAGTCGGGCGTGGCGATGAGGTCATTCCATGCGCGACAGCAGGCATCGACGATGTCGTCG
>Ga0074044_10002079_pt1 | contig 17661 bp, 17 predicted proteins | sample BogForMeECP23OM1_FD_94443 | JGI IMG/M metagenome (GOLD analysis project Ga0074044, IMG submission 94443) | Bog forest soil microbial communities from Calvert Island, British Columbia, Canada - Bog Forest MetaG ECP23OM1 | ecosystem: Environmental > Terrestrial > Soil > Wetlands ...
ACCCGAATATCGCCGAATGCCATCGCAGAACCTCCAGCAAAATCTGCCGAAAGCTCTTGAATCACATCTATAATCTTCAGGGAATCACTTTCGTGCATCCCGTAGCCCCTTGCGGGAGAGGGCGCCTCGGCGCGTCAACAGCAACGGTTGGGTGAGGGGTCGGGCCGCAACCCCTCACCCAACCGAGCTTGCTGAACGTCCGCTTCTCCCTCTCCCGCAAGGGGAGAGGGCGAAGCGGCGACGCCAGCGAATCCGTGCTAGAACTGAAGGCGGCTCGTGCGTTTAAGCTCGGCCCATTGCCGGCCGCGCCGTTCCGCCGCAATGCATTCCAGCCCCGAGGAAAAAACATGGTCATCACCGCTGCCCATATCACGCCGCTTGTCGCGCTCGTCGCCGGCATCCTTATCCTGGTCATGCCGCGCCTGTTGAACTTTATCGTCGCGATCTACCTCATTATCGTCGGAGTGATGGGGCTGAACGCCATCAACCATTTCATCCACTAGCGCCGAACATTCGCGCCGGCAGGACGCTGCATCGCGTTAGTCACATCGCATTTACGTTGCATCGCCTTGCGGGAATTGCCATCAGTAGCCCCCCCACCGATCGCATGATGTCATGGTCAAATCGCGCGCAAAAACGTCCCGCCCGCCGGTAAAAAAATCGCACGCTCGCAGCAAAGCCTCGCGTAAATCCGCGGCGAAGTCGCCGGCCAAAGGCACCAAGGCCAAATGGGTCTACGCCTTCGGCGGCGGCAAGGCGGCCGGCCGCGCCGCGATGCGCAATCTCCTCGGCGGCAAAGGCGCAGGCCTCGCCGAGATGGCGCAGCTCGGCCTGCCGGTGCCGCCCGGTTTCACCATCACCACCGAGGTCTGCACGTATTTCTACGACAACGGCAAATCCTATCCGCAGGATTTGCAGGCGCAGGTCGAGGCCGCGCTCGCCGAGGTCGGACGCATCGCCAAAAAGAAATTCGGCGATGCCGAGAATCCGCTCTTGGTCTCGGTGCGCTCCGGCGCGCGCGCGTCGATGCCGGGCATGATGGACACGGTGCTCAATCTCGGCCTCAACGACGTGACGGTTAAGGCGCTTGCGGAAAAATCCGGCGACCGGCGTTTTGCCCAGGACAGCTATCGGCGCTTCATCACCATGTATTCCGACGTCGTGCTCGGCATCGGCCATCATCATTTCGAGGAAATTCTCGACGACCACAAGGACCGCAACGGCTACACGCTCGACACCGATCTTAATGCCGGCGACTGGGAGCAAATCATCGGCCGCTACAAGGAGCGCGTCGAAGAGGAGAGCGGCAAGCCGTTTCCGCAGGACCCCCACGCGCAATTGTGGGGCGCCATCGGCGCGGTGTTCGGCTCGTGGATGACCCAGCGCGCGATCACCTATCGCCGGCTGCACGGGATTCCGGAAAGCTGGGGCACGGCAGTCAACGTGCAGGCCATGGTGTTCGGCAATATGGGCGAGACCTCGGCCACCGGGGTTGCGTTCACGCGCAATCCCTCGACCGGCGAGAAAAAGCTCTACGGCGAATTTTTGATCAACGCCCAGGGCGAGGACGTGGTCGCCGGCATCCGCACGCCGCAGGAGATCACCGAACAAGCGCGCCAGGAGGCGGGTTCCGACAAGCCGTCGATGGAGCGGGCGCTGCCGGACGCCTTCGCCGAGCTTACGCGCATCCATGCCGCGCTCGAGCGCCATTACCGCGACATGCAGGATCTCGAATTCACTGTCGAGCAGGGCAAGCTGTGGATGCTGCAGACGCGCAGCGGCAAGCGCACCACGCAAGCCGCGCTGCGCATCGCCGTCGAACTCGCGCAGGAGAAATTGATCACCAAGGATGAGGCGGTGGCGCGCATCGATCCGGCCGGGCTCGATCAGCTGCTGCATCCGACCATCGATCCCAACGCCGCGCGCAAGGTGATCGCCAGCGGACTGCCGGCCTCGCCGGGCGCGGCCTGCGGCGAGATCGTGTTCTCTTCCGACGAGGCCGAAACGCTCAAGGGCCAGGGCCGCAAGGTGATCCTGGTGCGCGTCGAAACCTCGCCGGAGGATATTCACGGCATGCACGCCGCCGAGGGGATTTTGACCACGCGCGGCGGCATGACTTCGCACGCCGCCGTCGTCGCCCGCGGCATGGGCAAGCCGTGCGTCTCCGGCGCCGGCGCCTTGCGCGTCGATTACCGCGCGCAGACCATGACTGCCGGCGGCACCACGATGAAAAAGGGCGATATTCTCACGATCGACGGCTCGACCGGCCAAGTGCTCGCCGGAAGAGTGCCGATGCTCGAGCCGGCGCTCGCCGACGAGTTCGCCACTGTCATGAAATGGGCCGATGGGTTACGCAAACTCAAAGTGCGGGCCAATGCCGACACGCCGGCCGATGCGCGGACCGCGATCAAATTCGGCGCCGAGGGCATCGGGCTGTGCCGCACCGAGCACATGTTCTTCGACGAAGATCGCATCCGCGCCGTGCGCGAGATGATTTTGGCGGGAGACGAAAAAGCGCGCCGCGCCGCGCTCGCAAAACTGTTGCCGATGCAGCGGGCCGATTTCGTCGAACTGTTCAAGATCATGGGCAGTCTGCCGGTGACGATCCGGCTGCTCGATCCGCCGCTGCATGAGTTCCTGCCGCATACCGAGGAGGAGATCGAGGCGGTGGCGCAGGCCATGGGCGCGGATGCGAAAAAGCTCGCCGATCGCGCACGCGAATTGCATGAATTCAACCCGATGCTCGGCTTTCGCGGCTGCCGGCTCGCGATCGCCTATCCGGAAATCGCCGAAATGCAGGCGCGCGCCATCTTCGAGGCCGCGGTCGAGGCCGGCCGCGCGACCGGCGTGCCGGTGGCACCGGAAATCATGGTGCCGCTCATCGCCAGCAAAATGGAGCTCGATCTGGTCAAAGCGTGCATCGACGCCATGGCGGAAACGGTCGCGGCCGAGACCAGGAGCAAGGTCAAATATCAGGTCGGCACTATGATCGAGCTGCCGCGCGCGGCGTTGAAAGCCGACGAGATCGCCGAGACCGCGGAGTTCTTCTCCTTCGGCACCAACGATCTGACCCAGACCACATTCGGCATCAGTCGCGACGATGCGGCGAGCTTTCTCAACATCTATACGTCGAAGGGTATTCTGCCGGCCGACCCGTTCGTGTCGATCGACCGCGACGGCGTCGGCGAACTCATCCGCATCGCGACCGAGCGCGGCCGCAAGGTGCGGCCAAAACTCAAGCTCGGCATTTGCGGCGAGCACGGCGGCGATCCCGCTTCGGTCGCATTCTGCCATGAGGTCGGGCTCGACTACGTGTCCTGCTCGCCGTTCCGCGTGCCGATCGCGCGGCTTGCCGCCGCGCAAGCGGCGCTGGGCAAAAGCGCCTCGTCGGAGGCGTGAGATGCTTTTTCGGCCCCCGCTTCGCCGGGGGAGGATGGAACGTCCGCGCATTTGATCTTGGTTAATGAAAACGCAACGCGCGGCTTACGTCGAGCGTTCTCGTGGAACGCCGCACGCCAGCGGCGCAACCATGATTTCGTAAGGTCCGCTGCGGCAGCGGCGGCATCCGCGCGATTAACGCGTTCGCAAGGTTAACCCGACAATAGATGAACGTGTCGCATTCGCGCCACAGCGGCAGCGTTTGCATAACCACGTACGCGTTGCGTGTACGAGTGTTGGGGCAAGGGGTGATGGTTGCGTCGCGTGTCCGGACGATGGGCGCGTCCTATTCGGCGCCGTTCTGCTTCAGCGCATTCTGCCTCGCGTTGATGCCGACATCGATCGGATATCAGGATCTCGCGGCGCTCATCGCGCAGCAGCCGGGCGTTTCGCAGCGTTGGCGCGAGCATTTGATCGCTTCGCCTTTCGGCACCATCGAGAGCGCGACATTCAGCTATGGCCGGCCGATCGGAACGTCGATGCCGGAACCGCTCGGCTATCAGACGGTCAATTTCGATCCGCGCTCGCTCGACGCGAATGGTTGGCAGATTGACGCGCCGCTGACGGCGCGCACGACGCCGATCGAATACCCGACGGTCAATCGACGCCTCAAGGGCGATCGCCTGCCTGTGATCACCATTACGCCCGACTCGAGCGCGGCAGAGAGCCTGCCGCAACTGCAACCGAACGACGCGCCGGCGGCGGCGAAGCCCTTGCAACCACTCCCGCCGCCGCCCGCGCCGGCGCTGCCGCTCAAGAGCACCGAGCAGGATGATATCGTGCCGCCCATAGCGCACCCGGCACAACTGCCGCCGTCGGCACCCGTGCTGCTGCTCCGGGACACCGAGCAGCACGGCGCTCAGCGGCACACCATGTTGCCGCCTGCGAGCGATAGCGCGCGCGGTCCGGTCGCCGACGACGATATCGCGTTGGTGGACAAGCCGCCGGAAATACCCGCGGCCGCCGAAAGCTACTCGCCCGACGGGCAAGCGTCCTCGCTCGCCTCTCTGTCCTTCTTCGACGACGATGCGGCGGAAACGAGCGCGCAGACCTTTTTCGGCGTCGGCGTGATGGGTGCGCCGAGCGGTCTTGAGAATTGGGCGCCGGGCGCGGGGCCGGTCCTGGTGTCGCTCTCGGTCGAGTCCGGCATCAAGCTATCGGCACTCGAAGGCGACGCTGCCCACGCCGCCGATGCCGCCGATGCCGACAATGGCGGCGAGACCGTCGCGAAGAAGGACGACGGCAGTCTCCTGGAAAGCCCGGCGGAACGGCTCAAGCTTGCGGGCAAGCCGCGCGCCAGGGCGGAAAAATGCATCGCCGACGCGGTGTATTTCGAGGCGCGTGGCGAGCCGCTGAAAGGCCAAGAGGCGGTCGCCCAGGTGGTGATGAACCGGGTGTTCTCGGGCTATTACCCCAACGACGTCTGCGGCGTGGTCTACCAGAACGCCAACCGGCATCTCGCCTGCCAGTTCACCTTCGCCTGCGAGGGCCGCGACCTCAACCGGGTGGACGAGCCCGACATGTGGCAGCAGGCCAAGCGCATCGCCAAGGACACCCTCGACGGCAAGATCTGGCTCACCGCAGTCGGCCACGCCACGCATTATCACGCCTACTGGGTGCACCCGAGCTGGGTTCACGAGATGACGAAGTTGTACAAGCTCGGCGTGCACACATTTTATCGGCCGCGCAACTGGGGCGATGGCGACGACGAGCCGGTCTGGGGCAAAGCTCCGAACACCAGCAAGGCCGACACGCCCGCCGACAAAGCCGAAGCGGTGGCAACGCCGGCGCCTGCGGCCGCGAAGAGCGAGCCCATCGCGAAGCTGTGATACGGCTTCCGGCTGATCACTCACCTACCTCGTCATTCCGGGGCCGAGCGGCAGCGAGGAGCCCGGAATCCATAACCACGGTTCGTGAATATGGATTCCGGGCTCGCCGCTTCGCAGCGGCCCGGAATGACGAGGCAATCAATGGGAATGCGTTTCACATCTCGATATCCAGCCCGATATCGAGGTTCTGCACCGAATGGGTGAGCGCTCCGGAGGAGAGGTAATCGACTCCGGTTTCGGCGATCGCGGCGGCGCTGTCGAGCGTGATGCCGCCGGACGCTTCGATGACCAGGCGGCCCGCCACCATGGCGACGGCCTTGCGCATCGAATCCAGATCGAAATTGTCGATCAGCACGACGTCGGCAAGTCCGACGTCGAGCACCTCTTCGAGCTGGCCGAGCGAATCGACCTCGATCTCGATCTTGACCAAATGGCCGGCGGCCGCTTTGGCGCGGGCGAGCACCGCGCGAATGCCGCCGGCGACCGCGATGTGGTTATCCTTGATCAGCATCGCATCGTCGAGGCCGAACCGGTGATTAAAGCCGCCGCCGCAACGCACGGCGTATTTCTCGAGCGCGCGCAGGCCGGGCGTGGTTTTTCGCGTGCAGATAATGCGCGCGTTGGTATGCGCGATACGTTGCACGAATTCGGCCGTCGCGGTCGCGATGCCGGACAGGTGACCGATGAAATTGAGCGCAGTGCGCTCGGCGGACAGTATCGCGCGCGCATCGCCGGCGATGGTCATCAAGGTGGTCCCGGCCTCGATCGCCGTGCCGTCGCGCCCATGGGGCTCGATCTCGATCTCGCGCGAGAGCCGGCGGAATGCCGCCGCGACCATCGGCAGGCCGGAGACCACGCCTGATTTGCGCGCGACGACGACGGCGCGGCCGCGCGTTTCCTCCGGCACCGTCGCGATCGAGGTGATATCCCCGGCGCGGCCGAGGTCTTCCTTGAGCGCGCGCGTCACCGCCGCTTCGATCTCGAGCGGGGACAAAAAGGCGTCGGAGCGTAAAAGCGACATCAGCAATCAGTACAAACACAGCGTTGACGCGAAAATCCATATCTAGTGTCGGGCAAGATAGCAAACCCATGCGCCAGGGGGGCGGGCCAGCCATGCGCCGGCCGATCCAGCGGCCGGCAATTTTCGTTTGGGCGATCCGGTCTCTCGTCTTATGCTGCTCGGCCTTGCGCAACCTATCCCGTGACCGGGCGACAATGACCAGCGCCAATAGTCGGTTCAATCTCTCGCAATCCGGTGCCGTCCCCACCACCTGGCGCACGCCGTCGCTGGTCATCGGCTTCGGCTGCCTGATCGCGATCATCGCCTTTGGTCCGCGCTCGACGCTCGGCTTTTTCCTCACGCCGCTGTCGACCGCCAATCATTGGGGCCGCGACGTATTCGCTTTCGCTCTCGCTTTGCAGAATTTGCTGTGGGGCGTGGGTCAGCCGCTCGGCGGCATCATTGCCGACCGCTTCGGCACGATCCGGGTGCTGTGCGTCGGCGCGCTGCTTTACGCTGGCGGGCTGGTGCTGATGGCGCACGCCACGAGCGCCCCGGTGCTCGATGCTTCCGCCGGTGTGTTGATCGGATTCGGTCTTGCCGGCTGTTCGTTTCCGGTCGTGCTCGCGGCCCTCGGCAAGATCGTGCCGGCGCAATGGCGCTCGCGCGCCTTCGGCTTCGGAACGGCGGCCGGATCGTTCGGGCAGTTCTTCTATTCGCCGGTCGCGGTCGTGCTGATGGACACATTCGGCTGGCAACAGACGCTGGTGATCTTCGCCGTAAGCGTGCTCGCCGTGCTGCCGCTTTCGCTTGCTTTGGCGACGCCGCCATCGGAGGCGGCGCACGGGGCCGGATCGCAATCGCTCCGCCACGCGCTGCGCGAAGCATTCGCGCACCGCTCCTATGTGCTGCTGGTGCTCGGTTTCTTCACCTGCGGCTTTCAGCTTCAGTTCATCACCGTGCACATGCCGGCTTATCTCGTCGACCGCGGTCTCTCCGCGACGGTCGGCGGCTGGACGATCGCGACGATCGGGCTGTTCAACATCGTCGGTTCGGTCACCTCCGGCTGGCTCGGCGACCGTATGCCGAAGCGCTACCTGCTCTCGATCATTTATTTCGTCCGCGCCGCAGCCATCCTGGCGTTCATTTCGTTTCCGGTGACGCCCGTCACCTGCCTCATGTTCGGCGCGATCATGGGCCTGATGTGGCTCTCGACCGTGCCGCCGACCAACGGCATCATTGCCCTCATGTTCGGTACGCGGTGGCTGGCGACGCTGGCGGGCTTCGCCTTTTTCAGCCATCAGGTCGGCGGCTTCCTCGGCGTCTGGCTCGGCGGCATCGTGTTCGACCGCACCGGTTCGTACGACGCGGTGTGGTGGCTTGCGATCCTGTTCGGTCTGCTCTCGGCCGTCATCAATCTGCCGATCGTCGAGAAGCCGGTTCCGCGCGCTGCCGTCGTGCCGGCCTGATCGCGAGACCGCCATGGCGACATTCAAGGCGATCGTCGTCGACAAGACGGAAGCCGGCCAAACGGTCCGACTCACCGATTTCGACGAGAAGGATCTGATGGCGGGCGACGTCACCGTCCGCGTGGAATGGTCGACGGTGAATTACAAGGACGGGCTCGCGGTCACCGGCAAGGCGCCGGTGGTTCGCCGCTTCCCGATGATCGCCGGCGTCGATTTCGCCGGCACGGTGGAATCTTCTTCCCATCCTAACTGGAAGCCGGGTGACAAGGTCATCCTCAATGGCTGGGGCCTCGGCGAGACCCATCTCGGCGCCTACGCGGAAAAGGCGCGCGTCAAGGGCGATTGGCTGGTGCGGCTGCCGGGGAGCATGAGCGCGCGCGACGCCATGGCGATCGGCACCGCGGGCTATACCGCGATGCTGGCGGTGATGGCGCTCGAACACGCCGGCATGACGCCGGCCCGCGGTCCGCTGATCGTGACCGGCGCCGCCGGCGGGGTCGGTTCGGTCGCGGTCGCAATCCTCGCCAAGCTCGGCTACGCGGTCGTCGCCTCGACCGGACGGCCGGCCGAAGCGGCCTACCTCAAGGGGCTCGGCGCCGCCGAAGTGATCGACCGCAAGGAACTCAGCGGCCCCGCGCGCCCGCTCGCCAAGGAACGCTGGGCCGGCGGCATCGACGCGGTGGGCTCGACCACGCTCGCCAATGTCCTGTCGATGACGCGCTACGGCGGAGCGGTCGCCGCCTGTGGGCTTGCCGGCGGTATGGACTTGCCGGGCTCGGTCGCCCCGTTCATTCTACGCGGCGTCTCCTTGCTGGGCATCGATTCAGTCATGTGCCCGTTGACTTTGCGGCAGCAGGCTTGGCGGCGCCTGGAAGGGGATCTGGAGCGGGACAAGATCGCGGCGATGACCAGCGAAATCGGGCTCGCCGATGTCATCGAGGCCGGCCGGCGCATTGTCGAGGGGCAGGTGCGCGGGCGCATTGTGGTAAAAATCGGGTAAAGCCGCACGGCAAGCGGCTGCAAAACTCGACGCTCATCGGGGCAGCTATGGTAAGGGGACTGTTAAGAAATTTTGTTAACGTCGCTCTCACGTTCAGCGTGGAGTCGCCAATGTTGCTGCGCGTGGCTGTTGTTTGTGCGTGTATATTGGGGGCTGGCTCGGCCATCGCCGAGGATCTGGGGCCGGAACAGGCTCGGGCGTTCGTCGTCGGCAAGCTGTTTGCCTATACCTGCTTCGATGGGACCGCAGGCGTGGGCCGCATCTTTTCCGATGGCTCCGTGGTCGGCACGATCCGGCCGCGCGGCCAGAGCCAGGTGCGCTTCGCGGCCTTGCCGCCCGGCACGATCAAGGTGGACGGCACCGCGGTATGCGCGCACCTGCCCGGCTTGCCGATTGAACCGTGCTTTAGGGTGCAAAAGATCGATTACCATAGCTTCCGCGGGTCGATCGCGGGCTTGTCCTTCGCCTATTGCGACTTCTATCAGCGCAATCCGCGCACCCAGCTCACCAGCGGCGCTGCCATGCGCCCGCCGGCGACGGCCATCGCCATCGCCAAGCTCAGACCGTCGGAAGAGTGAATTCGTCATTCCGGCCGAGCCGCGATACTGCGCATAACCCGGATGCGCGACAGCGACATCGGTGATCGCCAAAGGGCGCGAAGGTAAATCATCACGGCCGTCATCATGGGAAAATCCGCGATGACCCCGCAAGCGATGACGCAAGCCGCTCGCTCGCTCGCTCCGGCGCTTTCCGACGACGCGCGCGCGGCTTGCTCCGCCTTGTTACAGCAGCACTCGGGACGTAACCCCGACGCGCAATCTTGCGGCCGGGACCCGAACTATCCTGCTGCTAGAGCATGTTCAGTTTCGATGGCAACTGATCATGCTCCAGATTCTTTGTTTGGTCGCATTTTCTACGGAAAACCGGTATCCACTTTTCCTGAAAATGCTCTAGCAATTGCCGTTCTGCAGCTTTCCATCGCAGTTGCTGATATCGCCCTGAAAGCCCTGGAATCCCTTCAGGCTGGAGTCCACGAGCTCACCGTTTTTCTTTTTGCAGCGGGCCGCCAACGTGCCGCCCTTGACCGTGGCGTCGTCACAAGTCAGCGCGTAGGACCCATTCGGGCCGGCGCAGGCCAGCGTGCCGTTGATATTGCCGATGTCGCCCACGCACGAGGCGTAATAGGGCAGGCTCGTCGTCATCGCCTGCCCACTGAACGTTCTGCAGCTGGCATTGAGAGTTGTGCCGCTGACCGAGATATCCGAGCAGGTCTTCTGATAGGAGCCTGCCGGAGCTGGCTGCGCAAGGGCGGCCGAGATGCCGAGAGCCAGCATCGCCGCTGCTAATGTACCCATACCCAGTGAAATCGACGTGTGGTTCGTGTTCATGTCTGCTCCTCCCCAACGGGGCTGTTTACCTGTGATAGCAAAAACATGGTAATACAACCCTTATTATGTTACAACCATTTTTCAATTGTGTTACAATTACAAGTCGACATCGCGCCGGCCGGCCAGCCGGCGTGTGAAGTGCGCCGGAGATGGAAGGGCCTGTCAGCTCTGCGCCTGGGCAAGAACGCCAGGGAGCGACAGCAAAATTCTGCGGTAACTCACCGGCTGCCACCCGCACGGCGCTGCGCTGATGCGGGCGACGACGACCGACCGCTCACTCCAGGTCGAGCCGAAACGGCGCGGCCTCGTCAGCCATAATTCCACGGCCGATGGTCTCGATCGCGGCGATCATGCGGCCGTCGCGGCCGAGCAACCTGTCGGCGAGCGAGACGATGCGGATATTGGGCGTGGCCGTCGGCGAGGCGTGCCGCAGCGCCCGCGCGATGCTCGCCTCGTCGCGATGCGGATTGAGCGCGCAGACGCTGGCGAACGCGCTCGCGGTCGAGCGGCTGATGCCCATAAAGCAATGCACCACGAGCGGCGCGCAACGGTCCCAGCCGCGCACGAAACGGATGAGGTCGGCAACGTGGTCCTCGCCGGGCATGATATAGCCGTTCAGCGGCGCGGAAATGTCGTGCAGCCGCAGCCAAAGGTGGTTCTCCGGCGATATGACGGTCGGACGTTCCACACGAGCTTCATCGCCGATCAGCGACACGACATGGCGCGCGCCGGTGCCCTCGACGGTTTCATGAAGGCGGGCAAGGGAGCAAACGTGGATCATGGAATCAATGCATGGTTGTTCTTGCCTCTCATATAGGCATCCCGCGCGGCACAAGTGTGACGCTCACTCGCCGACAAGCTTGCTGAAGCGTTCGAGATAGCGCGCCTGCGCCGTCTCGGCGGGCCAGGGTTTGAGGTAATCGCGTTCCATTGCGGAGGAGATTGCGGGCGGTCGGCCGAAGAAGCGGCGCGCCTCCGCGGCTTCGAAGCCGGCGAGGCGGGTCGCTTCGAGATAGGCCGCGCCGCGGTCGGCGATTTTGATCAAGGCGTCGAGTTCCGGCGCGGACGGCGCCGGCAATCCGAAGCGCCGGTGGATCGCCGTGAGCAGCCGTCGCTCGACCGCCTTATAGGCGTCGCCGATCACCGCCTTGAACGGCGAGATCATGTCACCGATCACATATTCGGGCGCGTCATGCAGCAGCACCGCGAGGCGGCGGCTGCGATCGAGCCGCGGCGCGCGCAGCCGTGCCAACGCCTCGACCAAGAGGCAGTGCTGGGCGACGGAATAGATGTGCTGGCCTTCGGTCTGCCCGTTCCAGCGCGCCACGCGCGCAAGGCCGTGGGCGATGTCCTCGATTTCGATGTCGAGCGGGGAGGGGTCCAGCAGATCAAGCCGCCGCCCCGACAGCATCCGCTGCCAGGCGCGTGGTCCGGGCATGACCCGCGATTGAGCGCGCTGCGATTTGTCAGGCACGGCCCTTAAGCCCAAGCGTCTGGCAATCCTCGTGCCGATGGCACGTCACCAGATGATCGTTGACCATGCCGGTTGCCTGCATGAAGGCGTAGACGATGGTCGGGCCGCAGAACTTGAAGCCGCGCTGCGACAGTTCCTTGGAGATCGCGCGCGATGTCGCGGTTTCCGCCGGCACCTGCGCCGTGGTCTTAAATCGGTTGACCTTGGGCCGGCCGTCGACGAAGTCCCACAATAGTTTTGAGAAGCCGGGACCCTTCTCCATCGCCTCGAGCCAGGCGCGCGCGGACAGCACCGCGCCCTCGATCTTGGCGCGATTGCGCACGATGCCGGCGTCGCCCATCAGGCGTTCGATCTTGCCCGGTCGGTAGCGCGCGATTTTTTCCGGAACAAAACCGCCAAAGGCGCGGCGGAAATTCTCGCGCTTGCGCAGGATGGTGATCCACGACAGGCCGGCCTGAAAGCCGTCGAGCACGAGCTTTTCGTAGAGCGCGCGGTCGTCGTATTCCGGCACACCCCACTCGTCATCGTGATAGGCGATGTAGAGCGGGTCGGTCTTGGGCCATGGACAACGCGTGGCGCCATCGGCGTGAACGACAGCTTTCATTCGGCGGCCTTTGCTTCGCCGGGAAAGGCAAATTTCGCCCAGTCCGGCTTGACGAGATGGATCGGAACGCCGCCGCCAAGCAGCGGCTCCCCGCGCGACATCGCGTCCGCCACCCGGTCGAGGCGCAACAGCGCCAGCGCGCGGCCGTCGGCGGCCGAGCCCATGATGCCAACCTGGCGATCGCCGGCTGTTACCGTCGCGCCGGCTTCGGGTGCGGCGCCGTCGTAGCGTACCGGCACCGCGCGCGTGCGCGCCGTGCCGCGGTGTTCCATCCGCGACACGACCTCCTGGCCGACATAGCAGCCCTTGCCGAAATCGACGCCGCCGAGCTGATCCATGTCGGCCTCGTGCGGGAAGGCGTCGCCATAGCTGAAATCAAGTCCGCCGGTCGGCACGCCGAGCGCGATGCGGTGCGCCTCGTATTGCCTCGCATCGACCAGGACCGCGCCGAGGTCGGCTGCCGTTGCGGCGGCAAGATGCGGCGGCAGCATCACGCGCATGCCGAGCGCCGGCAGACGCGGATCGACATAGCACAGGCCAACCCCCTCCCTGCCCTCCCCCGCAAGCGGGGGAGGGTTCTTCGATCTTTCCTCCCCCGCAAACGGAGGAGGGTTCTTCGATCTTTCCTCCCCCGCAAGCGGGGGAGGGCAGGGAGGGGGGGGGCCGTCCCAAACCGCGAGAACACCGAGAACCTCCGATAAATCCTCGACCAGGACCTTGGCGCGCAGTTTGTAGAGGTTGAGCTTGTCGATGAGCGTTGTACCGGGCGCCCGCGGGATATCGAGAAAAAAGCCGCCGCCGTCCTTGGTCGGCGCCTCGGCCACGATGAAATCGGTGATAATCTTGCCCTGCGGCGTCAGCAACGCACAAAAGCGCGCCGTCCCGGGCGTGAGCTGGAGGATGTCGGCGGTGACGAGCCCATGGAGGAAGTTCCGCGCGCCGTCGCCGACGACCTTGACCACGCCGCGGTCCGGGAGAAGGGCAGCTTTCATGGCAAAAGCCTTCCAAGTCTTGCGATGGCAAGTCTTGCGATGGAACGTAAGACAGCAGCCGCTGCCTCTCAAGGCTCGGCCCGCTTCGGAACGCACGGTCGAGCGGCAGAGGACGCAGCGAAATCGGTGCCGGTTACGCGGCTTACGACCCCGTCATGGGCGTGAACAGTCGCACTATCGCAGGTTGAAATGTGGCTGGCAGTTCGCTATGCGACTGGTACATTCCCATAGTGTGGAATGAAAATTGCGGCGACAGCGTCTAGGGCTTCGGAGAGGCCGCTATCGAGTGCAGTGGATTGGAAGTTTCTAAGGTTCAGCCGCAAGCTCATAGAGGAACTTCAAATCCAAAAACCGCACTGGATCATAAATTTGCTAGTGTTCCTTTGATCCGCGCATCAGAGTCTGCCGCAGGCGCTTGCGAACTTCGGAATCGGGATACTGGGGACACGGCCGCGGCGGGACGCGGAACGACCTTCCAGAACCAGGAATTTCACAGTTCGGCTCAAACAATCGCACCACGCGTTCGGGGGGTCGGGGGTCGGGGGATGAGCGCATGATCGACGAGCTGTTTTCAGTGCGGGCGATTGTCGCGTCGGGGTCGATCGAGGGCCATGACCTGTTTCGGCAAGCGGCGTCCGCTTCAAAGGTGCCAATCGAGATCGTCGATGCGGACGGTGCCTCGTCGGCGTGCCGTCTCCTCGCCGGCGGCGCCGATCTCGTGTTTCTCGACGATGCGCTTGCGAGCGCGGAGATTGCCCAGGTCGTCGCGGCCGCGCGTGCGGTAGGCAAGCCGCCCTTCACGGTGCTGCTTGCAGGGCAGCGGGCCGCCGTCGCGCCGCTCACGACCGACGCCGTGGCGGCGAAGCCGACGCGGCTTGAACAGGCGAGGCGGCTCGTCGAGCGGTCGATGCACGTTCGGATACCCAGCCGCGTCCTCGTGGTGGACGATTCACAGACGATGCGAAGTATCGTGCGCAAGATCCTGGCGGCGACGCGCTTCCCGTTCGAAGTGAGCGAAGCGGCGGAGGGCTTTGCCGCGCTCAAGCTGGCGAGCGAGGTCAAATTCGACATCGTCTTCCTCGATTACAACATGCCGGGCTTCAACGGCTTGGAGACGCTGTCCGAGTTCAAACGCGAGCAGCAGCGCATGAGCGTCGTGGTGATGACATCGATGCAGGATAATGCGCTTGCCGAGCGCGTGCGCGCGCAAGGCGCGGCCTTTCTCAAGAAGCCGTTTTTTACCGCCGATATTGAAGCTTTGCTGTCCCGCCACTACGGCCTGACTGCACTTAACCCGCAGCGCGCGTGAGCCGTTACTGCCGCAAGATCTGGACCGAAAATTCGCCGTTGCGGATGCGGGAGCCGAGGTTTTCGGCGTAACAGGCGGCTGCCTCTTCGCCGTACGTCGTCGTCAGCTCGGCCAGCGCCAGGAAAAGAGCGGTCTGCGCCAGGCAGTCGCCCTCGATGCCGTCGTGCCGTGCTTCCAGCCACGCGTCGTGAAGATAACCGAGAGCGAGCCGTTTCTGCTCATGCTCAGCCGCTTCGCGCGTGGCTGAATTTTGTGTCGCCGTGCTCATTGCAATCTTGTCACGCCACAGCGCGGCGGCGTCCCTGTCCGCAGCCAAACTAGCACGGGGATTTGGCGAGCAAAGACCGAACCTTGAGGCAGGGTTAATGCCTGAACGAATGTGTTTTTTAAGATTAATTCGCGTAGCGGGCGGTGATCTCGCGGGCGATATTGGCGCCTTCTTCGAGATAGCGGCGGATGGCGACACCGGCCGCCGGCGTGCAGGTGCGGTAGCTCTGCTGGAAGCCGCGATAGCCGCGGTTGAAGCTGGCGACCATCTGATCGTGGCGATCGCCGGTGGGCGCTTCGGTATCGATCAGCGCCTGAGCCTCGTTGCGCCACTTCTGGCCTTCGTTGGTGCCGCAAATGGCGCGCAGAAAATGCAGCGCGCCGAGGATTTCCGACAGCCGCTGCAGGTCGTGGTCGTAAGGCGCAGCCGGCGCCTGGGACGGGGCCGGCGGCTGGGCCTTGGGCTGCGCTTGGAGCTGGGGCCCGGGCGGAGCTTGGGGCTGGGCCTGGAATTGGGCGCGGGCGGCCCCGACGGTCCCGGTGGCGAGACACAGCGCGAGCGACAGTGCGGTCAATGTTCGAAGCATCGGCGTTGGCGCAAACATAGGGGTCGAGCGGACCTTCCAGCAAGCATGAGAACCATGAGAACGCGGCATGGTTGAGGCGCGCCAGTTACGACGTCGCGGCGATCCGGTCCCAGGCGGCGGTGACGATCAGCGCCAGCCCCTCGGTCGTCTTAAGTCCGGAAATCTCGGAGGGCGCGAGCCAATGCGCTTCAGCCAATTCCTCATTGAGCGAAATCTCGCCTGCGAGCCAGCGCGCGGCAAATGGCAAAATAACGAAATGCCGCTCGACCCCCCCGGCGGCGTCGCGCGTGATGGCTTGGCGATAGCCGGCGAGCGCCACCGGTTCGACCTCGAGGCCAGTCTCCTCGCGGACTTCGCGGATGACGGCCTCTTCCAACGTCTCGCCGAGTTCGACGCCGCCGCCAGGCAGCGTATAGAGACCATGGGCAGGCGGCCGCGCCCGGCGCACGATCAGAACCCGGCCGTCGCGAAATATGGCCGCGCTCACCGCCAGATAGGGCCGCGTCGGATAAGTTCGTGAACGCTCGTCGTTGCTCATCAAATCCCGCTTGATTTCGGTTAACCTCGGATAGTGCGCCTGGTGTTCTGGATTCTTTTCGATCAAGGATTATTTGCTTAGCCCAAGGATATCCCAATAGACCATGTGCGGACGCTATGTCATCATCGCGACGCCGGCGGCGATCAGGGCGTTGTTCGGCTACGGCGAGCAGCCGAATTTTCCGCCGCGTTACAACGTGGCGCCGACCCAGCCCATTCCCATCGTGCGCGTTGCCGACGGCAAGCGCTCCTTCACGCTGATGCGCTGGGGATTGCTACCGTCCTGGGTGAAGGACCCGAAGACGTTTCCGCTTCTTATCAATGCGCGCGGTGAATCCGTGCTCGACAAGCCGGCGTTCCGTAACGCCATGCGGCGACGGCGCTGCCTGATCCCAACCGACGGCTTCTACGAATGGCAGGCCGGCGCGGCCGGCGCGGCCGGCACGCCGAAGCGCCCCTATTTCGTGCGCGCGAGACGCGCCGCCGACGGCACCGCGCCGCCGCTCGCTTTCGCCGGCCTATGGGAGACCTGGACCGGGCCGAACGGCGAAGAAATCGACACCGCCGCCATCATCACCACCACGGCGAACCGCACGCTCGCCGCCATTCACGCGCGCATGCCGGTTTTCGTGCTGCCGGAAGCCTTCGATCTGTGGCTCGACTGCGCCAAGGTCGAAGCCAATGTCGCTGCCGCGCTGATCGCGCCGGCAAACGATGCGCTGCTCGAAGCCTATGAGGTCTCAACCGCCGTGAACCGCGTGGCAAACGATTCCGCCTCGCTCATTGCGCCGGTTGCGGCCGTGGCCGCAGCGGTTGCGCCGTCTGCGGCGAGCGCGCCTACAATGCAAGCAAAGCCGAAAAAGCCGAAAAAGCCAAAAAAGCCGGACGATCAGGCGTCGCTGCTTTAAAGGGCGCCATCGCTTTTCCCGTCACCCTCCGCTGCGCGCGGGAATCTCGGGATGAAAGATCGTGCGCTACAGCACTTTCCCCGGATTCAGAATCCCCTTCGGATCGAGCATGCGCTTGAGGCTGTGCATGAGGTCGAGCGCGACGGGATCCTTCACCGACGGCAACAGGTCGCGCTTGACCACGCCGACGCCGTGCTCGGCCGAGATCGATCCGCCGTACTTTTGCACGACGGCGAAGACGACAGCGTTCACGTCGTCCCACCGTTGCAAAAACTCCGCCTGGTCGGCGCCGACCGGCTGGCTGACGTTGTAATGGATATTGCCGTCGCCGAGATGGCCGAACGGCAGCGGGCGGACGCCGGGGATGAGTGCGGTGACGGCGGCGTTGGCTTCCTTGATGAACGCCGGCACCGCAGCGACCGGCACCGAAACGTCGTGCTTGATCGAGCCGCCGGCGTAGCGCTGCACCTCGCCGAACATTTCGCGGATGCGCCAAAACGCCTTCGCCTGTTCGAGGCTGTCGGCGATGGTGGCGTCGAGGACAAGATTGCGCTCCATGCCCTGCGCCAGCACATCTTCCATCACGTCGCGCAGCCCCTCGCGCTGCTGCGAGGAGAGTTCGATCAGCACGTACCAGGAATGCGGTGCAGCGAGCGGATCGCGGCAGCCGGCGCCATGCTCCAGCACCAGCTCGATGCCGCGCCGCGTCATGATCTCGAAGCTGGTGACGGCGCCGGCCGTGCGTTCGGTCGCGATGCCGAGAAGTTCGAGCGCCGCCTCCGGCGACGCCACGCCGACATAAGCGGTCTCGACCGAGCGCGGCCGCGGCACCAGGCGCAGCACCGCCGCGGTGATGATG
>Ga0074044_10002081_pt1 | contig 17648 bp, 13 predicted proteins | sample BogForMeECP23OM1_FD_94443 | JGI IMG/M metagenome (GOLD analysis project Ga0074044, IMG submission 94443) | Bog forest soil microbial communities from Calvert Island, British Columbia, Canada - Bog Forest MetaG ECP23OM1 | ecosystem: Environmental > Terrestrial > Soil > Wetlands ...
AGGTTTCTCAACAGTGGAGCGACCTGGAAGGGAATCCCCATTGTCGCGTCCAACATGGACACCGTCGGAACGATGGCCATGGCAGAGGCACTCGGTCCCGAGCTGATGACCTGCTTGCACAAACACTATCCCGAGGGAGAGCTGGTCGATTTCTTCAAGAACGCCGTGCATCGAGCCAGCACGTTCTTCACCCTGGGAATCAAGGATGAAGAGTTCGAAAAGCTGAGGACGGTCAAGACGAAGGTGGATCTCCGTCTCGTGTGTGTCGATGCGGCCAACGGATACACCAAGTACTTCGTGGAGCGAGTCAAGCGGATCAGGGAAACGTTCCCGCAACTGACCATCATGGCGGGAAATGTCGCCACGCCGGATATGGTCCAGGAGCTTTTGATTTCTGGAGCTGCCGACATCGTGAAGATCGGAATTGGTCCCGGCAGCGTCTGCACGACCCGCTTGATGACCGGCGTGGGGTACCCCCAACTCTCGGCGATCATCGAGTGCGCCGATGCGGCTCACGGCTTGCGGGGTCACGTTTGTGCCGATGGCGGCTGCCGTTCGCCCGGCGACGTGGTCAAGGCGTTCGCCGCCGGTGCCGACTTCGTGATGCTCGGAGGCATGCTCGCCGGGGTTGACGAGTGCGAGGGGGAATGGGTCGAGGAGGAGGGGAAGCGGGTCGCATTGTCGTTCTACGGGATGTCCAGTCGAAAGGCGCTGGACAGGTACTCCGGAGGTCGCAGGGATTATCGAGCCTGCGAGGGGAGGGAGATCGAGGTTCAATACAAGGGCCCGGTCAAGGAGACGATCCAGGAAATCACGGGGGGGATCCGCAGCGCCTGCGCCTATGTCGGGGCCACCCGGCTCAAAGACCTCTCAAAATGCACCACGTTTGTGATCTGCGGTCGACCAGCCGGCAAAGACTGAAAGCACGACACGCGATCCATGCCAGACCGAGGTCACGCGGGATGTTTCTTGGGCGGGACGACCTGGAGACCGAAGACGCGGCTGGCGTGGCCGACATGGCCAACTTCATCGACGGCTCGGACCGCCAGGTGGTATTTGCCGACGGCCAGCGGCGTCGTGATGTGCAGCGCGTACTTGCCGTCCTTCGCCACGATGGCCGTGCCGATGACTTGGCCGGTGGCAACGTTCACCATCTGGATGGTCGTGCCGTATTCGTAGCTGCCGACATACGTCGGAGCGTAGAGGGGCGTGATCGCGACACGTTTATTCTGCTGATGGCCTGTGCCTTTGGTGATCGTGGGTGCTCGAGGCGCGGGCATCTGCTGGCCGATCACCAGCGCGAGCTGGAGGATATAGGCGTTATCGTTGGTACCCAGGAACGTCGGGCTGATGCTGGCCGTATCGACCTGGCTCACAAGCTGATTCACTCCCGACACCACGTTCGTCAGGCCGGGGTTCGGTGCATCGGTCGCGATCAAAATCGTACTGAACATATGGTTGAGCATCTGGACGTTGCCGGCACTGAGCGAGGTATTGTGGACGATATTGCGCATCTCCAGGTTGTAGTTGGTCAGCCCCCTGGGCGGAGCAGGGTTGATCTGGGACATGATCTCGTTCAGACCAAGCTGGATCTGGTTGATCGTCTCGGGAGGCAGGGTCCGGTCAGGCTGCAACGCACGGAGATTGGTTGGCATCTTCTGGATCCGCAGCTCTTTCTGCGGGAAGGTGATCGGCAGGGTCTGGGTCGTGTTCGAGCCAGAGCCCAGGAAGCTGAAGCCGCTGCCGCTGGTGGCAAGCATCATGCGGACTTCCAGTCCTTCGGGCGCGGGAACAAAACGGCGGCGGTCCATCGCGCGGATCTCCTTGGGGGGAGAACAGGGAAATCTTCGAGAAAGCGAGGCTTTTGACGAGCCCTGGCTCATCACTCTAAGCGCCGGCTTCGCAATCCCAAACATGTTGAAGGACGAAGCCTTGGAGCTCCGGGCAGGCCCGGCGATCCCGATCAGACCGAGGATGAAGGATCTTCCCGGAGACTTGATGCCGGGATGGTCCGTCGCTCGTTCTCATTGACGTGCCGATACGGTCCCCTGGTGAGGACTGGCGTTCTCTTACCACAATGCAGGACCTCTGGCTAGTGCGGGTTTGGTTCGCCAAGGAAAGTTCGAAGGATCGGCGTTCCGCGGCCCGAAGGTCCCATTTTGTCGCTCCTTCCCTCTGTTCCTGGGTATTGAAGACGCTGGCGCTCGAAAGTCGCTGTACCCGGAGCATGATCCGGCAATTCGAGCGATGACATGGCTTGCGAGGATTCCGGCCTGTTACGCAATCAGACTGATGATTCCTTGAAGCCCGGCACGTATGATGGTCGGATCGACTCAATGTCACGGCCCGCCTCTCCCGGCCTTGCTTCCCGCACCGTCGAGGCTCTCGCCCCGCGAAGCTCGCTGCTCCATCCAACTCTGGAGGCCCGCATTCATGCCTATTCGGTTCAAAAAATTGCTCTGGATTGCTCTTTCCGGTTCCCTGCTCCCCCTCGCGCTCCGCGCCCAGGAACCACCACCCGGCAAGCCCGCATCGAACGAGGCGACAAAACCCGCGACCAAGGAGGCCGCCAAGGCCGAGGCGAAGGCAGAGCCTGTCAGGGTTCTCACCGACCCGATCGATCGGATCAAGGACGAGGGACTGAACCGGTCGCAGCTCATGGCGACGCTTTCCTACCTGACTGACGTGATCGGCCCACGGCTGACGGGATCACCCAACCTCAAGCGGGCCAATGAGTGGACCTGTCAGACCCTGACCAAGTGGGGTCTGGCCAACGCCCACCTTGCGGCCTGGGGACCGTTCGGCAAGGGCTGGACGCTCAAGCGGTTCTCGGCCCAGGTCATCGAGCCGCAGTGCATTCCGCTGATCGCGTTCCCCAAGGCGTGGTCCCCCTCCACCGATGGCGCGCTCGCGGCGCAGGTCGTCTACTTTGACGCCAAGTCCGAGGCCGATTTTGCAAAGTTCCAGGGGAAGGTCAAGGGAGCCATCGTGCTCACCGGACCACCGCGCGAGGTTTCCGCCGGATTCGAGCCGCTGGCCAACCGCAGAACCGATAAAGAGCTGCTCGACCTGGCCGACGCCGGCGAGCCGTCGCCGTCCCGCTTCGGCATGAGGGGGCAACCCGGCAACCGGAATCCGAACCAGGACCCCAATCGGGGCGGTCCGCGGGACTGTGCTCCTGGCGGGGGTCCAGACGCGAACTCACCGGGTGCGAATGCTCCGGGTGCCCCGGCGCCGGCTGGCGGCGGCCCGGCCGGTGCGCAGCCGTCGTCGCGGCGGAATCGGTTCAGCCCCGAGATGCGGGCACAGATGGAACTCGCTCGCAAGAAGATGAAGTTCCTGGCCGATGAGGGAGCCGCGCTCCTGGTGGACTGCAGTACCAGAGGCGATGGCGGCACGCTCTTCGTTCAGGATGCCAGCATTCCGGGAGCTGCCGGGTTTCCCGTGCCGGGCCAGGCACCGCCGGCCAGGCGGGTTTCGCCCTGGGACAAGAATGCGCCCAAGATCCCACCCCAGATCGTCGTCGCCAAGGAGCATTACAACCGCCTGGTACGCATGATCGAACAGGGCGAGAAGCTCAAGATGGTCGTGGACATCGCGGCGCAATTCCACGATGACGACCTCATGGCCTACAACACCATCGCCGAAATTCCCGGCTCGGACCTGAAGGACGAGGTTGTCATGCTCGGTGGCCACCTCGACTCCTGGCACAGCGGGACGGGCGCCACCGACAATGCGGCCGGGGTGTCCGTGGCGATGGAAGCAGTCCGCATCCTCAAGGCGCTGGACCTCAAGCCGCGGCGGACGATCCGCATCGGACTGTGGACCGGCAAGGAGCAAGGGCTCTTTGGCTCACGCGCCTACGTGGCGCAGCATTTCGGTAAGGCCAATGATTCCATGGCCGCGATGATGGGCACCCCCGAAGCATCTTCGGAGAAGAAGGACGCGAGCAACGGAAAACCGAGCTCCTCGGAGCCCAAGCCCGAGTACGCCAAGTTCTCGGCCTATTTCAACCTCGATAACGGAACCGGCAAGATTCGCGGAGTCTACATGCAGGGTAACGAGGCCGTCCGGCCGATTTTCCGCAAGTGGCTCCAGCCGTTCCGCGAGCTGGGCGCCTCGACCTTGACCCTCAACAATACCGGCGGCACCGACCATCAGTCGTTTGACGGCGTCGGACTGCCGGGATTCCAGTTCATCCAGGATGAGATCCACTACAACACGAGGACCCACCACTCCAACCAGGACGTCTACGATCAGATTCAGGCCGACGACATGAAGCAGGCCGCGGTCATCCTGGCCTCTTTCGTCTACAACACCGCGATGCGCGACGAGAAGCTGCCCAGGAAGGCGGAATCGCGCGGGTCTCGGTAAGTGAGCAACACAAAGTGCGGCCGCGTGGACGATTCGGACCGTTCGCGCGGCCGTTCTCTGCCCCTGCGTCTCGGCTCATTCAGGCATGGGATAGCGCCGATCCAGATCGGCCAGGAAACGATGGATCTGCCGGGTACCCGTGCGGTGCATTTTCGGGAACCGCTTCTGGAAGCAGGTTTCGAGCCTCGTGAACAGGCGCGGCCAGAGCGTCACGGCGCCCAGCAGCAGGAACGGACTGCCGACTGGCCCGGGGAGCAAGATGCCGCCCACGCCGGCGACAATCAGTAACACTCCCACTTCCCTCGGCAGCACGCCGATCAACTCCGATTGGTCGTCGTTCCACGCCGGTGCCAGCGTGCGTGCGTTATTCGCCGCCATGGTCAATCCCCCTTCGAGCGCCCGTTCCGGCTTGATGGATGAATTCCCATCGCCGCGGACAATGGAACCTTGTTGAACCCGATTGCCAGGATTCCTCATGATCAGACTTCATGGATCCCTGCGAAACTTGGGCCGTACCCGGCGATTGCCTGCGGCCACTGGCTCCGGGGCGCTGGCATCGAAGACGACTGGGGCTTGATCGAGCACCCGTTCGAGCGAGTGGGCCGACTCATCCACGGCGTCTTCCGCCGGCTTGGCACTCCCGTCCGGCCACCACCACTTGGTCGTCAGGCAAAGCACCACAATACTGATCCGGACAGTCCAGGCGGCCCAGCGCGGGTAGGCGACGGCGACCCTCTGGCCCATTCTCGTGCTGTAAAGAATCTCGAAGTCCTGGACCATCAAGTCGGCGGCGGTGAGCGCGAGCACGGCCGCGCCGAGACACGCAATCCAGCGATAGCGGCTCATGATTTCCACGATCACCGCGCTCAAGAGCAGCAGCATGGAGATCGACAGGAAGAGGCCGAGGATGATGCGGACGGGGTCGGACTGGCTGGCTCCCGCGATGGCCACAACATTGTCGAGGCTCATGATTAAGTCGGCCATGGCGATCCGCGTGATGGCCTTGAACAGCGAGGTTGGCGGCGGCCTGGTCAGGCCGGTCGAGTCGTCCTGCTCCTGGATCAGCTTGCAGGCAATCCAGGCGAGCAGGACAGCACCGGCGAACCGGAGGCCGGGAAAGAGAAGCAGGTGGGCGACAACCAGCGTGAGCGCCACGCGCATCACGATCGCCATCCCGCAACCCCAAAGCATCGCCTTGCGCCGTTGCCGGGCCGGCAGGAGGTGGGCAGCCAGCCCGATGACGACCGCGTTGTCGCCCGAAAGCACCAGGTCAAAGAGGATAATCTTGAGGATCGAACCCAGATAATCAAGCGTCATGGACAATACCTGAGTTCCCGCAAGGGGATGGCATTCGTGGATCCACTTCGACCCGGTCAGGAGTTCGCCGAACCGCCTCGTCGTTTTCCGCCACGCTCATCGAATCATGGTGCCGGCCGGCCGAGCAACTGATCGACCCGGCGACTGGCAGCCTCTGCGCCGTCGATGAGACCCCGCACCGCCGCGTTTTCGCGGGGGATCGCCTGCGCCAGGAAGGCCGCGGGGAAGACCAAGCCGTAGGAGACCGTGTATGTGGTGTTGTAGACGGCCCGCGCCAGGATCACCCCGCTGGCCGGCCACGCCCTCGCGGCCGCTGCTTTCGCATCAGCCGCTCCCTGGCGAGCTGGCTGAACCGCGACTTCGACGGTGCCCGATCCGGTTGAAAACGATTCAGCGCTCACGGCAGTCGCGGCATCGGCCATTGTTCTGCTCCCGCTCGGAACCATGTTGCAACCGGCAGGTCGATCACCCGGTCCTCGATGACTTGCGTAAAGCCCAAGTCTATCCGGCAGCTTGCCGAATTCAAACAGGAAGTTCGCCCCTTGCGTGGATCGCGAGAGTTCAGCCAGTATCAAGGACAGAAACTCGGCCTGACGGCTGTCATTGGATCGAAACGCTGGCCTGGCGATCGGATCGAACCCTCAGCGGCGTGACTCTCCTCGAGCGGACGTCTCCTACCTTGCCCATCACGGCCCAATGAAAAGAAGCGGCACAATGCCCATTCTGCGACAGATTGCCCAGCTTGGCCACCCCGTCCTTCGCACTCTTGCCGCTCCGGTGGAGCGTCCCACCTCGGTCGAGGTGCGAGCACTGATCGACGACATGCTTGCGACGCTGCGCGAGGCTGATGGCGTGGGCATCGCGGCGCCGCAGGTTTATGAACCGGTTGCCCTTTTCATCGTGGCCTCGCGCCCCAGCCCCCGCTCTCCCGAGGCGCCGACGATGGAGCCCGAGGTCGTGATCAACCCTGAGATCCTGGAGCGATCCGAGGACATGATCAAAGGTTGGGAAGGCTGCCTGAGCATCCCCGGAATCCGTGGCGAGGTCCCCCGTCATCGCCGCATCCGGGCCCGCTGCCAGACCGCCGGAGGCCAGCAGATCGAACGCGAGTTCACGGACTTCGTCGCCCGTATCTTCCAGCACGAGGACGATCACCTTCGTGGCATCGTGTTCCTCGACCGGCTCGAGAGCACGCGAGACGTCGTCACCGACAGGGAGTATCAGAAGCTGCTCAAAGGGTAACGACACCCACCTGGAAAGGGCACGACTTGTTTCTTTGTCTCGTTTGATAATCCATAAGCTGACGAGGCGTTCTGAGAGTACAATGACGGAGTACCCCGGAGCACATTGATGCCGTCACCGTTCCCTGGAATGAATCCGTACCTGGAGCAAGCGGAGCTCTGGCAGGACTTTCACCTGGAGTTCCTGCCAGCCATGCGCCGGCAACTCGTTCCGCAGGTTGGCCCCGACTACATCGTCAAGCTCGAGGAGCACCTTTATATCCATGACCTACCGCCCGAGCCCCGGATCCGGATCGGGCGCAGCGATCTCTCAGTGGCTCGACCGGAGATTGGGCAGAGCGAAAAGGCCGGCATCTTCACTGGCGTTCTTGAAGCACCGGCTCGCGTGGAAACGCCGAAGCAGGACGTCGAACGGGTTCCCTTCCTGGAGATCCGGGATCGCGTCGGTCGCGAGTTAATCACAGTGGTCGAATTATTGAGCCCATCGAACAAGCGGCCTGGGGACGACCGTGAGCAGTACCTGACCAAACGCAGGGAGCTCTTGCGGAGCCGGGCGCACCTTGTAGAGATCGATCTGCTACGCGGCGGAGCGGCGATGCCGGTGAAGAACCGGCCGGACTGTGACTATTCCATCCTCGTCAGCCGGGTTCAGGATCGTCCCTACGCGGACTTCTGGCCAATCGGGCTCCGCGATCGCCTGCCGCTCATCCCTATCCCCTTGCGCGCTCCCGATGGCGACGTCCAGGTCGACCTTCAAGAGTTGCTGCACCGAGTCTACGAGAGCACGGGCTATGAGCACTACATTTACAACGGCTCACCCGATCCTCCGCTTGCTCCGCGGGACTCGGAATGGGCCCGAGAGCACATCCCTTCGAAAGTGTGATCAGAACGTCATCGACGGCCGGGATCTTACGTCCTATCGGGCGATCTGGTGTTCAGGGATCACATGAACGCGCGCGTGATGACGGTCGCCATGGCTGCCACGAGGTTTTGGCCCTTGTGAGCGGAAGGGACCACCCGCTTTCTGGCACAAAGGAAACGTGGTCGGCCCCCGGTCCCCTGGCCACTGTTTCCCCGCCCCAAGCTCCACGATCGTCGGGGTCCACCGTCGATGTCGCGCGCCGACCTGGGTATCCATGGCCTGAACAGATGGGCCGCAACTTGTCTAGAAAAGTCCGAGAAACGCGGAGTTCAAGCAGACAGAAACGGTCCCAGCCCGCCGCCCACCCCTGCCGGGGGCCCGGTGGCCAGGCCGGAGATGAGCACGGCGGACCGCCTTGGTTCGAGGGAGCGTGCCGCAGGGGCCACCCACTTTGTGGCACCAATCTCAGCTTGTGCAAGATCCACTTTCACTAGAACTGGACAGGCGTTTGGTAGTTAAAAGTAGACATTCTGAAGTTTTCTCAGCCGTCAATGCCGCCGTTTGACCCCCGCATTGTTTCGTCATAAGATCTAATCTGGCAACGGTAAACACCAGCACGATTGGCTCGGTTTGACATGGCACCGTCATTTCCATCTCTCTCCCTTGGATCCACTGGCTCGGAAGCGCGAAGGGATCGCGGAAGGGGCCACTTGCTCTGTGGCACAAAGTAAACGCGGTTGGTCCATCTCGCCCAAGCGGTTCCTGGCGGGGGCAACGCTCGGTGGTGGGGCCGTGCTTCCGTGATGCCGGACCCGGTTCGACGGCAAAGACATCGGCGAGCCGTAGTGCCGTCACACGGACTGGTCGCCTGAGACCAGCGTCGGATGCAGGAGCGTTTCTTGGCTTTCTACCTCGGGCCTGGCCCCGTTGGCCGTTTTATGTCTTTCACTCCCCACTGTAAAACTTGGTTGGAGCAATTACTTTCGTCGGGTAGATGTACACCCTCTCGACGCTCATCCCGCCGAAATTCTTGCCATTGAACCAAGTAGGTACCTTGGCCGGATAACGCTGGTAGATGTCTAATGCTGCCCGAGCCAACGGATTATCCCCGCCAATGAGCTTGACGCGGAATGCATCGAAATCGGGGTCTATCCTTCCACAGCCGCAACGCTTTTTCGTCGTCGGTCTCGACCTGCACCATCTCGAACTTGCTGACCTTCATCCCGTCGAAGGCCTCGGCTGGGATATCAACCTTTTTCGGAACCGGCATCAGGCGATCCTCTCAGAGGCCCTCAAACTCGGTTTCGAGGACATCCGGGGTCGTTGCTACCCCAACTGCTTTGCCCTCCTTGGTCGCTTCCCTGGCAAGCTTGTAGAGAGCGAGTGCTTTTCGGAAAACGACGGACACATCCTGCCCCGTTGACTCTGTAAGCTCCTCTAATGCCCTGCTGGCCTCAGGTGTAAGGTCAAGGGTAATCCTGAGGTTGGGAGAAGTCAATGGCATTGTCATATAAACTGATGACATGGGTTGGCGAGGTCGGTTGTACATGGTGTGCGGCATCACCACGATAGGCTGTGGTGGCGGCTGATCTGAGGGTTGCTGTTTCTCTTCGGAGCTCATGTGGCCCTCTTCTGCTCTCTCCGGGGATAGGTTCAGCTTGGATCAACGGACTTCCTTCATCCTATCCAAGATGCCCCTACAACCGGAAGTCGCCGGGCAAGTTTCCGCAAGATTGGTTCACGTTCGCATGAGTATAACATAGAATACGTTATCGGATCCGGAATTCCGTAGACGAGGAGAGATGTATCGTTGAAAACCAAGGGCCGTCGGCCGTGATGATGGCAAGCGGCGAAATGGCCTGCGCGCGGGAGCAGATCGGATCGCGCGTCACGGCCGGAGCTCGAGAACGGCCACGTCCTCTGGGTCCAGCGAGACCGACGCCTTGCCGCTCGTCCGGACGCCTGCCGGCGGAACGGGAATCGCATACAGCAGCGTCACCGCCCAGTCCTTGCCGGTGGTGTCGCGAACCGAGACATCAAAGAACGTCGCTCCCTCTTGCTGTGTCTGGCTGACATCCAGGCGCAGCCCGATCGCCTCTTGTACGATCCGCACGAAGTCGCTTCCCGCCGCCACATCGCGGGCCTGAAAGCCCTCGGCCGCCGGGCCGCGGGAGACCACGGGCACGCCGTCAAACAGGACGCTGCTTGCCAGTGCGCTCACCGGACGGAGCACCGGTTCACGGAACCACGCCTTGCCGGCGTGAGCTCGGAACAGGAGGTTGAAATCGACCGTCTTGATGGGCTTCTCCGGGAAAAGAATGAGCTCCTCCCGCTGCCAGTCGTGCGTGCCCGTACGAAAGCCAGCCACCTGCCCCCAGAGCTCCGTCCCATCGTCAAATTCGAGGTCGAGATAGAGCGCGTAATCGGAGTCGATCGTCCCGGTCACACCCTCCGCCTTGCTCCAGGCCGAGGCGACGATCGGGTGTGCTCTTATGGCAAAGCCTTGGCCGTCCGGCCCGATCGGAGCGTGCTTCCTTCGAGTCAAGGTCACATCCCTTGATGATGGCAGCGCTCCGGCGGGAATCCAAAGACAGAGGCGGCGAGTGCTCAACCCGATGGACGGATCGCACGGCGGCAATACAATGCATTGTCCGGACCTTCAATCAAGCGCTCTGCTTCGAGCCGCCCTCCACACGAGTACGATCTTCATGGACACGACACGCTCCGACGCCTCGCACCACCACGACCGGCCGGCCAACCAACTCGCGGGGGAGACCAGCCCCTACCTGCTGCAGCACGCGCACAACCCGGTTGACTGGCATCCCTGGGGGCCCGGGGCGATCAATCGAGCTCGCAGCGAGAACAAGCCGATCTTCCTGTCGATCGGCTACTCGGCCTGCCACTGGTGCCATGTGATGGAGCGAGAAAGCTTCGAGAACCCCGCCATCGCCGCGGTGATGAACGAGCACTTCATCAACATCAAGGTTGACCGCGAGGAGCGTCCCGACCTGGACCAGATCTACATGAACGCGGTCCAGGCGATGACTGGCCAGGGCGGCTGGCCGATGTCCGTGTTTCTCACGCCCAGCCTCGAGCCCTTCTATGGTGGAACCTATTTTCCGCCCACCGATTCCCGGGGCATGCCGGGTTTTCCTCGCGTGTTGTTGAGCGTGCACAGGGCCTGGGAAGAACGCCGCGACGAGATCCTGGGCGCGGCCACCGAGATGACCGAGCGGTTGCGCGCGATGGGTGAAATTGCCGCCGGCAGCCAGCAGCCTCTCGAGCTTCGCCAGCTTGACCAGGCGGCCAGGGCGTTGCTCAAGAACTTCGACTCCACCCACGGCGGCTTCGGCTCGGCTCCCAAGTTTCCGCATCCCATGGATCTGAGGGTGCTGCTCCGCCAAGTTGCGCGAACCGGCGACGACGCGGCCTTGCACGCGGTCAAGCTCACGCTCGACAAGATGGCCCGCGGCGGTATCTACGACCATCTCGGCGGCGGGTTCGCGCGGTATTCAACCGACGAGCGCTGGCTGGTACCGCACTTCGAAAAGATGCTTTACGACAATGCCCTTCTGTCCTCGGTCTACCTCGAGGCGTTTCAACTGACCGGAGCAGCCCGCTTCGGCCAGGTGGCCCGCGAAACGCTCGATTACGTCTTGAGGCGGATGACCGCGGAAGAGGGGGGCTTCTACTCGACCGAGGATGCCGACAGCGAGGGCGAGGAGGGGAAGTACTACGTCTGGTCGCTGGCCGAGATCAACGAGGTCCTCGGCGCCGGACGCGGCAAGACATTTTGCTACGTCTACGATGTCACGGCAGCGGGCAACTGGGATTCACAAAACATCCTTAACCTCCCGCGCCCGCTCGACCAGGCGGCCAGACTGCTCTCCCGCGATGAAGCCGAGTTGATTGCCGAGCTGGCCGAGAGCCGCGCCCAGTTGCTGGCCGTGCGCGAAGGGCGCGTGCCGCCGGCAAAGGATACAAAGATTCTGGTCTCGTGGAACGGCCTGATGATCGCGGCCCTGGCCGTGGCCGGGCGCGCCCTCAAGGCCCCCCGCTGCCTCGACGCCGCGGCCCGGGCCGCGGGCTTCATCCTCGACCGGATGCGCGCCCAGGGTGCCCGGCTGCTGCACACGTACAAGGATGGTCAGGCCAAGCTCAATGCCTACCTCGACGATTACGCCAACCTGATCGACGGCCTGACCCGACTGTACGAGGCCACGGGCCAGCCGCGCTGGATCGACGGTGCCCTCGACCTGGCCCGGGTGATGATCGACGAGTTCGCCGACGCGGAGCAGGGGGGCTTCTTCTACACCGGCAAGAGCCACGAGGCCTTGATCGCACGGACGAAGGACCTATTCGACAACGCGACCCCCTCAGGCAACGCAATGGCCGCGACCGCCCTGGTCCGGTTGGGCGCCCTGACCGGTCGTGACGACCTCCGCAGCGCCGGGCGGGCAGCTCTCGATGCGGTCAAGGTCGTCCTCGAAAACGCCCCGTCCGCCGCCGGCCAGAGCCTGATCGCCCTCGACTTCGAGCTTGCCCCCATTCGCGAGCTCGCCGTGGTCGCCGGCGCGGGTTCGCAAGAGTTCCATGACGTCCTGGAAGCCATCTACGCCCGCTTTCTTCCTGGAGCCGTGGTTGCCCCCGCAACCCAGGAACAAGCCGCCGCCCTGGCCGCACTGGTACCCATGCTCGCCGATCGCCCCGCCCGGGATAACCGGACAACCACGTACATCTGTGAGAACTCCGCCTGCCAGGAACCTGTGGTGGGGGTTGATGGAGTGATCACCGCGCTGGGGAAACTTGAGCCCGCACCCGGCCAGGGTCGGTGAACTGCCTCGTACGGGAAATGCCGGCATGCGGGGGGAAGGTCCGAGAATCGTTCACGGAACCCCCAGGCGGTAAGCGAAGTCATCGCCGATCCTGGTCCAGATGCTGAGTCAAACCGGCGCGATGTTCGGCGATTGCCTCGGATGCCAGTTGCGCGAGCCTGGCGGTGGACGTGGCGATCGCAAAGTGAGAAAACCCAGGCACTGCGGAAGGTTCAAATTTCCGGGCAGGGGTTGCGCGATCTTTTTCCAGAATGCTCATTATGTAATGAGCTCGGGTTTCCCGCGGGGCGCTTGTCCGCCTGCTACGACAAGCCCATAATGAAGTTGATTTCGCAGGAAGCGATTATCAACAAACATGCAGGAGTTTACATGGTCTGATTTCACGGGGGCACGACGATGACCATGCCGGAGCCCGCCAAGAGAACTGTGGGGATTTGGCAGCAGCCGTTCCGGGCAGAGAGGGATGTCTCTGAGCAGTTCGCGCGTCGGGTTGACGATCTGCTTCTCGTGGTGCAGGACGATGAGTTGCTCGCCTCCGCAGGGGAATTGTGCGCGCCGCTGGAGACTGGGGTGCGCGGGTTGATCTTCGCTCGGGAAAAATACAACGAGTGGGCAGCCAATTCAGGCCGAACCACGACGAGCATGTTCCTAGCGCCAGCTGTTCGGACAGCGACTTCGATTGCCGAAACACTGATGGAAGCCGGTCGCTACGTGGACGCGTTCTCGACGGCAAACGTGTTCGGCGAAATGTGCAAGGTTATACTCGAGCGGAATCTGAACGAGTATCCGGCACTCTTCGAGCGGCTCCTGCTGGTCGGCTGCCGCGCCGTGAGCGGCGCGTGGCAGACCGACGTGGGCGAAAAACAGGGAGATGATCCCTCTGATGAGATCGACCAATTACGCCGTCGAATGGCTAACTTCTTGCGATATGCACTTGGAACTTACGTACATAAATCAGGGTCGTACTTGCGCGCCGGCAAGCCCGACGTCGAGCGAGGCGAGCGGGTGATGAACGAAGCCCTGGCTCTGCATTTCGACGCGCGGCTCCGCCACTTGCTCCAGTTCGCCCGTCCCCGTGTGAACGACTATATCCGGGCGAGCCTGCCGCGGGTCTACGAGATGAAACTGTCAGACCGATGGCGCGGCAAGGACGGCAAGGGGGGTAAGTTCGAGGAGTGGAACCGGCTCCTTGTCGAGGCGGGGTTCGAGGACTCGTTGCGCGACCTGGAGACGATGGGGGTCGTCCCGACCGACCAAGTGGGGAAGATCCCCGCGGAGCGGCTGGATGAGGTGCGACGAGCCGAGGCGCGTAACGAACGGGAGCGCGTGTACGAGTTGTTGAAAGGGCACGCGGAAGAATTGCGGTTCTATCTCGAGCGCCAGAGACGAAACCGGCTGGTTTATCGCGAGCCGCGCTTTCCCAAGCTGCCCGAGAAGTTGTGGCAGACGTTCAAGAAGGCTAAGAGCCTGGCGGAGACGAATGATCCTGCCCACATGGTTAAGGCCTTGCAACTCGTCGAGTTCGTCTGGGAGAATGAGTTCTTTAACCTGGAGGTCAAGGATTGGGTGGCTTACCTCAAGGCGAAGACCGAGAACCTTCACGACGCGGAGCAGTTGCTCGAGGAAATCCGCAATCGTCGGGAGGCCGAGCACAATTATGTGACGGATTGGAACCTGGCCGTACTTCGCTCGGAGCGGGAGGACGAGGAGGCGGCCTACGAACTGCTGCTCCCCCTCCTCGATGGGGGGACCGAGGACCGAGATCTCCTCTTCGTGGTCCTCGCGTTGGCGCTGAAACGCGGCGACCACGAACGCTTCCTGGCCATCATGCCCCGGACCACGAGCCTTCAGTTCCACCCCCTGGCATTCGTGGTCGCGCACCAGACGAACAACAGGGCCCGCGCCGACGAACTCCTGGCTCAGCTCCTCACCTCGCGGGCTCCCTGGGAATTGCCCCCCGTCTCCCAACGCTTCCGCAATTTTGACGACATGGAGCTGCAGGTCCTCCGCAAGGCCCTGGTAGCACGGCAGTACGAGCAAGTGGTTAACTGGCTCGAGCAACGGATTCGGCGGGACCCGGGCTGGGTGGAGAACTACTGGGGCCTGGCGTTCGTTTACGAGAACGGCCCCCAAGACATAGATACCGCATTCCAGGTGTTGCGGCGCCACTACGATCTGGAACTGAAACACCAGCCGAGGAACCAACAGTTCGTGGACGGAGCTTGCCGGGAACTATTGAACCTGTGCCGGCGCAGCGGGCGCAGAGATCTTGGACGACAAGCCCATCAACTGGCCGTGGCAGCCAGGGCGAGCGACGACCTCATTCGTTCCTACCAAGATTTCGCCCCGCCGCCAGTGTTGCCCGTCTCGCCCAAGCCGGACGATCCCAGGAGGCCGGAGCCAAGGGGTCCCAAGCCGAAGTCCGAACCGCCGCCGGAGAAGCCGCTTCGTGACTCCTCGTTGGTGGAACGGTTGGCGAAAGTTTCCCCCAGGTTGATGAGAATCAGGGATATTAGTTCGTATGTTCAAGAAATTAATATTATCGACGAATACGTCAAGGTCGTGGCCGAGCTCTACCCGCACGACAGCGGCCGCGTGGTCGAGCTGATCAAGGGCGCCTCGAATGCTATCCAGGGGTTCGCGCAGACGTCCGCGGACAAGCAGGACGATCGTAGAACGCTCTACGATAAGGCGGCCGCCTTCGAAAAAAAGATCGGGAGTATGCTTGAGGGCGTGGCCCTGGATGAAGACTTGGCCAACCTGATCGCCTCTTACCACGAGATCCTGAAACGTGTCGTGGGTGATCTGTCGCGGCTGGCCGGGGTCAGTCCCAGCATCAAGGTCACCCTTGAGAACACGTTCCTCAGCCTGGAAGCCAGTCGATCCACGCTGGTGCTCCGCTTGACGAACACCTGCGAGCGGGACGTGACGAACGTCGCGGTCGGCCTAGTCATCGAGAGTCCCCTGCTGGCGGTCGCGGAGAGGTCCAAGCGCACCATCACCGCCCTAGGCTCGCGACGGAGCCATCTCCTCAGCATCCCGATCGAGCGGACCCGGGACACCGCCCTGCGCGGCGCCAGCGAGATCGACCTCGATATCTCCTTGAGCGCCTCCGCCGAGGGATATCCGAACTTCGACCTCGGCGTCTCTCGGCTGCGCGTTCCCATCAAAACCCTTGAGGAAGCAATAGGCCGCGACCAGATCCCGGCCCGCTTCCCGGAGACGCCGCTCACACCCACCGACCAGGAGCTCTTTCAGGGACGCAGCGATGTGCTGAACAAGATCAAAAACAGCTTTTATGACGGAATCCAGCAACGGCGCTATTATCTCGACGGCATTCGCCGCGTGGGCAAGACGTCGATCCTTAATTTCTTACGCACGTATCTCCCCGAAAACGTCATCGCCGTCCCCGTCAGCTTTGAACTGGTCGGCCTAAAGGGGAGGATTCAGTCCTCTGTGGTACTGCGCCATTTCTGCGCGCTCATCGGGCAAGAAGTGGCCTCGGCGACCGGCGTGACCCTGGACCTCCCCGACCAGGCGGCCTTTGACGCGGCACCCGGACCGGCTTTCACTGCCTTCCTGGGGAAGTTCAGGACGGAGGTGCCCGGCCGCGTCCCATTCCTCATGTTCGATGAGTTCCAGCTCCTCCTTGAGGCCATCGCCCGGACGGGTTCCGGGTCCGACCAGGACACCCTGGTGCTGGATCAACTGCGTGGGCATCTAGATGAGAAACGCCTCAACGCCGTGTTCACGGGCTCCGTCCGGTTTGATCGCCTGGGGCGCATCTTCGGCGACCATCGCATCCTGGGATCGCTCTCGCCGCTGCGCATCTCGTTCCTCTCCGAAGAAAGCGTCGGCCACGTCCTCTGTGCCGGCCTGGAACGTTGGGCCACCGTCCCCTTGGAGACGATCCAGCGGTTGCATCAGCTCACTGGTGGCTACCCCTGGCACGTCCAAGCCTATGGCTCGGCATTGGTCGATCTCCTCAATCGCGAGCGCCGGACCGTGGTCACGCCCGACGACGTGGAGGAGATCACGCGGAATACGGTCCTGCCCAACGATAAGCTCTTTGAATACTGGTGGCCGGAGGGTCAGTTGGGCGTGGACGAAGAGCGCTTCATCGAGACTCTCCTTAGCAATTACCAGGCCGATCAGCTCGTCTCCAGCCGAGCCTTCTTCAGCCAGATCTCGACTCGTGACGAGCCGTCGTTCCGACGGGCCATCGTGCGCCTGCGCGCGTGCGAGGTGCTTGACTCGACGCAAACCGAGATTCTCCGGTTCAGTGGCGACGTCCTGCGCCGGAAGCTCGAACAGCATGTGCAGGAGGGAAAACTGACCATTCCTTGGACTCGGAAAAAGGACGACCATCGAGTCGATCCCGGGCAGGCGGGGATCTTCGTCGATCACGAGAATCTGGTCCGGAGCCTTATCGCTCGCATCTGCCCGGCTCGCGGCAAGGCGGTGCCCCAGGACCGACTTCCCTGGTTCTCCGACATCCTCAATCACTTGCTCCAGGAGGCAGAACGACGGGTGGGGACCCTCACTCACAAGGTGACGGTAGCCTTCTGGCACCGACCCTCGGAGTCACAGTTTCTTCCCGCCTATTTCGCGCTCGGTTTCGAACCGAAACAGCCCGTCGAGGTGAAGGAGAACGCCGCCGATTTCAAGTTGGCCGATGAGATCCGCGTCGCGGGCATGCGCGCTATGCAAAGAAGGGACCCGGCTGGGTCAGGCTATCCTCATCACCGGAGATGGAGACCTGGCGCATGCGGCTGAGGCCTTGCGTAATGAAGGCGTCCATGTTCAGATTTGGGGGGGTTCCGGGTCGACGAACGAATCGCTCAAGAGAATTGTTGGCGATAAGAACTTCGTGGTTTTGGATGACGTGTGCGGTCTCTAAGGATACGAAATTTATTAACTGTCGCATTGGGCCTTTTTGGCGCGCCGTTTGGTTGGTAATCTGGGCAGTCCGGAAAAGGATTTTTCAGCTTTTGGCAGGAAGCCGTGATGATTACCAAG
>Ga0074044_10002082_pt1 | contig 17645 bp, 11 predicted proteins | sample BogForMeECP23OM1_FD_94443 | JGI IMG/M metagenome (GOLD analysis project Ga0074044, IMG submission 94443) | Bog forest soil microbial communities from Calvert Island, British Columbia, Canada - Bog Forest MetaG ECP23OM1 | ecosystem: Environmental > Terrestrial > Soil > Wetlands ...
CGCTGGTGCCGACCCTGATTATCGTCGGGTTCATGGCACTGGCGGCGCAGAGCTCTCCGCAATCGACTTCGGCTTTCCGTCGTTATCTGGCCGCCAGACCACTTTCCTTCTGGATCATGACCTGGTTTCTGCTTGAACTGGCCGTGCTCACGGCGGTTGGCACTTTCTTTCGCGGCCCGGGCTGGTCCTGGGTGTTGCCCTGGAGGACCTAATTGCAATCATCAGAGAACAAATTGTCTTCCCTGTGGCAGACGTTGTTCGGCCATCCGGTGCGCGCTTTTGGCGTGGTCAGCCTGCTGTTATTGATCGCGCTGGCCATTGCCCCGGCGAAAAATTACTTCAGTGAATGGCGCCACTACCAGAAACAGTATCTGGCGCTGATTCGGGGCCGTGGAGAGGCGGTAACACTGCAGCGCCACTTCCACGACGGAATCCAACAGATCTGGCTTCCGCAGTTCGGAGTCGTCGATCGCTGCACCACTTGCCACGCCGGATTGAAGGAAGCGAGTTTGGCCGACGTCAGCACACAGCCGTTCCGCCAGCATCCGGTAATCCCTCACACGCTTGACCAGTTCGGCTGCGTGATGTGCCACCGCGGGCAAGGTCCAGCGACCACGGTCGAGGAAGCCCATCGCAGCACGCTGGCCTGGGAGCAGCCGATCTTGCCGGCACGCTACGTCCAATCTTCCTGCGGACAATGCCATCGTGCTCCGCTAACCGGCACACCACAACTGAATTTAGGGCGCAATCTGCTGGGGCGATATGGCTGCGTGCACTGCCACACCGTCAAACTGCCCGACGGCAGCGCGATCCAGCCGACCGATGATCCGCCTTCGCTTCAGCACATTGCCGACAAGACCACGCGGGAATGGATTTACGCCTGGCTGAAGGATCCTCAGGCTTACGCCGTTACCGCGACGATGCCAAATTTCAAGTTGAGCGATCCGGACGCGCGCGATATTTCCGCGTTCGTGATCTCCAGCAGCACACCACTCGCCAGAGACACGGCGCCAGCCCCCAAGAATCAGAAGACACCCGATCCAACCGCGGGCGCCAGCTTGTACGGTGAGTCTTTCTGCTCCTCCTGCCATGCGGTGCAGAACGCCGCCGGAAATGTTGTGGGCGGAGATGTCGGTCCGGAGTTGACCCGCGTCGGCACCAAAGTCAAACGCGAGTGGCTGCGGGCGTGGTTACGCAACCCGCGTGTCTACGATTCGGGAACAGCCATGCCGCACTACCGTTTCACCGATCCGCAACTTTCCCTGCTTACGTCTTTTCTCGGAAACAAGACGGATTCGGATTTTCTGGCCAATGTGCATCTCGACGCCACCACACCGGAGCAGATTGCGCACGGCAAGCTTCTGGTGACCGAGTACGGCTGCGCTTCGTGCCACGAGATCAACGGCATCAAGAAACCGGATAACTTCGCTCCGGAATTGACCCGCATCGGGAGTAAGCCGCTGACGCAAATTATTTTCCTGCCGGGGATGACGCACGCTCTGCCGGATTACATTGCGGCCAAGATCCGGCAGCCGCGTTCGTTTGGAGCAGCGCTGAAGATGCCGCAGTTTAGCCTGGCACCGGCGCAAGTTGATGCTTTGACGACCGCCCTGCTCGCACTTACCGACCGGGCACATGACTTGCCGCTGGCCTTGACCGTGCGGGCGAAGCCGCCTTCGAATTACCAACCCGCGGGGAAGGCGGGACAACTCATGGCGGACATGGCTTGCTTCACCTGCCACGCCATCAACGGTCGCGGCGGCGACCTGGCTCCCGACCTGACCTGGGAAGGCAGTTCGGTTCAGCGGCCGTGGTTGCTGGCATTCCTTAAGAACCCGGGCACACTGCGGCCGGCGCTGATTCGCCGCATGCCGAGGTTCAATATTTCCGATGACGATGCCAAGGAACTGACCGACTACATCATGACCGTTTACCAGACTCCGGCGTTCGACCGCGATTCGATGCCGGACAGCGGCTATCCGCCTGCTCAAGTGGAGCAGGGAAGGCAGCTTTTCTATTCCAAGTATGCCTGCCAGTCTTGCCACATCGTCGATACCAAGGTTGACAAAGGCTACATCGGGCCAACGCTCACACAAGTCGGCTCGCGCCTGACCGCTCCCTGGATTTACCACTGGCTCAAAGACCCGCAGGCCATGCGGCCCGGTGCCATCGAACCGAACCGCAACATGAACGACGACGATGCCCGCGCTCTGACCGCATTCCTGATGATGCAGAAGAGCTCCGGCAAGCAGGGGGCGAAGAAATAACATGATCAGACACTGGCGGACATTCTTCGTAGTCTCCCTCGCCCTCGTAAGTGCAGGATGCGCACGCAAGCCGGGACCGGCCTCCGCTCTAAAGCCCGCAGGCTTTGGCGCCGCACTGGTGGAGTCGAGCGGCGGCAAACAGATGGGAGCAACCGGCACCGTCCTTCCTCAGCCCCTGGTCGTTCAGGTCAACGACGACCAAGGGAACGCCGTCACCGGAGCGCTGGTCGAATTCAATGGGCCTGCGGGCGTCAGCTTTGATCCTCCGAGCGGCCTGACCGATTCCAGCGGACAGCTCAGCACGAACGTCGATTTGGGCAGCATGGCAGGCCGATATCAACTCACGGCGCACACATCCACGAAAGCTCAGAAATCGGTCGAACTGAAGACTGAAGAGATTGCGTTGGGATATCAACAGCAGCTCGGATTTCAACTCGACAACAAGTATTGCGCCCGCTGCCACAATCCGGAGTCCACGCCGGAGCGGGTTTCCAATTACGATAATCTTGAGGTCAAGCCGCACCCGTTCACCGAAGGGGATACGCTGAACAAGATGAGCGATGCCGAATTGACCGCCCTCATCAGTCACGGCGGACCTGCACTCAACAAGTCGGCATTGATGCCCCCGTACGCCTATACTCTTAGCAAGACAGAGATCGAGGCGCTGATTGCTTACATTCGCCTGATCTCCGATCCTCCCTCTCCTCATGCTTCCGGAATGGTGTATGCACAAAAGTAGGGCGGGTGGGCCGGGCTTTTCCCCATGCGTACTCAGTCTGATCGTTCTTAGCTTGATCGTGACCAACGCCGCGCTGGCTCAAGTGGTATCTCCGGTCGAAATCAAAGATCCGGCGTTGCGCGCGCTGCAGCAGCAATACATCGACGACTTGGGGCGGGCAGGCCAGGACATTCTGTCAACCCATTTCGATTATCCCTTCTACCTCAGCCGCAAACTCGATCTGGACGAAGCACGACAACAAGTCGCGGATCAGGCGTCCATTCGCTTCGACACCTATAGCGGCAAGACTGTGCTCGCGATCACGGGCAATTACTACGCGGCTTACTCGGCGCAAAAAATCAATCCCGAACAGCGGGCCCGGAGCACTTTTCTCAACGTGGTGATGCCGATCCTGAAAGCTGCGGTTCCGCGCTTTCAGAACAACCCGCAAGTGCAAGGGTACGCGGTGGAAATTTCACATCACATTATGGGAAAAGTGATGGGAGTTTCCATGGAGCGTCCGGAAAACCTGATGGTGTTTCTGCCGCGGAACGGCGCTCTGAAGCTGCTGGCCGCCAAGGATGAGACCGCACAACAGTCGGCTCTCTTGCAGGGGCAGGTGTTTCTCAATGCACAGCCCATCTCAATCTGGCTTAACGATGCGGTGCTTCCGGCGGCGGCGAATGCTGACGATCACCCGGATGACACCTCCGCCAACGCCCAATCGGATCCGGCTCAAACGGGAGCTGAAGTCGTTTCCACGGGAAGCGGCAGCCGACCTCAGCCAAGTGCCGCTACTGCTCCTCCGAGCCCGGCGAAACCGAAAGAACCACCGCCGCCACCACCTCGCGACACCTCGACGGAGGCGCTGGCTGCAGTGCAACTTTCCAACCAGCCGTGGGTCGATTCGATTGTCAAAGAGCTGGAGCCGCAGGCCCACTTCGTTTCCTATGCGCCGCCGAAATTCGTGGCCTTTCGTCAGGGAATCTATCTGGAACTCTCGCTGAATTCCACATTGCCGGTGTCTGCCGCGGGATCGCGTTACAAGCTGGCAGCCACGGCTTTCGACGAGCATATTGCTCACCTCGTACGTCCGCTGTTGACCTATTTCAAGGATTCGAAGGATTTTGACGGGATCGGCTTCAGCACAAACATCCACCTTGCCGGCAAGTCGGCGCCCGCCGTATCCGAAGCCGTGGAATTTTTCTTTCCGCTTTCCTCTCTGCGCTGCTACGAGAAGTACGATTGCACCGGCCAGCAACTCCTGGACGCGGGAACGGTGCTCATCAACGGCGAACGGGTCGCTCTCGACCTGCAAATCGCCGAGGGCGGCTCCAACCATTGAGAAGCTTTTACCTTGACGCTCCTCAGCTATACTATCGAGCACAAGAACTAACGCGACAAACGAAGATTCCTCTGGCCAGCTGGGCAAAACGTCGATCGTCGGGGCCCAGCCCCTGAAGGGGCGTTTGTGCACAGGACTTGCGGCACCGCTGAAGCGATGCCCTGATACGAGGCGCGCGCTTTTCTTCGACGCGTAACTCGACAGACGAGGCGTGCATTTTTCTTCGGTGGGTAACTTCACCGGAGAGGTTTCGAAGGGACAGGAATGTTGAATTGGTCGCAGGAATCGATACTGGTAACGGGTGGTACCGGATCGTTCGGGAAGAAGTTTGTGGAAGTCATGCTGCGCGACTACCAGCCGCACCGGCTGGTGGTGTTCAGCCGGGACGAGTTGAAGCAGCATGAAATGAGGACGTCGGGCTTCGATCATCCCAGCATGCGGTATTTCATTGGAGACGTGCGCGACGTCGAGCGGTTGAAGCGCGCGCTAGCGGGCGTGACGGTGGTGGTGCACGCGGCGGCGCTCAAGCAGGTGCCAGCGTGCGAGTACAATCCGTTCGAAGCGATCCAGACCAATATCATGGGCGGCCGCAACGTGATTGATGCGGCCATTGATCAAGGCGTGCACCGTATTCTCGCGCTCTCGACCGACAAGGCGGTGAATCCGATCAATCTGTACGGGGCCACCAAGCTGTGCGCGGAAAAAGTGTTTGTGCAGGCCAACGCCTATGCGGGCGCCAAAAATACGCGTTTCAGTTGCGCGCGCTATGGGAACGTTGTGGGCAGCCGGGGGAGCGTGATCCCGATTTTTCTGGAACAGCGCCGGCGCGGGAAGATCACGATCACCGATCCTCGCATGACCCGATTCTGGCTGACGCTGGAGCAGGGCGTGAAGTTTGTGATCCACTGCCTCGAGCAGATGCACGGTGGCGAGATCTTTGTTCCGAAGATTCCCAGCATGAAGCTGCTGGACCTGGCGGAGACCATCGCCCCCGGGTGCCAGGTGGAGACCATCGGGATTCGTCCCGGAGAAAAGCTGCATGAAGTGCTGGTGTCGGAAGACGAATCGCGGCAAACGCTCGAAACCGAAGACATGTACATAATTCAGCCGTCGCATCCGTGGTGGAAATCGGAGAACTGGGTGAATGCCAAGCCGCTGCCGGAAGGCTTCCGATATTCGAGCGACACGAACGAACGCTGGCTGACGCGGCGGGAACTGGAAGAGCTTGTAATGCCCGAAGCCGGTGCCGCGGAGGCGGTTCCGACCTCTGCCTGACATGATCTGCCTGAGATGAGCACCTTGTCCACAAAACTGGAAACGCTCGCCCTGCATGGGGGTACGCCGGTGCGTGGAAAATTGTTGCCTTACGGACGCCAAAGCCTGGATGACGCGGACATTCAGGCGGTGGTTGAGGTTCTGAAGTCGGACTGGCTGACGACAGGACCGAAGGTCGGCGAATTCGAAGAGCGGTTTGCGGCGTGGATCGGGGCACGGCACGCGGTCAGCTTCAGTTCGGGTACGGCCGCCTTACACGGTGCGGCGTTTGCCGCGGGACTGGGACCCGGGGACGAGGCAATCACCACTCCCATGACTTTCTGCGCGACCGCCAACTGCATTTTGTATCAGGGCGCGGCTCCGGTGTTTGCCGACGTTTCACCCGACACGCTGAATCTTGATCCCGAGGAAGTCTGCAAGAAAGTTTCTGCATGCACGAAAGCCATCCTTGCGGTCGATTATGCGGGACATCCCTCTCCGCTGGATAAGCTGGGACAAATGGCGAAAGCGCAAGGGGCGCTCCTGATTGAAGACGCCTGCCATGCGCTGGGCGCGGAATATCAGGGGAAGCGAGTCGGCGGCATTGCCGACATGACCGTGTTCAGCTTTCATCCGGTGAAGCACCTTACCACCGGCGAAGGCGGCATGGTTGCGACCAACGATGCGCGGCTGGCCGAGACCCTGCGGCGTTTTCGCAATCACGGCATCAGCAGCGAAGCACGGCAGCGGCAGGAAGCGGGGCAGTGGTTTTATGAGATGGTGCTGCTGGGCTTCAATTACAGGTTGACAGATATTGCCTGCGCGCTGGGACTATCGCAACTGGAAAAGCTGGATGCGAACCTCGCACGGCGGCGGGAAATTGCGGCGCAATACAGCGCGGCCTTCCGCGAGTTTCCCGCGATGGTAGTCCCCAGCGTGCGTGAGGACGTCAATCCGGCGTGGCACTTATATCCGATCCGGCTCAACCTGGGAACACTTTCAGTGGGGCGAGGCGAGATCTTTCGAGCGCTGCGAGCGGAAAATATCGGCGTGAATGTTCACTACATTCCAGTCCATCAACACCCGTATTATCGCGAGCGTTTCAAGTCCAAGTCCAATTCCAATTCCAAAGAGAGCTATCCCGTGGCCGACGACGCTTATGAGCGGCTGATCAGCCTGCCTATGTTCCACTCCATGACGGCGCAGGACGTGGCGGACGTGATTCACGCGGTGCGCAAAGTTGTGGGGCACTATGGTCGTTAGTCGCTGGTGGTTAGTCGCTCGCGAAGCGACGGCGAATTTCAGCAACGACCAACGACTATCGACTAACGACTGATTTTCCAGGGAGTCGAAATAAGTTTTATGTCCAGAATTTCCGACTGGGTAGGATATCGGGCACTGGTAGTCGGTTGTGGATCGATTGGCCGCCGTCATGCAAGAAATCTCAAATCGCTGGGGGTGCGGCAGCTTGGTTTTTGCGACATCAGCCCCGAGACGCTGCAACAGTGCCGTGAGGAACTAAGCGGGGAAATTTTCGGCGACTATGGCGAGGCGCTGCGGAAATTCAGACCGGATCTGGTGCTGATCTGCACTCCGCCGGTGTACCACGTGGAGGAAGCGCTGGCGGCTCTGCAGGCTCAAGCCCACGTTTTTATCGAGAAACCTCTTTCCCATGAAGCGGGCGGAATCCAGGCGCTGATTGCCGAGGCGCGCCGCCACGACCGGAACGTTCAGATCGGCTATAACATGCGGTTTCACCCCGGCTTGAAGATCTTGAAGGAGCTGATCGATTCGGGGAAGATCGGGCGCGTGCTCTGGCTCAACGTGGAAGCGGGGCAATACCTTCCCGACTGGCGCCCCTGGCAGCACTATCGCGAGAGCTACAGCGCGCGCCACGAACTGGGCGGAGGCATCATCCTCGACGGATCTCACGAGCTGGATTACATTTGCTGGCTGTTGGGACGCCCCACGGAAGTGACTTGCCGGGCCGAGCACCTCAGCAATCTGGACGTGGATGTGGAAGATTCGGCGTGGATCTACCTGAGTTTTCCGGAGCGCCGGCGCGCGGAACTGCATCTGGATTTTGTGCAGCGGGCCTACACCCGGACCTGCAAAGTTGTGGGCGAGACCGGCACGGCGTTGTGGGATTTCAACCTGCAGGAAGTGCGCTGGTTTTCCGCCGAGCAGCCCGGTTGGAACAGTATCCCGTATGAATTTGAAGCCAACGACATGTATGTGGCGGAGATGTGCCATTTTCTGGAATCTCTCGGGAGCGGAACCGGGCCGGTGGTTGATCTTGAGCAAGGACGAGATGTGATCCGGGTCGTCGAAGCAGCCAAAAAGTCGTCGGCAGAAGGCAGGCCGCAGACGCTAAATTGGACCAGCGAAACCAGCGAGGGACCGGTGGTTGCGATCATTCAGGCTCGCATGGGATCGAGCCGCTTGCCGGGCAAGAGCTTGGCGGAGATCGAAGAACGGCCGATGTTGTGGCACGTCATTCAGCGCGTGAAACGCTCCCGCCTGGTGGATCGCGTGGTGGTCGCGACTTCGACCGCTCCGGCGGACGACGCCATCGAGAAGATGTGCCGGGAGAACGACGTTAGGTGTCATCGGGGAAGCGAGAACGATGTGCTGGATCGCTACTACCACGCCGCGCGCGCGGAGAAAGCCGCGCAGGTGGTGCGCATCACGGCCGATTGCCCCTTGATCGATCCGGAAGTGATCGATCAAACGGTGCGCCGCTTTCAGCGGGGCGATCTGGATTATGCTTCGAACGCCATGGTGCGGAGCTATCCCGATGGGCTGGATACGGAGATTTTTTCGTTTTCCGCGCTGGAACGCGCCTGGCACGAGGCGGGCAAGGCATCGGAGCGCGAGCACGTGACTCCGTACCTGCGTTCGGAAAAATTTCGAACTGCCAACGTGGAGAACGATTCGACGTCCTTATATCTGCATTACCGCTGGACGGTGGACGAGGCGGAGGACTTGGAGTTCGTCCGGGCGGTGTATAAGGCGTTTCGCGGGAACGAGAGTTTCGGAATGAAGGATGTCCTGGAATTGCTGGAGAAGAATCCGGCGTTGGAGAAGATGAACGCGGATGTTGTTTCCAACCGCGGATACTACAAGAGCCTTTTCGAAGATGCGCGCGCGGCGGCGGCGCCGCGCCGGCCCATTGAAGCGTCGAAATCCTGGCTGGAACGGGCGAACAAGGTAATCCCGGGTTCTGCGCAAACCTTCAGCAAGGGAGCCAACCAGCACGTCCGCGGGGTTGCGCCCATGTTCCTGGCGAAAGGTAAAGGTTGCCGGGTGTGGGATGTGGACGGGAATGAATATATCGACTACATCCAGGGACTGCTGCCGAACATCCTCGGCTACGCGCACGAAGGGGTGAATGCGGCGGTGGCGGCGCAGTTGGGGCAGGGACACAGCTTTTCTTTGCCGCACCCGCTGGAGGTGGACCTGGCGGAGCGGCTGACCCGGCTCATCCCCTGCGCGGAGAAAGTGCGCTTTGGCAAGAACGGGTCGGACGCCACTTCAGGAGCCGTCCGTGCCGCGCGGGCACTCACCGGACGCGAACGAATCGCCTGCTGCGGCTACCACGGATGGCAGGACTGGTACATCGGGAGCACGACGCGTAATGCGGGAGTTCCACAAGCGGTGCGGGCTTTGACGCATCCGTTCGTGTACAACGACCTGGGATCGTTGCGGAAACTCTTGCACGAACACCAAGGCGAGTTCGCCGCCGTCATCATGGAGCCGGTGAATTTCTGGCCTCCAGCGGCTGGTTTTCTGGAAGGCGTCAGAAACCTGGCGCATGAGCATGGAGCGCTGGTCATCTTCGACGAGATCTGCAGCGGTTTTCACTTCGGGTTGGGAGGGGCGCAGAAGAAATTTGGAGTGACTCCCGACTTAGCCTGCTTTGGAAAAGCGATGGGGAACGGATTCCCCATTGCGTGCGTGGTGGGACGAGCGGAAGTTATGAAAGTGTTCGAAGAAATCTTTTTCAGCTTCACATTTGCGGGCGAAGTGGCGTCGATGGCAGCGGCCATGACGGTGCTGGATGTGCTGGAGACGACCGACGCGCTCGCCCGCATGGATTCGAACGGGCGCGTTCTGCAGGAAGGATTAAACGCGCTGGCCCATGAGGCGGGATTGCAGAATCGCATTCAGTGCATCGGTTATCCGTTCTGGTCGTTGATCAAATTCCTTGATGCCGGCGGGAAAGACAGTCTTCTGGTGCGAAGTCTGTTTACGCAGGAATGCGCGAAGCGCGGAGTGCTGCTGCTGGCAACGCATAACATGACGGCGGCGCACGATCCGCTGGTCATCGAACAAACGCTGCGGGTGTATGCGGATGTATGCAAGACAGTTTCGAACTGGCTGAGCGAAGCGCATCCGGAAGAACATCTTGAGGGCGAGATGATCGAGCCGGTATTCAAAGTTCGCTGATGAACAGTTCGCACGTAAGAATCGTGGAGAGCTCGGATTGAAAAAGCCAGAGCGCCTGATCGTTTGCGCCGAGTGCGGAGTGCAGGTCGGAACCGGTCACGTCATGCGGTGCCTGGCCCTGGCGCAGGCCTGGAGACGGGCGGGCGGCACCGCAACTTTTCTCGGGCCTGAAGGACTGGCCGGGATCGAAGAACGGGTCCGCGCGGAAGGGTTTTCGCTGGAGAGGCTGCCGAAAGAGTACGGGTTGTCTCCAGGGAGTTTTATCCGCGCTGCGATCAACGCCGGTCCCGACATCGCCGTGCTGGATGGTTACAACTTTGGCGTGCGCGAGCAGGCGATCCTGAGCGGGGCTGGGGTTCGCGTTCTGACAGTCGACGACTACGGTCACGCCGCCGACTATCCCGTGCGCTGGGTATTGAACCAGAACCCGTACGCAGCGCCGGAGATGTACACCCGTACGAATGCCGATACGCGGCTGCTTCTGGGCGCGGGGTACGCGCTGCTGCGCGATGAGTTCCTGCCGTGGAGCGGGTGGAAGCGGTCCATCCCGGAGCGAGCGCGAAAGATCCTGATTACGATCGGCGGAAGCGATTCTGAAAATGCGAGTGAACGAATTCTCCAGAGCTTAGAGTTCTTGGAGCGCAAGGACCTGGAAGCGGTCCTGGTGGTGGGGGGCGGCAACCCGCATGGGGACGTTCTTCAGGCGGCAGTGAAACGCTGTCCGGTGCCGGTACGCCCTGTGCGGAGCGTGCAAGACATGCCCGCGTTGATGGCTTGGGCGGATGTGGCGATTTCCGGCGCCGGAGGGACCTCTTATGAACTTTGCTATATGGGGTTGCCGTCGCTTCTGCTGATTGCGGCGGACAACCAGCGACAGACCGCGGAGCGATTGTCGGGGTTGGGAATCGCGGTGAACGCAGGCACGACGCAGGAATTTCGCGGTGAGTCGTTTGCCGGCCACCTGCAATCGATAATTGAATCTTCCGAACGGCGCGCAGCAATGAGCCGTGGCGGGCGCGAATTGGTGGATGGCTTGGGCAGCGAGCGGGTGCGCGGGGCGCTTCTTGACCGGGAATTGAAGTTTCGGTTGGTGCATGAGGACGACTGCCGACGGTTGTTCGAGTGGGCGGATGATCCGGCGGCACGCGCGGCGTCGTTTCATTCGGGCGCCATTTCCTGGGAAGGCCACGTCCGCTGGTTTTCCAAGCGGCTTCAGGACCGAGAGTCGGTCCTCTACATTGGCGAGAACGCCGTCGGCGATCCGGTAGGCCTGGTGCGATTTCAAATGAATGGCGAGAGTGCGGAGCTTTCCGTGAACGTGGCGCCGGAGTTTCGTGGCAAGGGTTGGGGCAGGGAACTGGTTGCGCTCGCCACTCGCACTTTGGTGCGCGCGCATTCGGTCTCGCGGATTGACGCGTTCGTCAAGCCCGAGAACGACGTCTCGGTTCGCCTGTTCGATGCAAGCGATTTTCGGCGGGCTGGAATGGCGCAGGTGGCCGGCCAGGATGCTTTGCTTTTTGTGCGGGAGTCCGGAAACGGAACGCATGTCACAGGTATTTCAGAAAGCCACGGACCGCTATGTGCAGCCGGTGAGCACGTCGTAAGAGTTGCGATTGCGCAGCCAACCTATCTGCCGTGGCTCGGTTATTTCGATTTGCTCGACCAGGTGGACAAGTTCGTGCTGCTCGACACGGTGCAGTTTTCGAAGCAGTCGTGGCAGCAGCGAAACCGGATCAAGACTCCGACGGGCCTGCTGTGGCTCACTGTGCCCGTGGTGTTCCGAGGACGGCTGGGCCAGCGCATCCTGGATGTGGAGATTCGGGAAGCGGACTTTTGGCGCGATCACTTGCGCGCCGTGGAGTTGAATTATCGTCGCGCTCCGTTCTTCGACAAGTATTACCCGGCGTTGAGTGAATCACTGCGGTCGGCATCGTCCGGCCTTCGTCTTGCCGACTTGACCATTGGCCTGTTCCGCTGGTTGTCGGAGACGCTGGGGATCAACACGCCCATCGTCCGGTCTTCAGAGCTTGCGATTCATGGCAAGCGGACCGAACTGCTGGCGGAGATTTGTAATTTGTCACGGGCGACAACCTACGTTTCGCCGCTGGGATCTGCTGACTACCTGCTGAACGAGTTGCCCATCCTGACTGGCCGGGGCGTCGACGTAGTCTTCCAACATTACGAGCACCCCGCGTACCGCCAGCTCTTTCCTCCATTCCAGTTGCATGCCAGCGTGCTCGACCTGCTGTTCAACGAAGGAGAGAATGCCCTGGCGATCATTCGCAGTGGAAGGCGCACGCCGTTTGTTCCCGCTGAAGCTGCGCTGCATCTGAACGAAAAGGTGGGCCCCTAATGGAACGCCACTTTAGCATCGGCAAACGGCGAATCGGATCCGATGCGCCCTGTTATATCGTTGCCGAGCTCTCCGCCAATCACAATCAGAACTTCGATCAGGCGGTGCGGATTCTTCGCGCCGCCAAAGAATCCGGCGCGGATGCGGTCAAGCTCCAGACCTACACGGCCGATACGATTACACTGCGCAGCGATAAAGAGTGTTTTCGGATTGCCGGGGGCACGCTGTGGGATGGCCGCATTCTTCATGATCTCTACCAGGAGGCATTTACGCCCTGGGAGTGGCAGCCGAAACTGAAGGAGATCGCCGACGAACTCGGGATGCACTTGTTTTCGAGCGCGTTCGATGACAGTGCCGTCGATTTCCTCGAACAGATGAATGTTCCCGCGCACAAGGTGGCGTCGTTTGAACTGGTGGACATCGGCCTGATCCAGAAGATGGCTCGCACCGGGAAGCCGCTGATCATGTCCACGGGCATGGCGAGCGAAGAGGAAATCTCCGAAGCGGTCGCGGCGGCGCGCGCGGAGGGAGCGACTCAGATTGCGCTGTTGAAGTGTACCAGCGCCTACCCGGCGCCGCCGGAGGAAGCGAACCTGCTCACGATTCCGGAACTGGCGCGCCGTTTCGGTTGCCCTGTGGGACTTTCCGATCACACGATGGGGATCGCGGTTCCAGTCGCAGCGGTGGCGCTGGGAGCCTGCATCATCGAGAAACATCTTTGCCTGCGACGGGCGGACGGCGGGCCAGACGGCACGTTCTCACTCGAGCCCGAGGAGTTCAAGGCGATGGTGGAGGCGGTGCGCACGGCCGAGAAAGCCCTGGGCTCGGTACAGTTTGGTTCCGGACCGCGCGAGACCAACAGCCGCAAGTTCCGGCGCTCGCTGTTTGTGGTCGAAGACATAAGAAAAGGCGAGTTGTTTACGAAACAGAACGTGCGCTCGATTCGCCCAGCGGACGGATTGCATCCGCGGCACCTCAACGAAGTTCTGGGCAAACGCGCGGCCGGCGATGTGGAGCGGGGAACGCCGCTGAGCTGGAAGCTGGTGGCGCGGTGAGTGGGCCGTGGTCAGGTCCCGGACAGCACGGTCTCGAGATGTTCCGGGCTGATTGAGGTCTGCAGGCTTCGGCGCGTGGCTTCGGTGATGTGGAACTGCTCCAACAAATGCGGAATCTCGCGAATCCGTTGCGGAGAATCGAGCGGATAGCCGGCCGAGTACTTTGCATATTGCTTGCCATAGTCGTACCAGGAAGCATCAAACCAACTGCACAAGAAGCAGGGTACTCCGTTGAGCGTGCTCTCGACCGCCGCACTCGACTCGAGCGTAAAGCTGCACCAGGCTCGCGCGAAGAGGTCCGGGGTCATCGGTCCCTCGCGGATTTCAACCAGACTGAGTTGCTCCGCCGACAGTACCTTATTGATGATTGCCTTTCTCATGCGGAGACTCTCAAAAGGATGCAGCTTGACAATGACTTTGCGATTCGTCCGGCGGGCGAGCAGGCACAGCTCCGGCAACAGCTCTGCATAGAAAGTTTGAGTGCGGCCGAAGAATAGTTCGTAAGCCTCGGAGTAATAAACAATCCAGTCTCTTTGCGTTGAATGGAAAGACGGCGACGGATACTGCGCTTCCGGAGGACCGCCAACTACGATCTTATCGGGGGAAAGGCCGCAGCATCCAACTGTGTAATCCCGCGCCATATCGCCCTTCAAGAGATAGCTGTCGGAAACGGGCGGGCGGATTGCGAAAGTTCCGTTCAGGGCGCCGTGATCGCAGAACACGGTGCGCAGTTTTCTGGGTCTGGCTAGTAGGATCGGCAGTCGTGTGTAGGGATTGTATTCGTCGGCAGAGAGCACGGTCGTAATACGCTCCTGGGCAAAAACCTCACGCCACGCGTCGCGGACGCGCAACCCGCTTTTCAGGAAACTCGCAAACTCGTCGAACACATGTAGTTCTCTGGCCAGCCTCAGAACACGGTTCGTCTCGAACAGGTCGTTCTGCACGTTCCGCCAGCGTGCCAGCACCCGGATGTATTCTTCGCCGGTCGAAGGCAAGAAGCGCGGAGCATAGGAGGCGAGCGAGCGGATTTCCACGTTGCCAGGAAGCTTTTGAAGACGGCCGCTACGGCGTGTGACGACAAGCAAAAAACGGTGGTGCGGGAGCATCCGCGCGTATGCCACCTGAGCCCGTGAGACGTTGACGTATGCGGATGGGAGCAAGATGGCCGGTGTGGACTCTTTCTTCATCTTTGGGAATCGGGCGAAGTGCCGCCGAAGACGGTAGTCCATGTCCCATTTGTCGAAAGCAATTTCGGTGAGTTGCGAAGGGCGCAAGGCGAATGCCGCCTTCAGGTAGCGGCGGGAGCGGGCTTGAAAGCCGGCCTTGCGTTCCATCGAATAGCTCTTGATTTCGCGGTTCTTCGGGTCACGGTTCAAGAGGACGGACAGCGCCTGCAACACAAAGTGAGAGCGGGTTGCGAAAATCTCGGCATCGTCGGGGATTTGTTCAGCCAGCGCCGACAACAACAGTAGCTTCTCGAGTTGCTGGTAAGGGAGAGGAGAAAAAGCGTCCCACCAGTCTATGGACTCTGAATCCACCAGTTGATCCAACCCCAGGGCCAGAATCTCGCGCATTTGGCGACGATGCTGCTCATGGTCCAGCAGGTCGTAAATGCTGACCACGCGAAATCCCAGGCGTTCGGTTTGTCGCGCGTAAGCGTGGCGTCCAGACCAGCCCAGATCCACCGCCAAATCCCATCGTGTCCCGGCCCATGCGCCTGCCTCAACCGAATCGTCGGGATGCACCAGCAGAATTTTCATGAATCGATTGTTTCGCGGACCCGCCTGGAAGGAAAAATTCTAGCAGTCGCAGGCTAGCATGAGAAGCACGATGGGCTATGATAAAACGATTGCGGATATTTGAAGCAGCCCCTCTTGCAGCCGTGAATCGCAGCGTGACTCGGAGTACCATCGCGCCGTCCGCCGTCACCGACGCCCTCCGTTCGATCGGTGTCAGGCCGGGGAGCGTGGTTCTGGTACATCCGGATGCGATTGTAGCGGCGCAATTTCCCGCCATGCCCGACGCCCCGCCCAACGCCGCACTGCCTAACAACGAAGGGCGGTTGGATCTTTTGATTGAAGCCATGGAGGTCGCCATCGGCGGCGAGGGAACGCTCGTGATTCCCACCTTCAGTTACAGCTTCACCAAAGGGGAGCCATTCGACGTCAGCAACACTCCGAGCGCAGTGGGCATGGTCAGCGAAAGATTCCGCAAACAGCCCGGTGTTCGCCGAACTGCGGACCCGCTTTTCAGTTTTGCCGCCCGCGGGCCACGCGCGCGAGAGCTGTGCGACATTCCGGTCAAAGAATGCTTTGGTGCTGAATCTGTATTTGCCGCCTTGCATCGGCTGAACGCCCTCATCATTTGCCTGGGTTGCTCGTTGAGCCGAGCGACGTTTGTGCACTACGTTGAGACCGCCCACGGTGTCGACTATCGCTACAAGAAAATATTCTCGGGGACGGTGATTTCACCCAACGGCCAGACTAGCGAATGTTCGGTTGTATACCACGTGCGAGATCTGACGCGAAGGTCGGATGCCGACCTGCGACGGTTGCAGAAGAGGCTTGCGGACGACGGAAAGTCGCGAACTGCGGAGGTTGGGAGATCGCGAATCCTGGCGGTAACTGCGAACGACCTTTTCGATACGGCGTGGAAAATGTTGGATGAGGACCCGGTTTCGCTCATCGCGGAAGGAGTTCGCACCTGAGAGTTCCGGCGGATCGGCTCGAGAGGGACCATGGTGGAGATCTCTTCATGAATGACATCAGCATCGGCGACCAGATGTATGGCTGGGCTCGCGACCTGTTTCCGATTTGCCGGAGCATCACCGGTGACGGTGTCCGGCAGACGCTGGGTTATTTGCAGAAACTGCTGCCGGGGCTGAAAGTCTGCGAGGTGCCGTCGGGCACGAAGGTGCTGGACTGGGTGATTCCAGATGAGTGGAACATTCGCGACGCTTTTATTGTTGACGACTCTGGAACTCGCGTGGTCGATTTCCAACAGAATAATCTGCACGTAGTGGGCTACTCGCAGCCGGTTTCCGCGGAAATGACTCTTGAAGAATTGCAGCCACATCTGCACTCTCTGCCTGCCATGCCCGACGCAATTCCCTATGTCACTTCCTACTACGAAAGGCGCTGGGGATTCTGTCTGAGCCAACGGGTGCGGGACAGGTTGCGCCCGGGGGAATACCGCGTTTTGATTGACAGCACGCTGGCGCCCGGGTTCTTGAGTTACGGTGAGATCATTTTGCCTGGCAGCGAACCAAGTAGTGAACAACGAAGCGATCAGCGCGAAGTCCTTTTGTCGACCTACGTCTGCCATCCCTCGATGGCCAACAACGAACTTTCAGGTCCGGTGGTGACGGCAGCACTGGTGCGCTGGCTGCGGTCTTTGCCGCACAGGAGATATACCTACAGGGTCGTATTCCTACCCGAGACCATCGGCTCGATTGCCTATTTGAGCCGGCACCTGGACGAGATGAAGCGCAGAACCATCGCAGGTTATGTGGTCACTTGCGTAGGGGATGACCGCGTGTATTCTTTTCTCGAGTCGCGAACGGGGAATACTCTAGCTGACTCGATCACCAGGCATGTGATCAAGCACCACTACCCCGGCTGCCTAACGCATAGTTTTCTGGAGCGCGGAAGCGATGAACGCCAGTATTGCAGCCCGGGCGTGGACCTGCCGGTGGTGTCGCTGATGCGCTCCAAGTATGGTACCTACCCGGAATACCACACTTCCCTGGACGATCTGAGTTTGATTTCGCCGCAAGGATTAGCCGGGGCGTTCGGCGCTCTGCAGGGCTGTATTTCTTTGCTTGAGGCGAACCGTACCTATCGGGCGACTTGTCTGGGTGAGCCGCAACTGGGCAAGCGCGGCCTGTATCCTACACTCAGCCAGCGTGGCAGTGGCTTGCAGGTGCAGACCATGATGAATATTCTGGCGTACGCCGACGGACAGCGGGACCTGGTTTCGCTCGCGGAGCGAATTGGGGTGCCGGCGGAAACTTGCATTCCAATGATTGAGAGGTTACTGCAAGAGCGTCTGCTGGAACGAATCGACTAAGTGGGCCTCCGAGGTATTAGTGCGCCGGGATAAACCGGCATGAAGTAGAGGATGAAAGAGCCTTACGAGTAAGGACTAGCGATCTGCTCGGCCCCGAGTCTTGCGCTGGGTATCGCGAGGTAGACAGCGAAGCGTA
>Ga0074044_10002083_pt1 | contig 17642 bp, 13 predicted proteins | sample BogForMeECP23OM1_FD_94443 | JGI IMG/M metagenome (GOLD analysis project Ga0074044, IMG submission 94443) | Bog forest soil microbial communities from Calvert Island, British Columbia, Canada - Bog Forest MetaG ECP23OM1 | ecosystem: Environmental > Terrestrial > Soil > Wetlands ...
AGATTAGCGTCGTGATCTGGATTTTGACTGTGCTGTTTATTCTCCGGTATGTATATCTCGCGGCGGGGTAGGGAGTGTCGGTAAGAACCGGTGCCGTCCCTCCGGGACTCGTACGCTTTCGACTCCGAACCCGGCACTGACGTGCTGGGCTTTAATATTCCCCTTCAGCGCTCTAGTGACGCAGAAAAATCACTTCGCCCGTAGAACCGTCTTCGCTGCTGCCATGTTTTCGTATTCGTCGTAAACCCGGACTACGACCACATGCTCGGCTGCCGCATCTTTGGCGGCATCGAGCGCTACCTGAAAGTCATATTCTTCGGTTTTCGCGTCGGAGATCTGTCCGATTGGTTCGACGTACTTCCACTCGCCGGCGTCGACGGAGAATTCCGCGCGCTTGATGGTGGAGAAACCATCCTCGGCGCGGAAGTGCAGGTGAATCTGCGCGCCTTCAACAGCGGCATTCAGATTTTCGATGCGCGGCGGAGTCGTATCCACCTCGAAGCGGTGGCTGACTTTTTCGGCGGTAAGAGCTTCGCCCGGCGAGTGCGAAGGCGTGTCGGAGGCGACGACTTTCACGGTGTACCCGCCATCGGGAAGCAGGCTGGCGTCGAATGAATACGCTTTATCGGTGAGATTGTCTTTCAACAGCAGCCAGCGGCTTTCTCCGTCGCCGCGGTAGTAGATGGAATAGACGAGCTGATCATCGTTCTCGTCGTGCGCGCTCCATTTCACCCCAATCGAATCGCGGTCGTGCGTGCTTGGCACTGGCGAATCAAAATGACTACCGGAGGAACCGCTCACATCCGTGCCTAGACTCGAGCCCGCGGACTTCGGCAGCGGCTGGTAGCGCACGCCGGTCTGCACCGAGATGTCATCGATCTCAGGCGCAACATTCTTGGGCAGGTAATTCAGGGTCACGCTGTCCACGGCAGGCGGCGCGCTCCCGGCGTGCAGCAAAGCTTTCCATTGGGCGTAGCGGGCCGACGGGACATTCATTTCCGCGTCTTTGGACAGATCGACTTTCTTCCATGGACTCCAGTTGCGATCGGGATTGTCCACGTTTCCGCTGCGCGCCAGCACTTCGACGTTTCCGCTTCCGCGGAATTGCGCGCGCCCCCAGCGCGAGAAAATCTTCGCGTCGAAAACGTCGCTCTCGTAACTGCCTTCGTTCTCGGGCGCCGGCCCGAGCACGAAGATCTTGCCCAGGTTGCTGCTGGCCGCATACAGGCCGCCGCCCGCCGCCTTGGCAAAACCTGTGACCTGCGACGCCGGAGCTTTCAGCAGATCGGTGAACTCATCATCAGCGGCAATCGCGAAAACGTGGCCGCGGTTTCCGGTTCCAGCCAGCAAGTGATCGTGCGAATCAAAAGCCAGGGCGTAAACAATGTCTTCGTGCGAGGTCCAGATGCGCGACGGGGATCCGTCGGGGGCGATCTTGTAGACGTCGGAGCCGCCCGTGCTTCCTCCGCCGGGAAATGGAAATATCCCCACCTGCGGAGTGCCGGTTGTCGCCGGCGCGGGACCCGCGCCTGGAGACTGCGAAGCGCCTGGCGCAGGAGCACCGCCAAGGTTGATCATGGTGGAGGCGCCGCCCATCGGCGACGCGCCGCTCACGGTTTTCTTTTCGCCGACTCCCGCCGCAAAGATGTTGCCCTGGCGGTCGAGCGCCAGCGCGGTGATCTCTTTTTTCGGCGCGCTGTAGAGCACGAATCCCTCGCCGGCCGGCGAGATGCGATAGACCAGCCCACTTCCGTCGGTGCCGGCAATCAGATTGCCGTGGCCGTCGAGCGCGAGCACACGGATGTGCGTTTCGTCGCTCTTGAAAAAGAGTGAGTGCTCGCCCTTGGCAGTGACCTTGTAGATTTCTCCGTGATCGCCGGTCGCGACATAGAGATTGCCGGCCTTGTCGAGCAAAAGGTCCCAGATATATTTCGTCTCGGGAGTGAAGTACACCGTTGAACTCCAGGCGGGATCGAGGCTCACCTTGGGCGCGTCGGGCTTCGCGGAATCCTTCGCAGCATTCTTGTCGGCGTTATTGGCGGCTTTGGCTTCGGCTTTGGCAGAATTCTTTTCCCCGGGCTTGTGTTCAATTTTGTAGACTTTGCCATCCGGGGCGGTAGCTGCATAAATCACGCCGCCGGGGCCAACCTCGATAGTCTGCACCTGCAGTTCCTGCGGCTCAAAAATAACGGTGGCCTGGCCGTCGGGCGTAATGCGATAGACGCGCGCGGGGGCTCCGGTCGCGGCGTAGACATTTCCCGCTTCGTCGGAAGCGACCGCCCAGATATAGGTGGAAGGCGTGGCGTAGAGCAGCCTGAACGCCGGCGCCAGTTCCAGTCCGCCTTGGCTGCGAATGGCTACGCCCGTGGCCGTTCCCTTGGTCAGTTCGTCGAATTTCGATTGCTCCCAGATGCGCGTGCCATCGGCAAACGAGGTCGCGATCCACGTCGAAAAGCTGAAAGCTGCGATTAACAATGTGCTGAGAAAAAAACGGAAGGAAAAACGCTTTCTGAAAATCTGCACTCGAATCCCTCGATTGAGGACGTAGAGACCTGGCGGCTATGTCTCTTCCGGCCACCTCAGAATTCAGGTTAACACGCGCTGGAGGCGGTCCAAGAGCTTTTGACCGCTCAGGACGCTAAGAACGGCCCGCGAAGGACGGCAAGAAAAACAACGAACTACGCGCGCGTGTTATCGTTACGTTTTATGTATTCCGCACGTCAGGAACTGCTCCGCACGCTGGCTTTCAAGTCTTTCCGGTTGGGCCAGTTCAAGCTTTCTTCCGGAGGCACGAGCGATTACTACATCGACTGCCGAACCACCACGCTTGACGCGAAGGGCGCGGGTTTGACGGGGAAAGTATTTCTCGAAGAGATTCAGAAACAGGGATGGAAGCCGCAGGCCATCGGCGGACTCACCATGGGCGCCGATCCGATCGTGGTTGCAGTTTCGGTGGTGAGCGGTGAGCTGAACGGCTTTCTGGTGCGCAAGGCCGACAAGCAGCACGGCACCGGACAACGCATTGAGGGGTTCCGGGAAAAGGGCGCGCGGGTGGTGATTGTGGACGACGTTTGCACCACGGGTGCGTCGACGATCCAGGCGATCGAAGCGGCGCGTGAATTCGGCTTCGAAGTTGTAGGCGCGATGTGCCTGGTCGAGCGCGAAGAAGCGAATGGACGGCCGAGTGTGGAAACAGCGGCTGCGCCCGCACCGTTCGTTTCCATATTCACCGCCAACGACGTGCGCGCCGAACACGTTTTGCAGACCGCCGATACGGAGCCGGCGATTCGCGTAAGAAACGAGTGAGTCGGAATTGAGTGATTGAGCCATTGGGTGATTGGGCGATTTTTCAATCACTCCGGTGTTTCAATCACCCAATCACTCAATGACTCAGTCGCAAAATGACTATGATCCAAACTCTCGAATGGACCGACAAAGGCGTGCGCTTCATTGACCAGACGAAGCTGCCGACCGAAGAAGTTTATGTGACCTGCAAGACGCACGAGCAGGTAGCCGACGTCATTCGCAACATGGTGGTGCGTGGTGCGCCGGCCATCGGCGTCGCCGCGGCCATGGGCATTGCGCTCGGCGTCAGCAATTCCAAAGCGGAATCCGCGGGCGACCTGAAGCGCGACTTTGACCAGATATGCGACATCATCGGCAAGACACGGCCGACGGCGGTCAATCTTTTCTGGGCGATCCGGCATATGCAGGAAAAATTCGAGCGCATCCGCATCTGGCCGATTCCGCAGATCAAGCAGACGCTCATCGAAGAAGCGCAGCGCATGCACGCCGAGGATATTGCCGCCAATCAGGCCATGGGACGCCACGGGGCTACGCTCATGCCGAGCGAGGGCGGAGTCCTCACCCACTGCAACGCCGGCGCGCTCGCGACCGCAGGATATGGCACCGCACTGGGCGTGATCCGCGCGGCCGTGGAGCAGGGGAAAAAAATTCACGTCTACGCCGATGAAACCCGCCCGTTTCTACAGGGCTCACGGCTGACCGCGTGGGAACTGATGAAAGACGGCATTCCGACGACTGTCATTTCTGACAGCATGGCGGGCGCGATGATGAAGCAGGGAAAAATCGGAGCGATCGTCGTGGGCGCGGACCGTATCGCGGCCAACGGCGACGTGGCCAACAAGATCGGGACCTACACCGTTGCGATCCTGGCCAGGGAACATAACATTCCGTTTTACGTAGCCGCGCCTATTTCCACCGTCGACATGGCCTGCGCCGACGGCAGCCTGATTCCGATCGAGCAGCGTAACTCCAAAGAGGTCACACATATCGGCGGAAAACAGATGGTGCCCGACGGCGTGGCCGTGGAGAACCCTGCGTTCGACGTAACTCCCGCGAAGTACGTGACTGCGATCGTCACCGAGAAAGGCATCGCCCGCGCACCCTATGAAGATTCTCTCCGCAAACTCGCCGCCGACGAGGTCGAGGTGCATCCCTAGCCGAACTCGAACGTAAAGGCTTGTAAAGATGGAAACTTTTTGCTCTCCAGGCGCTACTAATTGCTCTGGTTCGGGTTGAAGAAAGCGGCCACTTTGTCGTGCTAACCTGAGCGTAGATCGTCTACCTCTGCGCCATACTTTTTCGTCATTGGGGGTTTTATGTCGTTGCGCAATCGGTTCGTCCTCGTGTTCGCTCTTTCGTTTCTTGCAGCTCTCGCGGGCTGCGGCAGCAGTTCCAATTCGGCGACGCCGCCTCCAACGGGAGGGTTCAGCAACAGCAATCTGAGCGGCACCTACGTATTCTCCTTTTCGGGGTCTGATTTCACGGCCACCAGTTCGGTCAGCGGCACCAGTTTTTTCTCGGCCGCGGGCACGCTTACGGCGAACGGCAGCGGCGGCTTGACCGGGACGATCGACCTCATCGACCCGGAATTGGGCCAGGTGTTGACTGTCAGCGCCGTTCAAACAGGCCTGAGCGTCACGGGTAACTACAGCGTCACTTCCGACGGACGAGGCAGCGGGACTATTTCGTTCAAGGTCGGCTCGACGACGGTGCCAATGGGCATCGATTTCGTTCTCACCTCCAATTCTCACGGATTGATCACCCGCTTCGACAGCAATGGCACCGGCAGCGGGACGCTCGACGCTCAGAGCTCGGGGATCACGCAGAGTGGGCTGACGGGCTCGTTCGCCTTCGGACTCAGCGGCACTGATTCGTCCGGAAACCCCCTGGGCTCGGTTGGAACATTCACGCTCGACGCCAACGGCAACGTCACCTCCGGCTCGCAGGACTTCAACGACAACGGCAACTCCTCGAACCTGCAAAATCTTTCGTTCCTGAGCCCGAGCACGGTAACAGTTGCGGCCACGCCTGGAAGTGCGCAGCTGACCACCTCAGTAACGGCATACGGTACGAACGGTACGATGACCTTTGACGTCTGGCCAGTTGACGCTTCCCATCTCAAATTCATCGAGATCGACGGGACGGAGTACCTTACCGGCGATGCCTTCTCGTCTACAGGACAATCGTTCCCCGCGGGCACCTTGGTCTTCACGATGGCTGGTGTCGACATCACGCCTGCACCGTTTGCGGCTGGCGGATTGCTTACCTCTGACGGATCGAGCACGATTTCTGGTGGACTTGAAGACATAAACGACGCCGGCAATGTTGGCCAGGCTCCGAGCATCAACGGTGGGATTGCTTCCGCTGGCGGGCGCACGGTTCTCACGCTGAATGGCATCTACAACGGCGGTTGGGGTGGCACGAGCCCGACTGAAGCCGGCAACTACGCGTTTGCGGCATACCCGTACACATACAACGGAGCAGTAGGGGTGGAACTGCTGGAAATCGACGGCGCTGGCGGAATTACGGCAGGAACTGCCTACCTGCAGAGTTCAACGTCGATTGCCGCGTCACAAGGGTACGGCCTGAACCTGTCGGGTGAGAACACCAATGGAGAAGCGGACCTGATCGCCGAATTCACCACCACCAGCACCAGCGCGACTGGTCTCTACGATGTCAACAACTCCGCCGGCCTCCTGATCTCGGACTACAGCCTCGGATCGTCGGCTACCTATTCCACGGGTACAAATGGCCGCGGCACGTTTGCATTCCCCAACCTGCAGACCAACAACACCAACTCGGTGATCGGCGCGCTGAATTTCACGTACTACACCGTCGATAGCTCGACAGCGGTCTTCATCGAAACAGACACCAGCGCCACCGCGGGCAACCCCCAAGTGGCCGTTGGTACATTCCAGTTGCAGAATTCGTCCAGCGCGGATTTAAAAGCGGCGGCGTTGCCTCACTTTTCGATGGTGGGCGCCGGAAAGGTAGGGGCTAAGCGGCCCGCCAATAAAAAGTAAGAAAAGCTAAGAACAATTATCAAGGGCGCGTCTTCTTCGCGGGAGACGCGCCCTTCGCTTTTCGGTTCGTGTGGGACCGGGTCTCTGACCCGGTCTGGCGGCCTGAAAGGCCGCTGGGTTTCCTGGCTAGCTATACGCTCTCTTCTGCAGCACTTTGCCTCGGCCCATTCGGGCCGACCGACCGGGTCAGAGACCCGGTCCGACACAACTCACTGGTCTCACACAAAGTGGTGGCGGTTAGCTCAACACTTCTCTGACTTTTCGCGAGAGATTGTGCAGGGTGAAGGGCTTCTGCAGGAATGCGGTACCGCTCTCGATGCTGCCTTCGCTGCCGATTGCGTCTTCGGTGTAGCCCGAGAGATACAGAACCTTGGTTTCCGGGCGGCTCTGGGCCAGGTGTTTCACCAGTTCGCGGCCGCCCATGCCGGGCATGACCACATCGGTGATTACGAGGTGGATGGTGCCATCGTATTTCGTGGCGGCGGCCAGACCGGCCTCGCCGTTTTCCGCGTCGACGACGTTGTATCCGCGGGAGACCAGCGTTTCGCGCACCAGCTGCCGGACGGACTCTTCATCCTCGACCAGCAATACAGTCTCCGTGCCTCCGAGAGCGGCGCGGGGAGCGGGAGCGGAGTGCGACTCGCCGGCGCTTTCGGCGCGCGGCAGGTAGATCTGGAAGGTGCTGCCGTGACCTTCTTCGCTCTGCACCATCACATAGCCGCCACTCTGCTTCACGATGCCGTAGACGGTCGAAAGTCCGAGGCCCGTGCCCTTGCCCATTTCTTTGGTGGTGAAGAATGGTTCGAAGATTCGCGACTGCGTCTCCTTATCCATTCCGGTGCCGGTATCGGTGACTGAGAGCAGCACGTAGGCGCCGGGCCGTATAAACATCGGACCGCGGCGCTGACCTTCGTCGACGGCGAGATTCTGAGTCTCGATCGTAAGCTTACCGCCGCCGGCCATGGTATCCTTGGCGTTGACCACGAGATTCATCAATACCTGCTCGAGCTGGCCGGCGTCGGCGCGTGTGTGTCCGGCGGTGGGAGCGAGTTTGGTGACGAGTTCGACATTCTCGCCGATCAGAGGACGGAGCAGCCGCTCCATGTCGCTGACGATGGCGTTTACATCGACAACCTTCAGCTCCAGGAGTTGCTTGCGGCTGAAAGCCAGCAGCTGCCGGGTCAATGTTGTGGCGCGATCGGCGGCCTGCTGGATGGCCAGCACTTTTTCGTGAAGCGGTCGTTGCACGTCGAGCTTGGAGAGAATGACTTCGGTGTATCCGCTGATCACCATCAGCAGATTGTTGAAGTCGTGAGCCACGCCTCCCGCCAGGCGTCCGACGGCCTCCATCTTTTGCGCCTGGCGCAGCTGATCTTCGAGCACGCGCCGGTCGGTCACGTCTTCTGCGATCGCTTCCAGCACGTCGGCGGGTTCGTCGGCGCTGCTGACGGCCCGGCCGCTGATCCGCACCGTGATGGAACTGGAGTCCTTGCGCTTCCAGTTCATTTCGATGCCGTCGAGCCGCCCGGTGCGGCGAAATTCCTCGATCAGGCGCGCGTGCTCTTCCGCGTTTGCGAAAACATCTTTCTCCGGATCGAGCAGCAGAACCTCTTCCGCCGATCCGTAGCCCAGCATCGCGACCAGCGCCGGATTCACATCGAGGAAGCGCCCTTCCATGCTGGAGCGGTAGATACCGTACACCGAACTCTGCACCAGCGAGCGGTAACGTGCCTCCGAACGGCGTAGGGCCTGTTCGTTGCGCTTGATCCCAACCGCGCTGGCCAGCTGCCGCGCGACAAAAGTCAGAATTTCCTTGTCACGCTCGACGTATCGAATGTTTTTCGAGTAGGTCTGCACCACCAGCGCGCCGAAGGTGTGATTGCCCACCTTGAGCGGAACACCCAGCCAATCGAGCGATCGCGAGCCCTTGCGGGCCACGTCGCCGCGGTCTTCCATGGCCTCGAGGACTTCGGGCGTGGCCAGCAGCGATTCTCCAGTGCGCAGCAGGTATTCGGTCAGACTGCGTCCCAGTTTCCTGGGCGGCGGCGCGGGATCATTTTCATCGACGAAGTAAGGGAAGCTCAGCAGTTCGGTGGCCGGATCGTAAAGGGCGATGTAGAAATTCTTCGCGTACATCAACTCGTCGACGATGCCGTGAACGGCGGCGAAAAACTGTTGCAGATCGTGTGCGCTGCTGCTCTTCTCGGCCACGCGGTAGAGCGCCGAACTCAACGTCTCCACGCGCCGGCGGTCGGAAATGTCGTGGTATCCGGCATAGAAGCCGGCGATTTTTCCGTCGAGAAGCAGGGGCGCGCACGACACGGAAACGTCGATGCGATTTCCGTCTTTTTTCTTTCTCTGCGTTTCCAGCGTGATGCGCTCGCCTTTGGCCAGCGCTTCGGTAATCCACTGCGATTCCGCCAGCCGGTCCGGGGGCACCACCAGATCGTCCAGCGGATGGCCGATCACTTCGGAGGCAGAGTATCCGAACATGCGGACGAAAGTTTCGTTCGCCCACAGTACGCGGTTGGTGCAGTCGGCGATGCTCAGGCCGTCGGGCGAGGCCTGAAACATCTGTTCGAGAAATTGCATCCGCGTCGACAGATTCGGAGGATCGGACCAGGAACTTGCTGCAAGAGGCGCCGAAGGAGAATGCGAAGGGACGGCATTTTCGGGGTGACGAGCAAGGGAAGAACCATTACCCGGGGGACCGAACGCGGGCGCGGCTCCGCTCGCCAGGGCATTTTTCAGCCGCCGGGCGCGCTTGAGATTACCCCGATCCGACGGAGTGACACCTTCACCCATGCGTGCGAATCCCCCTCTGAATTCGCGGACTTTGGCATCGTAGAACGCACGGTACGGGGTCGAAAGTTACCGGGGTAATTCCACAATGGAAAGCTCCAAATCGGCACCATCCGCGTAGTCCTTAGTAACTTGGAGTGCGGGCCGCCGGGTCTTTATGCTCTAGGCTGGATGCCCGCGCTCCATGGGCGGCGGAAGGGAATCTGCGCTCCGGAGGATCATGTCACCACTCGTACAACGATCGCGACCCACTCCCGCCCGGCCCGATTCCACCGATCAACACTGGAGCATGTTGCTGTTTGAAAGCCTGTCCGCGGGCGTGATGGCCGTGGGCGTCGGCTTCGCCGCTGTCCTCGTGGTTGTTGGGGTGTACGTCACCATCGTGTGGCCCCTCACCTTCTGGGACCTGGCCAATCTCGGCCTCGAAAAGTACGGCACCTGGGTCAATACCGGGCTGTGGTCAATTTTTGCCGGAGGATCGCTGGCGGGTTACTGGTGCTTCAGCGGAGCGGCGTTCAAGAACAAGCCTAAACGCAAGGCCGTCGCGGCAGCGGCGAGCCGGTCCCAGCGCTAGGACGCACGGTCGACAGCAACGGCTCCGTACTTCCGAAGAATTGGCCCTACGACCGGCATTACTTTGGTGGGCCACAACTGTAGCCTGAGCCATTCGGGGATGGCACAATTGCGTTACAACTCTCTCACGCACGCCGCAAAAGCAATCTCATGGAAATCTGGCGCGGTGTGGGGAAAATACTTGTCCAGAGGAGCTTGCAGATGAACCGTCGCGCAGCGGACTATCTCGCGGAGCATCTCTGCTCCTGTTGGCGCGCCACGTTCTTATTGGCGATCACCGTCACGATCGCTTTTTCTTGGGCGCGGGCCCAGACCCCTGGCGTCAGTGATAACGGCATTCTGATCGGGTCCTGCTCGCCGCTCGACGGGCCGGCGCGTGTTCTGGGCAGCGAGACGGTACTTGGCGCGACCACTTACCTTCACTCCGTCAACGACGATGGCGGAGTCTTCGGACGCAAGGTTCAACTGCTGGCCTTCGACGATGGCTACGATCCCGAAAAAGCTCCCGCCTGTTTCAAGCGCATGATCAAGGAGGACGTCTTCGCCCTCGGATTCTTCGTGGGAACGCCCACAGCGAAAGTCTATGTGCCCTTGGCGCTGGAAGAAAAGATTCCGGTCGTGGGCCTGTTCACCGGCGCGCAGATCCTCTACGAACCGCTCAAACATTACATCGTCAACGTGCGCGCCTCGTATTACGACGAAACGCGCGAGCAGGTCGACCGCCTGTGGGATATAAACCTTCGCAAGATCGGAGTCATCTATCAGAATGACGCATTTGGCAAGACCGTACTCGATGGAGTGAAGATCGCCCTGCAGAAACACAACGCCGCTCCGGTCGGCCTGGGTACATTTGAGCGGAACACGCTGGATGTGGACGCCGGGCTGCGGGATGTGATGGCCACGCATCCGCAGGCTGTGATTCTGGTCGGGCCTTATGCGCCGGTTTCGGCGCTGCTCAAGAAGGCACATGCCACGGGCTGGCGGCCGCAGTTTCTGACTGTGTCATTTGTCGGAACCGAGGAGTTAATCAGAGAGGCCGGAGAAGATGCGGAAGGGACCATCATCACGCAGGTCGTGCCTCCCTACGACCGCATCGATTACCCCACCGTCGCTCTCTACCGCAAATATCTGACCAAGTATTATCCGGACGCGAAGCCGAGTTTCGTCAGTCTGGAAGGTTTCGTGGACGCGATGGTCGTGGTCGAAGGTCTGAAGCGCGCGGGAAAAGATGTCACGCGCGAAAAATTCATCCGGGCGATCGAGTCGATCCACGAGATGAACGTCGGCATGGGGTCGAAGCTGGTTCTGGATTACGGTCCGAACGACCACAAAGGATTCGATAGCGTCTATCCCACCGTGGTGCGCAGCGGGCAGCCCGTGCTGCTCACCGAGTGGTATTCGCTGGTCAAGTGAAACCCGCGGAGAGAAACCCAGAATCAGCCCCGGCTACTGCGGAAACAGTGTTCAGACCCGCGAATTTGAGAGCACTCCGCTCCCTGTTAGTTCAACCCCCATCGCAATAAAAAGTCGCGCTCTGGACCGCATTTCTAGCGGCTTTTTTCATCTCTGAAAGATGCATCTCCAGCCACTAGCAAAGCATCGAAGCAATTAACCGGATGGTTAATTCGTAAAGTTTCGTCAAACGGTCGGAGGTGACCTTTATGACTTTGGCATGGGGAAAAAGTTTTTTGCAGACGGCGGGGACACTGCTGGCGACGGGTCTATTGAGCGCAACGCTCGTAGCTCAGACACCAGCTCAGAAACCGGCAGCAGCCCGCCTCGACAATCCAATTCAGGCAGCGGTGACGCAGAAACTCGCGGCCAAGAGCCAGTTCAGCGACGTGAAGGCGAGCACGGAGGACGGCATCGTGACCCTGACGGGCACGGTTGATCTTTACCAGCGCAAGCTCGACGCCGCCAAACTGGCACGCAAGACCGCGGACGTGCAAGGTGTGCGCAACCTGATCACAGTCGCGGGCGCTGACGTACCCGATGCGCAACTGGAGCAGAAACTCGCGACCAAGCTGCGCTATGTGCGCGTCGGATATGACAACACGTTCGACTACTTCGCGCTAGGCGTCAAAGACGGCGTGGTCACGGTCGAAGGCCAGGATCGCACCGGAGTCGGCCGCGACGAGGCCATGGCCGACATCGCGAACATGCCCGGAGTGAAGGACGTGATCGACAACGTTTCGGTCGCGCCGGTCTCGTTCTTCGACGACGGCATCCGGCTGCGTGCGGAGCGCGCGATCTATCGCGATCCCGTGCTGAGCAAGTATGCGGCGGATCCGGCGCATCCGATCCGCATCATCGTGGCGAACGGGCACGTTACGCTCTACGGCTCGGTCGAGACCAAGATGGACAAGGAAGTCGCCGGACTGCGGGCCAATCAGATTCCCGGCGCCTTCAGTGTCGAGAACAAGTTGCAGGTTGAGTAAAAGACGGGCACGTTGAGGGGGAAAGGGGCGCGGCACGAGCCGCGCCTTTTTATTTCGTGGAGACTCGCTAAGGCCAGGAGGTTCCGGCCGCTTTCGCCTTCGCTTTGGCCTCATCAACCCGCTTGTATTCTTCGGCGCTCCTCCCGCGGGCACGGCGCCACTCAACATCTTCTCGCCAGCCGGCCGCGTAGTCCGGCAAAAACTTGTCGCGGCTGGGACGGTGCCGCACTCCTCCAGGGCGGCCCAGGCGCGCCCGTTCGATAACCGCCTCGGCGGTTGCGTCGGGGCCAAGATATTGCGTTATCTTCGTCGGACGCGGATCGACTGGCGGAGCGTTTTTGTTGGAGACGCCGAACGAAGATGCATCCTCATAGCGTGTGTAAACGTTCAGCCACATGCCGGCCTTCGGATGGTTGGCGATGGCGGCGTTCATCTCCAGTTCCGAGTTAAACCAAAAGTCGGTGGAGATTCCCGCTTCCACAATCAGGTATGGACCCAACTGCTCAAACCCTTCGCGGCGCAGAACCTCCGTCCACGCCGCATACTTTTCCGGCGATGGCCAATCGATCGTCGTGGGCGTGAACGTAATGTCGAGCGGCACCAGCAGGCTCGATTTGTTGGTCCTCGCCAGCCGCTGGTAGAACTTATCGCGTTCCGGTGAACCGATGGGCTGAAGCGCCGGCAGGCCGTGACGCAGCACCATCCATCGACGCAACAGTTCGAACCCAAATCGCACCATTCCCGCCAAGATGAAGCCTGCAAAGAACAGCCCGTCCAATTCCTGCGGGTTCATGTGCTCCCAACGTACCGGGTCAGTGCCGAACCAGTTAGTGGAGAGCACTGAGGCCGCCAGGATCACGATGGTCCCGAGAAATGACAGCAACGGGAACTGTAAAAGCAGCCAGGCCAGGCCGAGGCCGGGATTGCGGCGCCGTTCGCCCTCGCGTGACATGGTCGCCAGCCAACGTCCAGTTTTGTCGTAGAGCGCGCAAATCATTCGCGGATTGGTTCGGACGCGGCCGCGGGCCACCAGGCGCGCCACGTAGAGACTGCGAAACGCGGTGCAGTTTTCGCTGATCGGCGTTGTGGGAGCCTCGCCTTTCACCGTGACAGGCTGGCCCGATCCCGCATCGAAGCAGAACAGCGCGATTTCGCCGCTGCGCATGAGCTGTTGCCATGCAGTTCCGCGGATGTCTTGCCCAGGCGTCGGAAAAGCTCCCGCGGCGGGCAGAAGGCGAGCGTCGGCGAACATGGCATCGATTCTAGATGCCGGATGTCGCGCGCAAAGGTTACGTCGGTGTTTGCTCCAGCCGTTCAGACCGGAGCGCCGGCCGCCTATTATTTCGGCGGCGTGTGCTCAAACGGCAGCTTGGTGTAGCGCGCCTTCTCCACTTCAATGATCAAAACGATTCTTGATCCTGGGCCGCGCATGGGGAACGGTTTGCCAATGTATTTGTGCGAGATCAGATCCATCACCTTCAGATCCGGATCGGGGCGGCGCTCGATGACGCGCCCGCGAATCTGAACCTCTTCGTAGGGATTGTGGAAATCGACCACGGACAATGCAATTCGCGGATCGCGTTTCGTGTTCTTCCCCTTCAGCGAATCGTCACTCATGCAGATCATGAGATGATCGCCATCACGGCCAATCCAGACCGGAGTCGCACTGGGCGATCCGTCAGGCATCAGCGTAGCGAGATGAGCGAAGTTCGGGCGATCGATCAGTTGCTTGGCTTCTTCAGAAAGTGGGCTGGGCATGGTGAGCTCCTTGATTCACAGATGACTGACCAATAAATACGTTCTTTGCGTCCTTCGCGGCCGTTCTTTGCGAACTTCGCGGTTAAAAGCTTTTGTCGACAGAAAGCCTTTAACCGCAAAGGTCGCGAAGAAAAGCCGCAAAGGACGCGAAGCAAAACCTACAGGGCGACCTAGACCGTCGATTCGTCACAGACAGCTCACGACAAGCGATTAATCAACGAAGCAACGTATCCCGCGCCGAAGCCGTTATCAATATTTACCACGCTGACGTTCGAGGCGCACGAGTTGAGCATGCCGAGCAGCGCGGCCAGACCTTCGAATGACGCGCCGTATCCGACGCTGGTGGGCACGGCAATCACAGGAACGCCGACCAGGCCTCCAACGACGCTGGGCAGCGCGCCCTCCATGCCTGCGCAAACAATCACTACGCGCGCCTTGGCGAGTTCCTCGCGATGAGCCAGCAGCCGGTGAATGCCCGCCACGCCCACGTCGTAAATGTGCGTGACCTCGTTACCCATCACTTCAGCCGTGACGACCGCTTCTTCAGCGACCGGAATGTCGCTGGTTCCGGCCGAGACCACGGCGATGATGCCCTTTCCATATTTCGTGCGATCGCGCTCCAGAACGATCGCCCGGCCGAGTTCGCGATATTCGGTGGCGCGAATTTTTTTCTTCACTGCGGCGAATTGTTTTTCCGTGGCACGCGTTGCCAGAATGTTGCCGCCATGCTTCGCGAGCCGAGCGAAGATTCCGGCAACCTGCGCCGGAGTCTTCCCTTGCCCGAGAATCACTTCGGGCATTCCGGCGCGGAGGGCGCGATGATGATCGACTTTGGCGAAACCGAGATCCTCGAATGGCAGATGCCGCAGGCGGGCAACCGCGTCGTCAGGAGTGAGCTTTCCAGAGCGCACCTGCTCGAACAGTTTTCGAATGGATTCGGTGTTCACGGGCGGTATTGCGCAACCTTGAGCTGCGCGGCTCTAGATTAGCATCTTGAGAAACGCAAGATCAGGCGTGGGCGGAACGCGACAGGGGACGCGACACGGCGCGCAGCTTCGCAATCACTGCCGCGCAGACACTGCGAGCCAGCCCCGGCTCGTCGAGATGAGCGAGGAACAGGCGGCGCACTCCGCTCGGCGCGACCTTACCCGCTAGGTAGGCGTCGTAAATTTGGCGGCCGATGCGGTAACCGAGTTCCTGTGCGTCTTCCTCATACTTATTCTTGTCTCCGCGTGCCGCATTCTGCGCTGCCTTTTCGCAGGCGGCCCGCGACAACGGCGGTGCGTCGCCGGAATCAGGCGCTGGGCGTGACGGATAGAGCACGCGCCCGCCGAAGTAAGCCACGGCAGCTTCGATGACCCGCGTATAGAAGTCGTCGATCGCAGTCCTGCGAGCACCGGCAACTTGCGGAAAACTCGCTTCGACGTGACCGTTCGTCCGGTGCGGCAGCCCCTGGCAGGCCTGATGCAGAAAGCGCGTCGCGTCTTCGGCTGCGTGCATCATTTGAAATTCGCGGACATAGAATGCGTTCACCTGCGGCAGGTAGGCGCTGCCGCGATCTTCGACCTGACGGAACATCGCCTCGATTTCTTCCTCCTGAATGCCTCGGCGCGAAAGCATGCGGCGCAGCATCGCATCGGACGACCCGCCGTAGACTTCCGGCAGCATGTCGACGAGAAATTTCGGCTGCGTGCCGTTGTGCGGCGAATAGCGATTGATTTCGAGAAACGCCGCCAGGCTGTCAATCAGGTTGTAGATGGTCGGCGCGAAATCAGGGCCTTCGTCGCAGCGGCTCCACTGGTCGAGGAACAGGCGGTAGCTTTCGTATTTTTCCAGCGGCGTAGCGTTGAAGACGCACATCACGTCCTCGTTGACGCGAACGCCTTCGATTCTGTCGGCGCGCTCTCCGGCCGCGCGCCAGTAGAGCGCGTCGATATTCTGCAGCACGGTAAGAATCTTTGCCTCGGGCATCTGCTGATGCAGGATGCGTGGCAGGTGGCCGGGTGCGAGATGCGACTCGCCGAACAGCACAAAAATCACGGCATTCGGATGATGCTCGCGAATTTCTGCGATCTTGGCGGCGGCGTGGCGGTCGCGCGCTCCGATTTTGCGCAGATCTTCGCGCGGCATGCAGTCGAGGCCGTAGAGCGCCTCGGCGTGATCGCGTGCGGAGACCAGCAACTCGTGGAACGGCGTCCAGTCATATCCCCAATCGAGGTCGAAGCGGATGCGCTGCCGAAGTTCCTTCTCGTCAATTTCGCGCCGCCACCATTCGTCGAGAATATGCTGATCGCGGGCAAAGATGGTTTCGACTCCCACCACGACCGGCCGATCGCCGGCCAGGGCGCGCTGCTCGATCAGCGACGCGGCATAACGCTGCGCCGCCGGCAGCGCGTGGTAGTCGCCGATCAGAACTACGTCGGCTGAGTGCAGCGCGTTGCGAATCTGTTCGGAGTCCAGCAGCGAATCGTAACTGCGGAAAGCCTGGTTGAACTCACGCAGATACTTGCGGCGGCCGTGCGAATCCTGTGCGCGGATTTCGCGCTCCACTCCAGCCAGCGCGTGAAGCTCGGCGGCGCTGCGGCGGGATCGAAGATTCGTGGTTGAGGACATAAGAAAATCAGCTTTTAGCTTCTAGCTCTAGCTCCTAGCTTGGAGCCTGTTCACCTTGACTTCTGTTGCGTTCGCTACCTATGCTCCAACTCGGAGGCGTCTTGCCGAATCTTCCGCCGCAGAATCTGACCGTCGCTACTACTGGCGCCAGCGGAGCCATTTTTCTGCGGCATGTTCTGCTTGCCCTCGAACGTGATGACCGCGTCCAGAACGTAAATTTCATCGCCTCGGATTCCGCTCTGCGCGTCATGGCCGAAGAACTCGACATCAAGGGCCGGAGCGATCTGGTCGCTCAGGTCCTGCAATCTGAGAACGCACAGCCCACGAGCACGCAGTCCAAAACCGAGCCGTCCAAACGCCGTTCAAAAATCAAAGAGCAGTCGAACGCCGATATCGGGGCCAACGTCGCCAGCGGTTCTTATCCCGCCGACGCGATGATCGTGATCCCGTGCAGCGTGGGCACCTTGGCCCGCATCGCCAACGGCATAGCCTCGAACCTGATCGAGCGCGCGGCCGATGTTTCACTCAAAGAGAAGCGTCCGCTGGTGCTCTGCGTGCGCGAGACGCCGCTCAACAAAATCCACATCCGCAACCTCTACCGTGCCGCCGATGCCGGCGCGACCATCTTTCCGCTCATCCCGGCCTACTATTACCGGCCTGCTTCATTAGATGAAATGGCGCGCGAATTCGCATGTCGCGTGCTGGCTCATCTCGGACTACCTCAGCCCGATGCCTTCCGCTGGAAAGGCTGAAGAATCAGCGACTTGCCAGCCTGCTGCGAATCATCCACGCCCACTACAGCAACCGGCAGAGTAAGGGGAGTATTTCAGTGTAGAGGCCGCGAAATTCAGGTGGCAGATATCCGCCGGACATGTACGGCGGAGCTGAATTGTCCGGCTTGCGATCGAGCCACGATTTCCAAAGCTGCAATCGCGATTCGATGGCGTAGAATGCGGCAAATTCCGGGAAGGTGAATTCATGTCTGGACGTTGGATCTCCAAGCTAGGGTGGCTTGCGCTACTCGCGATCCCAAGTCTTTCCCTCGCTGCCGCAGCCGATGATCGCAATCCGCTGGCCGGCGATCCTAAGGCGGCGAAGGCGGGCGAGTATGAGTTCCGCATCAACTGCG
>Ga0074044_10002084_pt1 | contig 17637 bp, 13 predicted proteins | sample BogForMeECP23OM1_FD_94443 | JGI IMG/M metagenome (GOLD analysis project Ga0074044, IMG submission 94443) | Bog forest soil microbial communities from Calvert Island, British Columbia, Canada - Bog Forest MetaG ECP23OM1 | ecosystem: Environmental > Terrestrial > Soil > Wetlands ...
GAGACCTTCGTCGCGATGATCGCGCACGGCGCGCCGTCGCTCGCCAACATCCGCGACGGGCTGCAAGCGCAGCGACTCGCCGAGGCGGCGGTCGTGTCCCTGAATACGGGAATTCCTGTCCATGTGGATCGCGACTGGCATCCAACAAAGGAAGGCGTTCCAGAACTAGCACCCCGACCGCGCTGAAGCCGATGGTTACGTCGACCGATAGGGTCGTGCAGGATCGAGCGGCGAACTCGCCATTGGGAGGTATGGCCCTTCCCTCACGTTCTCGGCGAAGTAGACCCGGAACTCGCTGCCCGATGTCGTCGACGCCATGCCCGTTTCTGAGGTGGTACATTCTACGAGGTAACGCAAGGCGCTGAAGGCCTGCATGTCCGGATCCTGATCGACGACCATGGACAGTACGCCAGACTGAAGATATTGCCGATGATCGTCCGACAACTCGTGCGTGACCCAGGTGACGCTCCGATCAGAATCGAGTTGCTCCAGCGCGTACTTGATCCCCGCAGAGCCCGCGCCGCTGTTGTAAACCCCCGCGAGCCCTTCAGATCGTAGGGCTTCGGTGACTGCGACATAGCAGCGACTGTCGTCGTCCAGGGTCTCGAACGGCGAGGCGTCGCATCGAAGATTAGGAAACGAATAGCTCAGTACATCCCGACAGCCGACTGTTCGCTGCTGGTGCGCTGCCCAGTCGTTGCGTCCGCTCAAGAACATGACGCGACCAGGACGCCGGGCGAAACGACCTATGATTAATCCTGCGGTCCGACCGGCGCGATAATTGTCGATGCCGAAGTACGCGACGCCTGGAACATCGGCGACGTTTGACACGACGGTCACGACCGCTTCGCCTCGATCGAGAACGTCTCTAAAGGCGTGGCGTACGCCTTGCGTGTCGGGCGCGGCCACAATCAAGCCGCGGCGGCGGTAGGTCGGCTTTGCGATCGCCCTGATAAGCGATGCCTCGTCGTTTTCGTGGACGATGCCGCGGTGCACGACGACCCGCTTGTCAAGGATCCAACAGGCGCGCGCGAGGGCGCTGCGCAGCCGCGTGAAGAAAGGCGTCCTGTTATCGGGGAGTAGAACGTCAATGTGGACCAACCCGTGGGCGGCGCTCGGCAGAATTCGAGGCACCGCGAGTTTTTGCGCCGCCGCAATCACCCTGCGACGCGCCTTTTCGGAAGCGCTGCCGCGCTCGTTCAGGACACGGTCGACGGTGGACGGACTGACCCCGGCCTCAGCCGCTATTTCGACAAATCTGGGTGACCGCTTGCGCCGTCTGCCCGTGGCCATCGGCTCTCTCCGGCTTACGAGCGCCCCCTAAGGGTGGTGCGGAGGCGCGCAACCAACCTGGGTCCGCCAGCGCCGCCTCCAACGACGACGATCAATTTCGAAACGGCCTGCCAGAGCGCGCGCCTTTCGTTCGTTCCGCGCTTCCCTACCGCATCGTCGGCATGACGAAGTCGGCGCCGCTGCGAATGCCGGTCGGCCAGCGAGAGGTGATCGTCTTGAGTCGTGTGTAGAACCGAACCCCTTCCGGACCATGCATGTGATGATCTCCAAAGAGAGAGGCCTTCCAGCCGCCGAATGAGTGGAACGCCATCGGTACCGGAATCGGTACGTTGATGCCCACCATGCCGACCTGGATCTGGTGCGCGAATTCGCGCGCCGCGTCGCCGTCGCGGGTGAAGATCGCCGTGCCATTCCCGAATTCGTGCTCGTTAATCATCCTTGCTGCGGCGTTGTAGTCAGGTGCACGCGTAACAGCGAGGACCGGACCGAAAATCTCCTCCCTGTAGATCGTCATGTCCGGCGTCACGCGGTCGAAGAGCGACCCGCCGATAAAGTAACCGCTTTCATAGCCTTGGAGCGAGAGTCCGCGCCCGTCGACGAGCAGTTCAGCTCCTTCCGAGACGCCCTTATCAATGTACGACGAGACCTTGTCGCGGTGCTGGCAAGTGACAAGCGGGCCCATCTCCGACTCGGGATCCGTGCCCGGTCCAATTTTGAGTCCGCGGACCTTTGGAATAAGCCGCTCGACAAGCGCGTCGGCCGTTTTCTCGCCGACAGGCACAGCGACCGAGATCGCCATGCAACGCTCTCCCGCCGAGCCGTAAGCCGCGCCCATCAGCGCATCGACCGCCTGGTCGAGGTCGGCGTCAGGCATGACGATCATGTGGTTTTTCGCGCCGCCGAGCGCTTGCGCCCGTTTCCCGTTAAGCGCCGCAGTCTGGTAAATGTAGCGTGCGATCGGCGTCGAGCCGACAAAGGACACGCCCTGGACGTCGGGATGATGCAGAAGGGCGTCCACCGCCTCCTTGTCGCCCTGCACGACATTGAACACGCCGTTGGGGAGCCCTGCCTCCGTCAGCCATTCGGCGAGGATCAGGGAGGCGGAGGGGTCGCGCTCGGACGGCTTCAGCACGAAGGTGTTTCCGCAGGCGAGCGCTACAGGGAACATCCACATCGGCACCATGACGGGGAAATTGAACGGCGTGATGCCGGCCACGACGCCGAGCGGCTGACGCAGCGCATGAGAATCGACACGCGTGCCGACGTTTTCGGTCACTTCTCCTTTTAGGAGTTGCGGGATGCCGATCGCGAATTCGACGACTTCCAGCCCGCGTTGAACTTCCCCTTTCGCGTCGGAAAGGACCTTGCCGTGCTCGGCCGTAACGATGGCGGCGAGGGCGTCCGTGCGCTCTTCGCAAAGCCGCAGGAACCGGTTGAGAAGACGGGCCCGGCGCAGCGGCGGCGTACCGGCCCAGGACGGGAAAGCACGCTTCGCCGCAGCGACAGCGGCACCGGTTTCGGCCGCGCTTGCGAGCGCGACAAGCCCGGATTGTTCGCCTGTCGCCGGATTGTAGGAGGGCGCTGTGCGGCCGCTCGCGCCGGCAGAGCGAGCGCCGTCGATGAAGTGGCCAATGTCGGTTGGCATGAGAATGCTCCGGTTGGAAAGTCGATTTCTTAGGCGCCATCTTGTCGAAGCGCCGTCAGGCGAGTCGTCATGCTGGCCTCATCAGCCATTCATGGGCGGGGTCGTTGTGGAAACGCCAGACCCGCTTCGGTCCGGCCATGACATTCAGGTAATAGAGGTCGTAGCCGTGCGGCGCGCCAACCGGGTGATAGCCCTGGGGCACGAGCACGACGTCTCCGTCGCCCACCGTAAGGGTTTCGTCGAGCGAGCGGTCGTCGGTGTAGATGCGCTGAAAAGCGAAGCCCTGCGGTGGCGAGAGGCGATGATAGTAGGTCTCCTCCAGGTAGGATTCCTCCGGAAGCGCGTCGCGGTCGTGCCTGTGCGGCGGATAGCTGGACCAGTTGCCCCCTGGCGTGATGACCTCGACGACAAGCAGGCTCTCTGCGCGCTCGTCACCGTCCGATAGAATGTTGCGCACATGGCGGGCGTTGGAACCCGATCCGCGCGTGAGAGTGCCGACCTCGCCTGGAGGGATGACCCTGGCGTTGAGCTTGCCTGTCGCTGGCGCGGAGCAAAGGGCGACCTCGCAATCCGAAAGGGCCTCGATCGAGGCTGCTTTGCCAGGCGGCAGGTAGACGGACCACGGCGGCCCCTCGAACACGCTTCGGCGGTCGCCAATGGTCCCGGAATCAAAGCCGTCCGCCAAAACTCGCGCCTTGCCCGAGATAGCTACGGCGCAGACTTCAGTGCCGCCTGTGTCTAGCGCGACGCGCTCGGCCTGTTTCAGCTTGCGCAACTCAAAACCGACGTAGCGCCACCCGGCGCTCGCCGGAGTGACGTGATGAACCACGCCATATCCGTTGCCGGACGGGTGAACGAGCAGTTTCGATTGCGCCATTTTGGCTTCTCCGCGTGATTTATCACCCTTGTCGCTAGGTCAGGGCTGCTTCTTCGAGCGCAGCGCGGATATGGGCGACGCCCTTCTTCGCGTAGGGTAGAGCGGGCGCCTTCTTCGGGTCCTGCTCCGCTTCGAGAACTACCCAGCCGGAATAGCCTTTCAGGGCCTCGAACACCGCTGCGTAGTCCACCACACCATCGCCCGGGACCGTGTAGACACCGAGATCCTTGCCCATGCCTAGAATGGAGTCGAGGAAGCTCCAATCGCCGGCGTTCGATTGTCGCATCTTGGCTTCGCGTACGTCCTTGCAGTGGACATGGCCGATGCGCTCCCGATATGCGCGTGCAAGATCCGCAGGGTCGGAGCCGCCCCAGCGCGCGTGTCCCGTATCGAGCAGGAGATGAACCGGCGGCTTCGTGTGCGTCATGAACGCGTCGATGTCGCGCTCCGACTGGACGATGGTTCCCATATGGTGGTGGTAACAGAGCTTTAGTTCCTCATCGGCGATGCGTTGAGCAAACTCGGTCATCTTCGCGCCGTAGGCGAGCCAGTCGTCCCGGCGCAGGTGCGGCCGCTCAGACAGCGGCTTCGACCGGTCGCCGTGGATGCAGTTCGACGTTTCGGCGGCGATAACGATGTCCGCCCCTGCGCCTTTGGTCATGGCGATATGCTCTCTCGCCGCCTCAAACTCGTCCTTGGCCGAGCGGCGCAGGAGTTCCGTCGAATACCAGCCGCCGACGAAGGAGAGCCCGAATTCCGCGAGCTTGCCTTTGAGAGCGGCTCCGTCGCTCGGCATCTTGTGGCCCTTCTCCATGCCGACAACACCGGCCTCCCTTGCTTCTGCAAGGCAGGTCTCGAGCGGCGTGTCGCCCCCGACTTCCTGAAGATCGTCGTTCGTCCAACCGATAAAGTTGGCGCCGATGCGTATGGTCATTTTCAATCTCCGATGCGCTGGATCGCCAGCGTTTCCTCATATTTCCGACGAGCCGCCGTGACCTCGGCCCGAGCCGAGACCGCGGGGACTGCAACATCCCACCAGAAGCCGCCCGCGTCCGTCGACGCGCTCGGGTCGGTATCGATCACGATGACCTGGGTCGTCTTCGCCGCCCGCGCTTTCGCGAGCGCCTCTTCGAGCTCGGCGATCGACGCGACCTTCACGGCTTCCGCGCCCATCGAACGGGCATGAACGACGAAGTCGACTGCAGCCAAAATCTCGTGGCGCGTGTCCTCCAGGAGGTTGTTGAACGGCGCGCCGCCGGTTTCTTTCTGCAGTCGATTGATGCAGCCGAAGCCCCGATTGTCGTTGAGGACGATTGTGAGCTTCTTGCCGAGCATGAGGGATGTCGAAAGTTCGGAATTCATCATCATGTAGGAGCCGTCGCCAACGGTAACGAACACCTCGCGGTCCGGCAGCGCCATCTTGACGCCGAGCGCGCCCGCGATTTCGTAGCCCATGCAAGAAAAGCCGTACTCGACATGATATCCGAGCGGCTCACCTGGCCGCCACAGCTTCTGCAATTCGCCCGGCAAGCCGCCGGCCGCGCAGACGACGACGTCGCTCTTCTCGCCCGAGCGCATCATCGCTCCGAGCACTTCCGCGTCCGACGGCAGCGCCGCATTGGTGGGCGCGGTGTAGCGAGCTGCGGCCTTCTCCCAGTCGGCCTTACCCTTGGCGGCCGCCTCGGTCCAAGCGCGAGGCGCCTTCCAGTCGCCAAGCGTCGCGTCGAGCCCCGCAAGCGACGTCTTGGCGTCGCCCACAACCGCAACGGCGCGGTGCTTCGCCGCATCGAGCGGCTGGACGTTGACCCCGATCAGACGCCGCTCGGAGTTCTTGAAAAGGGCCCATGAGCCGGTGGTGAAGTCGGCAAAACGCGTGCCGACGCCGACAATGACGTCAGCCTCCGCCGCAAGGGCGTTCGCCGCCGCTGTGCCGGTCACTCCGATCGCCCCCATGGCGAGTGGGTGATCGACGGGCATTGCCGACTTGCCGGCCTGCGTCTCGCCGACCGGAATTCCACGTCGGGTGCAAAAGTCGATCAGCTCGGCCTCCGCCTCGGAATAGAGAACGCCGCCGCCCGAGATGACGAGCGGCTTCTTGGCCGAGCGAAGCAGACCAGCGGCGTCAGCGACATCGCGAACATCGGGCGTAGTGCGGCGGATGCGGTGCACCCTTTCCTCGAAGAAGGAGGTTGGATAGTCGTAGGCCTCCGCCTGAACGTCCTGGCAGAAGGCCAGTGTAACGGGGCCGCAATCCGCAGGGTCAGTCAGAACCGCCACCGCGCGATTGAGCGCCGGCACGATCTGTTCGGGGCGCATGATTCGGTCGAAATACCGAGACACCGGGCGGAAGCAGTCATTGGCGCTGACTGTCCCGTCTCCAAAATCCTCGACCTCCTGCAAGACGGGGTCGGGAATACGGTTGGCGAAGACGTCGCCGGGAATGAGCAGGACTGGAAGCCGATTGACGTGCGCTAACGCCGCGGCAGTGACCATATTCAATGCGCCCGGGCCGATCGACGTGGTGCAAGCCATCATGCGCTTGCGACGCGACGCCTTCGCAAAGGCGATCGCGGCATGAGCCATCCCCTGCTCGTTGTGCGCGCGATAGGTCGGCAGAAAATCGCGCGCCGAGTAAAGCGCCTCGCCCAAGCCAGCCACATTGCCGTGGCCAAAAATTGCAAAGACCCCTTCGAGCAGGCGTTGCTTGCGCCCATCGACCTCGGTCATTTGGGCGGCGAGGAAGCGGACCATCGCCTGGGCTGCGGTCAATCGAATGGTTTTCATTGCGTTGCGCTCCGGAGATCCTAGTCGTTTTCAGCAAGCTTCCGCCGATTGTCCGGCGTTGCGCCCGCACCCGCGACGTCAGTCCACAGCGCACAGAGGCGCGCGAAAGAAGTCGCCATGCGGTCGACCGCTTCCCGATCTTCGATGCGGCCGGCGAACCAATCGTCCGCCGGTTGGGCGAAGATGGTCCGGCCGACCGCGAAGCCCTTGACGAGATCGCAGTCGCACGCGATCGCAAAGGCCTTTGCAAGGTCCTCTTCTGGCGCCTCGAGGCCAAGCAGCATGATACCGCGGCAAAACGGATCGTTGGCCTTGACGGTGTCAGCGATTGACTTCCAGGCCTTGCGGCTCGGCTGGCCCTCGAGTTTCCACCAGTCGGGCTTGATTCCGAGGGCGTACAGCCGCTCGATGACGCGCGCGGTCGTTTCGTCCCCGAGCTGGCCGTTCTTGCTCGCGATGATCTCGATGAGGAGCTCACGGCCGAGCGTGCGCGCCGCGTCGTGCAGACGGAGCAGTTCGCGCTCCTGCCTGGCCTTCATCTCCGTGGGATCGTCCGGATGGTAGAAGCAGAGGCATTTGATCGTATGGGCGATCGGCCATTCCATGAGCTTCGCCGCGAGCGACCCGCCGAATTCGAAATCGAGCGGCCGCGAGCCTGGCTCCTCGACGGGCCGGCCGATCCAGAAGTGATCGGCCGCGCGGAACAGCGCCTCTCGGCCATACTTGCCGTCGAGCAGCATGCCGAAGCCCGCTCGCCCTGCAGCGATTTTCTCTGCCGCCTCGACCGCGAGCAGCTTGAAGGCGCTGATACGCTCACGCGGGGCCCCCGCGTCATCGGCGATCTTTTCGAGTTGAGCGCGATGATCGATGGCGAGTGCCATGATCCTGTCGGACTCCGGCCGCCGGGTCGTCGCCCAGTGGATGTGGTTTAGATCCTCGTCGCGGCGGAGCGCTCTGTGGGGCGAGCCGTGTTTGAGAAAGCGGCTGAGCTCCGCCCAGGTCGGATATTCGGCGGAGCATAGGAGGCGCGAGACCGCGAAGGCGCCGTTGGCGTTGGCATAGGCGCAGCAGGTCTCGAGCGGTTCGTCCTTGAGCCAGCCACGCAGAAATCCCGACATGAAGGCGTCGCCGGCGCCGAGCACGTTGTAGACCTCGACGGGAAAGCCCGGGCCTTTGATCCCCTGATCGAGCGTCGAGGGAATGGGGCCGGAAAACACGACGCACCCCATCGGCCCGCGCTTGAGAACCAGGGTCGCCTGGGTCGCGGCGCGCACGTTTCGGAGAGCGGCGAGCGGATCGTCGGCGCCCCCCGCGATCATCATTTCTTCCTCAGTGCCGACGATGAGGTCGCACTGTGGCAAGATGGGCGCGAGGCTCTGAGTGACCTCGCTCGATTTGATGTAGCGCTCTTCTCCGGCGCCGTGCCCGGCGAGGCCCCAGAGGTTCGGCCGGTAGTCGACGTCGAAGGCGACCTTTCGGCCGGCCGCGTGTGCGACCCTCATCGCCTTGAGTTGCGCCGCGGCCGTGTTGGCGCGGGCGAAGTGGGTTCCGCTGACCAGAACCGCGCTCGCGCTCTCGATGTAGGCCGGGTCGATGTCGGATTCGTCGAGCGCGCTGTCGGCGCAATTGTCGCGATAAAAAATCAGCGGAAAGGTCTTCTCGTCGCGGATGCCGAGCAGGACGAGCGAGGTCAGCCGGGCCGGATCGGTGTGGACCCCTGTGACATCGACCCCTTCCCGCGCGCACTGCTCGCGGATGAAGCGGCCCATATGCTCGTCGCCGACCCGGGTGATCAGGCCACTTCTTAGGCCCAGGCGCGCTGTGCCGATCGCAATGTTCGTCGGGCAGCCGCCGACCGACTTCGAGAACGTCGTTATGTCCTCGAGCCGGCCTCCCACCTGAACTCCGTAGAGATCGACGGAGGAGCGTCCGATCGTAATGACGTCAATATGAGGCGCGGGCATCGCATGACTCCGTTCAGAGTTCGAGAGACAAGACTGCCCTCGTCTCTGCGCGATCGAGTGTGGCAAAGCGGTCGTCGGCGGCGAAGGCGCGGCAGGTGTTCACGCCAACGCCTGGCGCACATAAGCCATGCTCTCCCGAACCGCAGCGATTGGATCGTACAGACCATGGACCTCTTTGGCGAAGGGTTCGAACGAAACGACGCCGTCGTAGCCGTCCGCGTAAAGCTGGCGGAGCTGCTCGACATTCCCGAGGCGATCCTTCGGCCCGACGAGCACGCGATGGCCATCCAGCATATCTGTGAAACTTATCGCGGGGTCTTCTAGCCCTGAAATGTGCACGAGCCCCGTACGGCCTGCGAAAACCTGCTGCTCTCCGGCGCCGCGGTGATGAAAGGTGTCATGAACGAGCGTGAAGACATCGCCGCCGTCGACGTCGTCGATTGCCGCAAGGGCCTCGCGCTTGAAACGGAGCGATGAGACAGGGAAGCCGAGCGGCTCGACGAAACCCTTTAGGCCGTGATTCTCCAGGATCGGTCGGATCCCTGACAGGGCGGCGCGCAGACCCGCGGCCTTCTCGGGTGTGTCTTCGAGCATCTTGCCCTCGTTGAGGGGGCACATGACGAGACCGGTCGCGCCCGCCGCTGCGGCGAGCCTGGCGAGCGTTTCGGTTTGACGCGCGCGTTCTTCGTTCCAGACGTTGAATGGATAGAGAGCGTTAATGCTGCGAACCTCAAGGCCGGCCTCTGCGGCTCTTGCGCCGACGCGCCGGGCGGTTTCGGCGTCCTTCAGGCTGTTGTCACCGACGTCGTTACGCAACTCGATCGCGACGGCGCCAAGTTTTCTGGCGGCATCGACTAGCTCGTCGGGGGTTAGCGACGGCGAGACCATATGGTTGAAGCCAAACTTTACAGAGCGCTGTGTCATGTGCGTTTCCTTGAAATGGATCCGGATCAGGCGAGAGACGCTCAGAGCGATCCTCGACCGGCTTCAGGCGTAAAAAGCCGGGCGAGGCGGAGTGACGATGGGCGCGACGGTGCCGGTGCGCTTGGCCTCGAGACAGGCGTCGGCGGTGACGGCGGCAAAATAGCCGTCCCAGGCGTTGGGGCCGTTGACCTTGCCGGCCCTGGCCGCCTCGATCCAGTCCTGCAACTCGACGTCGTAGGAGTCGATGAAACGGAGCTTCCAGTCCTGCATGATCGTGGTCGAGAGTTTGGCGTCGCGGCGCAGGAGCACGCTCTCCGGCTCGGGCAGACTGGCGACGCCCTCTTCGCCCACGACCTGGCATAGGATGTCGTAACCGTAGCGGCAGTTGACGAACACCTCGCCGTCGATGCGCACGCCGCCCTTGGTCGCAAGCAGGATGATGATCGGATCGTCGAGTTTCGCGTGCGTATGTTTGGTGTTGCGGGGGACGAGCACCTGCGCCGAAACGTAGTCGTCGTTGATCAGCCAGCGCAGCGCGTCGATCTCGTGAATGAAGGTGTCGACGATCGCCATGTCGCTGACATAGCCCTCCGGCACGGACGGATTGCGATGGGCGCAGTGGACCATCAGGGGCGCGCCGATGACGCCGTCGTCGATCGCTTTCTTCAACGCGCGATAGCCTTTGTCGTAGCGCCTTTGGAATCCGACCTGAACGAGATGGCGGCCGGAGGCGATTTCCGCCTCGACGATGCGCATGCAGGCCTCTGCGGTCGTGGCGAGCGGCTTCTCGCAGAAGACCAGCTTGCCCGCCTTGATCGCGGCGAGCACATAGGCCTCGTGCGTCGGCCCCGAGGAGGTCACGACGACAACCTGCACTTCGGGCGCTGCAATCAGCGCCTCGCCGGTCGAATAGACCTTGGCGCCTTGAAGTTTGGCTGCGGTCTCCTCGGCCTGCCTCGCGTTGACGTCCGAAAGCGCCACCACTTTCGCGCCGACGAGTTTGTTCGTAAGTCGGTTGATGTGCTCCTGCCCGATCATTCCCACACCGATCACGCCGACATTGAGTGTCATGTTTTCCGTCCTTGCTTCGATTGTTGTCCGCGCCTTGACGCTGTCGGGACCGCCATTCTGAGTCAGGCCTTCGGCTTGTCCCAGTATTTGTCGACGTACTTCTGCATTGTCTCGCGCATGAAGCGGCCCGACTCGTCGGCGCGCTCCTCCCAGGCGAAGACGCAGGAGGTCATGATCCCGTCGAAGCCGACCGCGGCGAGCGAGGAGAAGAACGCGTCCCAGTTCACCTCGCCCTGGCCGATGTCCATATGCTGGTGGATCGTGACCTTCGCGCCGGGCGGATTGCAGATGTAGCGCAGGCCCGACGAGGCCTTGTGGTTGTAGGTGTCGGCGACATGGACATGCGCGAGCACGGGGGCGGCGTCACGGATCATCTTGGGAATGTCGTCGCCGAAATAGAAGGTATGCGGCGCGCAGTAGAGGAACTTGACGCTCTTCGAGCCGATCATCCGGATCATGTCGACGGCGGGGTGAAGCGTCTCGCACCAGTCCTCCGGATGCGGCTCGATGTTGAGCTGGACGCCCTCCTTCTCCAATACGGGGACAAGCTCCTCCATCGAGCGCCACCACGCGGCCTCGCTGGACTCGTGGGAGAACTGGCCGCCGCAGCAGTCGGCCGAGTGCCCGCGAACGGGCGAGGGGCCACGGCCGAACTCGGAGTTCATCGTGTCGACGCTCATCTCGACGGCGATCTCGATCGCCTGCTTCCAGTAGCTGACCGCGGTCTGGCGCTCGTCTTCGTGCGGGCTCGCCCAGCGGTACATTGGCAGGAGCGAAGCGATCTTCACGCCGTGGTCCTTGAGCGCCTTCTTGAAGCTCGCGATGCGCTCGGGGTAGGCGCGCGGATGGACCCACCAGGCGAGAAAGTCGTCGCGCGGCGAGAGCTCGATCCATTCGTAGCCGAGCTCGGCGACTTTGCGCGGCAGTTCCTCGAGCGACAGATGTCGGTGCATGTACGGGTCAAGCGCGATTCTCATTGCCGCCTCCTCGGCGTCGTTTTGAGTTGAGACCAGCTCCGGCCTCACGCCCCCTTGCGGCGACGCTGGCGGTATTGGTCCGCGACCACGGCTGCGACGATGACGCCGCCCTTGATGATTTCCTGGTAGTGCGCGTCGACGTTGAGGAAGGTGAAACCCGAGGTCAGGACGCCGAGGATGACCGCGCCGATCACCGTGCCGGTCATGCGGCCGACGCCGCCGGAGAGCGAGGTGCCGCCGATCACCGCGGCGGCGATGGCGTCGAGCTCGAAGCCCATGCCGACGCCGGCCTGGCCGCTGATCGCGCGCGCGGTGTGGACGATGCCCGACAGGCCCGACAACAGGCCTGCCAGCATGTAGACGAGCACGATGTGGCGCTCGACGTTGATGCCGGAGACGCGCGCCGCCAGCGGATTGGCGCCGATGGCGTAGGTGAACTTGCCGTAGCGGGTGTAGCGCAGCGCGATATGAAAGACGAAGGCGATCCCGAGGAAGATGATGACCGGCCACCATCCGGCGCCGATGGCGGCGAAGGAATCCGAAAGATTGCCGATCGGCTGGCCGTTCGTGTACCAGTCGGCGACGCCGCGCGCCGACACCATCATGCCGAGAGTGGCGATGAACGGCGGGATCTTGGTAAAGGCGATGAACCAGCCGTTGATGAAGCCGACGATGAGGCCGCAGACGAGGCCCGCAGCGACCGGGAAGATCGGGTTGAGGCCGGTCAGGCTCGGATAAATCGCGTGGGTGAAGCCTGCGGTCTGCGCCAGACTCGCCGCGATCATCGCCGTCATGCCGACGAGCGAGCCCGACGACAGGTCGATACCGCCCGAGATGATGACCTGGGTGACGCCGACGGCGATGATGCCGATCTCCGCCTCCTGCAGGATCATGATCTTGAGGCGCAGCGGGTTCATGATGAAGCTCTGCCCGACGAAGATCCAACCGAGGACCTCGAACAGGAGCATCATGCCGATCATGACGCCGAGGATGCTGAGCTCGGGCGGCAGCCGGCGGCGTCCGGCTCTGGGCGCTTCGCTGGTCGGGCCGGCGGTCGAAATGTCGGTTGCCACGGTTGCGGCTCCTTGATCGTTTGGCTGCGCCGCTATTGCGACGCGAGCTCCATGATTTTGACCTGGGTTGCGTCCTTGCGATCGACGATGCCGGTCATGCGTCCCTCGTGCATGACGAGAATGCGGTCGCTCATGCCGAGCACCTCGGGCATTTCCGACGAGATCATCATGACTGCGACTCCCTGTCCGGCGAGCTCGGTGATGAGCTTGTGAATCTCGGCCTTGGCGCCGACGTCGATGCCGCGGGTCGGCTCGTCGAGGATGAGGATGCGCGGTCTGGTCATGAGCCAGCGGGCGATCAGCACTTTTTGCTGATTGCCGCCGGAGAGATTGATGACCGGCTCCTCGAGGTCGGGCGTGCGGACCCTGAGCCTCAGTTTCTGCTCCTGGCAGAGCCTCTCGATCTCGCGCTCCCTGACGAAGCCTGCGCGCGCATGGCCGTTGCGCAGGAGCGCGATCTGCATGTTGGCCATGATGTCGAGCAGGAGGAAGCAGCCGCTCTCCTTGCGGTCCTCGGTCAGGAAGGCCATGCCGGCGTCCATCGCCATGCCGGGGTTCCTGATCGCGATCTCTTTTCCGTCGATCGCGACGGCGCCCGAGGTCGCGGGGGTGACGCCGAACAACGTCTCGGCGACGTTGCTGCGTCCAGAGCCGACGAGGCCGGCGAAGCCGAGAATCTCTCCCTTGCGCAGGTCGAAGGAGACGTCGCGAAAGCGGCCCTCGAGCGTGAGGCCCCGCACCGACAGCGCGACCTCGCCGATCGGCACCGTCTCTTTCGGAAACATCTGGGTGATTTCACGCCCGACCATCAGCCGGATGATGTCGTCGCGCGTCACATCCGAGGCCCGGTGCTCGCCGACGAAGCGGCCGTCGCGGAACACCGACACTTCGTCGGCGATCTCGAACAGCTCGTTCATCTTGTGGGTTATGTAGACGATGCCCTTGTCCTGGGCTTTCAGCGTGCGGATGATCTTGAACAGATGTTCGACCTCGCGGTCGGTCAGCGCCGAGGTCGGCTCGTCCATGATGAGAATGTCGGAATCGTAGCTGACCGCCTTGGCGATCTCGACCATCTGCCGGTTGGCGACCGAGAGGTCGCGCACTTCAGTTTCCGGGTCGAGCGGGATGTCGAGCCGCTCGAACAGCGCCTTCGTCCGTTTGCGCATCTCGTCATGGCGGACGAAGCCAAGCCCGTTCAAGGGCTCGCGGCGGATCCAGATGTTTTCGGCGACCGTCATGTAGTTCATCAGGTTCAGTTCCTGATGGATCATGGCGATGCCATAGCGCAGCGCATCGAGCGGCGACGTCAGCTTGATCTCCTGGCCCTTCAGCTTGAACGAGCCGGAATCGGGCGTGTAGATGCCCGCGATGATCTTCATCAGTGTCGACTTGCCCGCGCCGTTCTCGCCCATCAGCGCATGGACATGGCCGCGCTTCAGCCGGAACGACACGTCGTCGAGCGCCAGCACGCCGGGGAAGGCTTTGCGGACATTGGCGACTTCGAGCAGGTACTCGGCGCCCGGCACGGCGCCGCTCTGCCTGACAATTTCGGCGGTCGAAGGACTGATGGTGGCCATGGCGTTTCGTCCCGATCATTTCCGGAGCCGCCCCTTGCGGAGACTTGCGCGGCTGCTTTCATACTGCGTGGCGGCCCGGAGGCGCGCTGGGAGGTCACGCGCCTCCGGGGCTCCTCGACTCGTCAGGAGGCGGACGAGGGGACTTGCGGTTGATCAGTTCTTCTTAATGAACTGGTCCATATTGGCCGGCGTCACCAGCTGGAACGGGACGTAGACCTTCTTGTCGACTGGCTTGCCGGCGGCGAGCGCGAGCGCCGCGTCGACCGCGCCCTTGCCCTGGCCGGCGGCGTCCTGGAACACGGTGACCTTGAGGTCGCCCGCCTTCATCGAGGCGAGCGCGTCCTGCGTCGCGTCGACGCCGCCGACGATCGCCGTCTTGGTGTCGATGCCCGCGGACTTCATCGCCTGGATGGCGCCGATCGCCATCTCGTCGTTGTTGGAGACCACCGCGTCGAACTTCATGCCCTTCGACAGCCAGTTGGTCATCAGGTTCTGGCCCTTGGTGCGATCCCATTCCGCGGTCTGCTCGGCGATGATCTTGATGCCGCTGCAGTCCGGGGTCGCGATGACCTCATGGATGTCCTTCGTTCGCTGGACGGCCGCCTGATTCGAGAGCTGGCCCTCGATGACCAGAATGTCGCCCTTGCCGCCGAGAAGCTTGCAGATTTCCTTGGTCTCGAGCGTGCCCGACTCGACCTCGTTCGAGGCGACGAAGACCGCCTTCGGCCCGAGCTTGTCGACGTCGTTCGGCTCGCGGTTGACGTAGACGAGCGGCACACCGGCGTCGGCGGCGGCCCTGGTGATGGCGGCGGTCGCCGAGGTGTCGACGGGGTTGACGATGATTGCGTCGACGCCATTGGCGATGAAATTCTGCACCTGGCTCAGTTGTTTGGAGACGTCGTCCTTGGCGTCCTCGATCTGTACCTTCACGCCCGGCTGGGTCTTCGCGTAATCAGACATTCCGTTGCGCAGCACGGTCAGGAAGTTGTCGTCGAATTTGTCCATCGACACGCCGATCTTGGCGGCGAAGGCGGGGCTCGCGAGTGCGGTAGCGGCGGCGAGTGCAATAAGCGCGCTTTTCATGTGCAAGTTTCCTCCCTCAATGGGGCATTATGCGCTGAAGTTCTTGCTCGTTGCCCAAACCGCTAAGCGGTTGTGGGCACCGGCGACTTGATAGGCGACTTCGATAATGCTAACAGAGTGTTTTTACGGTGCACGCAGATTCTTGACGTTTTATCGTCAGCTGGTAGGGTGCGCGCGTAAGCCGGAGCGAGCCGATGGCCATTGGCGGACGGCGCAAGCGGTCACCCAGATTTGTTGAGATCGCGGTCGAGGCTGGCGTTAGTCCGTCTACGGTCGACCGCGTCCTGAACGAGCGCGGAAGCGTCTCCGATCATGCGCGGCATAAGGTGATTGCTGCCGCACAGAGGCTTCGCATACCTCGGCTTCTGCCGAACGCCGCTCACGAACTGATCCACATCGACGTACTGCTCCCCGACAGCAGGACGCCCTTCTTCTTGCGACTGCGTAGCGCGTTCAAGAGCGCCTATCCCATCCCCGACAAGCGCATCGTCGTCCACCGACGCATTGTTTGCCAGACCGACGAAACATCTCTCGTCGAGGCGATTATGAAGCCGCCCTACCGACGTCAGGGTTTGATCATTGCTGCGCCTGACACGAGGAGTGTGCGCAGAGCGTTGGAAGAGGCTTCCGATCGAGGCGAAGTTGTCGTAACCGTTGTCTCCAACGTCGCCGTCGTTCAAGGCACCGCGTACTTTGGTATCGACAACTCCCGCGCCGGCCGGACCGCGGGGCTCATCATGGGCCGCTTCGCCCTTCGTGCTGGTCGGGTGATGTTCTTGAGTGGACGCAACGACTGGGCCGCACATCAGGAGCGAATTGCCGGCTGCCGAGACGCGATAACCAATTCGTTTCCAAACCTTCGTTGCGATGTGTCGTCGTTTGAAACCCTCGATGACGACTATCGCTGCTTCGCCGCAGTAGCAGAGGCCATGCAGTCAAGCCACCTTGCGGGCATCTATAACAGCGGCGCTGGCTCAGCAGGAATCAAGAAGGCCCTGGAACAATTTGATCTGGAGCACGTCGTCACCTGGATAACGCACGAGCCGTCGGACGACCACCAGCAGTATCTGTTGTCCGGCGCACTGGCGATGGTTATCGATCAGGATCCGGACATGCAGGCCTCCATGGCCCTGCGTTATATTATCGAGCGCCTGGATTCGAACGCCGGGAACACTTCCGGTCCATCAGGATGCGATTTTCACGTGTATTTTTCCGAAAATGTGAAGGAAGGACAATACCTCTCAGCCGATAATGGCGGGCCGATGGAGGTTAGAGCCGCTCCACCGAAGCGCGCCGGTCCAGTGGGTCGCTAACGCACGCGCGACGACGCGCTCGCTGGCCGAGGGAAAGTTCGAACTACGGATACGGGATCTACTCGCCGGTGGTGAGCAGCGCAGGATCAATTGTCGCGGCGCCGGACGTGGCTCGGATCGCACGCATCGATTTGCCGACGGCGTCGACGAAGCGCGGGTGGCGTTCTCCATCCGAGGCCCGCTATTGGCGACCTGGACCGCGTCAGGAAGCGGCGAGCGCATGACCGCCATCACGATCCTCGCGACGACGGAGATGTGCGGCCGACCGGTCAACCAAGCCTCGGCCCTGGCCAGTTCGCGATCCGTTAGAAGGGCGATGGTCTTTCGCCAATCGAGATCGCAGCCGAGCGTCCCATAGCGATGATTGCGCCGCCAGGCTCAGTCATCGATCCCTACGAGTGTCCGCGGCGCGAATGTCGGCATCCCATGGCGCCGGACGGCGCGCAGGAGGGCATTGTCACGGCGCTCCGGGCTTGCGGCGTTCTCGGTGGCCTGGTAGCCGCACGCGGATGAACAAGATCAGCTACAGCGGGTATCGTTTCCCGCCCGAGATCATTCAGCAAGCGATATGGTTTTACCTCCGGTTCACCCTGAGCCTGCGCGACGTCGAAGATTTATTGGCGGAGCGCGGAGTGGCGGTGTCTTACGAGACGGTTCGGCGTTGGGTGAATCATTTCGGACCGATGATTGCGGCCGACTTACGGAAGCGTCGCCTAAAACCTCATACGACTTGGCATCTGGACGAGGTCTATCTGAAAATCGACGGCCGAACGGTCTACCTTTGGCGGGCTGTCGACGCCGAGGGCGAGGTCCTCGATGTGCTGGTCCAGTCGAAGCGCAACAAGCACGCCGCGCTGAAACTGATGCGCAAGCTCCTGAAGAAGCATGCCTTCGTTCCTGAGCGGTTGGTCACCGACGACTTGCGATCATACAGCGCCGCGGTCCGGGATCTTGGGATCGAACGCCGGCACGAGCGCGGGCGATGGAAGAACAATCGAGCTGAGAATTCGCACCAGCCGACGCGGCGGCGGGAGCGCAAGATGCAGCGGTTCAAGA